>ERZ856578.4382-NODE-4382-length-19127-cov-5.051654_pt1 | contig 19127 bp, 16 predicted proteins | sample MGYA00514384_ERZ856578 | MGnify/ENA primary metagenome ERZ856578 (study PRJEB29103, sample SAMN06111958) | human gut metagenome | biome: human gut; feature: ankylosing spondylitis patient; material: healthy_person | host: Homo sapiens | place: China:Hangzhou... | reverse complement strand
AAAAGAATGTTTGCTGTATAGCATGGGAAGTTTAGTACCTGATACAGTTACAGATGAGTATATCTTGTCTGTAAAGGATGCTGTCAACCACCCTATGATGTAGCGCCACTTTAGGTAATGGGTAGTTGACAGTTATACAATAGTAAGTCACAAACTCACATATGAAACATATACTAATATCGAGAACTGCAATCTATTATTGTCAGATTCCACGACAACTGCCGGAATGTCCTGTATAATTACAGTCTGCCGGGCAGACTGTCTAGTCTGACGATATAGGATTTTCCAGAGGTGATACTTTTCTATGCTGTTTAGTCGTCATACCTCAGATGATCCGGAATTATCCGGTACATCCTGTTGTAACAATAACAATCGCTGCAGCTGTGACTGTCAGGGACCTCAGGGGCCGCGCGGTTGTCCTGGTCCTACCGGACCCAGAGGCTGTCCCGGTCCCGTTGGTCCAATGGGACCTCAGGGCCCCCAGGGTGAACCCGGACTTCAAGGCTACCCAGGTCCTGTCGGACCTGTTGGAGCCACTGGCGCTACCGGACCTGTCGGAGCTACCGGAGCCACTGGCGCTGCCGGACCTTCCGGACCTACTGGCCCCGCCGGACCTATCGGACCTACTGGTGCTGCCGGGCCTGCCGGACCTACTGGAGCCACTGGTGCTGCCGGGCCTGCCGGACCTACTGGAGCCACTGGTGCTACCGGACCTGCCGGTACTGTAGCTCCGGCAGCGGCCGTAGCAGATGCCACAGGTCAGACAGATATTGTAACCCAGTTTAATCAGCTTCTCGCAAATCTCCGCGCAGCCGGACTTCTTGCAACTTAAACCTCAGGAGGGGCAAATGCTCCTCCTGATTTTCTCAAAAGGTGCTTTAAATTATCTTCCATGATTTCTCTCAGCCTTTGTATGATTGTAAAAAATGAAGAAAAAGTATTGCCGCGTATCCTGAAACCCATGAAAGAAATTGTAGACAAAATTCTTATCTGTGATACCGGTTCTACAGACAGGACCAAAGAAATTATCAGAGAATTTACAGCAGAAGTTTATGATTTTCCATGGAAAAATGATTTTTCTGCTGCCCGGAATTTTATTTCGGAAAAAGTCAGTACTGATTACTGGATGTGGCTGGATGCAGACGACATGATCACTCAGGAAAATCTGTACAGACTAAAACAATTAAAAGAAACACTGAGTCCGAACACAGATATGGTTATGATGGATTATGTCACAGATTTCGATGAATGGAATCATGCTGCATTCTCCTGTTACAGAGAACGCATCTTAAAAACTTCCCGAAATTTCAGATGGCAGGGAAGAGTTCATGAATCCATCATTCCCACCGGGAACATCCTTTATTCTCCCATACAGATTGAACATCGCAAAATAAAGCCCTGCTCTTCCTTTCGAAATCTGCACATCTATCAACAGATGATCGAAGAAGGAGAGCCTCTGGAACCCAGAGACTTATTTTATTATGGCCGGGAACTTTTTTATCATAAGCAATACGAGTATGCCATCTGTGTTCTGAAAAAATTTCTGAAAGAGCCGGACGGCTGGATTGAAAACAGACTGGACAGTTGTCTGGTTCTCTCCTATTGTTATCAGGCATCAGGCAATGACCAGTATGCTCTTGAGATACTGTTTCACAGTTTCATGTCAGATATTCCAAGAGCCGAAATATGCTGTGAGATTGGGAAAATATTTTTTATGAAACAGAACTTTTCCATGGCAGCTCACTGGTATCATCAGGCACTTCTTGCACCGGACAACAGCCAAAACGGAGGATTCTATATTCCGGACTGCCATAATTTCATACCATTTCTGCAATTATGTGTATGTCTGGACAAATCCGGAATGCACAAAGAAGCTTTTGAATTTCACCGGAAAGCCAGAACACTGAAACCGGAACATCCTTCTGTTATTCAAAATCAGATCTATTTTCATGAGATTCTGGGATTTTGAAAAAAAATGCCACAGACCGTATTAATCCTTTACAGTCTGTGGCATTACGCTACATATTGTATTGTTTTCCCGGTTGTATTGTTTTCCCGGCACTATTCTACAGTTACACTCTTAGCCAGATTTCTCGGCTTATCTACATCCAGGCCTTTGGCTACGCTAACATAGTAGCCAAGCAGCTGCAAAGGAATAACTGCCAGTGAAGTTGCAAAGTGTGGATCTGTTTTCGGAATATAAACTGTGAAATCTGCAGTATCTTCTATATTATAATGTCCATATGTGGTGAGTCCCATCAGGTATGCACCGCGGCTCTTACATTCTACCATATTGGAGACTGTTTTCTCATAGAGATGATTCTGCGTGAGAATACCGATCACAAGAGTTCCGTCCTCAATCAGAGAGATCGTGCCATGTTTCAGTTCTCCGGCAGCATAAGCTTCTGTGTGTACATAACTGACTTCTTTCATCTTCAGGCTGCCTTCCATACTGATGGCATAGTCAATACCACGTCCGATAAAGAAAGCATCCCTGGCATTTGCCTGCTTAGCCGCAAACCACTGGATACGCTCTTTGTCATCTTCAATGATCTTGGCAATCTTATCCGGAAGTGTCTTCAGCTCTGCAATCAGCTCCTGATATTTTTCTTCTGTAATCTGTTCTCTGACCTTTCCAAACTGCACTGCCAGTGCATAGGAAGCAATCAGCTGGGTACTGTATGCCTTGGTAGTTGCTACAGAAATTTCCGGTCCCGCCAGAGTGTAAAAAACATTATCCGCTTCTCTGGCAATGGAAGAACCTACCACATTGACAATTCCCAGTGTACGGATACCTCTCTGTTTCGCCTCACGAAGTGCCGCAAGGCTGTCTGCTGTTTCCCCTGACTGGCTGACAATGACCACAAGACCTTCCGGATCTAAAATCGGATTTCTGTATCGGAATTCCGATGCCAGTTCCACACGTACCGGAATCCTTGTCAGATCTTCGATCACATACTGGGCTGCCATTCCCACATGGTAAGCAGAGCCACAGGCTACAATATAGATCTGGCTGATCTTTTTGATCTCCTCATCTGTAAGACCTACTTCTGAGAGATCAATACAATCATCTTTGAGTACAGAATTCAAAGTATCCCGAACTGCTTTCGGCTGTTCATGAATTTCTTTTATCATGAAATGTTCAAATCCCGCTTTCTCCGCCGCTTCTGCATCCCATTCAATTGTTTTCGGCTCTTTCTGGATCTCATCACCATCCAGATTGTAGAACGTGATCTCCCCTTTTCTGATACGAGCCATCTCCAGATTTCCAATATAATATACATTTCTGGTGTATTTTAAAATTGCAGGAACATCGGATGCAATGTAAGATTCACCGTTCTCCACCCCAAGGATCATCGGGCTGTCTTTTCTTGCCACATAAATCTCTCCCGGGTAGTCTTTAAACATGATCGCAAGAGCATAGGAACCGCGGATACGGACCATTGCATGGTTAATGGCATCTACCGGTGTTCCGAGATATTTCTTATAATAATAATCTACAAGTTTAACTGCTACTTCAGTGTCTGTAGATGAATAAAACTCATAGCCATTGCGGATCAGTTTGTCTTTCAGTTCCTGATAATTCTCAATGATTCCATTATGAACTGCTACTACGTTACCGTCATCACTCATATGGGGATGCGCATTTGTCTCAGATGGTTCTCCATGTGTCGCCCAACGGGTATGTCCGATACCACATGTTCCAGGTACAGATTCTCCATTATTAGTTTTATCTGCAAGAACTTTCAGTCTGCCTTTCGCTTTAATAACCTCTGTATCACCTTCGCCGTCGCGAACTGCAAGTCCCGCTGAATCATAACCTCTGTATTCAAGTCTGGACAGACCATATAATAATATAGGTGCTGCCTGATGATTACCTGTAAATCCAACAATTCCACACATTTATATTTATTCCTCCCATATTTTCCAGATATTTACAGCATTATAAAAATACTGCTTTATTATATTATAAGAGCATTATGGAGTAATTTCTTATAACATAATAAAATTTCAGGGGCTCTCTCTGTCATATCGTGTCTCATTGTATCATGATGTTCCACATATGGCAAGAAAATCCCCTGAAACTGTGTACTCTGTTTTTACGAAAGTACTTTCATCATTGTTTTATCCACGTTATCCTTTGTGTCTTTTTCTGATTACCGATTTCATTTTACTTTCTGCTTCTTTACTGTTGACCAGCCGCTGTATATCTTTCTTCCATTCTCATCATATCTGTATGAACGGATTCTGTAATAATATATATGTCCTTTTTTCAGTTTTGCATTTGTGTATTTTGTAGTTGAACCGGATTTAATTACCGCTGCTCTTACGTATGGATTAGTGGTTCCTGCCCGGCGGTAGATCTCATATCCGTCTGCACTCTTTGCCTTTTTCCATGTAATCACAAGTTTTCCGGCAGTCCTGTTTGATATACCTGTAATTGAAGTTTTTGCCGGTTTTGCAGTCAGATCATCAGCAGAATACGTTTCCTGCGTCATATAAAGAATGGAATTTTTTCCGGTTCCATATAAGCTCTTTGCTTCTTTGTCATATGCAAAATATATATTCGCACTGTCTGTCGCATATGTATAGCCCCGGGAAATACTTCCTGAAATCGGAGTATCCAGAAACAGACCTCCGTCTTCTCCAACTGTTCCTTCATCGCTGTTTGTGATATCTGCCATATAATATTTACCGTTATTTGCCACAATATTCCACATATGAGGACCTTCACCTGTACCGCCATTCATTATACCGGTCACTGTATAGCAGGTAATGTCACTGAGATCGCACAGATACTGAAATGCCTTGGAATAACCTTCACAGACCACATTAGTACTGTCATCTCCGTCAAAAACATAGATTAACTGCCATGGATCTCCGTATTCATCATCCTCCGTCACATCATCATTGTAGGAAGTCAGGTAGCAGATCATTTCTTTATATCCGTACAGCTTTTCTGTCTCTGTATAACCCTGAAATTCTTTTACGATCATTCTGGCATTTTCTGCTGCGCTTTTTGCAAGTTGCACAATCCCTGCATTTACTTTATATTTACCGGAAGCATAACTGCTGATTACCGGCATAGATATGGAAAGATTTTCAATTTTTACAATTGTTTTGGTTCCTGTTGTCTTTGTGCTGTAACCATACTGCCAGGTAGTAGCTGCAGTCTTTTCGTACCAGTATAATTCATATGGACAATCTACTGCCAGGCAATCGATGATCTTTGAAATATCCAGTTCATTAAGATGTGCGGCAACTTCTCTTTTGAGCGCATTACCACTTGCTGTTGTCTGCCAGGTCAGTCCCAGGTCTGAACTGACTTTAAACCTGGTAGAACCACCTTTCGATGCCACTGCGCTGATTTTACTCTTAAGTTCCTCATATAAGGTCTGCTGCTGTCCATTCAGTACATCCTCACCCAGAGAAGTTGCAGGCTGTGCGTCCGGATCCTGTCCATACAGAATGTCATTCAGATATTTCTCCAGAAGCTGTCTGTTATCCACAGCACCGTTTTCGTCCGGAATTACAGCCTCTGTAAAAACTTCTTCGTCTGAATCTGCCTCATTTGAACCTGCTTTGTCCGAAATGCCATCCTCTGTATCTGATGCAAACTCCGAATTATCCGCTGTTTCCTGTTGTACATCAAATTCTGTTGCATCATCTGAATTAAATTCAGAAACTGTACCATCTGTGAAATCTGCTGCTGTTACAGGTGTTACCGTAATTCCTGCTGCCAGAACCAGGCTCATTCCCAGACTTATAAAATTTTTCTTTCTGTACATAACGCATTTTCTCCTTATCTGTCGTAAATATAGTATATTACTACAATACTTTATTTCGACAGATAAAACAAGTTTTTTTTATAATCCTTGTTCTCCCGCCAGATAGCACAGGTCTGTAAGACGTTCATATTTTGTCTGCATACACGCAATATAGTCATCCAGAAATCTTTTTACACGATACGGGATATCTAAGCGCTCATATCGGTTCTCAAATTCCGTCAGGTCACTGTTATCCTGCCTGATATACTCATCTGCTACACTGATTTCCGCTTTCAGAGCAGAAAGTTTCTCCTCGTAACGACCTGTTAATTCCATTTCGCACAATTCATTCATTTTGTTCATCTTATTCTTTTCTCCCTATTATTATTTTTACATTTGTGGTAACCTTGTTACCTGTGTGTGTTGTTTTGTTATATGTTGATTTGTTGTGTTATGTGTGTTATGTACCCGATGTGTGCAGATCGGTACATACCGTTTTCTGTCTTATTACAACTATAATTGTAATTTTGTTTAAAGAAAATGTCAATTTATTTCGTCCGACATCTTATGATATGATTCGACATTTATCTGAAAATACAAGAAAGAATCCTGCTTGCAGGATTCTCCGCCTGCGGCGGGTCGCTTCAGCGACATAATTCCTCTCCGTCGCAGTACGATCCTGCCCGGAGGGCTTTTTATGTTATAGGAACATTACGGAGTAATTTCCTATAACATAAAAAAACTGCTGTTCCTCACGATCACTGTAGGAACAACAGTTTTTTTTCATCATTTTTTATGTTCGGCGGATGATCCTGTTCAATTTCACAAAATCTATTACCGCCTGTTTTCCGATCTTACAGATTTTCTTCATGTTAATGGAATTCACCCCGCCCTGACGAGGTCTGAATGTGACAGGAAGAAATTTGATGCTACATCCCTTCTTCTTATAAATAACAGCCAGAAGTACATTGGAAAGATTAAAATCCTTCGGGATCAGATGTATGTACCTGGCCATCGTCTCTGCTTTCATCAAACGGTACGGAGTGTTGGCATCTGTCAGATTTACCCCAAAACAGATACGGATAACCAATTTCAGAGTTTTTGTTACAAAAACACGTGATATTCCATCCTGTCTGTCTTTTCTCCAGCCGATGACCATATCATATTTCTGTCTTCGTTTCCAGAACGGTTCAAATTCTTCCGGCAGTGTCTGGCCGTCTGAATCTGTCTGGAAAATGTAATCTGCACCATTTTTGAGTGCATACTTATAGCCATAAAGCACAGTTGCACCATGACCGCCGTTTGGTTTTGTTATCGGAATCAGCAGAGGGCGTGTCTTTGTACACTGTTTCAGTTTTTCATATGTAGAATCTTTGCTCCCGTCATCAATGACAATCAGACGTGACTGACCGTTTCCGTTATGCTTCTCTATAACAGGATACCAGTCATTAATGACCTGTTCAATGTTATCCTGCTCATTGTATGCCGGGATAACAATGTATAACTTATCCATATTTCTCTCCTTTGGATGATTGATGGTATCCATTATAACATACATATACATGAAATAATAATATTATTTCGAAGACGATGTACTATAGCTCTGCCAGTATTCCCAGTTCCCGGGCAAGGCGAAGCAGTTCCCTGTTTGCGGCATTCACTGTTCCGAAGTCTTTCAGAGGACAGATAACTTTCTGACATTTTTTCATCAATTCCACAGCCTTATCATAAGATTCCTGTGAAATACTTTCGAAAGGTTTCTCTGTAATCACCCGGTCTGCAAGTGCACCGGCCACCTGACAGTCTACATCATTCGTGTGAAGCACTCCTGCCGCAAACGGAATTCCCTGTCTCTGCAATTTTCGATAATACGGAATTCCACTTCCATTACCGCCAATTACAAACACCTGAGGTTCACCTCTGGGCGGATCCATCTCCACACATCCAAAAGCAGCATTATAGCTTCCTCTGGTAATTCCATACAACTTCCGAATATACTCAGAAGTAAAGATTTCTTCCGGCGCACCGTATTTCTCTATATATTCTCCATGTACACAGATAACTTTATCAGATATTTTCTGTGCAAGATCCAACTCATGCAGCGACATGATCACTGTAAGCTGATGATCCAGCACCATCTGTTTCAAAATGGTAAGAAGTTCCAGCTTGTGGCGGATATCCAGAAAAGAAGTCGGCTCATCCAGCACAATAATCTCCGGTTCCTGACAGATAGCCCGGGCAAGAAGGATTCGCTGTCTCTGACCATCACTGATGGCTGTAAAATCCCTGTCTTTTAAATCCCATGCATGGACGGTTTCCATTGATTTCTTTACCTTTGCCTTATCCTCTGCAGAGAGTATTCCCAAAGTGCCTGTATAAGGATAACGCCCTGTGGCTACAATGTCTTCGCAGGTCATCAGTTCCGGTCGCATACGCTCTGTGAGCACGACTGCCAGTTTCTGAGAGACCTCTTTATTGGTCATCTTTGCCATTCTCTCTTTATCCAGATAAACAGTACCGCTGATCGCAGCAAGCTGTCTGGTGATGCTTTTAAGAATGGTGGATTTCCCGGCACCGTTAGGACCGATGAGAGTGAGGATTTCTCCCTTTTTCAGCTGAATATTAATTTCTCTGATAAGAGGTTTTCCGTCATATCCCACAGTCAGCTGATCCGTACGGAAAAAATACTGTTCCTGCCGGTCTGCTTTGTTATTTTCTATTTCTCTTATTACATCTGCTATTTTCTCTGACATATTTTTTCCTGTTTTTTTCCTTTTTTATGCTGCATCATATAATAATCTGCCCGGATAGTGTATTCTGCTTCTGCTTTTTATATCAATTCCTCTTCTGTCTGCGGATCATGATATAGATTACAACCGGTGCACCAAATACTGCTGTTACGGAACTGATACTGAGTTCTGTAGGTGCAAATACGGTTCTGGCAATCAGATCGCAAAAAAGGCAGAATACTGCCCCTCCCAGAAAACATGCCGGGATCACAAGGAGCGGTCTGGCTGTTTTCAGCAGGCTTTTTACAATGTGAGGCACTGCAATGCCAACAAAAGAAATTGGTCCTGCAAAAGCTGTCACACAGGCAGACAGAATACTGGATAAGAGAATCAGTCCTATGCGGAACAGCTTGATATTCACTCCCATATTCTGGGCATAAACTTCACCCAGCTGATAGGCACCGATAGGCTTAGACATAAAGAACACGATCACCATTGTGAGCAGAACTACTATTGCCATTACTTTCACATTACCCCAGGACATTCCTGAAAAACTTCCCAGTGACCAGTTGTGAAGATTGACGATATTGGAGTCGTCCGCAAATGTAACTACGAAATCTGTAACTGCAGAACAGATGTAACCGATCATGACACCGCTGATAACCAGCATGGACATGTTGTGGACTTTTTTTGCAACCAGCAGGACGAATCCCATGGAAATCATAGAACCGATAAATGCTGCAATGATCATGGCTGCAGAACCCATGGAAATAGATCTGCTCAAAAAATAAATCATCAGAAGTGCAACTACCAGCTTGGCTCCTGAAGAAATTCCAAGTACAAAGGGACCTGCAATAGGGTTATTAAAAAATGTCTGAAGAAGAAATCCGGATACAGAAAGTGCTCCTCCAAGAATGATCACTGACAGAATCCTGGGAAGACGGATTTCCCATATTATATTGTAAGCAGTCGCATCTCCCTGATGTCTGAAAATAATATTCAGAATCTCACCCACTGAAAGATGAATGCTTCCGGCATTTACATTCCAGACAAATAAAATCACCAGAAACACCGCCAGTATAAGAAATGCCATCCAGTATCTGGCTGTACGTTTTTTGTCATCCATATTTTTTGTTCCTTTTGTTTTTATATTTCCTGCTTTTGGCAGTTCTGCAGAATCCCGCAAACATATTTCAGTGCCATTCGTAAATAACTATACCAATCGCATAGGATGCGGATTCGAGTGTGCCGAAAAGTTACAAATATCATTTTAACTTATGCATATATGCAAGTTCATCCAGCGAATCATCATCTGTAGTAAGAATTGTATGAATATCTTCAATCATAGTTCCAAGCTCAGTGGTTTCCTGGAAAAGATTTTTACCCGTACACCACACATTTCCATCCTTCACTGCCTTAAAATCTGCCAGAAGATTACTTTTTGCCAGAAGTTCATCAATAGTAGAAAGTTCACCGTCGATAGTACTGTTATAGATGATATAGTCCGCATCTTTTGCTTTGGCATAAAATTCTTCCATCTGCATATTCATGGTAGACAAAGCGTTATCACTTTCTCCTGTATCTTCGGGAACATATTTGCCGCCTGCAAGCTCGATCATGTTTGAAACATAATCACCATTCTTTCGCACATTGGCAGCACCTGTGGAATTAATGTAAAAGAATGCTACTGTTTTACCTGTATCTTTATCATCAGAGGTCAGAACTTTGTCAAGCTTGTCTGTCTGCTCCTTAAATGCCTTCTCAGCTACATCTTCCTTTCCGAGAAGCACAGCATAGAGTTTCATCCATTCAGTTCTTCCCAGAGGATGGCTCTCATAACTGGAACGTTCTACCATTACCGGGATACCAAACTGTTCCAGTTTCTCTTCCACCTCCGGATTATGGTGGATCATAGTTGATTCAATGGCAAGACCACAGCCTTCATTCAGGATCAGTTCATAATCCGGTGCATTGTACTTGCCTGCATAAATCATTTTTCCGGATTCCATGGCATCTTTTGCTTCCTGGATATACCATCCATTCTCCTGAGTTCCTGAAAGACGAATGCTGTCAATACCGTCAATTGCGCGGAAAAGATCCATGGCAGAGGTTGCTACCAGATAGATGTTGTTCAGCGGTTGTTGTATAACTGTGATATCTTTTTCAAGCCCCTTTGGAGCCTTTTTTCCCTCTGGAACTACAAGAAACTGTCCTTCCTGATCGATAGTGATCAGGGCATAGCCATCATTGTAATAGTCTACGCTGAATTCTTCTGCGTAGGAAAGTTCCATACTGTGATCATAGGTAAGTCCCGGGATATCCACAGGAGTTTTTGCATTGTCTTTATCTGCTGCGTATGCTGTACAGACAGTGCATATACAGATAATAAATAATGCAACTGACATAAAACCGATAAATATTGTTTTTTGCTGTTTCTTTATTATGTTTTTCATCTTCATAATTGTTTCTTTGTTTGTATATGATTATTTTGCTGTTTTTTCTGCTTCTTTGGCAGTTGTGGAATCAAAATTTAAGGTGTAGTCAATCTCGTGAGGCTCACTCATTGCTACTGTATCTGCTGTTACCTCCATCTCTGCATCAAATACGCTGACAGGGATTTCAAAAGTGGAGTTTCCATCTTTATTAACCGGCTCATATTTCTCACCATCCACAAGCATATAATCATAGTTTGGACTGCTCCATACGATAGTTGCTGTAGCTTTATCGCCTTCTACCTTAATGGCAGCAGGAGAATCAATGGTTGCTCTTCCTGAACCGCCTGTAAGAGTTACATCCATGGTATAGTCGCCATCTTCAAGATTCAGATCTGCCAGAGTCTTACCTTCACTTGTCTTGCTGTCTTTCGCATCTTTGTCTGTGTCATCTGCTTTGGAATCTGCATCTTTATTTTCTTTATCATCTTTTTTTGCATCTGTATCATCGGATTTTACAGGATTTTTGACACTTACCTTATGGTCATACCATTTTCCTTTTGTTCCGATCAAAGCTACATCGAATTCTTCATCAATTGCGGGTACCGGGATATCAAATCCATATACTTCCTCACTCATTCCATCGCTGTATGTAACAGTATCTGTGGTTGGTTCAAGAATCTCTGCCCCGTCTTTCTGTGCATCTTCTGCTTTTCCCACAAAAAGGTTTACAATTTTCTTAGAAGCAAGGCTTACATGGATAGTCATCTTGCCATCCTTTACTGTAAGGGTTCCTTTTCCGTCGTTTGCTTCATTTACATGGAACATTCCGCTGTCTGTATCAAATTCTGCTGTGTAGGTGCCATCCTCTAATGTATCACCCTTGGATGCATCTGTTTCTTTATTATCTGTGTTTTCTGAATCAGCATCTTTTGCAGTGGTTTCTTCTTTATCAGTGGTTTCTTCTGTTGCCGTATCAGTATCTGTCTTTGCAGCAACCGGGCTTGTACCGATCAGAGTGGCTGAAATAGTAAGTGCTGACATTAATAATGTAAATGAACGTTTCTTCATGATTATTTCTTCTCCCTTATCTTCATATTTTTTATAGTTTTTTCTATCGTGCTGTTCAACCCATCTGCTGCAGAGCAACAGGTTTTTGAACAGGTGATGGCAAATATATTATAGTAATTCCAGAAAATAATGCAATTAAGACAGTTCCTCTGGATCTTTCTCAGATGTGCGCACATTACTGTGAACGGAATGAACAGAAACGTGCGAACTGTTTGCAGTATTTTATGGAATTGCTATGACTTCTTTTTTTCTTATCATATAATATATCTGCCCGGAAACTTTTGCAAGTCCTCCGGGCAGTTTATCTTGTTTGAACAATATTTTTTATTCAGCGTCAGCCTCTGCAGTATCAGCTGTTGTCTCAGCTGCGTCATCTGCCTGTGCATCGTCTGCACTGTCATCTGTTGCTTTGGCATCAGTATCTTCTGCTGCTGCATCGTCAGATGCTCCAAGAGAATCAATTGCTGCTTTTGTATGAGCCACATACAGATCTTCTACTGCTGCGATTCTTCCAAGACCTGCGATCTGACAGTCAACACTGTCGAAATCACCGGATGCCTCAAACTGAGATTTCCAGGAATCTGCATCATCACCGGCCATATCATTGTTAGCGTGGTCTCCGGCAACAACCATCAGAGGACGAAGGATTACATTCTTGAATCCTGCTTCTTTTACTTTCTCGATAACCTTGTCACATGCTGTGTCTTCCGGTTCTCCCTCTACAGTTCCGATGAAAGCGTTTGTGAATCCAAGATCATCCATCTGTGTCTGCATCTGGTCATAGGTTACGTTAGCTGTATGGGATGTACCATGTCCCATGAATACAAATGCTGTGCCTGCATCTGCTGCTGCTTTCATATCATCAAATCCAGCTTCCTTGCAAGCTTCATCTGTGATTGCCTGAGCAACTGCTTTCTTGTCATCATTGATCACTGTAGCGTCATCACCAACTTCACCGAGCATTGGCTCTGCAATTGCAACAGATTCAAATTTGTCTTTGTATTCATCAATTGCCTCTGTCATTTCATCATATTCTGCACCATGCATCAGATGTGTCGGCTGTACAACAAGATTCTTAACACCGTTAGCTACTGCACGGTCAAGAGCCTGCTCCATATTATCGATTACTTCATCATCTCTTGCCTGTACATGGTTGATGATAATCTGTGCTGTAAATGCACGTCTTACTGACCAGTCCGGATATGCTTCTGCAAGGGCATCCTCGATTCCTTTGATATCCTCTGCACGACTGTCGTTGAAGGATGTACCAAAGCTTACTACAAGAAGTTCGTTCTCACCGATCTCATCCTGGTTACGAGGATCATCCTTGGAAGCATCACCTGTGTCACGTCCAAAGTATTCAGGACTTGCTTCTTCACCTGTTACCAGCTCTTTCTGAGCATCTGTAAGTTTGTCCCATGCTTCTTTTGCTGCTTTACAGTCTTCGTCAGTTGTGTCTGTTCTTTCCTGAACATAAATCTTATCGATCAGGGCACCAACTTCGTCTGCTGCTTTCTGATCATCATCAGAAGCTTCTGTTGTATCATCAGATGCTTCCTCTGTATCTGCTGCATCTGCATCGTCTGCAGCTGCTTCTGTGTCATCTGCTGACTCTTCTGTTGCTGTATCATCAGATGCAAAAGCTACTGCACCTGTTGCTGCTGTCATGGAACAGGTCATGGATACTGCCAGTAATAAGGCTAACATGGATTTTCTTTTCATTTCGTTTTTCCTCTTTTATTTCTCGTATTTCCGGACAATTGTATGCACAAAAAAGGCAACTGCATATTCTGCAGCTACCGTTTTCCCATAAATACATGGTTTATATGTACCAGATATATCTGTAATTTCCGATTCTGTCTGATTCATTTAATAAAAGAGCTATGTATCGTTATGAGAATACAGGTTCTGTATACCGCAGACCTTAAATTCTACGCCAAGGCAGTTCTCCTGACTTCGATCATCGCTGTTTCTCCCTTCCCGGTTTCCCAGTGGTCTCTGAAAAGCAGCTCCCATACACAGTGACGGTATCGCTCCGGATTCTCACCGGATTCTCTTTTGCGCATCAAGTACGATGCAACCTTTGCGTTATAACATTGCACATATTCAATTCGGATATTCTTTTTTTATCACATTTTAACAAAAATGTCAATACAATTCGTGTATATTTCCCTTTAATGTTTGGCATTAGTGTTACTGTTCACTCCGTTCACAGTAACGTAGCCAAAATTCATTCCAGATTGCCTGCGGCAATGGAATGAATTTTGGCTTGTATGTCTCGGGATTTTGGCATATTCATGCCAAAACATATCGTGCGAATTTATGTGATTACACTTCTGTCAGGGTTTTGAAAAAACAGGTTCTGTTTCCGGTATGGCAGGCTGCACCGATCTGCTCTACTTTAGCAAGGATCGTATCATTGTCGCAATCCAGTGTAAGGGATTTTACAAACTGAAGATGTCCGGATGTGAGTCCCTTCGTCCAGAGTTCATTGCGGCTTCTGCTCCAGTAAGTCATTTTACCTGTTTCAAGAGTGGTATTAAATGCTTTTTCATTCATATACGCCAGCATCAGCACTTCGTTTGTCTGATAATCCTGGGCTATAACAGGTACCATTCCATCACTGTTTAATTTAAAATCAGACCATGCGATGCTGCTTTTTAAATTCACTGTATTTTCCATTTTCTGTCTCCATCTAATTTATTGATTGCCATAAATCATTTCGTAAATTTTCAAATTTTACAAACTGCCCTTGGTAGACAGAACATCTGTGATCCTTGGATCATAGGATGTGGCTGCGTCCAGTGCTTTGGCAAAACTTTTGAACATTGCTTCTGCTACATGGTGATTATTCCCACCTGCCAGAACCTTGATATGAAGATTCATGCCACAGGCATAGGAAATGGCATAGAAAAATTCTTTCACCATTTCTGTGGACATGTCACCAATCCTGTCTGTGGTAAACTCTGCATCCCATACAAAGTAAGGTCTTCCGGACAGATCGATCGCACAGAGCACCAGGGATTCATCCATAGGAAGGATGCAGCTTCCATAGCGCTTAATCCCCTTTTTGTCACCAATTGCTTCTTTTAATGCTGTTCCCAGAACAATTCCTGTATCCTCAATGGTGTGATGATCATCCACCTGAAGATCTCCATGGACTCTGACACTGAGGTCAAAAAGTCCATGACGGGTAAATCCATCCAGCATATGGTCAAAAAATCCCACACCTGTCTCAATATCAGAGTATCCGGTTCCATCCAGATTTATTTTTAATTTGATTTCTGTTTCTTTTGTATTTCTTTCTGCTGAGGCTTCTCTTGCCATGGTTAAGTCCTCTCTGTCTTACTTATTTTCAAACACTCTGAATCCATGTTTTTCTGTGCAAACTACAGTTTACATTATAGCAGATTTCAGATTCAAAGCCTTACCATTATTCGTTATCTTCATCCTCAAAACGAACTGCAATAGAATTTGCATGTGCAGTAAGCTGCTCAGAAGTTGCAAACTGGATGATATCTTTGTGGATGTTACGCAGCGCAGATTTTGAGTAATATACAATACTTGATTTCTTGATGAAATCATCTACGGAAAGGGCTGAGAAAAATTTGGCTGTTCCGTTTGTAGGAAGTACATGGTTCGGACCTGCAAAATAATCTCCCAGTGGCTCGGAACTGTACTCTCCGATAAAGATCGCACCTACATTCTTCACTTTCATCATATCTTCAAAGGGATTGGCTGTCACGATCTCCATATGTTCCTGAGCGATTTCATTGGCCGCCTCAATCGCTTCGTCCATATCCTCTGCAATCAGAATGTAGCCAAAGTTATCAAGAGATTTCTGAATGATTTCTTTTCTGGAAAGAACCTCCACGAAACCTTTTACTTCTTCATCTACTTTCTTCGCAAATTCCTCACTTGTAGTGATCAGGATAGCACATGCCAGTTCATCATGCTCTGCCTGGGAAAGAAGGTCTGCTGCCACAAAATGCGGATTAGCTGTCTCATCTGCAAGAACAAGGATCTCACTCGGTCCTGCAATGGAGTCAATGCTTACATAGCCATATACTGCTTTCTTTGCAAGAGCTACGAAAATGTTTCCGGGACCTACGATCTTGTCTACCTTCGGAATACTCTCTGTTCCGAAAGCAAGGGCACCGATCGCCTGTGCACCACCCACCTTATAAATCTCATCTGCTCCTGCTTCTTTGGCTGCTACCAGTGTGGAAGCGCATACTTTGCCATCCTTTCCGGGCGGTGTTGTCATAACAATATGCGGGACTCCTGCCACTTTCGCAGGTACAATATTCATCAGTACAGAAGACGGATAAACTGCTTTTCCACCGGGTACATAGACACCCACACGATTTAACGGTGTCACTTTCTGGCCAAGCATGGTTCCATCTGTTGTGCTTGTAAACCAGCTGTTCTGAATCTGCTTTTCATGATACTGACGGATATTGACCAGAGCTTTGCGGATCACTCCAAGAAGTGCAGGATCAATCTGCGCATAAGCCTCTTCAATTTCTGCATCTGTGACACGGATAGTCTCTTTTGTCACATCAGCTTTGTCAAATTCTTTTGTATAGGCAAAAAGGGCTGCGTCCCCTTCATTTTTTACTTTATCAAGGATCTGAGCTACTGTGGATTCAAATTTCCCATAGTTATTCGGGCTTCTTTTCAGCAGATTCTCAAGAATATCCTTTGTTGATTCTTTTGTTAATTTTACTGTACGCATTTTTACATCTCCTCCTGAAGAACTCTTCTTAAGTCTTCAATAAGTTTACGGATTCTCTCATTCTCCATCTTCATGCTTACCTGATTGACTACCATTCTGGCAGACAGCGGGCAGACCTCTTCCAGCACCTTCAGTCCGTTTTCCTTCAGTGTACTTCCGGTCTCCACAATATCTACGATCACTTCAGACAGACCAACGATGGGTGCCAGTTCAATGGAACCGTTTAATTTGATCAAATCTACTGTCTGGTGTTTTCTGTTAAAGAAGTAATCCTTGGCAATATTTGGATATTTAGTCGCCACACGGATCAGCTGGTTGTTCTCCAGAACTTCTCTGGCACTCTCCGGTCCACAGACACACATCTTACATTTTCCAAATCCAAGGTCCATCACTTCATAAAGCTTACGGCCTTCCTCCAGGATCGTATCCTTTCCCACAATTCCGATATCTGCCGCGCCATACTCTACATAGGTAGGAACATCCGGCCCTTTTGCAAGGAAGAATTTCATCTTCAGTTCTTCATTGGTAAAGATCAGTTTACGGGAATCTTTATCTTTCATCTCTTCGCAGGTGATTCCTGCTTTCTCAAACATTTCCATTGTTTTGTTGGCAAGTCTGCCTTTTGTCAGGGCAACTGTCAGGTATCTCATGGCTTATCTGGCCTCCTTTTTCAAACGTAATGCCACACATCTGCCTTCTGAACGAAGCTTCTGTGCCTCTTTAATGGCTTCTGCACGGTTCTGTGGCTCGTATTTGATCACTTCCGGCTTCTCTTCTTTCTCAGAGATCAGTTTCTGGCTGGAAAGTGCAAGAAGAAGGTTATCTACTTCAAGGGCAAATCCGATAGATGCCGCAGGTTTGCCAAAGTGTTTCATCAGGCCATTGTAACGACCTCCCTTGATCATAGGTTCACCGGTTCCGTAAGTATATGCCTGGAAAATGATACCTGTATAGTACTGATATTTACTAAGCATTCCAAAATCGAAAGAGATATACTTTTCATATCCGTAGTTTTTCATAATCTCATAGATTTCTTCCAGTCTGGAAACTGCCTCCAGTGCGCAGGCGTTGTTTGTCAGACTTCTGGCTTTCTTTAAGACTTCTTCTGAACCGAACATCTGTGGGATTTCAGTAAAGGCTTTCTGCATACTGTCTTTGAGTTTCTGTTCTTCTACAAACTCTTCTACTCCGAAAGAATTTTTCTGCGAGATCAAAACACGAAGGCGTTCCTCTGCTTCCGGACCGAGTTCGGCTTCTTTTAATAAGGATTTGAAGTAATCTACCTGTCCGACACTGACCTGAAATTCTGTAAGACCTGCTGCCAGAAGGCATTCCACTGTCATGGCAAGAAGTTCTGCATCTGCATCTGCGGATTCATCACCGATCCGTTCTACTCCCATCTGTGTGGTTTCTTTGAGATGTCCTCTGTAGCTGGTGTTATTAATAAATGTGTTTCCTGTGTAGCAGAGGCTTACAGGTTCTTTGTCCGGGGAAAAGTAGGTTGCACAGGCTCTGGATACAGACGGGGTGAAGTCAGGTCTGAGTACCAGGGTATTGCCTTCTCTGTCAAAGAATTTGTAAAGTTCTTTGGATGGGATGGTTCCTACTTCGCGGCTGAATACTTCAAAGTATTCGAATGTCGGGGTTTCTATGTCTTCATAGCCATACTGGTGGAAGACGCGATGGATTTTCTCCTGTACCTTTCTTTTCTGGCTGCATTCGCCGTTGTAGATGTCTCTTACACCTTCAGGGGTGTGGAAAATACGCTGCATGGGTGGTCCTCCTCTTGGTTATGTATTGTGTTGATTTATTACTTCGTTGGTTTTACTTTAGTACGGTAACGTGCTACTAAAGTAATGTGAGACTAGATAGAATTATAATGGTTTTTCAGAAAAATGTCAAGTACAGTTAATGTTATTATATTGTTGTTTTTGTCTATTCGTTATGTGTATTCAAAGGGACGCTCAGAAACATATTGTATTTGAGCTGGTTTTCGCAATACGGAAGATTATGATGGCTATAGCAAGTCTATTAACTAATACAGCGAATATTAAGTAACTGCTATATTGACTTGTCTGATTTAGCAGAAACTTAATTTTCGCTGTACTAATGCATTTGAGGCAATTCAGCAGAGTGCGAAAAACAAGAAAGATACCTACAGGCGTGCTGACGCAGGATTTTACGCTCTGATGAACTGAATCAATAACATTATAAGAGGCTTGCTATAGTATGCCAGCAAGTTGATTTCTTCATGGTTACTGCCAATACACAGCGCAGAAATTTATTTTATTTCCGGTGCATTTGCAGGTATCTTAGAGCGTGTCTGAAAAAGGCTTTCTGCAAGATGTGCGTCACAATTTGTGGGATATTTTGCCCGGATGAGGGCGCC
>ERZ856578.4381-NODE-4381-length-19131-cov-55.726672_pt1 | contig 19131 bp, 19 predicted proteins | sample MGYA00514384_ERZ856578 | MGnify/ENA primary metagenome ERZ856578 (study PRJEB29103, sample SAMN06111958) | human gut metagenome | biome: human gut; feature: ankylosing spondylitis patient; material: healthy_person | host: Homo sapiens | place: China:Hangzhou... | reverse complement strand
ATTCGTGGTATAACGTTCCAACTGCCCTGAAAGCCGTACAAATGAGCAATCTTGATGACGATACCAAAGAACTTGTCCGTGCGTATATCGAAGCGCAGGATGAGCCGGAACTGACCGATAAGATACATCATAAAAAGAAAATCGCAAAGGCTTTGGAAAAAATAGAGATCAACGATGTGATCATCCCTTGTCGCATCCTGAACGATCGTCAATGCGGCAGATTTCCATGTGCGCCCTTATGCACAAGGGTACAAGGGCTTTAAGCGAACAAAAATGATCCGTGCAAAACGGAACGAAAATTTACCAGAATCACAAGAATGGAGTTGATTTTCAATGCTAGACAACTATCCTGATGTCCTGAGCTTCCGGCAGGTCATGGAAATTACGCATGTTGGCAGAAATCTACTGCTGCGTCTTCTGAACAGCGGCGAAATTCCCGCCTTCAAGATGGGAAAACTCTGGAAGGTTTACAAACAAGATCTGATCCAGTATATGAGCCAATGTCAGTGAGCCTTATCTTTCGTTTGAGGCAAAAAGAATCCCGTTGGACTCCGCAGCAGGAATCCAGCGGGATTTAATCTTATTGATTTTTAATGCACTTGCTCGTTACTTACACTGCCATCATGGATTTCAAATGGTTCTTTCATGATGTTTCCTCCCATCTCAATGGATGAACAGCTTTTTCAGAATCGCCACTGGAATCAAAATCAGTCCCAGCAGCACACCAAGAACGATCCTTGTCAGGAAAATATCCTTCATTGATCCGATTTGAATTTTGTTCGCATAGATGGTCTGCCCGACCGCCCAGTAACTCAGCACACAATACAAAATAAAGACAAGCATTTCCATAGTATTTTTTCCTTAATCGATGTGCCACAAATAACCTCCGCTTTCTTTTAACCAAAAAGTGGAGGTTATTTCCTATTACTGAGCCGATTTAATCGTAATCACGGGATTGTCATTCGCACACAGGTACGACAGAAGTTTTGTCATATCTTTCCCCGAAATCTTGATATCTCCATATCCTGAGTTCATATTACCATTTTCGCCCACACCGTCGATGAATAATGCTGAACCCGCATACGGAGTTGCACTATATGCGCTTAATCCATCTCCGTTGAATCCAAAACAGATGCAGGCATTGGACGAGCCCTTTGAGAATTTCGGATACATATTTTCTGCTCCACCCTTGTCGGCCCAGTCTTTGTACGGATCATTTTTGGATTGAAGAGTATTATAGTAGATAGACTCCGGATCACATACCCAAACGCTGTCTTCCTTAATTATTTTAGAGTACAACATCGTATTTTTTTCTTTAGTTGAGAAGGCAAAGCAAATTGGGAAGGTTCCTTCCGGGGTCATATGGTCGCCTTCCGTTTTATCAGTAGTAAGTCCATTTGCACCAATTGCTGCTGTAGTGCTTAGGTCTTTTTCCCATTGACCATCCCGGTACGACCAAAGGGTTAAAGTTGCATTGCTGCCTGTGGCCTCTACAAGGATTTTCTGCCATGTGCCGTCTTTCTCGCAGCCAGAAACTTCGGGCGGGATAGCGTCAGATTGAATAGATGCCGCCGTGTTACTGTTTTCAGCAGTTGCCGTCTGCGTCGTATTGGCACTGGTATCGGAATCATCCAGAGCAAACAATTCTTCCAAGGAAATCTTATCTAATGCCAGCAACGATGCCGTTGCAAGATTTGAATAGATCAACTCCTCATCAGGTGCTTCATTGTCAAACGTTCCCTTTTTCCGTATTGTACCATCCTGATTATAAAGGATTCCCTTTCCGTTATATTTATCCTTCTTCCACTCACCATCATAGGCAAGCCATCCATTTGAGGCATACAGCTTTCCTTTTCCTTCTATAGAACCTTTCTTCATTTCCCCTTCGTATTTGATGTGTGGAATCAAAACTCTCTGGTTAAAATCCACCGTTGTACTGGGGGATTCATATAGATTTACGGTCACAATTAATTTGAGCACTCTTTTTTGGGGAAGAAGAAGATCAATTTGCCTTACCAATTCATCTTCGCTCCATTTTTCGCTCATCTCATCGATGTAATCCCAAAATTTATACAGAAAGAAATTACCAACAGCCTGACAGTCATTGTCGTAATAGGTCGTCATTTTTCCTGTAGCCATATTTTTTTCATAGTTTCCAGCATGGGCTAGGTAATGAACTAAACCATCGTATGTAAACGAAATCCCCTTTCCTTCAATCTTTCCATCCTTAAATTTTCCAACATATTGCAGCGACAGTCCGTTCCGAGTACTATATGCGAACAATGCTCCGTTTCCATTCGGTTTATTTTCTTTCATTCCTCCATAATAAAATAGGATCTCTTCATAATCGCCAATACGATCCTTGGGCAGCGAAGACACTTCCATGTACTGACGTTCCGACTCCATAGTGAGCAGTGTCTTCACAATTCCAGAGTCAGTTTTCACATCCATCCGATAAAAATCACTGTCGCTCATCACATCCTCGCCTTGCAATTTCAGCAGCTTTTCAACAAAAAGCCGTGAAACGTCAGAATCTTTGAGCGCTTGTTTCAACGTCATTTCCGTCACTGTCTGCGAAGTGTTTTCCCCGTAAATTATATTGATAGCTTCCGCATATTGTGCTACAGAATCTTTATAATAAGGATTTTCCGACTTGTTGTATGTACTGCTGGCTTTTTCAAGGTTTTCCAATGTGTAAACAAGCTCTTCCTCTGGTTTCACTTCTTCTGCTTCCGAAGCCGCAACGCTCATTTCTGATGTAGCGGTTACAGATGCCGCATCAGACGAGGAAGATTTCTTATCTGAATCGTTGTCAGACGAAGAGCCTCCAAACAAACCAATCAGGATGAAAAGCACAACAAATACAACCAGACACCCGCAACCTGTCTTTGCACATCCTTTTCCACTCGATGTCTTTTCTTTATCTTCAGGGGTCGGATCAACTGGCGCAGCACATGTTTGCTCACCTCTCGACTGCGCAGAATGTGTTTGAGCACCCTTGGGCGGTTCTGGTGCTGAATAAGAAGTCTTCTGCTCTGTCTTTTCCTGACGATAGTAAATTTGGTCGTACTGCCAACGCTTGTCTTTATCAGACAATATCTCGTATGCTTCATTGACATCTTTCATCTTTTCCTGTGCAGCTTCTTCCTGTCCAGGATTCAAATCCGGATGATATTTCTTCGCCAGTGCCTTATATGCCATCTGAATCACTTCTGTTGACGCATCCGGTGCTACCTGCAATATTTTATAGTAGTCCTTCATAATTTCCTCCGCACTGTTTTTAATATCAGTTTATTTTGCTGCGATCATCAGCGCAATAACCGCAGCGACCATGATTCCATTCAACGCCAACCCCACAAGTGCTGTTTTCTTCTTGGTGGATTTCATTGCCTGCACACCAAAGAACACACCAACAGGGATCGTAATCATCGGAATAATACCTGTTGGCGATGTCACCCATGTCAAAATTCCAAAAATCAGGCTGGCATATGCTTTATATGTAGGATTTGCTTTTCGTTCTTCTTTCTTTCGTTCCTTTTCAAGGCGTATTGCTTCCGCTTCTTCTGCCGCTTTTTTCTCTGCTTTTTCTTGTGCCGCTGCCCGCTCTTTTTGTTCTGCTTCCACACGGACACGAGCTTCCGCCTCTGCTTTGATGCGAATTTCTTTTTCTTTTCGCGCTTCTTCTTCAGCTTTGGCCTGCTTTTCTGCTTCTAGCTTTGCCTTTACCTCAGCTGCTTCCTGTGCCTGTTTTTCTGCCTCTTCTTTTGCTTTCTGTGCCGCCTCCGCTTTTGCTTTGGCATCAGCCTCCTGTTTTGCTTTCATTTCAGCATCTTTTTGGATATTTTGCTCAGTCCCTGTTTCCTTAGCCAATTCCTGCTTTTTGCCACATTCATCACAGAAAAGTGCATCATCTTCCAGTTCAGCACCACAATAAATACATTTTTTACTCATTTTTCAAACTCCTCTTGCACAATTAATTTTCTACTTTTGCTCCACAGGCAGAGCAAAACTTTTTTCCCGGCTTTATTTTGTTTCCACATTTGGGGCAAATACGTTCTTCATTAAATGTAAATCCACATCCCAAACAGAACTTAGCATTTTTCTTGTTTGCTTTTTTGCAAACTGGGCAGTACTTTTCCTCCAGAATTTTTTCATTGGAAATCTGCTCTGTTTGGGGCGATTTTTTTTGCATCACACTTTGCTCTGCGACTTCGTGTATAGCGTTCTCTGTTTCTTGCCCTACTTTTCTTTTCTGACCATTCTCTTCTTGTTGAATCTGTCTCACCAAATCACTGCCTTCCCCTACTGGAATTCGGCTCAGTTCACGAAGGTCCAACAAAAACTGGCAAAGTATATCCTCCATCGCAGGAAAAACAACAACATAGTCGCCAATGCAGACTCCATCCTGAATATAAATGTCTCCATCGCAGAACTCATCCCATGAAATAAAGCCGATCTTCCATACATCTCGAAGATAAATTCCCTCTGTTCCAATAGCCAAGCCTCTCATATTCTTTTTAAAATGACCCAAAAGATTTGCTGCCAGAACAAAGTAAATTTTTTCAGAAGATGGTATCTCAAAAGACTCTCTTGCAAAATCCAATTTTTGACTCGGACCGATTGATTTTCCTCCATTCATCAAAACATCTTCTGGCCACGCTTTAAACCGTGTGCCATAATGTACATACAGCGTATTCGGAAAATCAATCATCCTGATTGACCCGTCATCAATAAAGCTTCTTTTGTTCTCTAATATGTGAAATTCTCTCAATCCGGATCGCTCATACCCGAATTTATAATGGTTATTCAGAAAAAGAGCATACCTTTCCTGTGCATAGACAGCAAGTTTTATGTACCGTGCAGCACATTGCCGATCTACCGCTACTCCTTGCTCACTCTGCTTTATCAAATACTCTCCATAGTTAACCATTGCAGATGGTTCACATTGTTCCGCGGTATCCTTTAGGTATTTACGTCCCTTTTTCACAAGCTCGTCATTATCGAAAAGGCAAAGATATCGACCCGCCTCCGCGACAGCAGCAATACAAGCATTTTCCTTTTTTGCAAGTTCAATGATTTCTTGCATATTCTTGTCAATGCCATACCGACTTGTACGACCATTGATATTCTTTCTTTCATATTCCAATTCATTTTTCAAATAGACAGCATAATCACTTCTTTTTCCAATCGTTTCCACTTCCTGAAGCACTACACTGAATACTTTTTCTTCATCTTTCCGGATAGCTTCTTCCAAGATGTCAAATAAATAATATTGTGTGAGCGCATACTGTGCAATCGGATCATTGGCATTGGCCGCATTCCAAAGTTTTAAAATATTTCCTTGCAAAGCATCCACCCGGAAGCGATCATACCTCTGTTTAAACTCTTCCTCGCTTTTTGGAGATTTTATATCGGTAACCACCGAACTGTTTAAAAGAGCTTTATTATCTGCATTTTCTTCAATCAGTGAATCTTTGCACAGCTTTTGCAGATCCTCCATAAAATCCATAAGAGTTACTTCTTGATCCTGACTGAAAAAAGTATACTCTCCAATATGCAATCCTCCCTCTTGATAAATTTTCAGTTTAATAAATTTTTTCCATGGAATGCATCCTGCTGTGAGAAAACCACTTTTCGCATAAAATCCTGTAGCACCAATGGCAAAGCCAGTCATCCCATCTTTGAAATGTGAAAAGGAATCCATAGAGTATGCCATGTAAACCTTTTCCTGCGCTGGAATCTTACATGATTTTCTAACATTAGACAGCTGTGTGCTCTGCAAAAGTTCATTGCATTCATTCAAAAGAAGATCTATTCCTCTTAAGTTGCCTCTATATTTATTTATTACAACCCTTGGAAAAACAGTCATCTGTATAGTTTCACCATTCGTAACAAAGCATTTTTCCGTTGTAATCTGCTTATATTTCCCCAAAGTGCTGTCAAGCATTATATTTACCGGATAGCCCAAATTATATTTTTTATTAAGGTTTAATGCCTTTACCTCTCCCGCAAATGTAGCCGAACGCAAATAACAGTATCCTTTTTCACTTGCAACTCGATCATCTTTCGCTTTTAAATACAATGCTTCTCCGCAGATTGCCATTGCTACCGGATCATGTTGTTCCGCTGCCAACTTTAAATACGGCATGGCAGAATTCAAAGAATTTCCTTCAAGATAATATGTTCCAATCCTCCTTACTGCTGCAATGCATGGTTTTCTCTTATCAGCCAAATTTCGAATTGCTGTCATGGCACTATTTGCTTTATCTCTAGCACCCGCATCAATTATAGTAACTTCTGGTTTTATGAACATTTCAAAGCGAAACAAAAATTCCAAATACAGTCTGAAATCGCTTTCATTGGTTCTTTCTTCTGTCAAATAAAACATTACTCCATGCAAAAATTTTTCATCGCAGTATTTGATTGCATCTGGAAGAATGACTTCTCGATAATATTTTTCCAATACATATTGAGCCGCCGCATTATTAAGATCTGCCGCTTTGAGCACTTCTGCCATCTTTCCCTGCATAACTTGATCTGTATAAAACGAATACTCATCACAGAACTCTGTACATTCCAAAATCTGCTCTTTGCAACACTCAGCATATTCCATAAAATCGACAGCATTAAAAAGCGGCATATCTACCTTGATTCTATTCAAAATCTGAATCAGCTGTGGATACAATGTTAATATCTGATCCGGTGATTTATGGACTTCATCTAGCTTTAGGTTCAGCCACGCCATCGCACATTGATTAAGTTCATCATTGAAATCAGCCAAATCAAAAAGAGGGTTATCTTCTTTAACTTCATTCGCAATCTGAAGCATTTGCTGATATAGCATCGGAGCTTTATCAGGCGATTGATGAAGTTCTTCCAACTTTTTCTTCAGCTGATTCCTTGCTATTTGGTTAATCGCGTCTTCACACGATTCTCGCACTTCAAAGAAATCTATAGCTTTAAATAGATCCGGCAAAAGCTGTGCATTCGTACCCTCGTAGTTTTTCAGTATTTTTCCAATACTATAAATTTCAGCATAATAAAGTGCCTTGAAGGGATTTACTTGAATCCCATCAATATCTGCGTTTAATACATCTTCATATGCCTTCTGAATTTCCTGATCTGTGTGCTTTCGATTACATACTGAATCAAATACACTCTTGATGTTCTCTCGGCGTGTATCGATTTTTACTGTGTCAAAATTGTATTCCTTCAGCAATCCGTGCTCCACTAAAATCCGTGCCTCAATCATTTTCAAGATATATGCATGGTCTTTTAATGCTTCTTCAAAGCACATCATCGTATTAACAGGATTGGCAAGCTTTTCCTTTCCTGTTCGTCCGCCCTGAAGATAATCCCTTCTATACTCAGAATAGAATTTCAGCGGTTCTTTTCCTTTCAGAGATGTATGCTGAATCTTTCCGTAATAATCTGCTTCTCTAATATCATAAATTTTTCTTGACAGCAAGCGTTGAAAGGCAATTCTGTTTGTCTGTTCCACCAAATTGTCGTAAAAAGGATAAACTTTCTTCATCACGTCTTCCATTACGGCAATCTGCGCATCCTGATAGAATTTTCTGAGTTTTTCTCCATTGGCCTTTCCTATGTCATTATAATAACTGGTCATTGCAATTTTATCTTTGATTTCTTCTGAAAATTCCAGATTTCGATTGCCCAGTTTCAATACTACTTTTTTCTCTGGTTGAACAAGCTCTTCCTTCGGAACCATAGGCGTTTTTTCCACCTTGGAATCCTGCTCATTCTGACCTGCTTCCTGAACGGACTTTGGTTCTACTGAAGCTGTTGCCTCATGCGCTGATGTATCAATCAAAACTTTTGCTCCACATTGAAAGCAGAACTTTGCGTTATCCGGCAATTTTGCACCGCATTGCATACAAAACATAAAAGTGCCTCCATCTTCTAATATATTCATTTACTTTTATCAAGAAAGACAAATTTAACGCCCACTATTACGATTTATCTTGTTAAAATTATACGATTTATAGAATTACCTGTCAAGCCATCCGCCCTTAAAATCGTAAGTAACACTACGATTTATCCAAGGAGGTCTATGACATGGAACGCGAGAAGCCAAACTTTGACATTCTGGGAAGGATTGACCGGGAGCGGTTGGCTCGTGGATGGTCTGAATACACACTTGCCGAGAACTCTGGTCTGACGCAATCCACCTTATCAACGTGGCGCAGACGAAACCTTCAGCCTAACGTGACCTCAATTGAAAAAATATGTCACGGCCTTGGTATCACACTCTCGCAATTTTTTGAAGAGGACGCTGCCGTTCACCATTTGACAGAGGAGCAGAAATCCCTTTTGACCATCTGGGATAGACTTTCGCCCTCGCAAAGAATCGCTATTTTGGATTTGATTCGGGCATTTCTGCCTGAATAAAGCAAACCCTTACAAAAAAGAAGGATGCCCGGCGACCACTGCGTCACCTGACATCCTTCTTCATTAGATAAAGGACTTCAGAACTTTTTTCAGTGCTTCACGCTGTTCCGGGGTTATGCGATCCAGCAAATTCAAAAATTCCTGTTGTTCCTCTTTTGTAAATTCGCTATGGGGTTCATCTTTTACACGTTTTTCGTTTTTCATAACAACTCTTCCTTTTTAAGTTTCCCCTCGTCAGTCAAATCAGCCCGAATCTGCCGCTTATATTTATAATAGGTATTCCGGGCAAGTCCAGTCAATTTCATGCACTCCATGTCATCCAATGTGCCGCCGAACGCCTTACAATGGACACGGATTTTCTCCTTGGCTGCTTTGGACTTTTTGGTTTCAAATCCAGTGCCTTTTTTACGTCCAACCTGTTTTCCAGTCAGCTTTGCTGTTACAAGACCCTCACGAGTACGCTGGTGTAAATCGGCCACTTCTTTTTCAGACTGCTCAAAGGCCAGCTTGATTTGCTCTTTTGCCAATGCCATCAGATACTCGTTGATACCTTTTAAGATAAAATCCACATTGGTTCCTGTCATGGCAATGCTGCCGGACAGGGCCTTTTTGTAAGTTTTGGTATCAATGTGATGCTCTTTCAGAAATATCAGCCGGATGCCCTTATGGTAGAGATCCTCATACAATGAAAATCCCTCTTCTGCGTTTCTGGACATTCGGGAGACGGAATCGAACACCACAGTATCGCCCTCTTTCAGAATCCGATACAGCTTGCTCCATTCTGGCCGAAGGATGGAAGTTCCCGTATAGGCTTCCTGTACAATGTGAGCTGTCGGGTATTCAGCCCTGATATTACGCACCTGACGGTCAATGCTCTGTTTTGCAGTGGAAATTCTGCAATAACCATAAATACTCATAGCCCTTCTTTCTATATCAAAAATGCCGAACGTCATTTTAGCGTCACCGATTTGCTAAGACAAATCGGCTTCATCACGCTGTGATTGATACTTTTCTGTATCCACGGCAATTTTAATACTTTTTCCTGCGAGCCTTAGTCATCCCTCATAAGCTTCAAAAGATTATCTCCGTTGACGAACGGTTCGCACCGTCCGTCCTCTGCGATGACTTTTGAACTTTATAAGGAACGACACGGCTCGCTCTTATCAACAGTTCAGATACTGATTCATAAACTTTTCCACCGTCACGCAGGGCTTTTGATTTTTCTCTGCTCCTCCAAACGGATCATAGTTCCAGTCTGCCTCTTCGTCAATGTACCGCCGTCCGTCATCGGGCAGCTCCAACGGCTCTGCAAGAATAATCGTTCCCCAGTGATTGACCATGATAAACGGTGCGATCTCACAGGGAATCCCCCGGCAGTCATCATCATGCCGCACATCGTAGACATACAGACTATCCGGGACGGTATCTCTTTTGATGCGGAAGTTAGTGAATAATGCAGGCTTTCCGCAGACAGTGATTTCTTCATAGTGTTCGGTCATCGCATTGCAAGACATATAAATTTCTCCTTTATGCCACATTAAGTCGGGTAGCTTTATAGCAGTCTGCGCACATTCCCTCATGGGTGGCGGCAAACTCTGCCGCCTGCATGATAGAACCGTCCTTCAGCTTGACCCTCTTGATGGGCTGGTTGCACCGGGCACAGATGCAGGGCACAGGCGGCTGTTCCTGCTTTTGGCTGGTGGGTCTCGGCTTCGGCTGTTTTTGCGGTTCTGCCTCCGGCTGCGGTGCAGCATCTTCCGGCAAATCCTCTCCGGCATAAACGTACAGGCCAAGGCCAAACATCGCAAGGTTCTTTACCAGACAGCGCATAATGGCCTTGTTTACATCAAACATGGAAGCGGCTTCTACGGTGCGTTCTTCCATGCCGACTTTCTCGCGGCGGCGAGTCTGCGGATTGTAGTCCCATTTCGGAGTGGTGTAGGTGTAAGGCACAGCTTTCATGGCTTTGTTGGAACTGTCCAAAACCGGAAGCCACATTTCGTGCGAAACGCCCTCAATCGTGACTGAGGTGTACACCATGAAGCCGGTGATGGGGTCATAAACATAGGGGAGGCCGTTGAATTTCTTGACCTCATAGCTGGCAGCGGGATACAGCTTTTTCACCTCTGCCCAGGCATACGCCCAGCTTACATATTTCAGTTCCGTGTTGCCGGACTTTTTGACTTCCAGATGATCTTTGAAGTCGATAGCAAATAATTTTACGAATGGATTTTCCGTAGCCATAATAAACCTCCGAGAAAAAAGGCGGCAGAGCATTTACTCCCTGCCGCCAATTACAAAATTCATGCCGCATGAACGATAGTGAACCTGCGGCTGCTTACATTTTTGCTGTACTGATTGAAAATATCGGGCTGTTCTTTCTTCAAACGCTGGGAATCCACCCGTTTGCTTTCGGAGGACACCCACGATACCTTATAACCCGGTGCTGTGCCATAGGCAGCATCCTGCATTTGCAGCTTGACCTGTTGCTCGATAGCCGTTTTCTCCTGTTCCATCTGCTCGATTTGGTCAGAAAGCTCCTGCCGCTTGTCCAGAAGTCCATGCAGGGCACTCAGATCAGCGGTCTTGTCCCGGTTATCCGCCTCATAAAGCTGGTTGATTTTCTGCGTATCACTGTCACAGCCATTGGGTGCAGGGGGAATCTGGGGCACAACATGGTTCGTCCAGAAAAGTTCTTCCTTATCAATGAGATCAGAAAGCACCTGCTTATCTGTCACGATCTTGTGAATCACCAGCTCTCTGCCAAAAATCAAAGCCGCCACATACCAGCAGTCGAAACCACTAACAGCTAAGTAGTGGTCAACCTGCGCCAGATAGTGAGCCGGGATTTTACCATCCGCCCACTTGTCCGCAGAAAAGGGCGAGACTGTCTTGCACTCCAATCCGGCTTTTTGTCCAACAATCAGGCGGTCAAAGTCTGCCAGAAGCAGCGGATGTTCTTCGCTTTGGTAGATAGTGTTTGCACGGCGCACCTTCAGACCGATTGCTTCGGTAAACCGCTGTGCCACATATTCTTCCAAATCGCGTCCCTGCCGCATAGCTTCGTTGTCGATATTTTCAATGGTATCGCTGATTTTATCGTGATATACCTGAAATGCAGAACGATACGGATTCAGGCCCAAAATGGCACCAGCATCCGTGCCGGTAATGCCGCGCTTACGGTAGCGGAGCCAATCTTCTTTGGTCAAATTCAATGTAGATACAAGCCTTCTCATGCAATGTTCAACCTCTCTTTCATCTGTTCTTCTACGATAGAGAAATCATATTCCACCAGGTCTTTGATAATGGTGGAAAACTCATCCACCAAGGTACGGTCATCATCCAGCCATAGGGCATACAAGAAATCCAGAATGCTCCGCTGCACCCGGAGATGGTTCCAGAAACGCTCGTCCATCTGCTTTTCGCTGTCCAGCGTAATCAAGGCACTGACGATGGTGCTTTTCATCGTGATCTCGTATGCCGTGGTGCAAGTAGGCTTTGGAAAATCGGCTTCAATGCTGTTCAGGAACTCAGAAAATTCCCGGACAGCCCGATTGCTCACATCGTTCATACGTCCTCCTTTATGCTGCTGCCAGCACCATTCTGTAAGCCTTGTCAATCATGGGATTGCCCTCTGCGGTGCGCAGAAACAAATTTTCGTTGTAGTTGCGAGTTTTACGGATGGGATCTGCATGGGTGGCAAAATCCGATACGGCATTTACGAACCGCCAGCCATTCTTACCGACCCACTCCAGATCGGGTGCATTATAATAGCGGGCCTTCAAATCTTCCTGCAAGCGCAGGTTGTTCTTCCGCTGGCCATCGGTCAGATCTTCGGTGACAGGGAAAAACTCGTTGATAAACTCCTGCACCTTGCGATCAGACAGCTTGATGGTGGTCAGCTCATGGATGCCCTTGCCCAGTTCCCCCATATAGCTGTTGGCAAGCTGTAAGGTTTCACGAGCATCTTGCACCCGGAGCAGAATGTTTTCGGTATGGCGAGCAGTCCAGATGCGCTTTGCAGTACCCAGAGCCAGATTCAGGGTGTTCTGGCAGACCACACGAACTGGGGTCATAGCGACTTTTACACCAGAACTGCCATCATGGCTGTTGAAGAACACAAGATAGGGGGTCACTTCGTCTCCAGCGATGATGTACTTCTCCGGCAGCTTCGCCAGCATCCAGACCTTCTTGCCGCCCTGCAAAGAACCGGCAGTTTCATAAGTAACGCCCTCACCCAGCAGGTCATCGGTGAATCGAAATGCTTCTTCGTTCTGCACGATGCGGTAACGGTCAGACACCACGCCCAGAACAGCTTCATCCGTGCTGCGGACATTGGCACGATAGCCGGGAATCATAGCACCTGTGCCGGAATAGATATTGCGGCTTTCCACCTGCCAATCCAGATCAGCCAGCTCCAAGGCTTCACGGCTTGCAGGGGCATCCATCACGATGCGGCCAAGACCGTGCCAAGGGGTTTCACGGACAGAGAACATGGTTTCAACGTTTGCGGACATAATCTTTACCTCCAAAATTTTTGATTGTCTTATTTCTTTTCGATTTGATGAGCCATCCAGACAATGATTTTCGCAGCACCCTTTCCGACTGCTTTCATCACCTCCACCAATACTTTTTCAAAGATTTCTGCCATTGATTTTTCCTCCGTCTTTCTGTAAAAATCAAAGACCAGTAAGCTGATGTGATTGCTTACTGGTCTTTCTATCCAAGGGTATAATATATCATTATATCTGCTTCAGATACGCCTAACTTGTACCAAGTGTGTCCGATGTGTCCGTGTTTTTGCGAATCAGTCTTATGTTTTCGTGTCTTTCAGGTGTTTTATGGGTGGAGATATAAGGATATAAAAAACTTGTTTTGAAAATCTCTGACACAACCGGCACAGCTGACACAGTCTCCTACTTCTGCGTTTTCGACCAGATTCCCACAACCACCGTGAGATCCTGCCATTCATTTTTGCGGATTCCCTGATTTCGGGATGCCTTAAAAGCCTTTGCCTCCTCGAAGGAAATCGAAAAGCGTGCCATCTCTACAAAGCCATCCATCGTATATGCTGCGGCGTTTCTCGCCTGTACCTCTGACATCTGAAAGTCGAGTGCCCAGCGAAATTTTTCATTTGTCAAAGGCGTGATTTGCGCCACACAGCTGTTGATAAGCTCCCGATCAACATCGTTCTTTGATGCCCGCTGCCATTCATCCAGCTTCTGCGAGATCAGATTCATGTCCAGCGCTCCACTGCGTTCATCCTCCTGTTCTACGCTCTCATACTGAGATTGCAGATCTGCGATCTGGTTGTCTAAGCCTTTGCGACGTTCCATAAGTTCCTGTTTGGTGATGATGCCATCAGCACACAGGTCAATATACTTGTCCAGCCGTTCTCTCTGCTTAGCGATGCTCTTTTCCAGCATTGCCTTTCTGGAAATACGCACAGTCTTTTCCTCTGCCATGCAGCGGTTCAGAATCCGGTATACCTCTTTGACGGTCTTGCCTTTGTCAAATGTGAGATGTTCAAACACCTTTGCCGCCATCAAATCCAGCTTCCACTCACTGATGGCCTTGATTTGGCAGCTGATGCTCAAATCAAGGCCATGTTCCTGCAAGTAGCTGATGCTCGGCCTGCGTGTACGGCGGTAGCACTGAAATCCATGAATTACAGCACCATCCCGGTTCACACGCCACTTGAACTGAATAAATCCTGCACCGCAACTGCAACGCAATTTTGCCGTCCAGATGGATTTCGGCGTGTTCCGCATATACTTGTGCTTCTTTCCGTTTTCATCGATTACTCGTTCTGATTTTGAAGTCAGAATCTGCTGGCACCTGTCCCACGTTTCTTCTGACACCAGCGGTTCAAAATCGCCTTTCACATAGACGTAGCTACTTTCGTCCAGATTTTTGACACGTTTTTGCGTCAAGTAGCCGTCACTGTGGGATTTATTGTAGCAGATACAACCCTTATAGGTCGCATTATGTAACACCCGGCTCACCTTGGAAGCGTCCCACGAAACATGGCCGCTTGCATCCAATCTGCCTAGCCTGTATAATTCTGCTGCCACTTTTTGAAGCCCAACCTTTCCAGTCGAATACATCTGGTAAATCAGTTTTACGGTCTGTGCCTGATCCGGATCTGGAACATAGGTTCCATTCTCTCTGCGGTATCCCAAGATATTTCCGTTGCCATACAAAACATGCTTCTCCCGACTGATTTCTTGCCCCGCCTTGACGCGCTCTGAAATTTTTCGGCTTTCATCCTGTGCCAAGGAAGACATAATCGTCAACCGAAGCTCACCATAATCGGTGGCCGTGTTGATACCATCGTTGATGAAAAATAGATTCACGCCCACAGCCTTCAACTCACGGATATAGGACAACGTATCAACTGTATTTCGTGCAAACCGGCTCACCTCACGGGTAATGATAAGGTCAAATTTACCTTTCTTTGCATCCTCTATCATATGCAAAAACTCTGGCCGCTTCTGTGCCTGTGTTCCGGTGATGCCTTGATCCACATAGACCTCCACGATTTCCCAGTCCGAGTGCCGGGAGCCTTCAATTTTATACCACTCCAACTGGTTTCCCAGTGCATTGATCTGTGCCTCATGTTCGGTTGAGACACGCGCATATACTGCTACTCGCATATTTTACCTCCACATTTTGAGATTTCAGGATAAAAAGAAAAGCTCTGGCAGAATTTTCCACCAGAGCCTCTCTCTGTCGCTTACGAAGCCTTTGCAGGCGATTCTTCCTCCTGCTCACGCTTCATCCGAAGGAAGTTCTGATAGGTGGGCAGGTTCAGCAGTCCTGCCGCAAAAAGAGCTTCGATCAGACAATAGGCCATCGCCTTTTCGTCAACGTTCAGCATCGTGACACCTCCATAGTGTTTGTGATTGTGCTTGGTGATTAGAGATATAACATATCACTGAGAAGTCAGACGTTACGGACGAAGGCGGATTCCTCGGAACGCTGACACAGGGTGTTCGTGTGCAATCATTCCTTCACCTGAGCACCGGGAACGTCCGTGCTCAAATCCCATCGCAATCAACGTCCTTCTTAAATCCGAGTCTGTGCACGCTCCTATATTCTTTTCCTTGCAAAAATCCAGGTAGGCTTCGTATAAGTCAGACAAAGCCACTTCAGCATTTATATTGCTCGTATCACAGATTTCTTGCACAAACCTTTTTACAGGCGAGTACTTCGCGCTGTCCACATAAGGAATCTCCGGGAAGATGTAGTTGCGCTTAACGAGCTTTCGCGCATAATACAGTGCCTTTGTAACAATTGCGTCCCGCTCGGCCCAGATTTTGTCTCCCAAATCCGGGTCTTGCTGATTATCCGGGATTGCATAATTAAAGGGCAGATATACAATACGCTTGATGAGTGCCTCATCCTCTCCGTCAATGATGAGCGGGTGATTACTTGAAAAGACAAACTTTATACGCCTCTCCAGCAGCGCATCATCGCGATATTTTCGTGGAATATTCATTGAATCTCCTCCAGTGATTTGTTTCAGCCGAGAAGCTGCTTCATCGTCGATTTTTGAGCTAGACATATCCATATCGAAATTGATAACGGAAGTTGCCAGGGAAGCCATTCCAAATTGGTTTGTCAGATTCTTGAGTCTGATGCTACTGATAGACTCTTTAGGGTACAGGCTTCGGATAAAGCTTCCCAGAACGCTCTTACCGCTATTTCCGACGCCTTTCATGAAAATGAAAAACTTTCCCCGTGCAGGATAGATAAGCAAATACCCAATTACCATCCAAAATCGCTCCATCAGCTGGGGATCACCGCCCGTGACCCGATGCAAATAGCCCTCAAATATCGGGCATTCTGCCTTCGGAGCATATTTTGCCTTAATGTAGGTAAAAGTTACTTGATCAGGGCTGTGTGGGTGAAGTTTACACTCTACAAGTTCAAAGACACCATTTTTCAAAGGTGCATAAATCGGCCCATTTTCCGATTCACTGCACTCAATTTGGGGATCCGTCAAGAAACACTCGTAGAGATCCTTATACCCATGGAGGCTGGATTCATTATTGAGTTCATAGTCCACATACTTACGATATAGCTTGATCAGTTGCTTTGCATCAAGCTGTGTGTAGTAATAGTTGTTGTAATAATACAGCGTATTTCCATAGGAAATGATGTGGACGTGTTTTTTCACTTCCCTTGTCAAGTCCACGAGGGACTGATCTTTAGAAACTTTCTTGACGGCCAGTTCTGGTGTTGGAAGACTTACTGGATCAGACAATGTGCTTTTCTGCACATCATCTGGTACGTCATCCATCATCAAGACCATTGGTGGTACTGCATCTCTCGCATTGAGAGAACCGGGATAGTCCGAAAGCTGTTCGGAGAGTATCGGCGCATCCAACTTATGCCGTGTCTTGTTCCGTTTCTCCTTAAATATCTCGCCGGTCTTCGGTCTATCCTCAGGGACAATCGACGTCATATTCTCTAATAGCTCAACCTCACCAGACTGGAGAACTTCATTAGAATCATTGAAATCGTAATCCCATGCGGACACAGCTTCTGTCCCTTCAGTCGGCCGGACACGCTGCTCAAGCAATTTCTTTCGTTTTTCCTTGAATTCGGCTTTATTCATGCTTTTCTTCCTCCTTAGAAGTTTTCTGAACGTAGCTTTGCGCGATAAGATTCTCGATGCAGTTCTGCTTACCTGTCGTATTGCCAGAAATGAGGTAATCAATTCTCGTCAGTCCACCATCCTGGTTGTCACCAACCCAGATGTATCCAGTTTCCGTATCCCAAGCATGAACCAAAAGCTCGTAGTGAGTCTCCTGTTCAATATCTTCGGTATGACCAATGATAAGTGGTACATCTCCTCTGAGAATAAGGCAGAAGAAGATTTTCCCAGATTTGTCGGTTTTCATACTGAAAAGACCCTGAAAATCATCAATCCCATCTTCAGTTTTCCAGTTGTATACGGCAATCTGCTTTCCATCCTTGAAAATAATCATCCGAAATCCTTCAAGGTAGGAAGGATATTCACCTTCGCAAAATACAAGTTTACCACCCATGTTTCCAAGAGCTGCATAGTTTTCTTTTCTTTTGAAGGCTTTTTTCATCCATACAACATTTTTTTCTGCTAGATTACGATCTGCCTCACTCAGAGTCTTGTAGTAGTCTACATTGTTTTTCTTTTCCATAATAAAGCTCCTCTCAAATTTGATTTGTGTTTCAACTGTGGCCACGTTGTCTTCACGTTAGTTATTATACCTTTTTATCGAGTTCTCAAAAATCAGCATGGATTCATCTTTTTTCATTTTTTCGCGCTTTTTTATTCATGCTTTATTCATATTTTAAAAAAAAAAAGAAAAAATCACCAGAACCGTTACAGCTCGACAAAGCGACCTACATTGGTTCCAGTGATCCTCTCTATGTCATTTAACAGATTTTTACCTTTTACTTTCTTTTCGGCTTCCTTCCATTATGCATTTTATATTATCTAATTCTTCAATGCAACCTTTGATTTTTTCTTTGCATTCCACAAGTACCATTAAAATTTTATCATAGGTAACTCTATTCACTAAAGATGTCTGCGGATAATTTACTTCGCAATAATGTAATTCATCACCAAGCCATTCAATCACTTTCCAGCCTTCAAATTCTTCTAAGCTGTCATTTTCTTCTTCGCTTGGGTAAAGTGCATCCATTCTATCCTGCACATCTCTAAGGCTAACTTTAATCTTCGGATTTTCCCCTAGAGAACGAAGTCCTCGGACTATCAGTTCCCTGTAGTAGTCGTCTACCCATCTTTCTTCAGTACTCTCATAGCTTCCTACACTCTCATGTATCCTTTGTAAGCCTGTTATATTTCCACGCTCTCTATCATCTATAATATTTTGCAGATCTCTTACGTCTATTTTCAACAACTCATCAAAGAAAACCACATTTGAAGCACTAAGCATCGCACCTTTTCCTATTTTGATTTTTCTATTATCTTCCGGCTTTACCACTCCAAATAAAATAACATTTAATCTTCGCTTTAACTGATCCATTATATTATTTTCGACATTTCCTTCATACCCTTCAAAATCCGTCTTCTTTTCATTGTGCGCTTTTATGACTGCCTGATTGAATTCATCATCTGTAATATCTTTATCACCAATTTGGGGAAAATTCACACCGTGAAGTTGCGCCCAATATCTCAACGCATATTGCCTAAATTTGATATAATAATCGCTTTCCTCTGCTTTCTTATATTTCAGCAAAATTGCAGTATATGGATTATTTATAATTTTATCAACATCACGCACTGCATTCTCGTATTCCTTTTTGAATTCTGCTAGTTCTGTCTTCTTCATAATCTTCCTCCTAAAGCACAAAACCTCCCCGGCAAAACCATTCAGTTTCACCGGGGAGGTTTATCATACGCTTATCTTCCCATGTTTTGCACGATTAGTGCATCTTCATGCAACAATCTTACGCTCTGGGATTTTTAATAGCAGCCTGGGCAGCAGCCAGACGTGCGATAGGCACACGGAAGGGAGAGCAGCTGACGTAGTCCAGACCAACATTGTGGCAGAACTCGACGCTGGAAGGATCACCGCCGTGCTCGCCGCAGATGCCCAGACCCAGGTCGGGACGGGTCTCACGGCCGTCATGTGCAGCCATCTTGACCAGCTTGCCGACGCCGACCTGATCCAGATGCTGGAACGGATCGCTCTCGTAGATCTTGTTCTC
>ERZ856578.4366-NODE-4366-length-19193-cov-4.260881_pt1 | contig 19193 bp, 16 predicted proteins | sample MGYA00514384_ERZ856578 | MGnify/ENA primary metagenome ERZ856578 (study PRJEB29103, sample SAMN06111958) | human gut metagenome | biome: human gut; feature: ankylosing spondylitis patient; material: healthy_person | host: Homo sapiens | place: China:Hangzhou... | reverse complement strand
ATAAATTATTATCATTAAAAGATATAGATTTAAGCGATATAATAAACCGTTCTGATTTTAATAAATTATGGGGCTTACCCAGAATAATAGGCAGCGTGGCGGGCGGCGTCGAGAGGGGAAGTACGTATTTATGCGCCTCATTAACATTTTCTAGCAAATTTTCGCCTAAAGCTTGATCTGCCTCGGCCATGTCGCCCGGCGCAGGTGGTTCCTCTCCCGGCAGGCAGCCATTTTCTCCGCGAACCACGCAAAATATTGATCTGGTCACGGGTACCCGGCGCATTGAGGACACAAATGCAAAAATGGCGGGGTCAGCGGTTTGCTAAACTACCCCTTATATAATTACAGGGCGCGTCGCGGTTTCACGCGTCCATTCTTTTGCGCAATGTAAGGGTGTCTTCATATGATTACGATTGATGGTAATGGCGCGGTCGCTTCCGTCGCGTTTCGCACCAGTGAAGTTATCGCCATCTACCCGATCACGCCCAGTTCAACGATGGCGGAACAGGCTGACGCCTGGGCCGGCAATGGGCTGAAAAACGTCTGGGGCGATGTTCCCCGCGTGGTCGAAATGCAGTCGGAGGCGGGCGCCATTGGCGCCGTACATGGCGCGCTGCAGACCGGCGCCCTCTCCACCTCCTTTACCTCATCGCAGGGCCTGCTGCTGATGATCCCCACCCTGTACAAACTGGCCGGCCAGCTGATGCCGTTTGTGCTGCACGTCGCCGCCCGCACTGTCGCTACCCATGCGTTGTCGATCTTCGGCGACCATTCCGATGTCATGGCCGTCCGCCAGACCGGGTGCGCCATGCTGTGCGCCAGCAGCGTCCAGGAAGCGCAGGATTTCGCGCTGATCTCGCATATCGCCACCCTGCAAAGCCGGGTGCCGTTTATTCATTTCTTTGATGGTTTCCGTACTTCGCACGAAATCAACAAAATCGCCCCGCTGGCGGATGACACCATTCGCGCCCTGCTGCCGCAGGATAAGATCGCTGAGCATCGCCAGCGCGCGCTCAACCCGGAACACCCGGTGCTCCGCGGAACCTCGGCCAACCCCGACACTTACTTCCAGTCCCGGGAGGCCACCAATCCGTGGTACGACGCGGTGTATGACCATGTCGAGAAAGCGATGGACGATTTCGCTGCCGCCACCGGCCGTCAGTACAAACCGTTTGAGTTTTACGGCCACCCGCAGGCAGAGCGCGTGATCGTCATTATGGGCTCGGCCATCGGCACCTGCGAAGAGGTGGTCGATGAGTTGCTGAGTCGCGGCGAGAAAGTCGGCGTGCTAAAAGTCCGCCTCTATCGCCCGTTCTCCGCCGCCCACCTGCTGGCGGCGCTGCCGGAAAGCGCCCGCGCGGTTGCCGTACTGGATCGCACCAAAGAACCCGGCGCGCTTGCCGAACCGCTTTACCTCGACGTGATGACCGCCCTGGCGGAAGCCTTTAACCGCGGCGAGCGCGAGACGCTACCGCGCACTATCGGCGGCCGCTACGGTCTCTCCTCCAAGGAGTTTGGTCCGGAATGCGTGCTGGCGATATTCAGTGAACTGCAGGCCGCCCAGCCGAAGCCGCGCTTTACCGTCGGGATCTATGATGACGTGACCAACCTGTCACTGCCGCTGGGCGAAAATACCCTGCCGGCAGAGGCCAAGCTCGAGGCCCTGTTCTACGGCCTCGGCAGCGACGGCAGCGTGTCAGCCACCAAAAACAACATCAAAATCATCGGCAACTCGACCCCATGGTTCTCCCAGGGCTATTTTGTCTATGACTCGAAGAAAGCGGGCGGCCTCACCGTCTCGCATCTGCGGGTCAGCGAAAAACCGATTCGTTCATCGTATCTGATTTCGCAGGCTGATTTCGTCGGCTGCCACCAGCTGCAGTTTATCGATAAATACCAGATGGCCGAGCGGCTGAAGCCCGGCGGCATTTTCCTGCTCAACACGCCGTACAGCGCCGTTGAGGTCTGGTCCCGCCTGCCCCAGGAAGTCCAGGCCACCCTGAATCAGAAAAAAGCGCGTTTTTACGTGGTCAACGCGGCAAAGATCGCCCGCGAATGCAGCCTCGGGGCGCGCATTAATACCGTGATGCAGATGGCCTTTTTCCATTTAACCCAGATCCTGCCGGGTGATAGCGCGCTGGCGGAACTGCAGGCAGCCATCGCCAAAAGCTACAGCAGCAAAGGTCAGGAGCTGGTGGAGCGCAACTGGCAGGCGCTGGCCCTGGCCCGTGAATCACTGGCGGAAGTACCGCTCCAGCCGGTGAACGCCAGCAGTCCGAACCGCCCGCCGGTGGTCTCCGACGCCGCGCCGGATTTCGTCAAAACGGTCACCGCCGCGATGCTGGCCGGCCTCGGCGATGCGCTGCCGGTCTCCGCTCTGCCGCCGGACGGCACCTGGCCCATGGGCACCACCCGCTGGGAGAAACGCAACATCGCCGAAGAGATCCCCATCTGGAAGGAAGCGCTGTGTACTCAGTGCAACCACTGCGTCGCCGCCTGCCCGCACTCGGCGATCCGCGCCAAAGTGGTCGCCCCGGAAGAGATGGAGAACGCCCCTGCCAGCCTGCATTCGCTGGATGTGAAATCCCGCGATATGCGCGGGCAGAAATACGTTCTGCAGGTTGCCCCGGAAGACTGCACCGGCTGCAACCTGTGCGTCGAAGTGTGCCCGGCAAAAGACCGCCAGAACCCGGAGATCAAGGCCATCAATATGATGTCCCGCCTGGAGCATGTGGAAGAGGAGAAGGTCAATTACGAGTACTTCCTCAACCTGCCGGAAATCGACCGCAGCAAACTTGAGCGCATTGATATTCGCACCTCGCAGCTGATCAGCCCGCTGTTTGAATACTCCGGCGCCTGCTCGGGCTGTGGCGAAACGCCGTATATCAAACTGCTGACCCAGCTGTACGGCGACCGAATGCTGATTGCCAATGCCACCGGCTGCTCCTCCATTTACGGCGGCAACCTGCCCTCGACACCGTACACTACCGACGCCAACGGCCGCGGCCCGGCGTGGGCCAACTCGCTGTTTGAGGATAACGCCGAATTCGGGCTCGGCTTCCGCTTGACCGTCGACCAGCATCGCCAGCGCGTGATGCGCCTGCTGAGCGAATTCGCCGACAAACTGCCGGTAGAGCTGAACGCGGCGCTGCACGCCGAGGCGACGCCGGAAGTTCGCCGCGAACAGGTGGCGGCCCTGCGTCAGGCGCTGGCCGGCGTGGCGGGAGCTGAAGAGCTGCTGACCGATGCCGACGCGCTGGTGGAGAAATCCGTCTGGCTGATCGGCGGCGACGGCTGGGCTTACGATATCGGCTTCGGCGGCCTGGACCATGTACTGAGCCTGACGGAAAACGTCAATATTCTGGTGCTGGACACTCAGTGTTACTCCAACACCGGCGGGCAGGCGTCAAAAGCCACCCCGCTGGGAGCAGTGACTAAGTTTGGCGAGCATGGCAAACGCAAGGCGCGTAAAGATCTGGGCGTCAGCATGATGATGTACGGTCATGTTTATGTGGCGCAAATTTCGCTGGGCGCGCAGCTGAACCAGACGGTAAAAGCGATTCAGGAAGCGGAAGCCTATCCGGGGCCATCGCTGATCATCGCCTATAGCCCTTGCGAAGAGCATGGCTACGATCTGGCGCTCAGCCACGACCAGATGCGTCAGCTGACCGCCACCGGCTTCTGGCCGCTCTACCGCTTCGACCCGCGTCGGGCAGATGAAGGCAAGATCCCGCTGGTGCTAGATTCCCGTCCGCCATCAGACGCGCTGGCCGAGACGCTGCTTAATGAGCAACGTTTCCGCCGCCTGAACGCCCAGCAGCCTGAAGTGGCGGAGCAGCTATGGAAAGACGCCGCCGCCGATCTGCAGAAGCGCTATGACTTCCTCGCCCAGCTGGCTGGCAAAGCGGAGAAATCGCCAAGCGAAGGTTAACCGCCCCGTCACCTTTGTCCATAAAAAAAGCCCGAACACAACGTTCGGGCTTGTCGTTTTACCGATAAACAACATCATTCCGCAGAATGAGACGGCAACAATAAATTATTGGCATGACAATAAAGGCATATAACGCGCAAATAATACGTGATTAGCCCGGGCATGTATAATTTTTATTTTGTATATTATCTATAAATGCATTCAGCATAATTATCACCATTTCATTGGTATTATTTATTTTAGATTTTACTTATATCGTAACAATTGAGTCTTACCGGATCTCAGACCGCTCCTTTAGCATGAGTTCACTTCCCACCCGGAAGTTAAAACATAAAAACAGTTAAAGGAATTTCTTCATGAAAAGAAAAGTACTGGCCCTAGTTATTCCGGCTTTATTAGCCGCCGGTGCCGCGCATGCGGCGGAAATTTATAATAAAGACGGGAATAAATTAGATCTCTATGGCAAGGTAGATGGTCTGCATTATTTCTCCAGCGACTCGAAAAAAGACGGCGATCAAACTTATTTACGTTTTGGCTTTAAAGGCGAAACCCAGATCAACGATATGCTTACCGGCTATGGCCAGTGGGAATATAACGTTCATGCCAACAACACCGAGACCTCCAGCGATCAGGCGTGGACCCGTCTGGCATTCGCCGGTATCAAAGTGGGCGATTACGGCTCCTTCGACTACGGTCGTAACTACGGCGTGCTGTACGACGTTGAAGGCTGGACCGATATGCTGCCGGAGTTCGGCGGCGACTCCTACACCTATGCGGATAACTTTATGGCAGGCCGCGCCAACGGCGTTGCAACCTACCGTAACAGCGATTTCTTCGGTCTGGTGGAGGGTCTGAACTTCGCCCTGCAGTATCAGGGTAAAAACGAAGGCCAGAACGCGCAGGATATCAACGTCGGCACCAATAACCGCAGCAGCGACAGCGATGTTCGCTTCGACAATGGCGATGGTTTCGGCCTCTCTACTTCCTACGACTTCGGCATGGGCATCAGCGCGGCGGCAGCTTACACCTCGTCTGACCGTACAGCCGACCAGCAACATTTCACTTCTGATAATAACTTTGCCACAGGCGACAAAGCGGAAGCCTGGACCGCCGGCCTGAAGTACGACGCCAACGATATTTACCTGGCGACCATGTACTCTGAAACCCGCAATATGACGCCATACGGCTCTACCAGCAGTACCAACGGTGGCGGTATCGCCAATAAAACGCAAAACTTCGAAGTCACCGCGCAGTATCAGTTCGACTTCGGCCTGCGTCCGGCCATCTCCTACCTGCAGTCCAAAGGCAAAGATCTGTACAATAACGGCCGCTATGCCGATAAAGATCTGGTCAAATATATGGACGTTGGCGCAACCTATTACTTCAACCGTAATATGTCCACCTATGTTGATTACAAAATCAATCTGCTGGATGGTAACGACAAATTCTACGAAGACAACGGTATCTCTACCGATAACATCGTCGCCCTGGGCCTGGTTTACCAGTTCTGATGCGCCTGCCCGCCGGTTCCGGCGGGCTTTCCCCCTCCCGCCTCGCTGCAGATAAAACAAAACGCTATATCTCGCGGACTAAAATAGCCGTCCGTTTAATGATATAGTCATGGCCAGTCAGTGCTTGCCCGAGGACGTCCATCATGCACCACCATCCGGTTAAATCTTCCCGAATTATCTCCGTCGCCTACGATGACGCCTCCGCCACACTGGAAATCTATTTCTATCACCAGCCGCCATTACAATATACCGGGGTCCCACCGCGTATTTTTCATGATTTTTTACAGGTGGTGTCAAAAGGCCGGTATTATGACGGAGTGATCAAAGGAAAATTTCCCGAACGCAAGCTACGTTAATGTCAAAGTGTGACTGCGGTCATGATACAAAACGTGCCCTAATACCGTACAATATGAAGGGATACTTAAACAGGAGGTTTTATGAGCAGAATGATTCTTGTCCCTATCGATATCTCTGATAAAGAATTTACTGAACGCATTATCAGTCACGTTGAATCGGAAGCGCGGATTGACGACGCCGAGGTGCATTTCCTCACCGTGATCCCTTCTCTGCCCTATTATGCCTCACTGGGAATGGCCTATACCGCTGAGCTTCCCGGCATGGACGAGCTGCGTGAGGGTTCTGAAACGCAATTGAAAGAGATCGCGAAGCAGTTCTCCATCCCGGAAGACCGGATGCATTTTCACGTCGCGGAAGGATCGCCAAAAGATAAAATCCTTGCGCTGGCCAAGTCGCTGCCAGCCGACCTGGTGATCATCGCTTCGCACCGGCCGGATATCACAACTTATCTGCTGGGCTCCAACGCCGCCGCGGTGGTTCGTCACGCCGAGTGCTCGGTACTGGTGGTCCGCTAACGCCGCAGCCCGCCGCCCGGCGGGCTTTTTATTTCCGCATCAGCCGCCCCCGCCTGGCTGCTCGCTGCCGAAAGTGCCGGAAAGATGCTGACATTCCGCCCCTGAATCCGTACCATACACGCCACGGTTGCCTGTCAAACCTCAATAATTGCTACGCGCCAGCGCCACGTTGTTCAGCGGCTGGCAGAATGCGTGCTCTTCTGATGCCACACTATGAATTGAGCCACTATTACATGCTGCAAAACCAAGAAATCAGTAAAAAAGAAAAGTACAACATCGATAAGCTGCAGAAACGTCTGCGCCGCAACGTCGGTGAGGCGATTGCCGACTTCAATATGATTGAAGAGGGCGACCGCATTATGGTTTGTCTTTCAGGCGGCAAGGACAGCTATACCATGCTGGAGATCCTGCGCAATCTGCAGAAAAGCGCGCCCATCTCCTTCTCGCTGGTGGCGGTGAACCTCGATCAGAAGCAGCCAGGGTTCCCGGAGCATATTCTGCCGGCGTATCTGGAGCAGCTGGGGGTTGAATACAAGATTGTCGAAGAGAACACCTACGGCATCGTCAAAGAGAAGATCCCGGAAGGAAAAACCACCTGCTCGCTGTGCTCTCGCCTGCGTCGCGGCATCCTCTATCGTACCGCCACCGAGCTCGGGGCGACCAAGATCGCCCTCGGCCATCATCGCGACGATATCCTGCAGACGCTGTTTTTGAATATGTTCTACGGCGGCAAAATGAAAGGGATGCCGCCGAAGCTGATGAGCGACGACGGCAAACACATCGTCATCCGCCCGCTGGCCTACTGCCGCGAAAAGGACATCGAGCGCTTCTCCCAGGCCAAAGGCTTCCCGATTATTCCGTGCAACCTGTGCGGTTCGCAGCCAAACCTGCAGCGCCAGGTGATCGCCGATATGCTCCGCGACTGGGATAAGCGTTATCCTGGGCGCATTGAAACCATGTTCAGCGCGATGCAGAACGTGGTGCCTTCGCACCTGAGCGACGTCAATCTGTTTGATTTTAAAGGTATCACCCACGGCTCAGAGGTGGTGGATGGTGGCGATCTGGCGTTTGACAGGGAAGATATTCCCCTGCAGCCCGCCGGCTGGCAGCCGGAAGAAGAAGACGCCCGTCTCGATGAGCTGCGTCTGAACGTGGTGGAAGTGAAATAACCCTCACGCGTCTCAGGCAGCCGCCTGAGACGCACTCTCCTGCCCTTACTTCAGCAGTCGTACGCGGCAGGATTTACCTTTGATCTTGCCATTTTGTAACTGCTTATACGCCTTCTGCGCCATATTCTGGCGGATCGCCACATAGACGTGGGCAGGGTGGACGGTAATTTTGCCGATATCGGCACCATCAAAGCCCATATCCCCGGTCAGGGCTCCCAGCACATCTCCCGGGCGCATTTTCGCCTTTTTCCCGCCGTCGATACACAGCGTCGCCATCTCCGCCGTCAGCGGCGCGATGGTGTTGCCCGTCGGCGCCGGCAGCCAGTTCAGGGAAAGCTGCAGCATGTCGGCCAGAATAGTGGCGCGCTGCGCCTCTTCCGGCGCACAGAAGCTGATGGCCAGCCCTTGTTCACCGGCGCGGGCGGTACGGCCGATGCGGTGAACATGCACCTCCGGATCCCAGGCCAGCTCGAAGTTCACCACCAGCGCCAGGGATTTGATGTCCAGACCGCGGGCAGCGACGTCGGTCGCCACCAGAACCCGGACGCTGCCGTTAGCGAAGCGCACCAGCGTCTGATCGCGATCGCGCTGCTCAAGGTCACCATGCAGCGACAAGGCGCTCTGCCCGGCGGCGTTGAGCGCATCGCAGACCGCCTGGCAATCGCGTTTGGTGTTGCAGAACACCACGCAGGATGCGGGCTGATGCTGGCTGAGCAGGCGCTGCAGCAGGGCAATCTTACCGTGGCGGGAAACTTCAAAGAACTGCTGCTCAATCGCCGGGAGCGCATCGACAGTGTCGATCTCAATTGTCTGCGGATTGCGCTGCACCCGGCCGCTGATCGCCGCGATTGCCGCCGGCCAGGTAGCAGAAAACAGCAGCGTCTGCCGGTCAGCCGGTGCGAAGCGGATCACCTCATCAATGGCATCGCTAAAGCCCATATCGAGCATGCGGTCCGCTTCGTCCATCACCAGGGTCTGCAGCGCGTCAAGGGAGACCGTTCCCTTCTGCAGATGATCGAGCAGACGGCCCGGGGTGGCGACGATAATATGCGGGGCATGCTGCAGGGAATCTCGCTGGGCGCCAAAGGGCTGCCCGCCGCAGAGCATCAGAATCTTGATGTTCGGCAGGCAGCGCGCCAGGCGGCGCAGCTCGCCGGCGACCTGATCGGCCAGCTCGCGGGTGGGGCATAACACCAGCGACTGGGTCTCGAAGCGCGCCGGATCGATATGCTGCAGCAGACCCAGCCCAAATGCGGCCGTTTTTCCGCTGCCGGTTTTTGCCTGCACGCGCACATCTTTCCCCGCGAGGATCGCCGGCAGGGCGGCGGCCTGAACCGGGGTCATCGACAGATAACCCAGCTCGTTAAGGTTGGCTAATTGGGCGGCAGGTAAAACAGTCAGGGTAGAAAAAGCGGTCACAATGTATTCTCGTATTAAAAGGCAGACAATCTGCAGGCGCGTATCCTCGCAGATCTCCGCGCCTGATGCGACAATTTAATCGGCTCTTCGTCAGGCGGCGGATCGGGCTGGGGCTGCGGACGCGGTCGTGGGTCGGGTAAAGGAGCCGGATCGTTCGGCTCGGGCGAGATAGGGATAGACTGGGCTGTCAGCCCTGAAGCGTAATACATAGAGGCCTCCCGGAGAGTGATACGGGCGTACCCGCAGGCGTCAACGGCCAGAAACCGTCGGGTGTCCTAGTAAGGGTAGAAGCTGGTCCGGAGAGCGCAAAAAAAAAGCCGACTCATCAAAGTCGGCGTCGTACGAATCAATTGTGCTATGCAGTAATTCAAAAAAGGAAGTAAGACAATATGGAGCGCAACGCCCATCGCTTGACGTTGCATTCACCTGCAAGAGAGATATTGCCCTGAATGGGTAGATGGTTTATTGATTTCGCTCAAACATTGCCGGGTTTTCCCGGCACTACAGCCGCTAAAAGGCGATTCTTTACAGCCATTTACTGCGATGTAACCACCACGCAACACCACCGATGACAACGACTAACATCAAGCAGAAAAGGCTAAACCCCAGATGCCAGCTGTTGCCAGGGATCCCGCCGAGGTTGACGCCGAACAGGCCGGTTAAAAAGGTGCTGGGTAGAAACACCATCGCCATCAATGACATGGTATAGGTCCGCCGCGCCAGCGACTCCTGCATAATCTGGGCGATCTCGTCGCTCATGATCGCCGTCCGCGCGATACAGCTGTCGATCTCATCCAGACCGCGCCCCAGCCGCTCGGCGATATCCTGCATTCGCCGCCGCTGATCGTCACTCATCCACGGTAGCCGCTCGCTGGCCAGCCGGGCATAAACGTCGCGCTGCGGCGCCATATAGCGGCGCATCACAATCAGCTGCTTACGCAGCAGCGCGAGAAATCCGCGCGGCGGCACCTGCTGATCGAGCAGGTCGTCTTCCAGGTCGATAATGCGATCGTGCAGTTGTTCGATAAACTCGCTGGCATGATCGGTCAACGCATCGCAGACCTCCACCAGCCAGCTGCCGCCGTCCGTCGGGCCATTACCTTCCTTCAGGTCGCCCAGCACATCGTCCAGCGCCAGCACTTTGCGCTGACGAGTGGAGACGATCAGCCGCTCATCCATATACAGGCGCATCGCCACCAGCTGGTCGGGCCGCTCATCGGTACTGCCGTTGATACAGCGCAGGGTGATCAGCGCCCCGTCACCGATCCGCGTCACCCGCGGCCGGGTGCTCTCCCCCGCCAGGGCATCGCGTACGTTATTGGGCAGCAACGGGGTGGCCGCCAGCCAGTCGGCGCTGTCGCTATGGGTATAGTTGAGATGCAGCCAGCAAGGCTTGTCTTTGTCGATAATATCGTCATCGGCGAGCGGCTTAACGCCCCCCTGCCCGTCGAGCACCCACGCGAAGATCGCGTCCGGTATCTGCAACTCCGAGCCTTTAATCGCGTCCACTCAACCTCCGTTAATCCATATCTGCTAAATTACGCGCCTTCTCTATAAGGTACGCGAAAGCGCGCATTCTTGCTTTTAATGACCCGGAAATACAGGCCTAGTCGCTTCATTGAAAAGCGCTTTCGCCCCCGGTCGCGGCGCTCCCCTCATTTAACGTTAAAACTTAGTGAAATCAAGTTCTTCACGATTCAACACATACAGAGCGACGTTTTGCCGTTTATTTTGCAACTTCTTGCTGTATTATGCTGCTTATTGCGTTAATTTGCGGAGTCAATGGCCATGCATAAGCTCGCCAGGCAAAAACATATTCTCGACAGGCTTAGCGAAACCGGTCAGCTGAGCATCAGCGAACTGGTTGCAGAGCTGCAGGTGTCGGCCGATACCATTCGCCGCGATCTGAGCGACCTGGAACAACAGGGCGTGCTGCAGAAAAGCCACGGCGGGGCCATCGCCCTTAACGTCCCGGCCATGACGCGCCAGGGCAGAAACGCTCTTCTCACCCAGACCAAGCAGCGCCTGGGTCAGCAGGTCGCCGCGCGCATTCCCTCTGGCTCGACGCTGTTTCTCGACGCCGGAAGCACGCTGCTGGCGGTGGCAGCCCAGCTGAAAGGGCCGTTGACCGTGATCACGGCTTCTCTGGATATCGCTCAGCTGTTCAGCGACCGTGCCGATATCCAGCTGATCCTGCTTGGCGGCCAGTGGGATAGTAAACAACGGCTGTTCGCCGGCAGCGCCACCCTGTCGCTGGTCACCCGCTACCGGGCCGATATCGCCATTCTCGGCGCCTGCGCGCTCCATGCCGGGCTGGGGCTGAGCGCCAGCCAGGAAGCTGATGCCGACGTTAAACGCGCCATGCTGGCCGCCAGCGCCGAGCACTGGCTGGTGGCGGACCATACCAAACTCAACCGCTGCGAACCGTGGCGGGTGGCCGGGCTCAGCGACATTCACCATCTTTTTCTTGATCGTCCCTGGGCTGAGCTGGGGGATGACCCCGCCCTCTCTGTACATATTGCTGACGCTTAACAACGTGGAGAACCTGATGAGTAACAACACGATAAATATCGCCCTGATTGGCTACGGATTCGTCGGTAAGACCTTCCACGCGCCGCTTATCCGTTCGGTGCCGGGGCTGAACCTGGCGTTCGTCGCTTCCCGCGATGAAGAGAAGGTCAAACGCGACCTGCCGGACGTCACGGTGATCGCCTCCCCGGAAGCAGCGGTCCAGCATCCGGACGTTGACCTGGTGGTCATCGCCTCCCCTAACGCCACGCACGCCCCGCTGGCCCGCCTGGCGCTGAACGCCGGCAAACATGTGGTGGTGGATAAGCCCTTTACCCTCGATATGCAGGAGGCCCGGGAGCTGATCGCCCTGGCGGAGGAGAAACAGCGTCTGCTCTCCGTCTTCCATAACCGCCGCTGGGACAGCGACTATCTCGGGATCCGTCAGGTGATTGAGCAAGGCACCCTCGGCGTGGTGAAACACTTCGAGTCGCATTTCGACCGCTTCCGCCCGGAAGTCCGCGTCCGCTGGCGCGAGCAGAACGTCCCGGGCAGCGGCTTGTGGTTCGACCTGGGGCCGCACCTGATCGACCAGGCGCTGCAGCTATTTGGTTTGCCGCAGTCGGTGCAAGGTAACATAGCCACCCTGCGCGACGGCGCGGAGATCAACGACTGGGCGCATGTGGTATTAAACTACCCGGCGCATAAAGTGATCCTGCACTGCAGCATGCTGGTCGCGGGCGGCTCGTCGCGCTTCACCGTGCACGGCGATAAAGGTAGCGTTATCAAAGCGCGGGCCGACCAACAGGAGAGCCAGCTGCTGGCGGGCGTGGTACCGGGCAGCGCCGGCTGGGGCCAGGATGACGACCCGCTGGTTATCTATGATGCCTCGCTGCAGGCCCACGCGCAGGCTACCCCGCAGGGCGATCAGCGCCAGTACTATATGCTGATCCGCGATGCGCTGAAGGGCCAGATCGCCAATCCGGTGCCGCCGGTGGAAGCGCTGGCGGTGATGGCCGTTCTGGAAGCGGCGGTGCGCTCTGCTGAAAGTGGTATGGTGCAGACCCTGGACCTGTCCGACGACGAGCGCAACACGCTGCGCTAATCCGCCCTGTTCTCCGGTTACCTGCGCGGCCCGCAGGTAACCGCTACTTTTGCTCCACATTAGAAAAAATCACTATCTATCCGCAGATTAACATTGCTTTATCCTGCTCCATGGCGCAAAGCACCGCTGGAAATTTCAGCCAATTGGGAGGAGGATAGAATGCAGATCGATCGTAATGAGAAAGAGGTTGCTGACGCTGTGGACGCGGCAACCGTACTACCGGACAGGAGAAGCGCATGTATTACACGTTAGGAGATACCACTCTCCATTTTTATCGCTATCAGTGCAAATTTTACGTCGCCCACTGGGAAGGGGGTAACGTGATGAGCGAAAAATTTAAATCGTTTATCGAACAGATCACTGAGAAGACCGGGCTGGATGCGAAACGCGTCGAGACCGCCGCGCGCGATTATTTTACTAACGTGGATTAACAGGCAGTGCTGTTCGTAAGAGACAAGCTGGTGCGGTAGCCGCGCAGTCTAACCCCACCTTTCACCGCCAGGACGCCTCGCGCCGCCTGGCGGCTTCTCTATTCTGCCAGCATTAAACGGTAGTCAGTTTTGCCAGAATGGCGGCGAAGGCGTCATTAACCTTATCGCCGGCGAGCAGTTTTTTACGCAACGTGAAGCTTCTGCCGCTGGAACGGATCAGCAGCCGGACTTTCGCATCATTATTGCTGCGTTCAACTACGGCAACATCCCGCAAGGGAATAACGTAGGTATCGGCATAGAGCCCCGGCGTAAATATCATCGACTCGCCGCTCACGCCAATCACCACCCGATTTTGCAGACGATAGCCATTGCACAGCGCAACAATACCGGCGGCAATAAATACTCCGCCTATACCCATGCCAATCATTAAAATAATGATCCCGGCGATGAGCGCCAGCGCCCCTTGGGGATAAAAGCCTGAGGCATTAAAGGTTAATAGCTGCTGGTTATCAGCCTCGCCCACTGCCGTGGTTGATCGCCAGGGCGTAAATCCGGCATTAATCCACGTTTGCAAGCTGAACAGGCTACCCACCAGAAAGATCACGCTGGCGGGCACCATCACGATGCCGCCAACAAACGCCAGGACGATGGCCAGATAAGGGTAGCGGCCTGACAGCATTATGCTGATCGCCTGAACCACCACGGCAATAAACAGGGCCAGCACCAGCCAGGACCATACGCCGTCCGCCCGACTATGGAAGTTCAGCTGTCCTTCATCAAGTAATAAATTTCGCGCGACAAAACAGATAATAATATTGACGAACAGGCCTATCCAGGCCAGCTTGTGAACATGCTTCATTTCATACTCCATTATGTATTTTGCTATTCCATTATCAGACATTATTAAATAAAATCGAATGCCGCCCGGATAGTAGCAAAGCCGTTGGCAAGATCAATCAAAAAGCGTGTCCCCCCCTCTCCTTTAGTTATTTTCAGATTGATATAAGCAATTAGCATACATCGTGATTATATAATCCATTATATATATTCTCAGAATTTCTTTACGCCGCATTAATATCGCCCTGCCATTCTGGAGGGCGTTGGAGATCGTCTTACCTTTATTGCGCGGATCCCGGTGCGAATTGGCAGTTATTCACGGCGCAGTCGGCGAGCCAGTCGGGTGCCCAGCGTCTGGATAAGCTGGACAATCACAATCAGCACCAGGGCGGTAGTGAGGGTGGCGAAAGCGTCGAAGCGCTGATAGCCATAGGTAATAGCCAGATCCCCGATTCCCCCGCCGCCCACTGTACCCGCCATGGCTGTGGCGCTGAGCAGACCGATGGTCGCCGTGGTGAGGGCCAGAATCAGCGATGCCGCCGCCTCCGGCAGCATAAAGTGCCAGACAGTCTGCAGGGGGGTTGCGCCCATGGCGTCCGCGGCCTCGAGGATCCCCTCATCCACCTCCAGCAACGAGCTCTCCACTAGTCGGGCAATATAGGGGGCGACAAAGACGATCAGCGGCACGATGGCTCCCGCGGTGCCGATAGTGGTGCCCACCAGCAGTCTGGTAAAGGGCAGGATCACAATCAGCAAAATGATAAACGGCAGCGAACGCAGCACGTTAATCAGCGGATTCAGCGCCTGATGCACCACCGGGTTGGCCACGATGCCGCCGGGACGGCAAACCACCAGCACAATCCCCAGCGGGACGCCGATCAGCGCGCCAAAGCCCAGCGAGACGGCGACCATAATCAGGGTGTCATGCAGCGCCAGCAGAAACTGATCCCCGGTGATGGCGGTATCAATAAGATCAAACATGGGTGATTTTCACTCCTGCATCGACCAGATGGGTGATGGCGCGTTCGGTTTCGTCAGGCTCGCCGAGGAGCTGCACAATCATAAATCCCAGAATCCGACCCTGAACTTCAGACATGCTGGCAAACAGGATATTCACCTCGACAGCATACTCGCGGATCAGGTGGTTAATAATCGGCTGCTGCGCCGTCGCGCCGACAAATTCGAGGCGTAAAGCCCGGGCGCCGTTATCGCGCTGCAGGAACGACGCCACCCGCTGCGGCAGGCGGTCATGCACCACCGACTGCACGAAACTGGCAGTGACCGGATGCTGCGGCTGAGCAAAGAGATCAAAAACCGCCCCCTGTTCAACGATACGGCCCGCCTGCATCACCGCCACCTTGTGACAGATTTTCTGGATCACCGACATCTCATGGGTGATCAGTACGATGGTGATGCCATACCGACGATTAATCTCCTGCAAAAGCAGTAAGATCTGCACCGTAGTGTGGGGGTCGAGCGCCGAGGTGGCTTCATCGCACAGAAGGACCGACGGGTTGGTGGCCAGCGCCCGGGCAATACCGACCCGCTGCTTTTGTCCGCCCGACAGCTCATTAGGGTAGCTGTGGATTTTGTCGCTCAGATCGACGAACGCCAGCAGTTCCGCCACCCGCGCCTGGATAAAGGCCTTGTCGCGCCCCTGTAAAATAAGCGGGATGGCGATGTTATGAAAAACGGTTTTCGAATTCAGCAGATTAAAATTCTGAAAGATCATGCCGATATCTTTTTTGATGGCCTGCAGGCGCTGGCCGCTGCAGGCCTGTAGCGGCTCGCCGTTTAACAGTACCTCGCCCTCGCCAGGCGTTTCCAGACGATTAATCAGCCGTAATAAGGTGCTTTTTCCTGCCCCGCTGTAGCCAATAATGCCAAAAATATCGCCTCGCTCAATGCTGAGATTAATATCCTGCAAGGCCAGAACCGGATGTCCTTTCCTGGAAAAGCTTTTACTGACGTGGCGAAATTCTATCATCGCGTTATTCATTTTAAATAGTCAGGCAGCAGGTAACCATCATACTGCGGATGGCTGAGAATATATTTTTTGAACTCGGCCGAGTGGTAGCCATCGATAATATCTTTGGCAAACTGCGCCTTCTGATTTTTACCGGCGACGGTCACGACATTAATAAAATGGCTGGTGGCTGCTTCCAGCTTTAATGCCGAGGTCAGGGACATACCGCTGGAGACGGCAAAATTGCCCTGAATCAGGCCATAGTCGACGTCCGGCAGAGCGCGAACCTGCTGGGCATTATCCATCTCTTTTAGGACAATTTTGTAAGGATTATCTACGATGTTACGCTGCGAAAAAGTGGCCGGATCGCTGTCTGGTTTAATTTTCACCCAGCCAAGGCTCTCCAGCACCAGTACCGCGCGATATTCATTTGACTGCTGGTTTGGTACCGACACGACGGTGCCCGCCGCCGGGGTCCCCAGGGTGGTCAGTTTCCCACCATACAGCCCCATCGGCGGCGTGGGGACCTGCACAATGCCCACGTTATCGATCCCCAGCCGCTCATTAATTGCTTTCAGATAAACCGGATGCTGCATAATATTCGCTTCGATATCGCCGCGGGCTACCGCGTCATTCACCTGAATACCGTCGCTGAAATCCTTATATTCGATTTTATACCCTTTACTCAATAAATAGGGCGCGACGCCTTTCTCAAATTGTTCTTTATACGGCCCGGGGTTAAAGCCGACGCGGATAAGATGAGCGTCGGCGGCGGCATAAAAAGAGGTGGCCGACAACAGGGCGAGAGCGATCCCGCGCGCAACTGACTTGTTCATAAGGTATTTTCCTGGAGGGTTGGCGATATTGAACGATTAAATCACAGCCGACTGTGGGTTGTAAGCCAGAACGCCGAATTTCCTTTTGCTAATTCTTCATTAACTTTTGCTATACCGACATATCTTAAAAACAAGAATCTTTTGCGTATATTGTTATTTAGCCAGCCGCTATAAATCCCTTAAAGATGGTTAATTATTCGTGATTTAAACCGGGAATGTTATGCCTGATTTTACTGCTTCGCCGCTGGTGGACGCCCTGGAAGAGAATCTGTTCAGCCTGCTGGAAAAACTGGCCGCGGAGGTCAACACCGAAGCGCTACCGCTGATCGATCTTTCCAGCGGCAGTCCGGATCAACCCACCCCGCCGGAAGTGATCGACTCGCTGCAGAGCGCTATTCATCGTCGTGAAAACCATGGCTACCCGTCGTTCTGGGGCAAACCACAGGTCCGCGAGGCGATCGCCCGGTTCTATCGCCGGCAGTATGATGTGGAACTCGATCCGCACAGCGAAATCGCCGTGTTTCAGGGGTCGCATATCGGTATAGGCGGCATCCCGCGGGCGCTGCTCAGCCCCGGGCAATACCTCATCTCCACCGATCCCTGCTATCCGATTTACCGCTCGGCGGCGCTGCAGTCCCAGGCGGCGTTTTATGGCCTGCCGCTCAGGGCGGAGAACCATTTCCTGCCGGATTTTAACGATCTTCCCCGGGAAGTCGCTGACAAGGCCGGGCTGGTGGTGCTTAACTATCCGCATAATCCAACCGGCGCCCTCGCCACGCCGGCGCTGTTCGCCAGCGCGCTGCAGTTTGCTCGTCGTCACCAGGTGCCGATCCTCCATGATTTTGCCTATGCGGCCATCGGCAGCGCGGCCAGCGATGCGCCGCTGAGCCTCTTCTCCCAGCCCGACGCGAAAGCATGGGGAGTGGAAACCTATACTTTTTCCAAGACCTTTAATATGGCCGGCTGGCGCTTCGGCTTCGCGGTCGGCAACGCCTCGATTATCCGGGCGTTTAAAAAGCTGCACACCCATAGCTACAGCACGGTGTTTGGCGCGATTCAGGATGCGGCGATCGCCGCGCTCAACCTGCCGGCCGAACGGATTGCGCAGCTGACGGCGGTCTATCATCAACGTCGGGAGTGGGTTCTGCGTCGACTAGCCGCGCTGCGCTGGCCGGCGCGTGACGCACAAGGCACTTTCTTCCTCTGGCTCGGCGTGCCGCCCGGCTACCGTTCGCAGGAGTTTGCCCGCCTGCTGCTGCAGGAAGCGCATATTCTGGTGGCGCCGGGCACGGGTTTTGGCGCAGGGGGGGAAGGATTTATTCGCATCAGCCTGACCGCAGGGGACGAGGCGCTGAGCAACGCGCTGGACCGTCTTGCCCGGCTGGCGCTGTTTTAGTCCGCCGCCGGGAGAAGCAAAAACGCAACCCTGGCCGTCGGGGATTACCCGGCTGACGAGTCCATCACCGACAGCACGATTTTGCCCTCAAGATGCCCCTGCGCTGCTCGCTCATGCGCCATCTGCGCCTGCGCAAGGGGGAAAACGCTGTCAATTGCAACCCGGATGACCCCGGCGTCCAGCAGGTCGGCAAGCCGGGCGAGCTGCGCGCCGCTGGAGCGTACCTGGGTGGTGGAGACCGTCACTCCGCGCTGTCGCGCCTCTTCCGCCCCGGCAAAGCCGAGCGGAAAGATCGGGTACAGCGCGCCGCCGGGTCGCAGGGTACGCAAAAAACGGCCGCTGGCCGGCCCGCCCGGCGCATCAATGACCAGATCCAGGTCATGCACCGTCTCCTCCACTGCGGTGGTTGTATAGTCGATAACGCTATCGGCGCCGAGCTGACGTAAAAAGGCTTCATGGCGGCCCGCGGCGACGGCAATCACCTCGGCGCCCTGCCACTTTGCCAGCTGCACGGCGAAATGACCGACTCCCCCTGCCGCACCGTTGACCAGGACGCGTTTACCCGCCAGCGGCACCGGCCGATGCGGCCCCGGCTGCAGCGGATTCGCCACCTCATGCCCGGGATCGATCATGAACTGCCAGGCGGTGAGGAGCGACATCGGCACCGCGGCAGCCTGCTGATGGCTCAGGGTTAGGGGTTTGCGAGCGAGGTCGCTGACCGGCACGCTAACGTACTCGGCGTAAGCGCGGCTGCCCCCTGCCGCCCCTTCGGGAAAACGCGCCATAGCATACACTTCGTCGCCGACCGCCACCTCCCGGACGTCATCCGCCCGCGCCACCACCACCCCGGAGAGATCGGTCCCGAGGATCAAGGGAAAGCGGACCTCGGGCCGCCACTCCGGGGGCAGCTGTTGATAGCCATCGCGCAGATAGCTGTCCGGCGGGTTCACGCCCACCGCGTGCACCTGTACCAGTACTTCACCGGCCTGCAGGACCGGCATGGGCGCATCCTCATAGCTCAGGACTTCCGGCCCGCCAAAGGCGTGCTGTTGAACGGCCTTCATCATCTGCGTCGACATCGCTTTCTCCTCATATGGAAATGCGTTATATTTAACGGAGCACTGTTCCGAATATATGGAGCAGTGCTCCGATTGTCAAGGAACGCCAATGAGAGCTGATGCCAGAAAAAATTATGACCTGTTGATCGAGGTG
>ERZ856578.4360-NODE-4360-length-19233-cov-14.383483_pt1 | contig 19233 bp, 15 predicted proteins | sample MGYA00514384_ERZ856578 | MGnify/ENA primary metagenome ERZ856578 (study PRJEB29103, sample SAMN06111958) | human gut metagenome | biome: human gut; feature: ankylosing spondylitis patient; material: healthy_person | host: Homo sapiens | place: China:Hangzhou... | reverse complement strand
TTGATACTCAGCCTTTATTTGTTGTCAGCAGCCCCCGTTTCGTGGTCTGCGTGTAGTTCCTTGTAAACTGACCTAACGCGGTTTGTAAAATAAAAGTGCGGGCGGCGATCCAAACCGGATTGCCGCCCGCGCCGTCTATGCGGGATCAGAGGGGGTAAGGAGGCGCTTGTAGTAGGAGTCAAGCTGATAGAGAACGGCCGCGGGATTGTGACCGGTGACCCGATCTTTGGCGACCAGAGTCGTGACCAGGGCGTCGGAGTAGCGGTAAAAGAGACTGTCATGCCCGACGCACAGGCCAACCACAATGTTGAGCTCTGTACCCTCCCGATTGAGGCGCTTGGCTTGGAGGATAGGATTGCACATGTTTTTTCCCACCGCGTGGCAGGCCGGATCGATCCCCACCGCGGTTTTGTCCATCGCCCCGGCCTTGCAGGCGATGCCGAATACCGCAAAGCCGTGCGCACGGAGGATCCGGGCCAGAGCGCGGCTTTCCCGGATCAGGCCCACGCAGGTGGCGATCCCAAGCTTGCGAAAACCCATGCGGCGGGCAAAATCCATAATTTCCTCTACGCGGGTGAGCTTACAGTACCCTTCAAATTCCACCTGTGCCGCGGTCAGCATGATCTCGCGGTTCCGATCCTCGTCGTAGAGGGCCAGCGCCTCTTCCAGTTCCCCCTCTTCCAGGGAGGTGGTAAGGCAGAATTCTGGGTATTGATGTTTCTGTGTGCTGCAATTGATCACGCCGCAGTCAATACAGGAGCGGCAGACAGGATCATGCTTCTCCATGGACATACCCTCCAAAGCACTTGTTAATATAGGGGAGGCGGAAACAAGGATTCACTGTGCGTAGTAGTTGATGAGACAGCCCGCCAGAATGATATCCCGTTCCTCACGGGTAAGGCCGGGCAGCTTCAGCGTCAGAGGGGTCTCCTTGCCGTCCTGGAGCAGGGTGGCAGCGATCTCCTCTCCGTCGCCCTCCAGCAGCGCGCGGATACCGGGAATGTAGACCTGGTCGCCGGGCTGGAGGTTCTTTTCCGGCAGGCCGTCGCAGAGGAAGGGCAGCATGCCCCAGTTTACCACATTGGAGCGGTAGCGCTTGGTGGCATATTCCTGGGCGATGTTGGCGCAGCCGCCCAGCACCCGCTGGCAGGAGGCCGCCTGCTCCCGGGCGGAGCCGTCGCCGGGCCGCAGAGCCATCACCAGAGAACCCAGACCGGTACGCTTGGGATCGTAGGACAGGAGGGCTTCGGTGGGCTCGCCCGCCCGGCGCCTGCGCTCCTCGGCAAGGATCTGCTTGGCCCGGGGCACATACTGTGGGTCCTTTCGGGAAAGGGCGAACTCCGCCAGACGAAGCGGGTTGGAGCGATAGGAGGAGGTCTCGCCGGAGGGGATGAGCTCATCGGTGGTGGTCACCGGGTCGTAGATGGCGGCACAGACCGTCAGGAGCAGATCCTCGGTCAGGGGCACCTGCTCCGGCCAGTCGGCAATGTTGGGGCCAAAGACCAGCTCGGCATCCGGGTCGGGCCTGCCCACACCGTAGTAGACGCGGGAGCGATAGGCGGAGTCGTCATAGCGATAGGGCTCGCGGGCGTGGTCGATGGGGATTTCAGGAAGCTCGTCCGCACCGGTGAGCACCCCTCCGTTCAGGGCGGTGGCGGCGATGCTCCGGGCATCCATCAGGGCCACATAGGAGATTTGGCCGTCCCCCGGCTTGCTGCCCTCGCGGTTGGGGAAGTTGCGGGTGGAGTGGCGGATGGAGAAGGCACCGTTGGCGGGCACATCCCCCGCACCGAAGCAGGGACCGCAGAAGCAGGAGCGGATGGAGGCGCCGGAGGCCATCAGGGAGGCGATATAGCCGTTTTTAGTCAGCTCCAGATGGATGGGCATGGAGCCGGGATAGCAGGAGAGCCAGAATGCATCCGCGCCGATGGAGTGGCCGTCCAGGATCTGCGCGGCCCGGACCAGATTCTGATAGGTGCCGCCGGAGCAGCCGGCGATGACGCCCTGATCCACATGGAACTGGCCGTTCACGATTTTGGCGGTGAGAGAGGCGGCGTTCCGAATGCCGAGCTGTTCCGCGGCGTCCAGGTCCACCTGGTGCAGAAGGTCGGCCATATTGGCCTTGAACTCCCGAATGGGATAGGCGTTGGAGGGGTGGAAGGGGAGCGCGATCATGGGCTCCACAGTGGAGAGATCAATTTCAATGAGGGCGTCGTAGTATGCCCCCTCCGCCGGAGCCTGCGACTGGAATTGATCCCCGCGGCCCAGAATATCCAGGTGCTCCCTGGTGATATCATCGGTGGACCAGACGGAGGAGAGGCAGGCCGTCTCCGTGGTCATGACGTCGATGCCGGAGCGGTAATCCATGGAGAGGCGCTCCATACCGGGGCCGAAGAACTCCAGAACGGCATTTTTGACAATGCCCTCCCGGAAGGTGGCGCCGATCAGGGCCAGCGCTACGTCCTGAGGACCGGTGCCGGGACGAGGCGCGCCGGTGAGATGGACTGCGATGACCTTGGGATAGGCGATATCGTAGGTCTTTTCCAGAAGCTGGCGGGCCAGCTCAGGGCCGCCCTCGCCGATGGCTACGGTACCGTAAGCACCGTAGCGGGTATGGGAGTCGGAGCCCAAGATCATCCGTCCGGGGGCGGCGTACCGCTCCCGCATATAGGAGTGAATGACCGCCTGATGGGCGGGGACAAATTCGCCGCCGTACTTCTTGGCGGCGGAGAGGCCGAAAACATGGTCGTCCTCATTGATGGTACCGCCCACGGCACACAGAGAATTGTGACAGTTGGTGAGCACGTAGGGCAGGGGAAAGGCGGTGAGGCCGGAAGCCCTGGCCGTCTGGATGATGCCCACGTAGGTGATATCGTGGGAGGCCATGGCGTCGAATTTGATCTTCAACCGTTCCGGGTCGCCGGAGGTGTTGTGCGCCCTGAGGATGGCGGAGGCCATGGTGCCGGTCCGCTCCGCCGCAGGCCGGGGATGGGCGGGGATGAAGCCTCCGCCCTGATAAAGTACGGGGGAATTGGTGATTTGGATCATAGTTTTGGATACCTCCATCGGGGCCCTTGGTGTACAAAAGCAAATGCGGCTTTTGCGTGAGAAATGCCGCCAGGCGCCCCACCGGCCTTGCTGGCTGGCGCACTGCCCTTTGTATATCCAGGGTAAGATCATAAAGAATAAAATGTATTATATCATAAAGCACAAGGCGGGACAAGCCCGGGGAGGGACTGCATCAAAGTAAAAAAGCAGGGCGCGCCGGTCGGCGCGCCCTGCCCGAGATCAGATTACAGCATATTCATCAGGTTGAAAGCCACGACGAGCCCGGAGAATACGATGGACACGGTGGAGCACAGCTTGATGAGAATATTGAGGGAGGGACCGGAGGTATCCTTAAACGGATCGCCCACAGTGTCGCCCACGACGGCGGCCTTATGGCAGTCGGAGCCCTTGCCGCCGTGATGGCCGGACTCGATGTACTTCTTGGCATTGTCCCAAGCGCCGCCGGCATTGGACATAAACACGGCCATGGCGAAGCCGGTGACAGACACGCCGCCCAGAAGCCCCACTACGCCGGTGGGCCCCAGGATTAGGCCGGTGAGGATGGGCACCACGATGGCCAGCAGAGCGGGCGCCACCATCTCGTGGAGGGCGCCCTTGGTGCACAGGGCCACGCAGGACGCGTAGTCAGGATCGGACTTGCCCTCCATGATGCCGGCAATCTCACGGAACTGGCGGCGGACCTCCACCACGATGGACTGCGCGGCGGTCTGCACGGCGCTCATGGTGAATGCGGAGAAGACAAAGGTGAGCATGGCGCCGATGAACATACCGACCAGCACGGTGGGGCTGGTGAGGGTGAAGTTCAGGACCTCGGCGGTCTTGGTCTGGACGATGTCCACGTAAGAGACCAGGAGAGCCAGAGCGGTGAGGGAGGCGGAGCCGATGGCGAAGCCCTTGCCGGTGGCGGCAGTGGTGTTGCCCAGGGAGTCCAGAGCGTCGGTGCGCTCGCGGACCTCGGCGGGGAGGCCGCTCATCTCGGCGATGCCGCCGGCATTGTCGGCCACGGGGCCGTATGCGTCGGTGGCCAGCGTGATGCCCAGGGTAGAGAGCATGCCTACGCCGGCGATGCCGATGCCGTAGAGGCCCTTGTTGAACTCAGCGGTGAAAAGACCGCTGGCGTCCACGACGTTCAGAGAGCCGCCGGCGGCAAAGTAGCTGATGAGAACGGCGGCGGCGACAATGAGGATGGAGGCTACGGTGGACTTCAGCCCCAAGGAGATGCCGCCGATGATGACGGTGGCGGAGCCGGTCTCAGAGGAGGCGGCCAGCTTCTGCGTGGGCGCATAGGTGTCGGAGGTGTAGTATTCGGTGAAATAGCCGATGGCGCAACCGCCGATCAGACCGGCCAGAATCGCCACATAGACGCCCCAGTTGCCCACGATGGTATATGTAAGGGGCGCGGCGACAAGGGCGGAGAGCAGGGCGGCCAGATAGGTGCCGGTGCGCAGGCTCTTCAGCAGAGACTTCTGATCGGCGTTCTCCTTGGTCTTGACAAAGAAGGAGCCGATGATGGAGCAGACGATGCCCTCCACGGCCAGGCACACGGGCAGGAGCATACCGGAAAAACCATAACCCGCCACGGCGGAGAGCGCGAAGGTGGCCAGAATGGAGCCGACGTAGGACTCATAGAGGTCGGCGCCCATACCCGCCACATCGCCCACGTTGTCCCCCACGTTGTCGGCAATGGTGGCGGGGTTGCGGGGGTCGTCCTCGGGGATGCCGGCCTCCACCTTGCCCACCAGATCGGCGCCCACATCGGCGGCTTTGGTGTAGATGCCGCCGCCCACACGGGCGAAGAGAGCCATAAAAGAGGCGCCCATGCCGTTCATGACCATGATGTTGGCCAGGGTGGTGGCATCGGTGATGTGGAAGGCATAGTGAAGCAAAAAGTACCAGATGGAGATGTCCAGCATACCCAGGCCCACCACGGTAAAGCCCATGACGGAGCCGGAGGAGAAGGCCACGCGGAGTCCCTTATTGAGGCTCTCGGAGGCGGCCTGCGCGGTGCGGGCATTGGAATTGGTGGCAATCTTCATGCCGACAAAACCGGCCAACATGGACCATACCCCGCCGGTGATGAAGGCGAAGGGCGTGAATTTGGAGAGCATTTCGCCGTTGGAGGCGAAAGCGATCACCAGCAGGATGACAAAAACGACGACAAAGACCTTTGCCACGGTGGTGTACTGCCGCCGGAGGTAGGCATTGGCGCCTTCCCGGATGGAGGCGGCGATCTTCTTCATGGTATCGCTGCCCTCCGAGAAGGTCATGACCTTCCGGCTCTGGACATAGGCGAATGCGATGGCCAGCACGGCCCCCACAAAGCCAATCCAGAAGAGATTTTCAGGTGTCAAAATTCCCCACTCCTTTTGCACAAGCGCCGGGCAGATCCCGACGCAGTTCTTGTTTATAATTTTAGCATAACAAAGCGGATTTTCAAGGTGCCCAACCGCGCTTTTCCCTGCAAATACGCCGGTTTTACAGTTCCTACGAAAATGAAAAGTTTTCGGTCGATCTTTCCGTGCAATCTTGCCATGACATGGAAAAACGAAACAGTAAACGAAAATAACACCCCTTCAAATGAAAAGAAAGGAAACTTACGAGCGGCGAAAGAAAAAAGTGCCCGCAGGCGGAGGGCGGTATTGTCAAGAAAAAATTTTTCTGTTTTTCACAAAAAATGCGCTCCGCCGGACTTCCTAGGAGTCCGGCGAAGCGCAGGATCGCGGGGAGACGCCTACACCCTCTGCCAGGCATTCTTACTGAAGAGGACCAGGATGGGAAAGACCTCAAGTCTCCCCACGATCATGCACAGAGAGAGGACCAGCTTCGTCAGGGGAGAAAAGATGGAGAAGTTGCCCATGGGGCCGACCAGTTCCAGGCCGGGACCGATGTTGCCGATACAGGCCACCACTGCCGTAAAGGTTGTTCCAAAGGAGAAGTTATCCAGGGCGACGAGCAGCGTGGCCCCGAAGGTGATGAGCATATAGGACCCCAGGAAGATCATCACGGTATGGAGTATCTTTTCATCCACGACCCGGCCGTCCAAGCGGACCACATTGACGGAACGGGGATGGAGGATCTGGCGGATCTCCCGCCCGATACATTTAAAGAGAAGCAGGACCCGGGAGCACTTTACGCCGCCGCCGGTAGAGCCGGCGCAGGCCCCGCAGAACATAAGGATCACCAGCAGGGCCCGGGAGAACTCCGGCCAGAGGTCGAAATCCACGCTGGAGAAACCGGTGGTGGAGATGATAGAGGAGACCTGAAAGAAGGCGTGGCGCAGGGAGGTCAGAAAGGAGCCGTACATGCTCTGGATATTGCAGGCGATGAGGAGAACGGAACCGCCCACCACGCTGGCAAAAAAACGGAGTTCATCGCTTTTGAGCGCCTGCCGCCATTTTCCGCACAGGATCAGGAAGTAGAGGGCAAAATTCACGGAAAAGAGAAGCATAGCGATGCCGAGGACGATCTCCACCGCGGGGCTTTGGTAGGCGCCGACGGACAGGTTGCGGGTGGAGAAGCCGCCCGTGCCGGCAGTGGCAAAGGCATGTGTCACCGAGTCGAACCAGTCCATTCCGGCGGCCCGCAGGGCAAGGATCACCAGCACCGTGAGGACCAGATAGATGCCGTACAGGATCTTGGAGGACTGAGAGGATTTGGGCACCAATTTACTGATGATGGGCCCGGGCGACTCGGCCTTCATCACATGAAGCGTGCGCGCGCCCAGGGAGGGGAGAAGGGCGATGGTCAGGACCAAGATCCCCATGCCGCCCAGCCAATGGATGAAGGAGCGCCAGAAGAGAATGCCCTTCGGAAGAGGCTCCACAGCTGTGAGGATAGAGGCTCCGGTGGTGGTGAAGCCGGAGATGGACTCGAACAGGCAGTCCACAAAACTGGGAAAATAGCCGGAGAATTGGAAGGGAAGCGCCCCGAAAAAACCCACCAGAAGCCAGATGAGTCCGGCCGAAAAGAAGCCCTCTCTGGAATTGAAACGCGTGTCGGCCCTCAGTAGAGATAAAAGAAGACCGGCCAGCGCGGTAATGCCCATCGCAGACAGGAACGGCATGGGGTCCTCCCGGTAGAGCAGGGTGACCAGCAGAGGAAGGACCATACAGGCGGCGGCTACCAGCAGGGTTTTGCCCGCCAGCTTGAATACCAGCTTAAAATTCATTGATTTCCGGCCCCCAGGTCAAGGATGGAGTCATCGAAGATGTCGTTGATGTCCAGAATCCCCTGATTGCTGGAGATGATGATCACAGTGTCGCCCAGTTCAATGGTGGAGGAGCCCTCGGGAATGATGGTACGCCCCTGGTGGACGATGACGGCGACCAGAATCCCCTTTTTCAACCTCAGGTCCTTCAGCGGCGTGCCCAGATGGCGGGTAGTCTCGTTGACCACGAATTCAGCGGCCTCCGCACCGCCGTCCGCGATGCGGTAGAGGGTGCTCATAACGCTGCCCTTGCTGTTCTGCATCCCGCGGACGATGTGCAGGATCTGGTTTGCGGTAAAGAGCTTGGGAGAGATGACGCTGTCCAGGCCCAGATCCCGCACGATGCCGGTGTAGTTTTGCCGGTTACATTTGGCCACGACTTTGGCGACCTTGCGCTGCATGGCGTAGAGGGAGATGATCAGGTTGTCCTCGTCCCGCCCGGTGAGGGCCACAAAGGCGTCGGCATCCTCCAGGTTTTCCGATTCCAGGAGTTCCTGGTCGGTGCCGTCGCCGCAGATGATCAGGCTGTGAGGAAGGATCTCGGAGAGCTGGCGGCAGCGCGCTTCGCTGAGCTCCACGATCTTTACGTGCATATTCATGCGCTCCAGGATGGCGGAGAGATAGTAGGTGATGCGCCCGCCGCCCACCACGAACACATTGCGGATATGGGGGGCGTAACGGCCGATCAGCTTGAAGAACTCATGTACGCCGAGAGGGGCCCCGATCACATAGATCCGGTCCTCGGCCTGGGGGACGAAGGAGCCGTCCGGGATGATGACCTCTCCATTCCGCTCCGCGGCGCAGAAAAGGATGGGGAGGTTCCGCACCTGCTGCGAGAGGGCGGAGAGGGGCTGGCCCAAGAAAAAATCCTCCTCCCGGGCCCGAAAGCTCATGAGCTCCACGCGACCGCGGTAGAAGGTCTCGATATTGGCGGCAGAGGGAAACCGGAGCAGCCGGGCGATTTCCACCGCGGTGGCGTTCTCCGGGTTAATCAGGGTGTCGATGCCCATATCGTGCTTGAGGGCGCTGGCGTCCACCGTATATTCGACGTTGCGGACCCGCGCGATGGTGAAACGGGTGCCCAGGCGCTTGGCGGTGAGGCAGCAGACCATGTTGATCTCGTCCATGCTGGTGGCGGCGATGAGAAGATCGGCTGTGTCGGCGCCGGCCTCCCGGAGTGCGGTGATGGAAGCGCCGTTTCCTTTGATGCACATGACGTCCAAGGATTCGTCGGCTTTGCGCAGGGCCTCCTCGCTGGTGTCCACAATGGTGACATTGTGCTCCTCACGGGAGAGATGCTCAGCCAGTGTGTAGCCGACTTTGCCGTCGCCGACAATAATAATGTTCAAGGTGCGTACATCCTCTCTGCTCGGCCCCATGGTGCTCACGGCGGGCCGTCTTTACACCATCCTAATATAGACTATCGTACAGGGATAAGCAAGGGGGAAATCCGAGGTTTTCGGAGAAAATCAATGAAAAAAGGGACGGCATCCGGAGGAGGGAGGGCACACCCCGCGGACTCAGTCCCGCCACAGCCGCACGATACCGCAGTCGTGGGCCTCCTTGATCAGGATGGCGGCCAGGGGGGAGAGCACCATCCCGACCACACCGAAGGCCCGGAACCCCACATACATGCACAGCAGCGCGGCCAGGGGGGGAAGGCCGACGCGGTCTCCCACCAGCTTGGGCTCCAGCAGGCTGCGCACCAGGGACACGATCAGGTAGAGGACGAAGAGCCCAAGCGCCATGGAAAAACGGCCTGAAAGCAGTTCCAGCAGGGCCCAGGGGATCAGCACGGTGCCGGTGCCGAATACGGGCAGGGCATCCACCAGCGCGGTGAGGGCCGCCAGCAGGATGGAGAGATCCACGCCGAGAAACAAAAAACCCAGGGTCAGTTCGCCGAAGGTGATGAGCATCAGCATGCCCTGGGCTTTCAGCCAGCCGCCGGCGGTTGCCCGGAAGCGGCGGCACCCGGTCCGGAGCGCAGGCCGCCAGGAGGGAGGCGCCTGTCGGCGAAGAAAAGCGAGGAGCGCGGGCCGTCCGGCGGAGATAAAATAGGTGGCAAGACCGGTGGTGAAAAGAAAAAGTCCCCAATCCGGCAGGGCCGCAAGTGCGGATACCGTCCAGGTGGACAAGGTGCGGTAGAGCCAGTCGGGCAGCGCGGCGCTCTGCGCCGCCAGGGTCTCCAGCGCCTCCCGCAGCGGTTCCTGCATTTGGGGCGGGGCGGCGATGATGAAGCGATAGGCCCACCGCTCCAGCGGAGCGCCCAGGGAGGGCAGGGCGGAAAGCAGGGAGGGCAGGCGTCCAAGCAGGAGAGAGCCCTCATACCAGAGCCGCCAGACGCACAAAAAGAGCACGGCGCCCACTGCGAGCAGCAACAGAACCGTGCACAGCGCCGCTGCCGCCCAGCGCGGCAGGCGCAGCCGGTCCATAAAAAAAGTCACCGGGCGTTCCAGTAAGGCGGCGAGGAGCAGAGCGAGGAGGAAGGGGAGTGTCCACGGAAGGAGGAAATGGAGCGCCAGCCATAGGGCGGCCCCTCCAAGCGCCAAGTAGGCGACTGTGAGAAGAAATTTCAGATGTTTATTCTCGGGCATGACGGACCTCCTCACATTATGGTTACTATGACGGAAAAATCCGGCATAGTGCGTCAAAAATCGTGGTATGTTCCCGGAATTCGGGCTTGCACCCGCCAGAGGACTGTGCTAAAATAAACTTCACACGTGGACAAATGACTCTGTAACAAAGACAAATGTACCCGCTTAGAATGAAGAGACAGGACCAGGGAGGTGTATGAAATGGCGAACCCGCCGAAATACTTTATTGTAGAGGCCAACGCACTGCCGGAAATATTCAGAAAGGTCGCGGAGGCCAAGCGATTGCTGGAGACCGGAGAGGCGGAGACGGTCCATCAGGCCACGGGCATGACCGGGATCAGCCGGAGCGCATTCTATAAATATAAGGATGCGGTGCGACCCTTCAACGATATGCTCCATGGCCGCATCGTGACCTTCCAGACCCGGCTGAGGGACGAGCCGGGCGTCCTCTCGTCAGTCCTCAATAGCTTTGCCGTCTCCGGCGCGAATATTCTCACCATCAATCAGGGCATTCCGGTGAGCGGCTGCGCGCTGGTAACCATCGGGGCTGAGACTTCGGGACTCCATATCCCGGTAGAGGAGCTGCTCTCTCGTACGACGGCGCTCAGAGGCGTCCTCAAATGTGAGATTCTGGCCGGGTAGGCAATTCAGTACGCGAGGAGAGTTTGATGGTATGGTAAATGTTGCAATTCTGGGCTTTGGCACGGTGGGGTCCGGTGTGGCCGAGGTGCTGGCCAAAAATGGGGAACATATCGACCAAAAGGTGGAGACGCCCGTCCGCCTGAAATATATTTTGGATGTGCGCGACTTTCCGGAGAGCCCCTTTCAGGACAAGATCATCCATGATTTTTCTACCATTGAAAACGACAAGTCGGTAGATATCGTTGTGGAGACCATCGGTGGGGCCACAGTGGCCCTGGACTATACGCGCCGGGCGTTGCGGGCCGGGAAGAGCGTGGTTTCCTCCAATAAGGAGCTGGTGGCCGAGCGCGGGTACGAGCTCATCCAACTGGCGTCTCAAATGGGCGTGAGCTATCTGTTTGAGGCGAGCGTGGGCGGCGGCATCCCTATTCTGCGTCCCCTCTCTCAGTGCCTGGCCGCCAACGAGCTCACAGAGATCTGCGGAATCCTGAACGGCACGACAAATTATATCCTCACCCGCATGATACGCGCGGGCCTCTCCTTTGAGGCCGCGCTGAAAGAGGCCCAGGAGAACGGTTATGCAGAAAAGGACCCCACCGCCGACGTGGAAGGACACGACGCCTGCCGGAAGATCTGTATTCTCGCCTCCATCGCCTTCGGCCGTCACGTGTACCCCCGGCAGGTACCCACCGAGGGGATCACCGGCGTCACGCTGGCCGACGTGGCCTACGCTGAGTCGTGCAACCGGAAGATCAAGCTGCTTGGACGGGCGGTAAAGGAGCTGGACGGAAAGATCTGCGCCTATGTGGCCCCTCATCTTATAGATGCGGAGGCGCCTTTGGCCGGGGTGGAGGACGTGTTCAACGCCATTATGGTCAAAGGGGACGCCATTGGAGACGTGATGTTCTATGGCCGGGGCGCGGGAAAACTGCCCACCGCTTCCGCCGTTGTGGCCGATGTGATGGACGCCGCCCGGCATATCCGTTCCCGAAAGCGGGTGGAGTGGGGCCCCGGCGGAGAGGATGTGACGGTGTCGCCGGAGGGCGTCCCCTTCCGGTGGTATGTCCGCTGCGCCGGGACCGCCGAAAAGGTACGCGCCGCCGGGCTGGATGCCGCGCTGCTCTCCCGGCCGGGTGCGCCGGCGGACGAGGTGGCCTTCCTCACCAGGGCCATGCCCCGGGGCGAGCTGATGTCTGCCCTCTCCGGCATGGAGCTTGGCTCGCTGTTCCGGGTCCTGGAGTGAGGGCATAGAATGGCATAGGCTTCTCCAGCTCCCTCCCCGGAGCATACCTCCGAGGAGGGAGGACCTGGCTTTTACACGTAACTCTTAGGGGGTACATATACATGTCACTCATTGTACAGAAATTCGGCGGGACCTCCGTCGCGGATGCGGACCGGATCCGCAACGTGGCCCGCATCATTACGGAGACCTACCGCCGGGGACACAGCCTGGTGGTGGTCCTCTCCGCACAGGGAGACACTACGGATGACCTCATCGCCAAAGCAGGGGAGATCAATCCCAAGGCCTCCAAGCGGGAGATGGACATGCTGCTCTCGACCGGCGAGCAGATTTCCTGCGCCCTGTGCGCCATGGCCATTGAGGCGATGGGGTATCCGGTGGTCTCTCTGACAGGCTGGCAGGCCGGCTTCAAAACCAACTCGGCCTATGGCGCGGCCCGGATCAAGAACGTCCGTACCGAGCGTATTTTGGCGGAGCTGGACAAGCGGAAGATCGTCATCGTCACCGGATTCCAGGGCATCAACAAGTATGGCGACGTTACCACACTGGGGCGGGGGGGTTCGGATACCTCGGCGGTGGCTCTGGCGGCCACCCTGCATGCCGACCTGTGTCAGATCTACACCGATGTGGACGGCGTGTTCACCGCCGATCCCCGCTCCGTCAAGGGGGCCCGGAAGCTGGACGAGATCACCTATGACGAGATGCTGGAACTGGCCACCTTGGGCGCTCAGGTCCTGCACAACCGCTCCGTGGAAATGGCCAAGCGCTATAATGTCAATCTGGAGGTCCTCTCCAGCTTTTCCGGACAGCCCGGAACGAAAGTCAAGGAGGTTGCAAAAACCATGGAAAAGCCCTATGTCAGCGGCGTAGCCAAGGACAAAAACATCGCGCGCCTGGCCCTGGTGGGCCTGCCGGATAAGCCGGGCACCGCCTTCCGCATCTTCTCCACGCTAGCAAAGTACGGGATCAACGTGGATATCATCCTCCAATCCATCGGACGCAACAACACCAAGGATATCAGCTTCACGGTGGGGCACGAGGATATGGATAAGGCCCGGCAGGTCATGAGTGAGATGAAGGACATTCTGGGCTTTGACCACATCGACGTTACGGATGAGATCGCCAAAGTCTCAATTGTAGGCGCGGGCATGATCAATAATCCCGGCGTGGCCTCCCTGATGTTCGAGGCGCTTTACAACGCGGGAATCAATATCCATATGATCTCCACCAGTGAGATCAAGGTCTCCGTGCTGGTAGATAAATGCGACGCGGACAATGCCGTTCAGGTCATACACGACCGGTTCTTTGAGGAATATGGAAGCCTGTAGGGGAACAGAAAGACAAAGGCGGCCCGTTCATGGAACGGGCCGCCTGTTCTATTGTGGACTTTATGCAGGATAGGTCCTACCATTTTGAAAATCACATCATTTCTTCCAATTGTATTCGTGGAGCAAACCGCTATAATCACTATAGTAAATCAGCGGAAGTATACTATGTGGAATGCGGAGGAAGCCTTGAAAATGAAGGGAAACAACATCCTGAAGCTCTCCTGGCCGATTTTTGTGGAGTTGCTGCTCCAGATGCTGGTGGGTAACGCGGACCAGATCATGGTAGGCTGGCGGGACCCCAACGGCGTAGGGGCCATCGGCAACGCCAATCAGATCACCAACCTCCTACTGCTGGTATTTTCCGTGGTCTGTACAGCCGCTATGATCCTGATTTCCCAGTACATCGGCGCCAAAGATACCAAGCGGGTGAACCAGACTTATACGGTGGCGCTCCTGATGAATCTGGTATTCGGCCTTCTGGTCAGCGCCGTGCTGGTCCTCGGCTGCGGACCTATTTTCAGATTGATGGGTGTCCATGCGCTGATTTTTGAAGAGACATGCCTTTATATGCGCCTCATTGGGCTGGGTATGATGTTCCAGGCGGTTTACCTCACATTTACTGCCTTTTTCCGCAGCAGCCAGATGATGAAGGAGACCATGGTGATCTCCGTGGTGATGAACTGTCTGAACATCGGCGGAAACTATGTGCTCATCAACGGCCTGGGCCCCATTCCGGCCATGGGGATCGCGGGTGCCGCCATCTCCAGCGGTCTGTCCCGGATCATGGGTGCGGCCATCATCGCCGTGCTCTTCCGCAGAACCTTTGGGCCAGTCATCTCACTGCGTTGCCTCCGGCCCTTTCCCTGGGACCAGCTTAAACGGCTCCTGGCCATCGGCGTGCCCACAGGAGGGGAGTCGGTCTCCTATAATGGTTCTCAGATCTGCATTCAGACGGTGTGCAATCGTTTTGCCGCATATGTGGTAAATACGCGGGTCTATGCCAACTTGTTTGCCAATGTGACCTATCTGTTCGGCTCAGCTCTGTCACAGGCCTGCCAGGTCGTTGTGGCGAGGCTCATGGGCGCAGGCGAGATTGTCGAGACGGACCGGAACGTAAAGCGCACGGCACTGGCAGCGGTGGCGGTGTCGGGTATCCTATCAGTGGTCCTCTGGCTGCTTGCACGGCCCATTTACGGCATTTTTACAAAAGATGAGCAGGTCCTGACGCTGGCGGGGACCATCATGCTCATTGAGATCCCTCTAGAGCTGGGGCGCGCGGTGAATATGGTCATGTGCCGGGCCCTTCAGGCCTGCGGCGATATCCGCTTCCCCATCACCATCTGTATCGTTGACGCTTGGCTGGTGGGTGTGGGAGGCAGCGTTCTTCTGGGGGTGGTCCTGGGGTGGGGACTGGCAGGCCTCTGGGCGGCAATGGCCATCGATGAGTGTATTCGGGCGGTGCTGTTTCTGAGCCGCTGGAACAGCCGGGCCTGGAGCCGGAAGCATCTTTTGGAGGAATAGGACTCAGGCGGCGCACGGTCGGGTGACGGCCATGCGCCGTTTTTTTGTCTTCGGTGGAGGGAAAAAGATTATGTATACTAAGTTGAGAGGCTAAAAGAGAAGAGAATTAGAGATTGAGCCCTGTGGAAAAAACGGTGAAAAAGTGGAAAAGCTGTTGAAAAAGAAGGGGCGAGTGGGTGTGGATAAACCTGTGGATAATGTGAATAACTCTTTGTAGATGAGATTACTGCTTGAAATTATGTAAATGGAACAAGTGTATTCTGGATGAAAATAGAAAATTAAAAGTTAAAAATATCGGCTATAATCGGAGAAATAACAATCTTTTTGATGAAATGCCAAATAGAAATTTCAGGAGGAACGACAGATATGTCCGCTCAGGGAAGGCAGAGCGGCTTTGGCACAGGGGAGAAAGCACAGGGATATACAGAAGGTAATATAAAAGCAAACAAAGAAAAGACAAGGTTGGTGATTGACGGCGCGAAAAAAATGTGCTATCATAATTTACCGTCAAGTCTATGATTGATTTGCTACTGTGGCTCAGGGGTAGAGCAGCGCACTCGTAATGCGCAGGTCGTCAGTTCAAATCTGACCAGTAGCTCCATAAAAAACGAACGCTTGATACCGTAGGCATTCAGCCTACGGTATCAAGCGTTTTCGGGGATTTTGTCTCTAAAAATTCGTAAAACGAACAAATTATGAAAATGGAGATTTCGGAGTAACTGACGGGAGTTGAACTCCCGACAATCGCAGCCAAAGGCCAGCGCCCTTTTTGAGAGGGCGCTGGCCTGATGATATGCTCCCTGTCAAGTAGACAAAGTAAGAAATAAAAGTTAGCAGAGGATTCTATTGTATGTAGGATTCTCTGCGCATTTATTTTTTGGAGGTTGCGATGAATTCTGCCGGCGTCATGCAGCCAAGCTTTTTTTGATACCGGTCGTTGTTATAAAAGTCCATGTATGCATAGGGTGAGTTTATCATTTCTGGTGAACAGGCCAAGGTGCTTGCATCTGGGAAATAAAGGAGAAAAACAAATGAGAATCAAAGTAATTGGTAAGGCCCGCCTGTCTGGTACTTCCAAGAAAACCGGCAAGCCCTATGACTTCGTTCAAATCCATTATAATGGCAAGGCCCGTGGTGTTGACGGTCTGGCCGCTATAACCCTTTCTCTGGACTCCCGTGACTATCCCCTGGAAACGGAGTTTTACCGTATTTATGAGAATGCTCCCGGGCTGATGCGTCAGGCTGTGAAGATCGGCTGGACACAGAATGTGGTCATTCTGGAGGCGGAGCTGACGAAACAAATTCATTCCGCCGAGCATTTGGAAATTGTTCTCGACTGTCAGGAGGGCGTGTGCTATACTGAGCCTATCGAAAACAGCACAGGAGAACGGAAATGAACAGGATACTCTTCGTCTGCCACGGCAGTATCTTGAAGAAATCCGAAAAAGCCTGTAAAATCAATGATTTTACAATGGAAAAAGGCATTTACTACACCACTACTACACCATTTTTGAAAGAGCCTTGAAATGATATGATTATGAGAAAATATGAAATACGGTAAGGCGGCAGTTTCCGAAAAGAGGAAGCTGCCGCCTGTTTTACAGATAGAGAAATTGTGGAAACAAAGATAAATTGATGATTGGAAAATTTTGTTCAATAGCTTGTGGGGCAAAATTTATTTTTAACAGTGCGAACCATACATTATCTTCTTTATCAACATATCCTTTCCCTATATTTTTTGAAGAATGGGAGTTAGACTGTAAAGATGTTGCTAATGCATAGGACAATAAAGGTAATATTATTGTCGGTAATGATGTTTGGATTGGATATGAAGCTGTTATATTTGCGGGTGTTACTATAGGTGACGGGGCAATTATCGGCACTCGTGCCGTAGTTACAAAAGATGTTCCACCATATACGATTGTCGGAGGAATACCAGCTAAACCGATAAGAAAACGATTTTCAGAAAATGTAATAAATACATTATTGTTAATAAAGTGGTGGGATTGGTCAAGGGAGAAAATAAGCGAAAAAATCCATGCAATACAAACAGGTGAAATTGACCAGTTACTATAAAATGTTAATGTTGCTTTGCGGCTTTGCTAATTGGTAATCAGAGGGGGCGGCAGTCTAAACGCTGCTGTCCCTCTGAAATATAAATGTAACTATTAACCATGCACCGCCCCATGTGGGAGAAAGGGGGAATCATTTATGCCTTGCACGGAAGCATACAGAGAACATATCATGTATACGTTCAATGGCTATTGCAAGACCGTCATGCGCTTTGCGGCTATCAAGCAGATGGAGGCAAAAGGAAATATCCCTTGAATACCTCACAGAAGAAAAGTTTTACCATTTAGGCACAACAGACGAATATTTTGAAGCACCCTATGAAGAATACCCCATTACGATATGCGGTCAGACAGTTATCCTCACCAATGGGGAACTTGCTGCCGCCCTGTTATCTCTGCCGGATAGAAACCGGGAAATCATTTTCCTTTATTTTTCGGGGATTATACACAGCAGGAAATCGGGGAAGTGTACGGACGTTGCCGGAGTACGACCGGGTATCTAATCCGCAGGACTTTGCGGTTCCTGCAAAGGAAAATGGAGGTGCTTTCGCATGGAGAATCCGAATCGCTGCCATTGAAAACGGGCATATCGACAGGGATACCGAGGACAGCATAAAACAGCGGCTTGTCGCTGCCCTGTTCAAGTTCCGCTTTGATGAACAGGAAGTATAAAGAATCCCTTTTGTTTTTCGAGAAAAGGTATATAATAAAGCAATGGAAAATCGGAATTTAAGGAGGAATATTTATGGAGCGTTTTAAAAAGATTTATCAGCAGGGAAAGATTGATGTGGTTGAAATTTGGGTTGATACACAAACTGGTGTAAACTATGTTTTTCACAGAAATGGAAATGCGGCAGGATTTACCCCATTGCTTGACAAAGATGGAAAACCAATAGTAAGTCAATAATGCTACAAATTCGTGTTTGTAGAATTGTATACTAAAAACTGAATAACCGCCGCTACATAGAACGGCATACCAAGACAGGGAATCAAAAAAGATTTCCTGTTTTTTGCGCTTATTTTTGGCAATTTTCATTTTTCGGTGGTGTGGGAAGTGAAAAGAAAATGAAGAAATTTTCGCAAATCTCCGTCAATTTTGCTTTTTGTGGTGTTGTAGGTATTAGGGGGAGAAATATCTCCGCTACTTTGGCAGAATCCTCACTTGCGGCATGAAAGGTATTGACGGAAGCCCACACCGAGGAAGCCGCCACTTTCTTAGAGCGAGTGGGGCAACTCGAACGCCCGGCATCTTGCTCCCCAATCGAGCGCGATACCACCTTCGCTACACCCGGATTTTTGGTTTTATTTCCGTATGGGTCAAACACAGCCGCCTCCGCTAAGACACTCAGCGGAGGCGGCTTGCTTAGGAACACAGTTCTGCCATAAATGTAGCAACTACGTTACCGTTGCAATCAATGTCACAGGTAAGATTCGTGAAGCGCACGTTAGAGTGGGTACGGTCGAAGTTACCAATACAGTCGCGGAATATAACGCTGTCTTCAAAAGATCTGCTCTTTTTGTTGCCTTTGCAATCGACGTATTTAACGGCAATGCCAAAACCAGCGCTGAGGACGCACCCACATTGGGTCTTATAGCAATGTAACCCCTTATGGTAGACATAGCAGTACCTAAAACTGCCGAAGCCGCAGATGGGGGGGAAGCGCCTTCGTACACATTGACGGAATTCACGGCAGGACGGCTCCAGCGGCACCGACACACAGGCGGAAACAAAGGGTTGGCAAGGCGGAAGGACAATTTCGATCATAGTGTGCTTGCCTCCTTCGGCGAGATGGGGGAACGGGATAACCGTTCCCCCATCTGGCAGTCAAATCAGATGGATTCTTTTACGAGAGCGTCACAACAGCGGGGCAGCAGGTGAAGTCGTTGTCAATATAGTGGGCCATGAACTGCGCCTGTAGTACACGCTCTGTACAAAGTCCTACGCCGTCGTCCGGCAGGACAAAACGGATACACGTGACCAGCACATCCGAGCAGGTCGGACGCGCATGTCCGGGAATGGTAAAAAATTTGATACCCCGGGGCTGAGGCACATCGTCCTGGTCCAGCTCCGTCAGCACCACAGCCAGTGCCACCCGTCTGCCAGGGCAGACATTTAACAGGTTGACATCCAGTTGTAGAACCCGGCCTGTATCCTCCAGAGCGAGGTCCCCGGCATTGAATTCCACAAAGTCCTCGCAGCCGTCCAGAGTGACGTCCACGGGCTCGGGGCAGGTGTCGGCGGGGAAGGTGGGCTCACAGTTTACGAAAACTTCCGGGTTGCCAAAGCTGACCTGGTTTCCCTCCGTATCCGTATACGTGAGCGATTGATCCACGTGTTTGATGCCGGTCGTGTCAGCGATATGCTTGATGGTAAAGGTCACGGTAGCACTCTCCGTGATGGAGACCCCCAGCTGGTCGATGGACCAGCGGAAGGAGGTCCCTGTCAGAAGGGAAATGGTTCCCTTTGTGGTGACCGGAGGGGCTATAATAACAAAGTCCGGGTTAAGGGCTTCATTGATCACGATATTGGTCGCCCCAGGAACGGAAATATTGGCCGCCA
>ERZ856578.4357-NODE-4357-length-19256-cov-176.458157_pt1 | contig 19256 bp, 19 predicted proteins | sample MGYA00514384_ERZ856578 | MGnify/ENA primary metagenome ERZ856578 (study PRJEB29103, sample SAMN06111958) | human gut metagenome | biome: human gut; feature: ankylosing spondylitis patient; material: healthy_person | host: Homo sapiens | place: China:Hangzhou... | reverse complement strand
TTCAAGGGGTTGCGAAGAATTTAATAATAAAATATAACAGTTATTAAATTTCTTAAAACAGGTGAAATCTCAATCGGAATTTAATGTAGTAGGTGAAAATATGAACGCTGATTTCAGAATAAACGGAAAAGTGATAGAAACAGAAAGGCTCATTCTTAGACCATTCAGACAAACCGATTTGGAAGATTTTTATGAATATGCGTCCGTCGAAGGCGTTGGTGAGATGGCAGGCTGGAAACACCATGAAAGTATTGCCGAATCTAAGAGTATTATGAATTCATTTATCAGCAATGATAAAGTATTTGCAATTTGCTTGAAGGAAAACAATAAAGTAATCGGTACTGTTGGCATAGAAAAGTATGGGTTAGAAGATGCTTTAACAGAATTCGAGGATTACTACGGCAGAGAATTAGGTTATGTTTTGAGTAAAGACTATTGGGGAAACGGGCTTGTCCCCGAAGCTGTAAATGCAGTAATAGATTATTTGTTCAATGAATTGGATTATGATTTTCTGCTTTGCGGTTATTATAACTTTAATGAACGCTCTAAACGAGTTCAGGAAAAATGCGGCTTTAAACCATATCGTTCTTTGGCTATGACAACACAAATGGGAACAAAAGAACAAGGTACTTTAATGTTGTTGATGAATCCAAAGAAAAATATCAAATTGGTTTTTTCTCATCGGGAAACTTTAATCTTCGAATAAACGTTAAATTCCTATTTATCGAGCAGTATAACACACAAGGAGCAACCATCACGGTTGCTCCTTTTCCTATACCCCCCGAGCCGCAAGGCTCTTTTTTATGCGGTTTACGATGTCAGCCCGATGGCAATTTGATAGGAAAATCGGTTGCATAAAGTGGAAATGCGTGGTATAATAAATTTATGGGGTAGTTAGTCTGCCCTATAAATCGGAATTTGAGGAGATGTGTTTATGAATGGAGTCATTTTATATCAATCAAAATATGGTGCTACAAAAAGATACGCTGACTGGCTCTCAGAAGAGACCGGGTTTCAGTGTATAGAAACAAGAAAAGCTGATATCAACGAAATTGTTACATATGACACTATTATTTTAGGTGGAGGATTATATGCTTCCGGTATCGCCGGATTATCGTTTCTAAAAAAGAATATAAGTAAATTAACGGGCAAGAAGATCATCGTGTTTTGTTGTGGAGCATCTCCGTATGAAGAAAATGCGTTTCAGCAAATCAAGGAGCATAATTTGAAGGATAACTTGGCTGACATTTCTCTCTTTTATTGCCGTGGTGCGTGGGATATGGACGCAATGTCTTTTAAGGATAGAACATTATGCAATTTACTTAGAAAGTCGGTTGCAAAGAAAAATCCATCTGATTACGAAATATGGGAAAAAGCACTGATGGCAGCTGGGGATCATAAATGCGACTGGACAGATAAAAAATGCATTGAACCAATCATCGAATGTATAAATCAATAAATTTCTATTTATCGAGCAGTATAACACACAAGGAGCAACCGTCACTGTTGTTCCTTTTTATATTTCTGAGCCGCAAGGCTCTTTTTTATGCGGTTTACGATGTCAGCCCAATGGCAATTTGATAGGAAAATCGGTTGCATAAATTGGAAATGCGTGTTATAATGAGTTTATGGGGTAGTTAGTCTGTCCTACAAATCGGAATTTATGGAGGGAAAAATGTCAACAGATAATTGCATCGGTAAAAAAATCAAAAGAATAACTGCGTTGCTGATTACGGCGGCGATTATTTACAGCCTGACGGGCTGTGTCAAAGAATCAATGGAAAACAGCAATATAAGTTCTGACATCGTTTACGATAGCCAGGACACAACAGGCTTTGATATTGATACTGTCCGTAAAAGTATCATTGTAAAGGGTGTGACACTTGAACTCCCGAAAAAAATCGGAGACTTGGAAGATAAATGGACATACAAAAAACGTGAAACTCATTATGTAGACGACACGGGACTTGCTGATTTTTACTATAATGGAAATGAAATGTTTGTTGCAGGAATCGGTAACTTTAAAGAAGGAAAGGAAGATGACGGTTATATCTACGACATTGCTCTTGAAACAGACGACTGCTCAATTGGTGGCATAACACCGAATGTTTCATCGAAAGACGATGTGCTGAAAAAATACGGGGAACCCTCAAAAATCAACGTTTTTGAGGAGCGTGGATTATACAGGTATATTTACGGCATTCAGGAGAGTAATCAAAAGCCATTCGTGATAGAGCATAGTCAAATGTTTACCGTGGTGTTTTATTCTGAAAATGATATTGTTCAAGGCGTAAGGGTAGTCTATAATACCTTGAACGATTAAAGGATAATTTTATATAAAAAATCCGCTTGTTGATTGATTCCGGTTACTTTTGTCTGTAGTCAAAAGACGGCGTACCGCCGTGTCGGTTGACACCGACTTGATTTTATGTTATAACAACCTCAGCCTAAAATCGTCTGTAGCCGATTTTACCGCATAAAAATGCGGTGTTGCTCACGCAACCGTCCGAGAACGTTTTAATATAAAAACTTTTGCCGGCAGGCAAAAGACGGCGTACCGCCGTGTCGGTTGACACCGACTTGATTTTATGTTATAATACAAATAAAGAGGGAAACGACAGACGGTCGCTCCCATTAAAGAATTAGTTATGAAATAACCGCTTTAGTTTGGTCGCTACGGGCGGTTATTTCTTTTTATTAAAAGAAATGATTGTGAATATCATAACTGTGAAAGCAGTAAGAAATATTCCTATCTGTGTTAAATCACTTAGCGTTATGTACACAGCTTCACCTCCTTTCAAAGCGCTTTCGCACTTTGGGAGATGAATTGACCGCCTATCGTCCAAGGTTTCCCTCAAAATAAATTATATCATGTAAGATTTGTGTTTGTCAAATAAGCTCCGAGAACGTTCTAACATCACTTCATCGTGCTTGACTGCACGATTTTTTGTGGTAGTTATAACAACCTCGGACTAAAAATCTTCTGTAGCCGATTTTGCCGCATAAAAATGCGGCTTTGCTACGCAATGGCTGAGAACGTTTTAACATTATTTCATCGTGCTTGATGGCACGATTTTGTGATTGTTATAACAACCTCAGGCAATAATTGCCTGAGAACGTTCTAACATCACTTCATCGTGCTTGACTGCACGATGAAATAATGTTATAATCTATTATGGTATGCTGTCTTTTATGGTATACTGTCTTTGCAACAGGACTTTGGATAAGAAACGGAGAAACAGCTTGACTAAAGAGATAAACAAGGAAGAACTGCTTGTTCAGCAGGAATATATAGAAAAAGTAAAAGCGATAAACGCAAAGCGTGAGCAGATGCCGCTGGCACACGTCCACAGCTTCGGTTGTCAGCAGAACGTGAGCGACGGAGAAAAAATAAAGGGTATGCTTGCACAGATGGGTTACGGCTTCACGCCCGAAACCGCATTTGCGGATCTTATTCTTTTCAATACCTGCGCTGTAAGAGAAAACGCAGAGGACAGAGTTTTCGGCAATATAGGCGCACTCAAAAAGCTGAAAGAGAAAAACAGAAATCTCATAATTGCGGTCGGCGGCTGTATGGTACAGCAGGAGCATATAGCACAGAGAATGAGAAAATCGTTCCCGCAGGTCGATATAATTTTCGGCACTCACGTTATGCATACCTTACCGCAGATGATATACGAAAAGCTCAGCGAGAACCGCAGAACGCTGTCTATCCCCGAGAGTGACGGAGTAATAGCCGAGGGACTTCCCGTAATAAGAGAAAGCAAGGTAAAGGCAAGCGTGCCGATAATGTACGGCTGCAACAACTTCTGTACCTATTGTATAGTTCCCTTTGTAAGAGGCAGAGAGCGTTCACGCAGACCCGAAGAGGTCATAGCCGAAGTAAAAGGGCTTATAAATGACGGATATAAGGAAATACTACTGCTCGGACAGAACGTGAATTCTTACGGCAAGGAATATGATTTCGGCTTTGCAAAGCTGCTTTCCGAGCTTGATAAGATACCCGGAAAATATAAGCTCAGCTTTATGACATCTCACCCTAAGGATTGCACGCACGAGCTTATAGATACGATAGCGGACAGCAGGCATATATCGTATCATCTGCACCTGCCCGTACAGTGCGGAAGCGACAGAATTTTAAAGGAAATGAACCGCCACTATGACACGGCGCATTATCTTGAGCTTATCGAATATGCAAAAAAACGCATACCGAAGGTAGCACTCACTACAGATATTATAGTAGGCTTCCCCGGCGAAACTTATGAGGATTTTCTCGGCACTGTGGAGCTTATGAAGAAGGTACGCTATGATTCCGCATATACCTTTATTTACAGCAAGCGTGAGGGAACAAAGGCGGCGGCTATGCCCGACCCAATAAGCGATGAGGATAAGGGAATGTGGTTCAGACAGCTTCTTGATGTGCAGAATTCTATCGGCGAAAAGGCTTATGAACGTTTTGTCGGAGATGAGGTCGAGGTTCTGTGCGAGGGTATCGGCAGAACGGCTGACGGACTTATGACAGGCCATTCCCGCCACGGTGTTATCGTTGATTTCAACGGCACAAGGGATATGATAGGAAAGTACGTCACGGTAAGAATACAAAAGGCTCTGCCTTGGGCAGTCACAGGCGAGCTTGTAAGCGTGAATGACTGAATTTTCGCAATCGGTCGGGAATCCCCGTCAGATATATATTTTTAACAGCCGCAAAAGCGGAAAGAAAGGAAAAATAAAATGGACGCAATAAAAGCAGCAAGAGAGCTCGGCAAGGCTATACAGGCAGACGAGCGTTATGTACGTTATAACGAGGCAATGAAGGCAAACGATGCCGATATGGAGCTTCAGGAGCTTATAGGTGAATTCAACCTTGCACGTCAGAACGTAGCACTTGAAATGAGCAAGTCTAAGGAAGAGCAGAACAAGGAAAAGCTCGACACACAGAACAAGGAGATGCAGAGATTATACACTCTCGTTATGCAGAACGAGCATATGGCTGATTTCACAATGGCAAAGGCTGATATGGATAAGCTGTTACACGAGATCAACGGCATTATCGCACTGTGCTGTGACGGTGAAGACCCCGATACCTGCGAGGTACAGGCAGGCGGATGCTCAGGCTCATGCTCGACCTGCGGAGGATGCCACTGATCAGTCTGATAGTATGGCGTTGTAAGATTAAACAATAAAACCGAAAGGAATGAAACTCTTGAAAGCAGGAAACAGCGGAGAAAAGCTCACGCCTATGATGCAGCAGTATGTTGAGATCAAGGCAAATTACAAGGATTATATATTATTCTATCGTCTGGGCGATTTCTATGAAATGTTCAACGAGGACGCAATGGTAGCGTCAAAGGAGCTTGAGCTGACGCTGACATCAAGAGCGGGTACGCCCATGTGCGGCGTACCGCATCATTCTGCGGAAGGCTACATAAAAAAGCTGATAGATAAAGGCTTCAAGGTAGCTATCTGCGAGCAGACAACCGACCCTGCGTTATCAAAGGGACTTGTAGAGCGTGATATAGTAAGGCTTGTAAGTGCAGGCACGGTCATAGAAGCGTCAATGCTTGAGGACGGCTCGAATAACTATATTTCCTGTATCTATGTCGGAGAAAACGGCACAGGTATGGTGTTTGCCGATATTTCAACAGGTGAAGTACACGCAGTTGAAAAGGCAAATTCAAAAAAGACCGACGAGGATATAATAGCACAGTTCTCGCAGTATACCCCCGTTGAGCTACTATTCAATGCGGAGTTTCTGAATCGGAAACAGGCATATACTTTTATAAGGAACCGTTACGGAAAATGCTCTGCGGAACAGCTTTCCGATGAGGATTTTTCCATAGATGACGTATCCGAGATAACCGCACAGTTCGGCGGCACGGCAGATGAAATAGGGCTTGCCGGAAAGGACAACGCATTAAGGGCTTTATGCGCTTTGCTGCGCTATTTGTATAAGGCACAAAGAAGCGGAGCAAAACGTTTTGTAAAGCTGAACGTACACAGCAGCGGCGAATTTATGCAACTTGGACTTGCCACAAGAAGAAACCTTGAGCTGACATCGACAATGAGAAGCGGTGAAAAGAAAGGCTCACTTCTGTGGGTGCTTGATAAGACCGATACCTCAATGGGAAGAAGAAAGCTAAGACAGTGCATAGAACAGCCGCTTACAGATACTGCGGCTATCATACGCAGACACGATGCGGTAGAAGCACTCATAAACAATTCTGCGGCGCTGTATGATATAAAGACTGACCTTGCGAAAGTCTATGACCTTGAACGTCTTATGACAAGGATAATCTACAAGGCGGCAAACGCAAAGGATGTAAAGGCGCTCGGTGCTACCTGCAGGATACTTCCTCAGCTTAAAAGCGACCTGTCGCAGATAAGCACACAGCTTACAAGAAGCCTTGATAAGAAGATAAGCCCTCTTGACGATATTGCGGATTTAGTAGAAAGAGCGATAGCCGATGAACCGCCCGCACTGATGAAGGACGGCGGGTATATAAAGAACGGCTTCAATGAGGAGCTTGACCGCCTGAGAAATATCACAGGCGGCGGCAAGGATCTGCTCGCTCAGATAGAACAGCAGGAAAAAGAGGCTACCGGCATAAAGAATCTGCGTGTCGGCTATAACCGTGTGTTCGGCTATTATATCGAGGTTTCAAAGGGCAACGTGTCGATGGTGCCCGACAGATATGTAAGAAAGCAGACGCTCACAAACGGCGAGAGATACATTACCGATGAGCTTAAGAAGATAGAAAACGAGATACTCGGCGCAAACGATAAGATACTTGCACTCGAGGCGGCGATATTTGCCGAGGTGCGTGAATTTATCGCACAGCGGCTCGACCTTATCCAGCAGACCGCCGAATCTGTAGCGGCGCTTGATGTGCTGTGCAGTTACGCCGTTGTATCTATAGAAAACAACTACTGCCGTCCGATGATGGCAAATGACAGCGTCATAGAGATAAAGGACGGAAGGCACCCCGTTGTTGAGAAGATGGTCAACGAGGTACTTTTCACCCCGAATGACGTTTACCTTGATGTTAAAAGCAACCGCCTGATGATAATCACAGGCCCGAATATGTCGGGTAAATCCACGTTTATGCGGCAGGTAGCCGTGATAGTCCTTATGGCGCAGATAGGCTGCTTTGTGCCTGCAAGCTACGCAAGGCTCGGAGTAGTGGACAGGATATTCACCCGTGTCGGTGCAAGCGATGATCTGTCCGCAGGTCAGTCCACCTTTATGGTCGAGATGACCGAGGTTGCGACTATCCTTAACGAAGCGACCAAAAACTCGCTCGTTATCCTTGACGAGATCGGCAGAGGAACATCGACCTATGACGGTGTATCGATAGCAAAAGCGGTAGCCGAGTACATAAGCTCAAAGGCTATCGGATGCAAGACGCTTTTCGCCACACATTACCACGAGCTTATTTCGCTTGAAAACGAGCTTGACGGTGTGCGTAACTACAGCGTAAAGGTAAAGCGTAGCGGTGAGGATATAAAGTTCCTGCACAAGATAGTCGAGGGCGGCACGGACGACAGCTACGGCATAGAGGTCGCACGCCTTGCAGGACTTCCGAAGAAAGTCACCGACAGAGCAAAACAGCTTCTTGCCGAACTTGAAAAAGCACCGAAAATACAGCGTGAGCTTGAACTGAGAGCCGAGGAGGAATCCGAAAGCCAGATTGACTTTGAGGCAACAGGCAGGCAGAACGTCATAGCCGAGATAAAAAACCTCGACCTTGACGATATGACGCCGAGAGAGGCTTACGCAAAGCTTGAAGAACTAAAAGCAATGTTATAAAGAAAAGGAAAACCAATGCCCGAAATCAGACTGCTTGATAAAAGCGTAGCGGAGCTTATTGCGGCAGGCGAGGTCATAGAACGCCCGTCCTCCGTAATAAAGGAGCTTGTGGAAAATTCAATAGACGCAGGCGCACGGCATATCACCGTTGAGATAAAGCACGGCGGTATCAGCTATATGCGTATAACGGACGACGGTTGCGGCATAGCTTACGCTCAGATGCCGACAGCCTTTCTCCGTCATGCCACGAGCAAGATACGCACAGGCGATGACCTTACAGGCATTATGACGATGGGCTTCAGAGGAGAAGCGCTGGCGTCCGTTGCGGCGGTCGCAAAGATAGAAATGATGTCACGGCAGGACGGCGATGAACTCGGCGGACGTTACATTATCGAAGGCGGCGAGGAAAAGGAACACGAATCCTGCGGCTGTCCCACAGGCACGACTATCGTGATAAAGGAGCTTTTCTACAACACTCCCGCACGACTTAAATTCCTCAAAAAAGACATATCCGAGGGCAATTTCATAGCGGCAACGGTCGACAGACTTGCCCTTTCCCACCCCGATATTTCCTTCAGATTCATAAGAGATAACAAAAGCGTCAGAATGACATCGGGCGACGGTTCGCTCTTATCTGCGGCAAAGGCGGTATTTGGCAGACAGTTTGCCGACAGCCTTATTCCCGTTGACTTTTCCCTTAACGGCATAGATGTAAGCGGCTATGTTTCATCTCCGCTTTTCTGCCGTAACAGCAGAAGTATGCAGACGTTTTTCGTGAACACAAGATATATAAAAAGCACCACCTGTATGGCGGCGCTTGAGGAGGCATACCGTAACAGTATGATGGTCGGAAAATTCCCTGCCTGCATACTGAACATATCGCTTTCTCCCGAAACTGTCGATGTAAACGTACACCCGGCAAAGACCGAGATACGCTTCGCTTATGAAAAGCCTGTGTTCGATGCGGTGTATTTTGCGGTAAAGAACGCACTGGTGAACGCCGCAGACGATAAACGGCAGATAGAGCTTGAAAAACCGAAGAAATACGATAACGCAGACGATTATTTCAGGCACAACCCCGAAATAATAAAGCGTGAACAGCAGACGCTCGCACATATCCCCGTAACGCTTCCGCTTATGTCTGAGGAACGTGCGGTCGTTGATATAAAGCCCGAAGAACCGTCCGAAACGGTAAAGGGTGAAAAAATATACGGCGACAGCACAATAAAGCCCGTTTCACTGCACAGCACACGCTCGGACTACAGCGCAAAGCCCGAAGAAAACACAGGTGAAGCTATTGACGAAATACCTTTGCCAAAAGAGCCGCACATCCCGTCATATAAGGCGGTAAGCAGCAGTGTTGTTGTCACCGTTGACGATGATACGGACGATATTTCCGTAACAGCACCGCAAACTGACGAAGGCTTCAGATTTATAAACGCAAAGCCGGTAACGGTTGAAAGGATAGACGAGCCGAAGCCCGAAAAAACAAGTGTTCGTGTTATCGGAGAATTTTTAAAGACCTATATACTGTGCGAGGCGGGCGAGGAGCTTATAATAATCGACAAGCACGCCGCCCACGAACGCATAAGGTTTGAAAAGCTGAAAGAGGAATTTATCACCACCTCACAGCTTCTTATCGACAAAACCGAGCTTAAGCTGTCACCCGAAGAATACGAGGCACTGCACGAGTATTACGAATATGTGGAGCAAAGCGGTATAGAGCTTGTTTTCTGCGATGACAGCACAGTGCAGATAACCGCAATGCCGTCCGTAGTGAAATGCTCGCCGCAGGAAATAGTATCCGATGTCGCACAACGGCTTATGAATACTGCCACCGACCAGAAAGGCGCTCTCTTTGACGATATGCTTCATACGATGGCTTGCAAGTCGGCGATAAAGGCACACGATGATACGGATATTCTCGAATTGCAGGCGCTTGCCGACAGAGTGATGAATGACAGGACAATACGTTTTTGTCCGCACGGCAGGCCGGTTATGACCTCGCTTTCAAAATACAGGATAGAACGCTTCTTCAACAGGAGTTGAGTTATGGATAAACAGTTTATCGTAGTGGTATGCGGACCTACCGCTTCCGGCAAGACCGCTCTCTCGGTCGAGCTTGCAAAAAGGCTTTCGGGTGAGATAATCTCAGCCGATTCAATGCAGATATACAGAGGTATGAACATAGCCACCGCAAAGCCCACAGATGAGGAAAAGCAGGGCATACCGCATTACCTTATGGATTTTCTCGACCCTCACGACAGCTTTTCGGTAGCTGACTATGTTAAGGCGGCACACGGTATTATCGCAGATATAGCGGCACGAGGAAAGCTCCCGATAATAACCGGTGGCACAGGACTTTATATAAGCTCTCTTATTGACAATCTCAGCTTTGAGGAAACCGAGTGCGACTACGCATACCGTGATGAACTGCGTAAGCTGGCGCAGGAAAAGGGCAACGGTTTTCTGCTCGGAATGCTCCGTGAAATTGATTCCGAAACGGCGGAAAAGCTTCACGAGAATAATCTCAACAGGATAATAAGAGCGCTTGAGGTCTACAAGACTACGGGAAAGACAATGAGCGAGCAACAGCGCCTTTCAAGGCTTGCCCCTTCGCCGTATGAGCCGTGTATGATACAGCTTGACTATGACAGGGAAACGCTGTACGACCGCATAAACAGACGTGTTGACATAATGCTTGCCGAAGGACTTGTCGAGGAGGCAAGGCGGTTTACGAATATTGACGATTATCCTACGGCGGCGCAGGCGATAGGCTATAAGGAGCTTATGCCGTATCTTAAAGGCGAAAGCCCTCTTACACCTTGCGTAGAGCGGCTGAAGCAGGAAACCAGAAAATACGCAAAGCGTCAGCTTACATGGTTCCGCCGTGACGAAAGAATCCATTATATCAAGGCTGACGGAGGAAAGAACTTTTCGCAGATTGTTGACGAGGCGATAGATTATATCGGCAGTGTAAGAAACAAAAGCAAGTGAAATTCTCACTTGTCGAAAAAATCTCCCCAAACTGTCACAAAGCTATGGAATTTTCAATCAATATGTGTTACAATATAAGTTAAGCTATCTGTAGCTGTGATTTATCACAAAAACAGTTATGATTTTATTTTATTTTATGTTCCGCAAAAAAGCGGAGAAAAGAAAGGACGTAATCAAAATGGCAAAGGAACTCAATTTACAGGACGTATTTTTAAATCAGGCGAGAAAAGAGAAGATACCTGTAACTATCTACATCACAAACGGCTTTCAGTTCAAGGGACTTGTAAGAGGCTTTGACAATTACACTGTCATCCTTGATACAGACGGAAAGCAGAACCTGATATACAAGCATGCTATCTCGACAATAACACCTCTCAGAGCTGTATCCATCCTTGACGCATTCGACAGGACGGACAGCGAAGACGTAAAAGAATAAGGGTATATGGACAGGACGTTAACAACAAAGCTTGTAACGGCGGTTCTTGCCGTATTCCTGCTCCTGACCATTGCAGGTCAGTTTTTTGCGGGAAGCGACCACTCCTATAAAACAGAGGTGGCACTGAAGTATGATTCTCAGGATACTATCGAGTTTTACGGCGTGTTCGCACGAAACGAGCATACCGTCAGCCGTAAGATAAACGGCACGATACAGTATGAGCATGAGGACGGCTCAAAGGTCGGCAAGAACAGCGTTATAGCCAATGCTTACGGCTCGGCGGCTGATATATCGCTTACTGCGGATATAAATAAGCTGAAAACGAGGATAGACACGCTGACAGACGCACAGAGCCTTGTCGGTACGGATAATTCTCAGATAGAGGCTTTTGACAAGCTGATAACCGAAAAGCACAGCAAGCTGATAACAGCTATAAACAACGGCGATTATACCGCCGTTTCACAGCTTAAATACGAAATGCTCAACCTGCAGAGCAAGCGTGATATGGTCAAGGGCAAGGTGAATGACTATTCATCGGTGATTTCATCACTCAACTCAAAGATAAAAACGCTTGAGGGCAGGATTTCGGCTTCGCCCGTTCAGGTCACGGCTGATGAAACAGGCTATTTCGTAAGCAGCATCGACGGGTACGAGAGCAAGATAACATACGATAACATCGACAGTATAACGCCTGCGGAGATTTCCGAAACGGTAAAGACACCTGAGCTTACAACAGCTTCCGGCGACATAATCGGCAAGATGATAGACGATTATAAGTGGAAGCTGGCGGCGACCTTTACAGAAGGTCAGGCGGCTGTACTTACGGAAAATACAAATGTACGGCTGATACTCGGCGCAGACCAGACGGAGATAACCGCAAAGGTCGAAAATGTCGAAAAGTACGACAACGATTATGTTGCGATATTCTCTGCAGACGATCTGAATTCGGTTATCGCCTCGTCAAGAGTCGGCAGGTTCAAGCTGCTTGTAGACAGCTATAACGGTATACGCATAGCTTCGTCCGCTATCCATTTTGACAAGGAAAACAACATCGGAGTCTATGTGAAAAAAGGCTCTCAGGCTTACTTCGTACAGGTAGACCGCATATATTCAAGCGAGGATTATGTCATTGTCCGTGATACTTCGGGACAACCGGGCTATCTGTCGCTTTACGATGATGTTATAGTTGAAGGGAAGGATCTTTATGACGGAAAGAATCTCTAAATCCGCCGAAGAAACAACGCTTGAGGATATAAAGCTAAATTATACGGCTATAAAACAGAATGTAGCCGAAGCTATGGATAAAGCAGGACGATGTGATACGGTTCGCATTATGGCGGTCACAAAAACAGTACCCTGCGAAAAGATAAATTATGCCGAAAGTCTTGGCATAGACCTTCTGGGTGAAAACAGAGTACAGGAATTTCTCGGAAAATACGAAAATTATTCGGAAAAATCCGAAATTCACTTCATCGGGGGCTTGCAAAAAAACAAAGTAAAGTATATAATTGATAAGGTGAGTATGATACATTCGGTCGACAGTGTCGATCTTGCGGCTGAGATAGACCGCAGAGCAGGAAGTCACGGACTTGTAAAGGACATACTCCTTGAGATCAATATAGGCGGCGAGGAGTCAAAGGGCGGTATTGCACCATCTGAGCTTTTCGAAACGGCAAAAGCTGTATCCGGGCTTGAAAACGTCAGGATAAGAGGGCTTATGACCATTCCGCCTGTGAATTGCGATGAAAAGTATTTTGCGTCAATGCAGGAGCTTTTTGAAAATTCAAAGCAGAAATATTCTTTTCTGTCCGGCATGGATACGCTGTCAATGGGTATGTCGGGCGATTATGCAACAGCCGTAAAGTACGGCTCAACGTTAGTCAGGATAGGCAGCGGTCTTTTCGGCTACAGAAATTATTCGAAAATATAAAAACGGAGGAACAAACAATGAGCGCATTAGAAGGACTTAAAAATTCAATCAGAAGATGGGGCGGATCGGATGACGATGAGAGCTACTCAAACGAGCTTGAATCCGCAAAGGAAGAACCTGTGCAGGAGGCTCCTTCACGCAGCTCTTCACAGGCTTCAAACGCAAATAAGATATACACCTATAACGCAAGCACAACTCTGCACCTTGTTGTAAACAGACCCAAGAAGCTGTCCGATACAGCCGAGATAGCAGAGCTTTACAAGAACAAGACAACGGTTATCCTTATGCTCAACAACACAAATAAGGATATAGCTACCCGTATCATCGACTTCTTAGGCGGTGTAAGCTACATAACGGGCGGCGAGATAAAGAGGATCGCAGATACAACATACGTTCTCGCACCTTACAACGTTGATATTTCAGGCGAATTCATAGACGAAATCAGCAGCATTTCTGGCGAGGATATTTTCGACGATCTGGACTGATATGGCAGACCGTGAACTTGTCAAAGATATACAAAATGCGGCGAGGGACTGCCTTGACAGATCCCGCCCGTATTTTACCCGTTTCCTGTCCGAAAGCGAACTTGCACAGATAAAAGCTGTCGGTATCCCGAAAGGGCTTACGGCATTGCTTTGTGCAGGCGCAGGAAATGCAGATCCGCTCAGATGCTGTCTTGGACTTTTCCCGTCATATTATTTTGACGGCAGTGCGATTTCCGATACATCCTACGCTGTTGTGTCCGATGAAAATACGGCTGAACAGTTCCCGATAAAAGCGGTGACGTTCACCTTCAGAAAAGAGGACAGCGTGACCCACAGAGATGTGCTGGGCTCGCTTATGGCGCTCGGTATCGAGCGTGACACTGTCGGGGATATTTTCGTTGCCGATGGGAAGGCGGCGGTGTTTGTCTACGAAAAGGTAGCACCGCTTATTTCAGACAGTATAACGAAAATAGGCAGGGTCGGAGTGCAGGTTCAGACGGGCATTGCGGCAGGTTTTACTTTGCCCGCAAGAAAATATGAGGAACTGCAGTTTTCGGTAGCTTCAATGCGCCTTGACAATATTGTCAGATGCGTCGCCTGTACGTCAAGAACAGGTGCTGTGGAAAAGTACATTACACCACAGCTTGTGACGCTGAACGGCACGGTATGTACCGATGTGTCAAAGCAGCTAAGCGAGGGCGATGTGTTTTCCGTCAGAGGAAAAGGCAAGTTTGTATTGCAGTGTATCGGTGAAACAGGCAGAAAAGGTAATATACATATTACTGTTAAAAAATATATTTAGAGTACATTTAGGAGGACTTTCCCGTGAATGCTAAAGATATAGTATCCAAAGAATTTGATACGGTTAAGCGTGGCGGTTACGATGCCGCCGAGGTAGATACTTTCTTAAAGGACGTATCTATCGAATACAAGAAACTGCAGAATGAAAACGAGGAGCTTGAAAAGAAGCTGGAGGTTCTTGCGGAAAAGATAAGAGAGTACCGTAAGGATGAGGACGCTCTGAGAGATGCTCTGCTCATTGCGAAAAAGCAGGGTATAGCTGTAGTGAATGAGGCTAAGGAAGATGCCGAAAAGATAAGAAAAGACGCTCAGGAAAAGGCTGAAAAGACTATCAAGGATGCGGACGCTCTTGCGGCAAAGAAGAAGGAGCTCGGTGAGAAGAATCTTGCCGAAGCAAACGCAAAAGCAAAGCAGACCGTTGACGATGCCAATGCAAAGGCTGCCGAGATTCATACAATGATGATGCAGCAGACCGAAAGAGAGCAGATTGTTCTCCAGAGAACAAGAAAAGAAGTACAGGACTACACAGCCAAGATTCTTGCCGCATACAGCGCACATATCGAGAATATAAAGGCTATGCCCAAGGCTTGCGAGAATGAGTTCGTGATAAATACCGTTAAGGAAGTTGAGGCGAGAAAGCCTGAGGACAGCGCATTTGCAAAGAAGCCTGCTCCCGAAGCTAAGCCTGCTCCTGCTCCGGCAAAGCCTGCGCCTGAAGCAAAGCCTGCACCTGCTCCGGCGAAGCCCGCTCCCGAAGCAAAGCCTGCACCTGCTCCCGAAAAGAAGGCGGAAGAAAAGGTAACGGGTGAATCTGTGCTTTTCAGCCTTAAAAACGAGAAGGAAGAAAAGAACGCTCCCACATCCGAGCTTGAGTTCGGAAAGAACAAGTAATTATAATAACTGAAATAACGTCAGAAAAATACCGGACAACGAAAGGAATCGGAATTAATGCTATATATCGCTCTTGCGGCAGCCGCAGGACTTATCGGGCTTGACCAGCTGACAAAGATACTGATTGACAGTAATATGCAGCTTCACCAGTCGATACCGATAATATCATTCGGAGATACAAATGTACTGAATATCACCTACGAGAGAAATCCCGGAGCCGCTTTCAGTATCCTTGAGGGAAAACAGCTGTTTCTTATACTGTTTACGGCTGTGGTTATCGTTGTTATGCTGTATCTGATGCTTTCAAAAAGAGTGAAGAAGCCGACGTATATATGGTCCATGTCGCTTATAGTGGCAGGCGGTATCGGTAACCTTATCGACAGAGTGATAAGAGGCGAGGTAGTTGATTTTATTGATGTAAGGATAATCAACTTCGCCGTGTTCAATGTTGCGGATATATGCGCCGTTCTCGGAGCACTTGGATTACTGCTTTTTGTTGTTGCAGACGAGATAAAAGAGCAGAAGAACAAACGCTCGGCAAAGAAAAGTACAGCAGCCGGGGAAATAGAGAAATCAACAAACGAAGATAAATAACACCGCTATGGAGGGTAACGTTGCATTACGAATTTACCTGTAAAACAGGCGGCGAAAGAACAGACAAGTTTCTTGCATTGCAGGATACGGGAATAACCAGATCAGCAGCCGCCGCTCTTATTGAGCAGGGCTGCTGTCTTGTAAACGGGAAAATTGCCGCCAAGAATCAGAAACTCAAAACGGGAGATACAGTGACGCTTGATGTGCCGGAGGCTCAGCCTGCGGATATTCTGCCCGAAAATATACCTCTTGATATAGTCTATGAGGACAGCGACCTGCTGGTAGTGAACAAGCCCAAGGGTATGGTGGTGCATCCTGCGCCGGGTCACTACAGCGGAACGCTTGTAAATGCGCTTATGTACCACTGCGGCGACAGCCTGTCGGGTATAAACGGGGTTATAAGACCCGGTATCGTCCACAGGATAGACAGGGATACGAGCGGACTTCTTATCGTAGCAAAGAACGATACCGCACACAATATACTTGCCGGACAGATAAAGGTACACAGCTTTACAAGGGAATATATGGCGGTCGTTCAGGGCGTTATAAAAGAGGACGGGACGGTCGATGCGCCGATAGGCAGACACAAGACCGACCGCAAGAAGATGTGCGTTACGACCGAGAATTCAAGAGAGGCGGTAACCCACTATTTTGTCGAGCAGACTTACAGGAACAATACGCTTGTAAGGCTGCGTCTTGAAACGGGAAGGACGCATCAGATAAGGGTGCATATGGCATATATCGGTCATCCGGTGACGGGTGACGAGGTGTACGGAAACGGCAGTCCGAAGTGGCTGTGCGGACAGTGCCTTCACGCAAAAAAGATAGGATTTATCCACCCTGACGGGCGGTATATGGAATTTGACAGCGAGCTGCCCGACTACTTCAAAAAGCTGCTCGCAAACCTCGAAACGCAGAAGACAGAGATATAAACGGCTTGAACAAAGGAAAGAAACTATGGACTTCAAAAATGTGATAATAATGAGCGATCTTGACGGGACGCTCCTTGACGATAAGAAAGAGATTTCTCCGAGGGATATGGAATCTATAAACGAATTCTGTGACAAGGGCGGAATGTTCACGATAGCTACCGGCAGAGGCTATTCAATGGCACGGCCGGTTGCACAAAAGCTGAAGCTGAGGATACCTGCGGTCATCTTCAACGGGTCGGCGGTGTACGACTTTGACAAGGACGAATTCCTGTGGCAGAGCGAGGTTACGCAGAAAGCCAGAGATTACATAAAGCTGGTCATGGACAGGTTCCCCGATGTAGGCATAGAGGTGCTTCACAAGCACACGGTATATGTGCCGGCACTGAACGATGTTGAGAGGGCTCATATGGCACTGGAGAACGTACACGGAGATGTATGCAGGCTTGACGATATACCGCATGAGGGCTGGCTTAAGGTGCTGTTCGCCTACCCTGAGGACAAGATGCCTGAGCTTGCGAGGTTCATAGATGAGCATTGTGCCGAGGGGACGAACAGGGTACTGTCTGCGCCGTTCTTCTACGAGCTTCTGCCCGAGGGCGTGAGCAAGGCTTATGGATATAAGCAGCTTCTGAGGGTGACGGGAAGCGAGGACAGGTTCACGGTGGCGGCAGGAGACTATCCGAATGACGCTGAAATGGTACGCAGTGCCGACCTGGGAGTTGCTGTAAGTAATGCACACGACGAGGTAAAATCATCAGCTGATGTAATAATAGGATCCAACAACGAGGATCCGATGACGCAGATCATAGATATAATCAGGAAAAAGTGAGAAATCACACCTTGAGCGACAAGTGATGAATTTCGATGAATTATAACGCTGATTTTATCTAAATATTATAATAAAAGTAATAAACTGTAAGCAAAAATGTTGAAGTCTGAATGTAATTATATGGAAATTCGAGGGAGCTTATGAGTAACGAACAGTTCGACAAGCAGAACAAGGCGTTAAGAGCTTTTGTATTTGCATATTTCATAGAAAAAGAATGGGTGTATAATCCTAATGATTACAAGGATTATTAAAATGTCAATATAATCGAAAAGGCTTTATATAAGCACAAAAGTGATATGCGGTGAAATGTATTAATAAACAAGGACTTATTGGTGACTCATATACTGTATATATGAAAGCAGTAAAATCGACAAAGGGAAAAATTTACATTGTAAAAGTCAATATAACGTCACAGGAAAGTTTTGATAAATGGCACGAAAAGACTTGCGGTAGTATTAAAGACTGCTATTATAAAAGGAGCTTGGCTCATAAGCGTGAAACGAAAGGAGTAAAGCATGAAACGTGAACCCGATTACAAGCTGAAAAAGCGTCTGGAGCGTATGGAACACGAAAAGAAGATGAACCGGACATATAACAGAAACTGGATAATATGTATCGGTTCGCTTGCAATTATCATATTGGCGATTTTTGTGTTCGGCGGGAAGTGAGGCCGAAAGACGGCAAATCCAATCGGTTAAGAAATAAAGGCACGGTCTGCGTAAGCTGCCGTGTCTTTTGCTGTTGCATAATATGTAGATGGGAAAGAGAATATATGGTGGAAGCGGTAAGCAGTGATGGCGATAAGGCGGCATAATGATGCATAAACAGTGAGCCGATGGCTTGACAATCGACTTTATCAATGATATACTTAAGATAAATTATTACAGCTTAATTTACAGCGTTCGTGAGAGATGTTCAGACAAATATCAAACGGCGAATAAGAAATAATTGATATTTTGGCACGGCTCTTTTGCGAGGGGCTGTGCCTGTTTGTATATTGCGAAATTTCAGGAGGAGCAGGAGGAGATAGTATGAGAATCAGAAAAACAGCTTCGGGAATTACGGCGGCTATAATGCTTGCTACAGCCGTTTGTTCTCCGCTTTGCGATAATCTTCCGTTAACAAGCGGAGGGGTCGCTGTTGTTGCCGGCGCAGAAAAAGTGAATAGCGCATCTGCCCAAAAGAGCGTTACCGATTACAGTTATACGGTAACTCCGCTCCTTGAGCCGTTCAACGAATATTTCTTTGTAAAGACGGATAATCCCGATCCCTGCTCGTTCAGATTTATTGATAAATCGTCAATCTACGGCGATAGCGGAAATATCAGTCCGAACCGTGATTATCGCAATGACGGTCCGTATTTGTATGAAGATATAAAGTATGAGAACATTCATACAGGCCGAGTTGACGGGGGATATATCTTCAGAGGGTCATACACTGATGGCGGAGAGGTCGAACTTCAGAGTAACGTAAGTACCTACTATTCTTCGACATGGGAAGATACCGGTGTTAAGCTAAGACTTCCGACATTAAAAGACGATGTCGATTATCTTA
>ERZ856578.4355-NODE-4355-length-19263-cov-32.730533_pt1 | contig 19263 bp, 18 predicted proteins | sample MGYA00514384_ERZ856578 | MGnify/ENA primary metagenome ERZ856578 (study PRJEB29103, sample SAMN06111958) | human gut metagenome | biome: human gut; feature: ankylosing spondylitis patient; material: healthy_person | host: Homo sapiens | place: China:Hangzhou... | reverse complement strand
TTTTGGCAACGCAGATGCCGTGCCGCAGCTGCCGGAGCGGTGCTTAAGCCGCAAGGCGGGAATTGTGCGGTGCTGCCCAAGGTTTCTACAGGGGAATAATGCCGTTCACTTTCCCCACCCGCTGCTTTGCAGCATGGTTTCATCGCTCAGCATCCACAGGGCTTCCACATCGTTCAGCTGCTCGATCAAAGCCTGCCCTTTTTCTACCGGCATGCAGAACACACCGGTGGAAAGTGCATCCCCCAGGCCGCTGTCACTGCTTACAATGGCAACGCTGTTCATGTAGCGGGCAGGCTGCAGGGTGGTCAGGTCGATCAGGTGGTGGTAGCGTACACCGTCCACGGTAAAGTAACGCTGGTAGTCCCCGCTGATCACAAGGCTTTGCCCCGGCTGCAGCTCCACGGTATCCACATAGCGTGCGGTGGCGTATTGGCCGTCCTGATCTGGCCAGGGGTTATCGACCCCGGCAACCCAGGGCCCGCTGTTGGGCTTGGTGCCAATGGCGCGCACATTGCCACCCACGTTCAACAGGGCGCTGGTCAGGCCGCGGGCTTCGGCTGCCTGGGCGCATTGCTCCACCGCATAGCCTTTGCCAATGCTGCCAACGTCCAGCTGCAATTCCGGGTCTGCAAAATACACCGTCCCGGTATTCTGGTTCAAAATCAAATCATCCATATTGCAGTGGGCGGCCGCAGCCTGCAGGTCGGCGGTTTTGGGCAGGATATCGGCGCTTACCTCGGCTCCATCGCCCGCGGCGGTGCGGGCATCGTGCCAGTAGCGCAGCACCGCCCCGGCAGCGGCATTGCAGGCACCGTCCGTTGCCTGGTACATCTCCTGCGCGAAGGTCAGCAGGTTTATAATCTCATCCCCGACGGCAACGGGGGCAGCGGCGGCTCCGGCGTTTACATCCGCCAGGTTGGTCATGCCGTCATAGTGGTTGTAAATATCATACAGCTGGTTATACCGCAGCAGGTCTGCATGCAGGGCGGTCATCTGGGTGTTCCAGTCGGCTTCACTGTCGGCATAGCCGCTGATGACAGTAACGGTGTCAAACACATCCCACCAAGTTACGCTGTAGCGCTGGGGGCTGGTGGTTCCAGTTGCCGCACAGCCGCTCAGCAGCAGGCAGAGCGCCAGCACCGCACAGGTCAGGCGGCGCTTCATGCCTGGCCTCCCACGTGTTCATGCTCGCGGTTCAGTTCGGCCAGCAGGGCAGCAAGGGTCCAGCCGCGGCTGGTGGGGGTTACCATGGCGCGCAGCGGGATCACCGCCCCGCCGCGGCGCACTTCATCCACAAACTGGCCCAGATCGCCGTTGTCATGCCGCAGCCCGCTCACAATCATGGCCGGGCGCTCCGGTACATCCGGGGCGGGGGCGGCTTCACCGCCAGTGTGCCGCCCGGTGCAAAGGGCTTCTATGGTGGTGCCCAGGTCGGCGGCGGTCAAAAGGCGGACTTTCAGGCGGCTCAGGCGTGCAGCGTGTTCCACCGCGGCGTGCTCGGCACTGCCGGGGGCAACCTGCCACAGCAGCACACAGCGCGGTTCCTGCTGGATTCTGGCTTTCATAACAATACCTCGTTATGCCTGCCCGCAGCCGGGCAGGCAGCAATCATAAAATCAAAATGTGCGGCGCAGGGGTCAGTCCCGCGCCGCACGGTGGAAAAGGTTCAATTACAGGTCAGGGTGATACTCTTTGCAGGTGCATTTTTTCCATTTCAGGCCGCTGCCGCAGGGGCAGGGATCGTTGCGGCCAATCTTGGTCACGCGCACAGGGGTGGCACCCTTGGCACCAGCCTGAGCCGGTGCGCCTTCGCCGGTGGGCTTGGCAACCTGTTCGCGTTTCGGCTCCTGGTTCTGCTGGCGCACTTCAATGGTCAGCAGCATGTGTACGGCATCCTCGCGGATGGTGGCGATCATCTCGTCAAACATGGCAAAGCCTTCAATGCGGTATTCCACAATGGGGTCGCGTTGGCCGTAACCGCGCAGGCTCATGCCCTGCTTCAGCTGGTCCATGTTGTCAATGTGCTCCATCCACTTGGAGTCAACATTGCGCAGCAGGCAGATACGCTCCAGTTCGCGCATCATGGGGGCACCGTACTTCTGCTCCTTGCTTTCCAGAATGTTCATGCCGCGCTCATACAGCACCTTGGCAACATCCTCGCGCTTCAGATCATTCAGCTGCTCGGCAGTGTAGTTAAAATCAGTGGGCAGGCACAGCCAGTTCAGGTAGTGGCGGCGCAGGGCGGCAAAATCCCAATCGTCGGCGGTTTCGCCGCTCAGGAAGGACTCGCAGGTCTCATCGATGGACTGCTTCATCATCTCGTGCAGCTTGTCGGAGATATCCTCGCCGTCCAGCACCATCTGACGCTGCTTGTAGATGATCTCGCGCTGCTGGTTCATGACATCGTCATACTGCAGCACCTGCTTACGGATGGCAAAGTTGGAAGCTTCCAGCTTTTTCTGGGCGCTCTCGATCGTGTTGGTGATCAGCTTGTTCTCGATGGGCATGTCCTCGTCCAGGCCCAGGGTATCCATCAGGCCCTGCACGCGCTCACCGCCGAAAATGCGCATCAGGTCATCTTCCAGGCTCAGGAAGAAACGGGATGCACCGGGGTCGCCCTGACGACCGGCACGGCCGCGCAGCTGGTTATCAATACGGCGGCTTTCGTGGCGTTCAGTGCCAATGATGAACAGGCCGCCAGCTTCGCGCACAGCCTCGGCTTCGCGCTTGACTTCCGGTTCATATTCTGCAACCAGCTCGTCAAAGCGCTTGCGGGCAGCCAGAATATCAGCATCCTGGGTGTCGGCATGGCCGTCGCACTCGGTCATCAGCATTTCAACTTTTGCTTCATAGGCTGTGTCCGGGGCAGGGGGGATGGGCAGGCCCTGTGCCTTGGCGCGGGCTTTGGCGTGCTCGTATTCGTCCTTCAGCACTTCCAGGTCGGCATTCATCTGGCGGGTCAGCTCTTTGCGCAGGGTGGCCTTTGCCATATAGGTCACGTTGCCGCCCAGCATGATATCGGTGCCGCGGCCAGCCATATTGGTGGCGATGGTCACAGCGCCCTGCTTACCGGCCTGTGCAACGATTTCGGCTTCGCGCTCATGCTGCTTTGCGTTCAGCACATTGTGCTCAATGCCGCGCTTTTTCAGCAGCTTGGAAAGTGCCTCGCTCTTTTCCACGCTGACGGTACCAACCAGAACGGGCTGGCCCTTGGCGTGGCATTCGGCAACCTGCTCGATCACGGCATTATACTTGCCGTTGATGGTCTTGTACACGCTGTCCGGCAGGTCCTTGCGGGCGCGGGGCTTGTTGGTGGGGATGGATACGATCTGCAAGCCGTAAATTTCGCTGAACTCGTCCGCTTCGGTGGAAGCCGTACCGGTCATGCCGCCCAGCTTTTTGTACATACGGAAATAGTTCTGGAAGGTGATGCTGGCCAAAGTCTTGCTCTCAGCAGCAACGGTCACGCCTTCCTTGGCTTCAATGGCCTGGTGCAGACCGTCATTAAAGCGGCGGCCATACATCAGACGGCCGGTGAATTCATCAACGATGATGACCTCGCCGTCTTTCACGATATAGTCGGTATCACGGTGCATCACACCGCGGGCCTTGATGGCACCGTCAATATAGTGGCGCAGGGTCATGTTGTCGGCATCGGCCAGATTCTCAACATTGAACCATGCTTCGGCTTTCTTAACGCCGCTTTCGGTCAGGGTGCAGGTCTTGTGCTTTTCGTCCACAACGTAATCACCGTCAACCTGTTCATCGGCTTCCACTTTGTCGTCCAGTTCAACGATGACAGACTTTTTCAGCGTTTTGGCAAAGTCGTCCGCGCGCTTGTACATCACGCTGGAATCTTCGCCCTTGCCGGAGATGATCAGCGGGGTACGGGCTTCATCAATCAGGATGGAGTCCACCTCGTCCACGATGGCGTAAGCATGGCCGCGCTGCACCATGTTGGCCTTGTAAACCACCATGTTGTCACGCAGGTAGTCAAAGCCAAACTCGTTGTTGGTGCCGTAAGTAACATCCGCCAGGTAAGCCTTGCGGCGGTCCTGCGGCTGTACGTCATGGATAACCAGGCCGACCGTCAAGCCAAGAAAGCGGTAAACCTTGCCCATCCATTCGCTGTCGCGTTTGGCCAGGTAATCGTTGACGGTAACAACATGCACGCCTTCGCCGGTCAGGGCATTCAGGTAAACGGGCATGGTGGCCACCAGGGTCTTGCCTTCACCGGTCTGCATCTCGGCAATGCAGGAACGATGAAGCACAATGCCGCCGATGATCTGCACCGGGTAGGGCTTCAGGCCCAGCACACGCCAGTCCGCTTCGCGGCAGACGGCGAACGCTTCGGGCAGGATATCGTCAAGGCTGGCCCCGTTTTTCAGCTTTTCTTTCAGGTATGGGGTTTTGGCCTGCAATTCTTCGTCAGTAAGTTTCTGCATTTCGGGCTCAAGTTCCAGCACCTTGTTGGCAATGGGTTTGATGCGCTTGAGCTCTTTGTCGGAAAAATTACCGAACAGTTTTTCCATAAAAGACATAAGTAAACACCTGTATTTCTGCCGCATGGCGGCGAATGGATCAGCAGGGGAACCCCTGTTGGATACAATGCTATACTTTAATATAATACACCCGCGCAGGGTACTGTGTCAAACCTGCGCGGGTGTAAAATGCAAATATTAAACTGTTTCAGCGGCTTTTGTTGAAACTTGGCCGGTTATCATGCGCTTGCAGCGCTTTTGGCCTGCTTTTCGTTGCTGATGAACAGCAGCACCAGCATCAAAAAGATGCAAACAAAGCCGATGGCGTCCCACACGGTAAAGGGGGAACCGAGCACCAGCGTGCTGATGATGGCCGCCGTAACCGGTTCCGCAAAGCTGAACAGGCTGGATTTCTGCGGCCCAATGTACTTGACGCCGCTCATGTAACAGCTGAACGCCAGCACGTTGCCGATGAGCACGACCGCCGCAATACCGGCAATGCCGGCCGCGTTGGGTACGTAGTTCATCCGCCACGGGCGGAACACCAGCGCAAAGAAGGTGCCGCCCATCAGGAATGCCCAACCCTGCAGCATGGGTGTGGGGTACTGTTTTTGCAGGTTTTGGGGCCATATGGTGTAAATAACAACGCAGAACGCGCTGATAATACCAACGACCAGCGCAGCGGGCGAAACCGCCATGTTGGTCAGGCTGCCGTGGGTGGTCAGCATAAATACACCCCCCAGCGCCAGCGCAATGGAGAACACCTCAAACAGCCGCGGCGCACGCTTTTGCTGGATGCAGACCACCAGCAGAATCAGCACGGGGGAAAGATCCTGCAAAATGGTGCCCACACCGGCGCTGGAAAGCTGGATGGTCAAAAAGTAGGTGAACTGGCAAAAGCTGACGCCAGCCAGGCCATAGATCACAAGGTCGCGCGCGTTGCGCCAGCTGCGCCAGGGGTTCACCAGTTGGCGCCAGTTGCGCACACCGTAATAGATGCACAGAATCACACCGGCCCAAAACAGCCGGATGGGCACCAGCCAGGTGGAATCCATGCCCTGGCGGGTAAACAGATACTGCCCCACGCAGCCGGAAACACCCCAGCACATGCCGCCGAACATTGTCAGCAGAGCGCCTTTTACGCTATCCGTCATTCGTTATGATCTCCTATCCCAAAACTTGTTACAGTTCGTTCAGGCAATACTGCGCAGCGGCCAAAACATCCGGAACAACGGGGGCACCGGTGGCACGCAGCTGCTGTGCGCTCTGATGCCCAGCGGTTTGCAGCACACACCGCACGCCCAGCGCATGGGCAACCTCAAAATCGTGGACAGAATCCCCAATCATAATAGCCTGCGCCGGTACGGCACCGCGCTGCTTCAGTTCAGTCAGATAAGCCAGGCCGACTTCCACTTTGCTGCGGGCGTAAATATTATCCAACCCCAGCAGGCGGTCAAAGTAGGGGCGCACTCCGCGCTCCGTGACCTGCTGTTCCAAAACCGGCAAGTTGGAAGCCGAAAGAATGACCTGCTGCACCCCGGCACCTTTCAAAAGGGAAAGGGCGGGCACAGCACTTTCTGCCAGCGGGCAGGCCCCGGCGCGGGCCAGGTAATCCTGCATGTAATCATCGGCAAGCTCTTTGTAGGAGTTTTTGGAAAAATCGAACCCTGCGCGAATATAATAATCTTCAATCGGGAAGCCAAAAATCTCACGGTACTGGGCAAGGCTGTATTGCTGCGGGTAATGATAGATGCGGAGCAGACGGTTGAGCGCGTCCACACAAAGGGCAACATCATCCAGCAGGGTGCCGTTCCAGTCCCATAAAACAAGGCTCGGTTTCATGGCAGCTCCTTTTAATGAATACAGGGAAAGCGGTTATTGTTCTGCAAAAATTTTGTTCAGGGATTCGTTGCTCTCGATCAGCTTGACCAGGGCAACACCCAGCACACAGCAGCTGATGATCTCACCAACGCCAACAGCAACGGCGTTGAATACCGCCATGGTGGCCGTGGGGGCAGAATCCGAGAAGAACACAGTGATTTCAAACGCGCCAACGATCAGTGCATTGGCGATAACAGGAGGGAAAGACGCCGGAATTGCCAGCCCTTTCCAGCGCACATTGCGCAGGGCATAGGTGGCAAGGCAGGCAATCAGGGTGGCGGCGGTGCCAAACACCACATCCACCATGGTGGAACCCAGCAGGTTTGCCAGCAGGCAGCCCAGGGTAACGCCCACAATGTATTCGGCCCCAAACACCGGCAGCAGGCAGAATGCTTCGGCCACGCGCACCTGTACCGCGCCGTAAGAGAACGGCTGCAATACCAGGCAAAGCACGGTGTAAACTGCGGCGATCATGGCGCAGCGTACCAGGGTTTGAACGGACAGTTTGTTTTTGCTAGTAGACATAAAATTACACTCCGGCGGATAGATTTTGACCGCGCCCAAGACCGCCAGGCTTGGGTGGGTTTGCGCCTGAAAACCAGGCGGAGCCTAAAATCCTAAGTTGCTCAACAAATTGTTATTATAACAAATGAAAATGGGGGATACAAGGGGGAAAGGGGCATAATATTGCAGCAAAAGAGCAAAATACTGCCTTTGCAGACAAAAAATCCCGCACCGGGCGGGCTGCCGGTGCGGGGAAAAATGATAGAGAGGTTTGTTACCAGGGCGCGTTATCCAGCGGGCAGTGCATGTCTGTGCGGGCGGCGCGCATTTCCACATAGCAGCCGCACTGCATGCAGGTCCCGGCGTTAAGGCTGGGGCAGGTGCGGCAATGTTCCAGCCGGGCAGTGTATTCCGCATCCGGGGTGCGCACACGGCGGGGCATGGTGGCGCGGTAGCGCACCACGCTGGCGTAATAGTCGTTTTCGTCCGCCATATCCTGCAATAAGCAGCGGCGGCAGCGCTTGGGCTGGGCTTCCATTACTGGTTCACCACAAAAGCGGCTACGCTGCACGGCGGCAGGGTGGCGGTAAAGCCGTCCGCCGTCAGGCTGGTGTTCAGTTCCGCGGGGACAACCTGCTCTGGCGCGGCAAAGGTGTTGTGGGCGGCGGGGGCACCGGCCAGCACGCGGGCTGTTACACCGGTGGGCTTGGCCCCGCCCAGCATGCAGGTAACAGGGATAGCTGCCGTATCGTTCAGGTTGGCCGCAGTGACCAGAATACTGCCGTCTGCCTGCTGGCTGGCACTGACATGCAGATCGGGCACCGCCTGGTCATCGTGGTTCAGCAGGGTGGTCTCCGCATAGCTTTCCAGCTGCTTGGCACCCTGGTGGCCCTTGTACATTTCAAATATATGATAGGTCGGGGTCAGCACCATCTTGCTGCCTTCGGTCAGGATCATGGCCTGCAGCACGTTGACCATCTGGGCAATGTTGGCCATACAGACGGTATCACAGTGGTTGTTGAAGATATTCAGGTTGATGGCCGCCACCAGCGCATCGCGCATGGTGTTCTGCTGGTAAAGGAAGCCGGGGTTCGTGCCCGGTTCCACATCGTACCAGGTGCCCCATTCATCCACGGCCAGGCCCACTTTGCGGTCGCCCTGATACTGCCTGATAATGCGGGTATGGTTCTCCACCAGTTCTTCCATCCGCAGGGTCTTGTGCAGGGTGGTATAGTATTCCTCATCGGTAAAGTCTGTGGCCGAGCCCTTGTGCTGCCAATCCTGATGGGGCAGGGTATAGTAATGCAGTGATACCGCATCTACGGCCTGCCCGGCGCGCTCCATCACGGTTTTGGTCCAGTGGTAATCCGCCACGTTGGCGCCGGATGCGATCTTGAAGATTTTGTGCTCCGGCGAGTAGTTGCGCAGGTAGGTGGAATATTGGCGGCACAAATCGGCATAATACTCGGCACGCATACTGCCGCCGCAGCCCCAGGCTTCATTGCCAATGCCCCAGTATTTTACGTTGAACGGTTCGTCCTGCCCGTTGGCGCGGCGCTTTGATGCCATGGGGGAAATGCCGCCCATGTTGCAGTATTCCACCCAGTCCGAAAATTCCTGCACGGTGCCGCTGCCCACATTGCCGCTGAAATATGCTTCGCAGCCAATCTGGCGGCACAGCTCCATAAATTCATGGGTGCCAAAGCTGTTATCCTCGGTCACGCCGCCCCAGTTGGTGTTTACAATGGTTTTGCGGTTCTCCTTGGGGCCAATGCCGTCGCGCCAGTGATAGGTATCGGCAAAGCAGCCGCCCGGCCAACGCAGCACGGGCACATGCAGGGCTTTCAGCGCGGATACAACATCATTGCGCATGCCGTTGGTGTTGGGAATATCAGAAGCCTGACCGACATAAATGCCCTGATAGATGCAGCGGCCCAGATGCTCCGAAAACTGACCGTAAATGTTGGGGTTGATGGTGCCGACCGAACGGTTGACGTTCACAAAAATATATGCCATAAAAATACCTCACAAAACATAAAAAGCAACATGAAATAGGAACCTAAAAGCACTATAACAAACCCCGTTCGTTATGTCAATCTCCTATAAAAAATAAACCCTGCATTCCGGCAGAAGCACAAAATGCAGGGCAGATAAAAGCAAACAAAGAAGCAAATAGAAAGCAAGAATAAGCGAATTTACAAGAAAAAGCAGTTGACAGGAAGGCTCAGCCTGCATACAATGATCCTAACTCCTAACTCCTAACTCCTAACTCCTAACTCCTAACTCCTAACTCCTAACTCCTAACTCCTAACTTTATTCCCACTTCTCCCAAACCTCCGGCCGGTACCCCACTGTGGCGGCGCGGCCATTGCGTACAATGGGTTGGCGCAAAAGCTGCTGGTTTTCAAACAGTTTGTCAGCCTGCTGGCTATCGTCCAGCCAGCGCAGCAGGGCAAGGGTATCCTGGTCTTTGGCGGTTTCGTCCACCAGGGCTTGCCAGCCGCCCACGGCCTGGCACACGCGGTCAAACTCACCGCGGCTCAGGCCCTTTTCTTTCAGGTCCACCATCTGGAACTTGATGCGCCGCTCTTTGAACCAGCGCTGCGCCTTTTTGGTGTCAAAGCTTTTGTTGGTGCCAAAAATCTGGATGTTCATGCGTTTTCCTCCCGCCATCAGTCTGCCTGCGGGACATCCTGGCTGGATGCCACAATGTTATTGACCCACACGCCCTTTTTGACCAGAATAAACCCGATGATGCACTTGAGCAGATCCACCCCGTTCACAAACAGGTAAACGATGGGCAGCGGCAGTGCCGTATAGCGGCTGAGGACAAAGGCAATGGGAAAGTTGATCAGCCAGGTATAGCAGCTGTCAAAAAAGAAGGTGATCAGCGTTTTGCCGCCGGAACGCAGCGTAAAGTAGGCAGCGTTGGCAAAGGCGAACAGCGGCATGCACAGCGCCGCCGTGCGGATCACGCTGGAAGCAAGCTCCCGAATGGCGGGTTCGGTGTTGTAAATGTGGGGGATCAGCGGGCTGAAAAGGGCCAGCAGCGTGCCCATCACCGCGCAGCTGGAAACACTCAGGGTGATCATCCGCCATGCGGTGCGGCGTGCACCGGTCATGCGGCTGGCACCAAGCTCCTGCCCAACCAGAATGGCCGTGGCATTGCCCAGCGAAAGGAAAACTTCGTTAAAAATCTGGGTGATGGTGTTGGTAATGTTCATGGCGGCAATGGCCTGGATGCCGCGCACGGAATAGCATTGCAGCAGCATGGCCTGGCTCATGCTCCACAGGCATTCGTTCAGCAGAAGGGGGAAACCCTTGATCGCCACCTGGCGGGCCAGATTGCCGTCAATGTGGAAATTGCGGAACACGCCTTCCATGAACGGGTAGCGCTCGGCACTGCGGTGCGCCCCGCTGACCACGATGACAAACTCCACAAAGCGGCTGAGCGAAGTGGCAATACCGGCACCCACTACGCCCAAAGCAGGAAAGCCGAACAGGCCAAAGATCAACAGGCCGTTGAACACAAAGTTGATGCCCATGGCAATCATGCTGGCGCGCATGGGAAGCGTTGTCTGGCCGGATTCCCGCAGGGTGCTGGCGTAAGCCTGAGTCAGCGCAAAGGGAATCAGCCCCGCCAGCATCACACGCAGATAGCCCAGGGCATACTCCATCGTGGCGGCGGCATCGGCGGCGGTGGTGTCGGCTGAAATATACAGTTCGATCAGCGGCCGCCCGGCCCCCAGCAGCACTCCGAACGCGATGACCAGCAGGCCGACCGCAATCAGCAGTTTCATGCGCAGGGTCTGGCGCACGCCCTCCATGTTGCCCTGGCCGTAATACTGGGCACCAAAAATGCCCGCCCCGGCCAGCGCACCCCAGATGCACAGGTTGAACACAAACAGCAGCTGATTGATGATGGCAACGGCGCTCATGGGCAGGGTGCCCACCTGGCCAACCATCACATTATCCAGCAGGCTGACCACGTTGGACAGGGTGTTCTGCACAATAATAGGCAGAACCACCACCGCAACATGGCGGTAAAAGGTGCGGTCACCGATCAGGCACTCCCGCAGGGTTAAACTTTTTTGCTCCATACATCCTCCGTTTTACAAGTCTTACACCATAACAAAAATGCTCTTCCCGCACACAGCAGCAGGAAGAGCAGAAAAAAGCAACCCCTTTTTACGGCAGCGGCACCGCGTAATCCACAAGGCGGCGGGGCTTGCCTTCAAATACAATGGCAATACCATCCGGGCCGGTGTTGGCGCTCACAACGCCGCCCAGCTGGAACACCAGCAGCGGCGCATGACCAAACTCTTTTTTGCACAGCTTGACAAGTTCGTCACGCTTGGCGGTGGAGCTGGAGTAAGCAACCATGTAAGGCATTTTCTTCACATCGTCCACGCGGCTCTTGACCCACTTGACCATGGCAGGCGGCACGTTGTTGTCACCGCGCACCTTGGCTTCCACCTTGCTGATGCCATCGTTCAGGCTGATGATGGGGCGGATGCCCATCAAATCGCCCACAACGGCAGCGGCGGCGGAAACACGGCCAGATTTTTTCATCTGCTTTAAGCTGTATGCGGCAAGGCAGATTTCCACCCGGGCCAGCTTGTCCTGCATTTCGCGCAGGCAGGCATCCAGCGGCTCACCGGCACGCACCTTGCGGGCGCACTCGCACAGATACCAGCCATACGGCATGGAGTAGGTGTGCGAATCGATCAGATGAATCTTCATCTTGTGGCCGGGGCGTTCGTCTTCCAGCAGTTCGGCAGCCTTTACGGCGTTATTGTATGTACTGGAACCACCGGCGTTGATGCACAGGTGCACAAGGTCCTGTATACCGGCGTCTACATATTTGGCATAGATATCCACCCATTCCAGCTGGGTGATGGCGGCGGTGGTGGGTACGCTTTTGGACTGGCGCATCATCTCATAGAACTGGTCGTTGGTCATGTCTTTGCGTTCCAGGTATTCCTTGCCGTCCAGCATAATGTGGAACCCAATCACATCAATGCCGTATTTATCGGTCAGTTCCTGCGGAATGTCGGAGCAGGAATCCGTTAAAAAAGCAACTTTCACATCACTCATCTTTGGCCTCACTTCCATTCAAATCGGGTCAGCTGGCCGTGTGTTTCCAGGTCGGCAAAGTCCCACTGGCGCAGAACTTCGTATACCCCCACAGCTACAGCATTGGATAAGTTCAGGCAGCGCTCGCCTTTGCGCATGGGCATGCGCACGCACTGCTGCTGGTTAGCGGCCAGCAGCTCTTCCGGCAGGCCGGCGTCCTCACGGCCAAACACCAGATAGGAACCATCCGGATAATGGGCATCGGTATGGCGCTGCGGCCCCTTGGAGGTAAAGTAGAAGAATGGGCCGTGATTTGCCGCAAAAAACGCATCCAGATCCTGATAATATGTTATATCAAGCTGGCCCCAATAGTCAAGACCGGCACGCTTTAATTTTTTATCGTCGATCGTAAAACCCATTGGCCCAACCAGGTGCAGGCGGGCACCGGTTACGGCGCAGGTGCGCGCGATGTTGCCGGTATTCTGGGGAATCTGCGGTTCAACCAGTACAATATTTACAGTTGGCAAAATTTACACATCCTTATTGTTTCTTATTCCGGGTTCTGCATCAGCCGGGGCAGAACGCTTTCCAGCCACACGCCAAGGCGCTCGTCCGCTTCATCAGGGGTGGCTTTCAGGCAGTCGGCTACAAACACAGCGGCAGCCTGTGCGGCGGCGGGCAGCACATTGCCCTGTAGCAGCCGCCCCACCAGCACCGCGCCGAAAATATCCCCCGTGCCATGGAAGCTCTTGGGTACCATGGGGGTGCGCACCAGACTTTCGCCGGTGGCACGGTCTGCCCCAACGCAGGCAATGCCGCGCCCGGCGGCCACACCGGTGATGAGCACCCGCGGGCAGATGCGCGTTAGGCGCTGCGCCTGGGTCTGCGCGGTATGCAATTCCGCTTCGCCAGTCACACCGGGCATCGGATCGCCCAGCAGCAGGGCGGCTTCGGTGGTGTTGGGCAGAATCAGGCTGGCACGGGAACACAGGGTATACATGGCGGGCACCATTTCCGGCGCAAGGCCGCGGTACATCCGGCCGTGGTCGCCCATCACGGGGTCAACCACCGTCAGGGCGTCCGGCCAAAGATCCATGGCCTGCTCTACCAGCTTGGCCTGGCTGGCATCGGCCAGGTAGCCGGAATAAATGCAGTCAAACCGCAGGCCAAGGCGGCGGTAATGCTCCAGGGCTGCGGGGCCGTAACCGGGGTTGGCCAGCTTGGCCGGGGTGCCCAGCCCGCCCGTGTGGGTGGAAAGCACTGCTGTTGGTACGGCAACGGCCTGTGCCCCCAGCGCCGAAAGCACAGGCACAATGACCGAAAGCCCTGCCCGCCCAAAGCCGGGCAGATCATGGATGCACAGAACTGTTTTAGGTGCATTGGACATAAGAAAAACGCTCATTTCTATATCGAATTTAGGTCAGCCCGCAGCAGGGAAGTGAATGCGCGGCGGCTGAAAACGTCTTTTCCAAACGTCTGTACTGATTTTACCACAAACTTCCCCGCAGAAAAAGACGCATAACCACGAAACTGTATGGAAAAACTATCCCCAGGCTGGGATGAATGGAAAGCCGGCATCCCAAAGCCAAAAACACCAAAAGGAGCAATGCAAAATGGAAAACATGATCCCGACCGTTGCCGCTGCCGCCGTGGGGATGGCCATTGGCGGTGCCGCCGTATATGCCGCCACACAGGACCACCGCCAGATTCGCCGCACCGTGCACAGACTTTCCCGCGGGGCAGAAAAAGCTTTGATCGACTTTGACCGCATGGTGGAAAGCTACACCAAATAACAAAAATGCACCGCGTATGATGGCGGTGCATTACATAAAAAAGCAAACAAAATGCCGCAGCGAAACCCCATGCCCCGCTGCGGCAGACCCAAACCCCTCTATTTTAAGGGCAATACCGCATAATTCTAAGTGCCGATACGGCGAGCGAGGTGCGGCAACTGCTAGGCCAAAAGCGCAGATAATACTGGATGCTGCAAAGATGAGCGCCGCCAGTGGCGGATGCAGCGAACCGAAGCAGGGGCAGCGGTCGCAGAGTGCGAGGGGCTTTTGCCCCCGAAGCACGATGCGGGTACCGCAACCCGACATTATCGAGCATTTTGGCAACGCAGATGCCGTGCCGCAGCCGTCGGAGCGGTGCTTAAGCCGTAAGGCGGGAATTGTGCGGTGTTGCCTAAGGTATTATCACAGGATACGCACGCGGATGGCGGTATCAATGCCGCTGAGCTGTGCGGTTAGGCCGGCATCCACGTTGCCTGTTACATCCAGCATGGTGTAGGCAACATTCTTGCGGCCTTTGTTCACCATGTTCTCAATGTTCAGGTTGGCGGCGGTCAGAATGCCGGTGATGGCAGAGATTGCGCCCGGCTCATTGCGGTGAATGATGCAGATGCGCTTGCCGCCAACGCGCGGCTGGCTGACATCCGGCAGGTTGACACTGTGGGTGATGTTGCCGTTTTTCAGGTAGTCGCTCAGCTCATTGGCTGCCATCACAGCGCAGTTGGTCTCGCTTTCCGGGGTGGAAGCGCCCAGGTGCGGCGTGCAGTAAACTCCTTTCACACCCAGCAGCTCCTCCGTCGGGAAATCGCAGAAATACTGGGCAACCTTGCCGGTGCCGAGAGCATCCAGCAGGGCAAAGTTATCAACCAGCTCACCGCGGGCAAAGTTCAGCACACGCACGCCATCCTTGCACATGGCCAGCGTCTGGGCATTGATGGTGTTCTTGGTGGAGGGCAGGTACGGCACATGGATGGTCAGATAGTCGCAGCGGGGCAGCATATCGCCCAGGGTGACGCAGTGCTGTACGCTGCGGGACAGGCTCCATGCAGCGTCAATGGAAATGTATGGGTCATAGCCCAGAACTTCCATGCCCAGGGCAACGGCGGCGTTGGCGACGCGGGCACCAATGGCACCCAGGCCGATTACACCGATGGTTTTGCCGCGCAGTTCCGGGCCGACAAACTGCTTTTTGCCCTTCTCCACATCCTTGGCCAGGGTGGCGCTGCCTTTCAGGCCCTGCGCCCACTGCACAGCGTCCGGTACATTGCGGCTGCCGGACACCAGCGCGCCGATGACCAGCTCGGCCACAGCGTTGGCGTTGGCACCGGGGGTGTTGAACACCACGATGCCCTGCTCGGTGCACTGGTCAATGGGAATGTTGTTGGTGCCGGCACCTGCGCGGGCAATGGCCAGCAGGCTTTTGGGCAGGGCAACATCATGCAGGTCGGCGCTGCGCACCAGAATGCCCTGTGCGTCGTCAGCCTCGTTATTGATCTCGAACTGGTTGGCCGGCAGCTTTGCCAGCCCAACCGGCGAAATGGCGTTCATGGTTTTGATGGTATACATAATGGCGGATAACCCCCTGTAATAATTAGAAATTAGAAATGAGCAATTAGGAATGAACGGTATGGCAGAGAAATCAGCAAGAACATTGGGATTTGAGCAAAACATAAAGTCAGCCTTCAATTCCTAATTTCTAATTGCTAATTCCTCATTATTTCACGCGTTTTCCTTGCGGAACTTCTCCATGAAATCAACCAGGTCGTTCACACCCTGGGCAGGCATGGCGTTATAGATGGAAGCGCGCATGCCGCCAACCAGGCGGTGGCCTTTCAGGTTCACGAAGCCGGCTTCGGTAGCAGCGGCGCAGAACTTCTTATCCATATCCGGGTTGGGGCTGGTGAAGGTCACGTTCATCATGCTGCGGTATTCCGGCTGAACGGGATTGTTATAGAAGTCCTGACCGTCCAGGTAATCATACAGGACCTTGGCCTTGGCGTGGTTGATCTTGGCCATCTCTTCCAGGCCGCCAACCTCATTCTGCAGGTAATCCATCACCAGACCGGTCATGTAAATGCACCAGCACGGCGGGGTGTTGTACATGCTGTCCTTATCCAACAGGGTAGTGTAGTTCATCATGGTGGGGATCTTTTCCGCCGGGATGCCTTTGGCGCTCTTGCCCAGCAGGTCGTCCCGGATGATGGCAATGGCCATACCGGCGGGGGCAACGTTCTTCTGCACACCAAAGTAGATGCAGCCGTACTTGCTTACATCGGTCGGCTCACTGAAAATCATGGAGCTCATGTCAGCTACCAGGGGGATGCCGTCCACCTGCGGCACATCTTTATAAGTAGTGCCAAAAATGGTGTTGTTCTGGCAGATGTGGATGTAGCTGGCGTTGGGGTCATACTCAATGGCCTTGACATCCGGAATATAGGTGAAGTTCTTATCTTTGCTGGAAGCAGCGATGCGGGCTGTGCCGAACTTAGCGGCTTCCTCGGCAGCCTTTTTGCTGAAGTTGCCGGTCACCAGATAATCCGCCGTGCCGGTGGTCATAAAGTTCAGGGGCACCATGGCGAACTGCTGGGTTGCGCCGCCCTGGAAGAAACCGATCTTGTAGTTGTCGGGCACATTCAGCACCTTGCGGATACCGGCCTCAGTGTTCTGGATGATCTCATCGAACCACTTGCTGCGGTGGCTCATCTCCATCACGCTCATACCGCTGCCATGGTAGTCCAGCAGGTCGGCCTGAGCTTTTTGCAAAACGGGAACCGGCAGCATGGAAGGACCGGCGCTGAAATTATACACACGATTCATAAGAGGTTACCTCCTAAATTCATTCTTACACCCAAGCTCAAAGCGGCGCGCTGCGCCTTGCTTTGTTGATTCGTTTTTCACAACATCTGTATTATACGCACTGCGCCTGCCCGCCCGCAAGCAAAACACGTTTGTCAAAATACCGAAAAAAGTGGAAAATTGCCGCGGGCAGCCTGCCAATAAGTACAGATGTGCGCAATGCGAAAACAGATACTTTTACAGACGTAAAATGCTGACCACCAAAACAGCCAAAAAGCAGGTGCACATTTTGTGCAAAAATGCACATTGCTAAAATATCTGCCACAGATGTAAAATAAAAGCGTAAAAATCAACCACAAACATAAAAATATGGGATGGAGAGAAAAATGAAAGCACTTTCAACCAGTGAAGAGCAGGTCATGGCGGCGCTGTGGGCCTGCGGCAAACCGGCCACTCGGCGGCAGATCGCGGCCAAACTGCCGCCGGACTGTGTGTGGGCGGATTCCACACTGCTCAACTTCCTGCTGCGGCTGGAAGCCAAGGGTTATGTACGGCCCGAAAAGCAGGGCAACAAAAATATTTATACCCCGCTGGTGCGCCGTGTGACCTATTGCGGGGCAGTCAGTGCGGCACACCTGCAAACTCTGTATGGCGGGGACCTGCGCAGCATGGTGGCGGCGTTATCGGATACCGGACGCATCACCAATGCTGAGATGGAGCGTCTGGCCCGCTGGCTGGACACCCGCGTGGCTGAAAGCCCGGAATACGATTACGATTGACCCCCAAAAAGGAAAACTGCCCCTTGCTTTTATGGAGTGGTGCAGTACAATACAGACAGATGCATGACTTGTAACAGAATGAGAGGGGAAATAAGACATGACAAAATTGGATGACCTTGCTTTGCATATGATTACATATTACGCAGCGGATCCTGCCCGCATCCAGCACTTTATCAAGGTGCACAGCTTTGCTGCGCTGATTGCCCGGCAGGAGGGGATGGATGCCGCAACGCTGGAAATTCTGGAAGCCGCTGCCTATGTGCATGATATCGGAATCAAACCGGCAGAGCAGACCTATGGCAGTTCCGCAGGCAGATATCAGGAAGAGCTCGGCCCCGCCCCGGCCCGCGCCATGATGTTGGAATGCGGCTTTACCCCGGCGCAGGCCGACCGCGTTGCTTATCTGGTGGGGCACCACCATACCTATACCAACATTGATGGCATGGACTATCAGATTTTAGTGGAAGCGGATTTCCTGGTCAATCTGTATGAGGATTCTGTACCCAAAGCAGCGGCGCAGAACGCGCTGGATAAAATTTTCAAAACGCAGACAGGCAAAACGATCTGCAAAGAAATGTTTGCGCTGTAAGCGATACTACGATAATTTTTTTGCCCGCAACCGGCGGTTGACACATTTCCAACAGTCAGGTTCTTTTTTGCAACGGCACCAGCTGGTACGATAAAGCCACCGAAACAAAACCCCACAACACAAGAAAGGACATTGACCATGATCTTTGCAGACAAATTGATCGCCCTGCGCAAAAAGGCAGGATATTCCCAGGAAGAACTTGCCCAACAGCTGAACGTGACCCGGCAGTCGGTCTCCAAATGGGAGGGTGCACAGTCGGTGCCGGACATTGAAAAGATTTTGCAGATCAGCAAGCTGTTTGGCGTTACCACAGATTACCTGTTAAAAGACGAGATGGGCGAACCGGAATATGCCGAAAGTGAGCCCATCGCCCTGCGCCGTGTAACGCTGGAGCAGGCTAATGCTGCCCTGGCCCAGGCAAAGGTCAACGCTCCCTACATGGCGTGGGGAACTGCGCTCTGTGTTGCTTCACCTGTTATGCTGCTGCTTTTGGGCGAAATCTGCCAGCATTCCCAGTTTGGCCTGAACGAGAATGTGGCGACCGGTATTGGCCTGTGCGTTCTGCTGGTAATGGTATGCGTGGCTGTGGTGCTGTTTATGCTGTGCGGCACGAAGAACCGGGACTTTGATTTTTTGGAAAAGGAACCCTTTGAAATAGAATACGGCGTGACCGGCATGGTGCGGGAACGCCAGGCGGCGTACCGTCCCACCTATGATAAATTGAACCTGACCGGCATCGTGCTGTGCATTCTGTCCGCTATTCCGCTGTTTGTGGCCATGATGGTGAACAGCGGAATCGTGATGAATGCGGCGGTTTGTGTTCTGCTGGTGTTGGTTGCCTGCGGCGTTTTTGCCTTTGTGCTGGGCGGGACCTATTACGGCGCAACGGAAAAGCTGCTGGAAGAAGGGGACTACACCCGCCACAGCAAAGCCACCTGTGAGCTGCGTACCGCCATCAGCGTGGTGTACTGGCTGGTGGTCACGGCGGCATTCCTGCTGTACACCTTTGGCCCCAGGGGCAACGGCCAGCCCCAATACAGCTGGTTCATCTGGGCCATCGGCGGCATTCTGTATGCGGCCCTAGTGCTGGTGGTGAAAATGGCGCTGAGAAAACAAAATAATAAATAATAATGAATAAAGAATCATGTTGGTGGACCGCCGTGCGGTGGCACGGCTCAAAAAAATAGGGCGCTACTTTCCTACAGCAAATTGCCAATGAAGGAAAGTAACGCCTTATTTTAATGTGCGCGCGTGGCGCGCACACCGCCATTATTCTTTAGGCAACACCGTATAATTCTAAGTGCCAATACGGCGAGCGAGGTGCGGCAGATGCTAAGCCAAAAGCGCAGATAATACTGGATGCTGCA
>ERZ856578.4351-NODE-4351-length-19287-cov-12.124623_pt1 | contig 19287 bp, 20 predicted proteins | sample MGYA00514384_ERZ856578 | MGnify/ENA primary metagenome ERZ856578 (study PRJEB29103, sample SAMN06111958) | human gut metagenome | biome: human gut; feature: ankylosing spondylitis patient; material: healthy_person | host: Homo sapiens | place: China:Hangzhou... | reverse complement strand
CAGGATGCGCCTCGGCAAATCCTGGAGGAAAAACTTCGTTTTCCCTCTCGTCTTTGCGCTCGGCTTTCACTATATTTGTCTTCGTCTAACCAATACTAATCTTTTTCAAATTCCATGAAAAGCAAATTTTTGGCAGCGGCACTGCTGTGCTTGGCTTGTGCCGTATCTTTCCCGTCCCAGGCAAAAGGCCTGAAAAAAGCCTCTCCTGAATCCGCCGGTATGGACTCCGAACGGTTGGAAAAAGTGGATCAGCTCATCTACGACGCCATCGACCAAGGCGAAATGCCGGGAGCCGTACTGGCTGTGGTTAGGGGCAACAAACTGGTTTACCTGAAGGCCTACGGCAACAAGAGCGTCGTCCCCGACACCGTGCCCATGACCACCAACACGGTCTTCGACCTGGCTTCGTGCAGCAAGGTCGTGGGAACCACCATGTCGATGATGCATCTGCTCGAATCGGGCGGATACCGTCTTTCCGACCCTGTGAGCCAATACATCCCCGGATTCCAGCCGTACGTCGATCCGGAAACGGGCGAAGAGACCCCGATCCGCATCATCGACCTGCTCACACACACCTCGGGACTTCCCGCCTATGCCTCGGTGGACAAAGTGATCGAGACCTACGGGAAAGCCGATCCCGATTCGCTGATGGCCTACATCTGCACGATGCCCCGCGGTTTCAAGCCCACGACCGACTACCGGTACAGCTGCCTGAACTTCATCACCCTGCAAAACGTCCTGCAAAACATCACCGGCGAACTCCTGTGCGACTACGCGCAGCGTAACGTCTTCGACGTCCTCGGCATGGAACACACTACATACCGTCCGAAGGCATCCGGAAAGACGGAAATCATGGAACTGGTCGCTCCCACCACCGTATCGGCCGACGGGACTGTCCTGCTGGGCGAGACCCACGATCCGCTGGCACGCCTGCTCAACTTCGACAACTCGGGCAACGCCGGCGTATTCTCCAGTGCGGAAGACCTGGCCATCCTCTGCGCCGCCCTGCTCAACGGAGGCGAGATCAACGGCCGCCGCGTACTGGGCAAACTCACCGTTGAGGCCATGCTCCGCGAACCGGAAACCACCAAAGGCATCGGACATACCCTCGGTTGGGTGTCCTACAGTCAGAACAGCATGAACCTGCTCGACCCGGAACTCACCGTGGGGCACACCGGCTACACCGGCACGCAGATCATCCTCGACCCGGTGAACGATGTGGCCATCATCCTGCTCGCCCACCGCGTACACCCGGTCGATAAAGGCAACCTGGCTCCCCTGCGCGGGAAAGTAGCCAACGTGGTGGCCGGATCGATCGTAAAATAACCGGTCGCCCTACGGGCGCGGCCTTGACAGAAGACACCCGCATTTTCCATAAAGGAGGTATCCCCATGAATCGCACCCTGCTTTTTTGGAGCATCGCCCTGTGCTTTTGCCTGGTTCTGGGCCTGGCACTGGGCACGGCGGCCAACGAGGTATTCGACCAGGAGCAAACCCAGGCTGCCCTCGCCGACACACTCCCCATGCCGGCAGTCCCCCACCGGATCAGAAACAAGGTCTTGCGCGAACACATCGAACAGTTCGAGCAGAGACACGGGCAAGATCCGGATCATGCCCAGAGAGGGATCTCGGTGTTCTGTCAGTCCTACCACTCGGGGCGGCAGTTGGATTCGTTGCGTTATGACATCACCTATACCGTCATCGACTTTCTGCCAACCTGCCCCTTTATCCTGTGCGACAGTATCCAGGGCAAACCGGTCGTCTTGTTTTTTCCCGACTTCTCCACCTCAGGTCCCGAATTTTACATCCCGGCCGAAGAAAACCTCGAACTGTTGAAAGGACACATCCCCAAGGAAGACTACCTCAGCATCCGTAAACGCTTGCGTGTACAACGGGAACTGATCCGAAAGGACTATCAAAAGGCACTCCGAAAAGGCGGAAAAGACTCTCCCGCTCCGATGGACGAGGATGATTTCATGGTCCTGGTCTGTGTTTCGGACTATCCCACCCTCACGCTGGTTTTCGACGGGGAGCAAAACCTGTTGCGCAGTTTCAAGAACTGGTACGACTGATCTTTGACACTCTCAGGCGGGCTTTTGCCCGCCTGACTTTTTCCCTCCAAAGCGCCGCCCGAGGGAAAACCGCATAGAAAGACCCGCCGCCGCGAAAAAGAATCCCACCGAACATCCGCTTCGGCGGGATTTTCGTTTCCCCTGCCGGTTTTTCCGGATTTTGCTTATATTTATCCTGTTCTTTGTCAGATAGTTCACCCCCATTTACCCAATACTGCTACCCCTATGAAACGACCGATGTTTATAGCCCTCCTCCTGCTGGCCGGATGGATCTCCACCCGAGGAACGAATACAGCGCCCCACCCAACGGGCGAGCAAGCCTGCGCAGCCCTTCCCTCAAGACAAAGTCTCCTGCCCGATCCGGATTCCACCGCCTCCGCACAAGACTTTGAAGGCATAATCCTCGTCGAAAAAGAGGAAGTGATCATCGATTCGAGCGAATTTACCCGATACAAAAACATCGACGGCTACATCGCCCGCGAACTGCTGGAGCACACCCTGGTCAACGACAGCCTGAAAGAAGAACTCATCCGTTTCAACGAACGGTTCAAAGACTATGAATCCGCCCAAGGAAGGGGTTTGGAAATCTCCGTATGGCGCATTTCCCCGGATTCGATCGAATATACCATCGGATACGCCGCCGGGCTGAACTCCGAGGACCCTGCTCTCATATGCGAACCCATCGACGGAAAACCGGTCATATTGACCTTCCCCCTGCTTTGGGACGAGTTCAGTCTACCCAAAAGAAAAGCCATCGAAGTAAAGAAATTCACTTCCCTGAAAGAATACCAGATGCACAAACAAGATATGATCACCATAACCGTGCTCAACGACAAAGACACGCTTCTATCCAACACCACCGTCCTGTTCCATTTCGTAAGCCTGCGGCTGGTCTACGACCGGGAGCACCACCTGCTCCGGCGGGACACCTTGGGATGGTACTAAGGGATGAAAAACCCATAGGGGTGGTACGAATGAGCGCGAAAGGCCGCAGGCCCGCCCTTGCCCCGAGGCCGAACCCGCATCTCCCGCTACCGGGACACGCGGAAGCAGGCATCCGCTGCACAAAAAAAATCCCGCCGAACATTCGCTTCGGCGGGATTTTCGTGTTTTTTCATTCGTCCGTTGTTCCCTCTTCCTGCGGCGGATTCTCCTGCCGGGGCGAGCGAAGACGCTCGATCCACTGGCTCACCATCCGGTAACCCGATACCGCAGCCTCGATCACTCCGCAAAACGAAGCTACCTTGGCCGAGGCCGCTTCGACCAGATAGTCGAAGTCGAACAAGCGGGCTGCCTGGCGGTAATCCTCCTTCAAACGACCCTCCGCGCGCTCCAGCTGCGCATCCACACGAGCCCGCGCCGCTTTCACGTCGGACAGGGTTTTCAACTGCCGGTAGTCAATCCTCTCCATCGCGCTTTCCCTCCGTCGAATATTTCACCCTCGTCGCATCGTGCACCATCCGCCCCAGCATCCGCACCGCCCGGTCCACGATGAGCCGGTCCCGGCGCAGATACACCGCCCAGGCTGCCAGCAGGAACACCCCGCCGATGATCAGCAGCGCATAGAGCAGCGAACCGATCCACAAAGCCAAGGCCCAGGTAAGGGCCATCGCCAAAAATACCGTAGCGATCCCCACCAGGATGATGAGCACCGCAACGGCAAAAAGCGTGTTGAACAGCCGGGCCAGGTTGTCGATCAGCGCCAGACGCGCGCTGTCGGCTCGGCACCCGGCGTAGTCTTTCAGGTCTGCCAGCGTCCGCTCGCCCCAGGTGGAGTCCGTGCGGGCGTCTTCAGAAGTTCTATATCCGTCCATCGGTTATTCTTTGGCGGATTTGGCGGCCTTCCGACTGACCTGATGCGCCGTTTCCTCCAGGCATTCCCCCACGCGTTCGAGGGCTTTTTCCTTTTCCTGACGGATCGTGCGGGCAATCTTCTTGCGCGTGTTTACCCCCGAATCGGGAGCGACCAGCAAGGCCACCGCTGCGCCTACTGCCGCGCCGGCCAAAAATGCGAACAAACTCTGTGCTTTCATCATCATTAGGTTTTAGGTGGGACACCTCCCGGACACACCCGGGGTTCTTTACAAATGTAGGAAATCCTTTTTTAGGATGAACCTCCCCGGAACAAAATATTTGCCCCCCCTTTTTTTCTCACTCCCTGCCTATCGTGTGCAGGAGATCGTGTACCGCCGCCTCGGGAGTCGGGTTTCGCTCCAGAGCCTGGATAAACCGGCTGCCGATGATCGCCCCGCTGCTGTAACGGCACGCCGCCCGGAAAGTCTGCGGGTTGGAAATCCCGAAACCGATCAAACGATGGTTGTCCAACCCCATCGCATCGATCCGGCGGAAATAGTCGAGCTGCTCCGGCGAGAAATCCTCGCGCGTACCCGTAGTGGCCGCCGCAGAGACCATGTAGATAAACCCTCCGCAGTGCCGGTCGATCTGCCGGATCCGCTCGGGGGATGTCTCCGGGGTGATGAGCATGATCAGGGGCAAACCGTACCGGTCGCACAAAGGCTTGTAATGCTCCATGTACTCTCCGAAGGGAAGGTCGGGGACGATCAGCGCATCGATCCCCACCTGCTTGCAGCGTTGGAACAAGCGCTCGATCCCGTACTGCATCATCGGGTTCAGATAGCCCATCAGCACCAGCGGGATGTCGCACCGACTTCGCGCCTGTTCCACCTGATCGAGCAACAAGCCGAGGGTCATCCCGTTGCGCAGGGCCACCGTGCTGCTGCCCTGGATCGTCTTCCCGTCGGCCATCGGATCGGAAAACGGTACGCCCACCTCGATCATGTCCACGCCCGAATCGGCCAGTGCGCGGATGATCTCCACCGTATCGTCCCGATGAGGGAAACCCGCGGTAAAATACACCGAAAGGATGTCCTTTCCCTTGTTTTCAAATAGTTTTTCCAGTCTGTTCATCGTCTTGGTATTTTTTATCGTTCTTTCTTGGTTTTTCCTGTCCTGTCTATTCCGGCTTTTCTTCCTCCCGGAAAGCCGACCGATCTCCCGCCTTTCCCCGCACCGTCGCCATGAATTCCCGCAGCGCCGCCACGTCCTTTACCCCCGGAGCCGTCTCGAAACGGCTGTTCAGGTCTATCCCCAGGCACGCCGGATGTTCCACCACCCGAGCCAGGCGGGAAGCGTCCCCCGGCCCGAGTCCTCCGGCGAGCAGAAAGGGCAACGTTCCCCGGTATTCCGCGAGGATCTCCCAATCGAAGCGCTGCCCCGTCCCGCCCCGCAAAGGGCTTTTCGTATCGAACAACAAAGCATCGCACACCTCCCGGTAGGCCGCCGCAGCCGACAAATCCTCCCGCGCCGCCACCCCGCAGGCCTTGATCACCCGCAGGCCCGCCCCGCGCAACGCAGCACATACCGCGGGGGATTCCTCCCCGTGGAGCTGCACCGTATCCAGGGCATACCGCCGGGCGGTCTCGAACACCTCCTCGCATGGCGCATCGACGAACACCCCGACGCGGCGCGTCCCCGGCGGCAGATTCCGTACCACCTGCGGAGGCAACTCGCCGGCATAGCGGGGAGAGGACGGGGAAAAGATAAACCCCAGCGCCTGCGGCTCCAGCGCCGCCACCTCCCGGATGTTTTCCGGGTCTTTCAATCCGCAGACTTTAATCCACATGGCGCAAAAAATCCTGCAAGGCTTCTCCCGGGCGGTCTTCCCGCATGAAACGTTCGCCGATCAAGAATCCGGCGTATCCGGCCTTTTTCAACTCGGACACCGCTTGAGGGGAGTCGATCCCGCTCTCCGACACGCGCACCTTGTCCGCAGGCAGCTCCCCGGCGAGTTGCAGGGACGCGCGGATGTCGGTGCGGAAGGTGCGCAGGTCGCGGTTGTTCACCCCCACCATGTCCACCTCGGGGCACAAGTGGGTCAGTTCCTGCGGACCATGTACCTCCAAGAGTACCTCCAAACCCAACTCATGCGCCTGACAAGCCAACTCCCGGCATTGCTGCGGGGAGAGGACCGCCGCGATGAGCAGCACCGCATCGGCTCCCCACGAAGCAGCCTGATGCAGCTGGTACCCGTCGACCGTAAAGTCCTTGCGCAACAGCGGCAGGTCCGTCGCCTTGCGCGCCGCCGCCAAATCGCCCGCCCCGCCGGAAAAGAACATCCGGTCGGTGAGCACCGAGCAAGCCGCCGCGCCCGCCGCCGCATACTCGGCTACTGTACGGGCCGCATCGGCTCCCTGACGGATGTATCCCTTGGAGGGCGAACGCCGCTTGAACTCGGCAATGATCCCCACCGGACGGCTCCCTGCCAGGGAGCGCGCCATCGAAACGCGTTCGCGGGCATAGTACAGGCTCTCCCGCAGCCGCTCTACCGGCACCGTCTTTTTCTCTACGGCCACCTCGCGCCGTTTTTCCTCCACGATCCGCTTGAGTATATCTTCCATCTCTTTCTGTGTTTTTTCGTTCAACGATTCAGTTCCACAAAGCAACGGAAACACTCCGCCGCCCGCCCGCTTTCAAGGGATTCCCGCGCCTTGGCCCGCGCCTCCTCCCACGAGAGAGCCGGATCGAGCGTACGGATGGCAAAGGCCGCATTGGCCTGCACGCAATCGCTCTGCCCGGGACTCGCCGTGCCTTCGAGCACTGCGTCGAAAATACGGGCGGCCTGTTCGACCGTCTCGCCCCCCCACAGCTCGGAAGGGTCGTGCATGGAAAATCCCAACTCGCCCGGCGTATAGACGCTTTCCCCCTGCGGCGAAGCGACCTTTACATCCGAGGTGAGCGACACTTCGTCGTAGCCGTCCAGCGAATGGACGATCGTGCAGTCGATGCCGTTCTGCTGGCAGATGTAGTGGTACAGGCGGAGCAGCTTGAGGTTGTACACCCCGAGCAACTGATGGCGGGGCATCACCGGATTGACCAGCGGTCCCAGCATGTTGAAAAACGTCCGCACGCCCAGCGCCCGCCGCACGCCGCCCACGCTCTTGAGCGCCGGACTGAAAAACGGCGCGTGGAGATAGCACACCCCGCTCCGGTCGAAACTGCGGCGCAGACGGTCGATGTCGTCGGTAAAACGCACCCCGTGCGCTTCGAGGACATTGGAAGCCCCGCTGACCGAACTGGCTCCGTAGTTCCCGTGCTTGATCACGCGGTATCCGGCCCCGGCCACCACGAAACACGTCGCAGTCGATATGTTGAACGTATTTTTCCCGTCGCCGCCCGTGCCGACGATGTCGATGGCCTGCGAAGCATCCAGGTCGACCGCCACGCGGCGTTCCAGAAGGGCGTCCCGAAACCCGGAGAGTTCCTCGGTGGTGATGCTGCGCATCAGGAACACGGTCATGAAGGCCGAGAGCTGGCAGTCGTTGTACTTCCCGTCGGAAATATTGAGCAATACCTCCCGTGCCTGCGCCCGGGTGAGATTGCGGTGGTCGAACATCTGGTAAAGTATTTCTTTCATGGACTTGTCTGATTTTCTGTTGAGTTCTTCTGCTTGTCTGTTTGCTTGCCCGTCCGCTTTTCCTTCTATTTCCCGGCCGGGTATTTCTCAAGCCAGTTTTTCAGGATGAGCGCCCCCTTGGGGGTCAGTACGCTCTCCGGATGGAACTGTACGCCCCGCACGTCGTACCGGCGGTGCCGCAAAGCCATCACCTGACCCAGCGGATCGCGCGCCGTTATCTCCAGTTCCGCAGGGAGCCCTTCTTCGTCCACCACCCACGAGTGGTAACGCCCGGCCTGGAACTCCCCGCCCAATCCCTCGAAGATCGGGTCGGGAGCCACCACCCGCACCGGGGTGGCCACGCCGTGATAGACATTCTCCAGATTGCGCAGCCGCGCTCCGAAACGTTCCCCGATGGCCTGCTCGCCCAGGCAAATCCCCAGGATGCTCCTGCAGTGGGCATAGCGAGCCAAATATTCGGGAAGGATGCCCGATTCGCACGGCAAGCCCGGACCGGGAGAGACGATGACCCGGGGATATTCCCCGGCCTGTTCGGGCGCGATCTCGTCGTTGCGCCGCACCTCGACCGGGTAGCCCAACGAACGCACCAGCGAGGCGATGTTGTAGGTAAACGAATCGTAATTGTCCAGGATCAGTATCTTTTCCATCGTTGTTGTCTCGTTTTATCATTTGGCATATTCTTCGGCGCGATCGACAGCTGCCATCAGCGCGCCGAGTTTGTTGTTGACCTCGGAAAGCTCGCTGCGGGGATCCGAATGCGCCACGATCCCGGCTCCCCCCTGGCAATACAAGCGCTGGCCGAGGGAGAGGAAACTCCGGATGGTAATGGCCTGGTTGAGCGACCCGTCCAGACCGATGTACCCGATGCACCCTCCGTAGAGGCCACGCGGATGGGGTTCCATCTGGTCGATCAACTGGACGGCTCGCACCTTCGGCGCTCCGCTGAGCGTCCCGGCAGGAAACGTATCGGCCAGCAGGCGGATCGGGTCCGTCCCTTCCGGCACGTGCGCCGACACGCGGGACACCAGGTGGATCACGTGCGAATAGAACTGCACCTGGCGGAAAAACTCCACACGCACATCGGTACAGTTGCGTCCCAGGTCGTTGCGCGCCAGATCGACCAGCATCACGTGCTCGGCATTTTCCTTTTCGTCGCTCAGCAGACGGTCGGCCAGCGCGCGGTCGGCTTCGTCGTTGCCCGTGCGGCGGAACGTGCCCGCGATCGGGTCGATGTACGCCCGATCGCCGGATACCCGCAGGTGCGTCTCGGGCGAAGAACCGAAGATGCGCATCGAGCCGAAATCGAAGTAAAACAGATAGGGCGAAGGGTTGATGCTGCGCAGGGCGCGGTACACATTGAATTCGTCCCCGCAAAACGCCCGGCTGAAACGCCGCGAAGGTACGATCTGGAAGACGTCGCCCCGCAGGGTGTGTCGGATGCCCCGACGCACCATCTCCATGTATTGCTCGTCGCTCACGCTGGATTCGACCGCACCGGCGGCATGAAACGGATACTGAGCCACGTTTTGGTTGTCCAGCACGGCTTTCAGTTCGTCCATGCGGGAGGTCTGGGAAGGCAGGAGGTTTTCCACGATGGTGAGCGTATTCTTGAAATGGTTCACCACGATCACAAAGCGGAACAGCACCTGCACGATGTCCGGAAGATGGGCGAAGTCCCCTTCCGCCGGGCGGATCTTCACCTTCTCAAAATACCGCACCGCATCGTAAGCCGTGTAACCGAAAAAACCGTTGATGCCCGTCGGATTGTCCTGCGCCGAGAACCGGCGGATGTAGGCGGACAATTCGGCCGGGACGTCCGTATCGTCCTCCACCGGACGGACCTCGCGCGTACCGTCGGGATACGTGCACAGGATGTGCCCTCCCGAGAGGGCAAACGAAGCGATGGGCTCCACCCCGATGAACGAAAAACTGTTTTGGGTGGTGTGGTAGTCCGAACTCTCCAGCAACACCGACTGGGGATACAGGTCGCGCACCTTCAGGTAAATGCCTACCGGGGTCTGAAGGTCGGCCGGGAGAGCCCGATAACGGGTCTGGAATGCGTATTCTTTCATGGTCTTCATCTTTTCTTTGCTCCCTTTACTTATTTGTTTTCCAAACGGCGGCGCTCCCGGATGTAGGTCTCCATGTCCTTGTCCCCGCGTCCCGAGACATTGACCACCACGATGTCCGTCGGGGCGAAATGCATCTGCTCCAACACCGCCAGCGCATGGGCCGACTCCAGCGCCGGAATGATCCCCTCGGTACGGGTAAGGCGATAGGCCGCCTCGAGAGCCTGGTCGTCGTCGATGGCTACGACCTCCTCGCGCCCTTCTTCGGCCAGGTAAGCATGCAGGGGGCCTATCCCCGGGTAGTCCAGCCCGGCAGAGATCGAATACGGCTCCAGGATCTGCCCGTCTTCGGTCTGCATCACCAGCGTGCGCGCCCCGTGGATGATCCCTTCGCGTCCCAGGCGGATCGTCGCCGCGGAACGTCCGCTGTCTACCCCCTCCCCGCCGGCTTCCACCGCGATCAGGCGCACCGAAGGACTGTTGATGAAATGGTAGAAAGCTCCCGCCGCATTGCTCCCACCGCCTACGCAGGCGATGACATAGTCGGGCTCCTCCCGGCCTTCCTTCTCGGACAACTGCCGGCGTATCTCCTGGGAGATGACCGACTGGAAACGCGCCACCATGTCGGGGTAGGGATGCGGGCCGACCGTCGAACCGATGATGTAATACGTATCCCGAGGATTGCAGCACCAGTCGCGGATGGCCTCGTTGGTGGCATCCTTGAGCGTCTTGTTGCCGCTCTCCACCGAAACGACCTTGGCCCCGAGCATCTCCATCTTTTCGACATTGGGCCTCTGCCGGGCGATGTCCGTAGCCCCCATGTACACCACGCATTCCATGTCCATCAGCGCGCAGACGGTAGCCGCCGCCACGCCGTGCTGCCCGGCACCCGTCTCGGCGATGATGCGGGTCTTGCCCATCCGGCGGGCCAGCAGGATCTGTCCGATGGTGTTGTTGATCTTGTGCGCGCCGGTGTGGTTGAGGTCTTCGCGCTTGAGGTAGATCTTCGCCCCATAACGCTCGGACAAACGCTTGGCCAGGTACAGGGGCGAAGGACGGCCCACATAGTCCCGCAAGAGCGAGTCGAATTCCTGTTGGAACCCCGGGTCGGCCATCTCCCGCAGGTAGGCCCGGCGGAGGTTTTCCACATTGGCATAAAGCACTTCCGGAATAAACGCTCCCCCGAAACGTCCGTAATATCCCTCGGGGGTTACATCGTACTTTTTCATCTTTTTTTCCCTTATGTTTTTCGTTGGTTTTTTCCTTGATTTTTCCGCATAAAAAAACGGGCTATCGGTGTGTCCGATAGCCCGTTGATATATTTACGTCGTTTCTCTTTCCGTCCTATATCCGCAAAGCCTGAGCGCCACACCGTCTTTCCGTCGGTATGCGCCACCACCAAATCATATTTGCAATGCTATGGTTCATTTGCTTTGTTTCTTGCGGGCAAATATGAGAATTATTCCGAACTGTTCAAAGAATTTTTTCATTTTTTTTCATCCTCGCATTTCCTCCTGCGGGAAAAAAGGCCCGACAAAGCCCCTGCCGCCCCTTTTGCCGAGGGAAAATGCGCCCGGGAAGCAGCCTCTGTGCCGCCGCCTGCCGCTACTTGGCGTGATGACGCTCCTTGAGCACCTCGATCACCTCCTGCAAGGTATGCCCCTTGGCCACCAGCAGGACGATGTAATGGTACATCAGGTCGGCGCATTCGTTCAGGAACAGGTCGCGGTTGTCGTCCTTGGCCTCGATGACCACTTCGACCGCCTCCTCGCCTACCTTTTGGGCCACCTTGTTGATGCCCCGGGCGATCAGGCGCGCCGTGTAGGACTCCTTGGGATCGTCGTCCTTGCGGCGGTAAAGGAAGTCCTGAAGGTAAAACAGAAAATCGGCCGGAGTATTCTCCTCGCCCCAGCACGTATCGCTGCCCGTGTGGCAGGTAGGGCCTACGGGAGTCGCCTTGACCAGCAGGCTGTCCCGGTCGCAGTCCGAGAGGATGTCCTCCACCAGCAGGAAATGCCCGCTTTCCTCACCCTTGGTCCACAACCGTCCCCGCGAGCGGCTGAAAAAACAAGCCTTGCCCGTTTCGAGCGTTTTCTGCAGCGACTCGGCATTCATGTATCCCTGCATGAGCACCACCCGCGTGGCAGCATCCTGTACGATCGCCGGGATGAGCCCCCTGGCATCGTACTTCAACTTTTCGATGTCCGCACTTACTTTCATTTCGTCTGTCTTTTTATGTATCGTTTCTTTCTTTCCGTATTTTTGGTTTAACCCCTCTCTCTTTCTTTTTGCGTCTGACGGCTCTTTTATTGCACACCTGCCCTCCAACTCTCTCCTGTCCGGCAGAAGCCGGCCTCATCCTCCCGTCACAAGCGCACCGGAATGCCCCGCGAGGACAGATACCGTTTCACCTGCCCGATGGTCAGCTGCCCGAAATGGAATACCCCGGCCGCCAAAGCCGCATCGGCACACCCCTTGTCGAAAGCATCGTAGAACGTCTCCAGCGAGCCTGCCCCGCCCGAAGCGATGACCGGGATGGAGAGCTGCCGGGAAAGCTGCGCCGTCGCCTGACAAGCGAACCCCGCATGGGTCCCGTCGTGATCCATCGAGGTAAACAGGATCTCGCCCGCCCCGCGCTGCTCGGCCTCCCGCGCCCAGGAGAAGAGCTCCAACGGCGTGCGCTCGCGCCCTCCCTTGACGTAGACCGCCCACCGGCCGTCCACGCAATGGGCGTCGATGGCCACCACCACGCATTGGCTGCCGAACCGGCGGGCCAGGAGGTCGATAAGCCCCGGATCGGACACCGCCGAAGAGTTGATCGACACCTTGTCCGCTCCACGGGCCAGCAGCGCCTCCACATCCTTTTCGCTGGAGATGCCCCCGCCCACCGTAAACGGGATGTCGATGGCCCGCGCCACGCTTTCCACCCAACGGGTCATCGTCCCGCGGCGGTCGGCACTGGCCGTAATGTCCAGAAACACCAGTTCGTCCGCACCTTCGGTACTGTAACGCGAAGCCAGTTCCACAATATCGCCCGCATCGCGCAGCCCGACGAAATTCGTTCCCTTTACCGTGCGCCCGTCCTTGACATCGAGACAGGGTATGATCCTTTTTGCCAGCATCGCTTTATTTTCCGTTTTCGCAAGACACTTCTCCGGAGGCTTCCGCCCGCGTTTGGTAACGCGCCAATACATCCAGGGCGATCCGCCCCTCGTAAATGGCTTTCCCGACGATCACCGAAGGCACACCCGAGCGTTGCAACTGGTCCAGATCGTCCGTGGAGCTCACTCCCCCGGAGGCGATCAGGTGCACCTGCGGAAGGCGTTTGAGGATCTCTCGGTACAGCCCCGTCGAAGGTCCGCCCAGCATCCCGTCGCACGCTATGTCGGTACACATCAGGTATTTCAAAAAAGGAGCGTACTGCTCCGCCAACTGGTAAACCGTCGTATCGGTCACCGTTTTCCATCCGTGGATGCACACCCGCTCGTCCTTGACATCCGCTCCCAGGATGATCCTGTCGCCCCCGTAGCGCTGCAACCACCCGCGCACCCGCGGCACATCGGTTACCGCCAGGCTACCCACGCAGGCCATCGTCGCTCCGGCGGCAAACACCTGCTCGATGTCCCCATCCGTGTGGATGCCTCCGCCGAAATCCACCGCCAGGGTCGTCTCCCGGCAGATGCGCTGCAAGACCGCCAGATTGACCGAACGGCCGGCCCGGGCGCCGTCCAAGTCCACCACGTGCAGGCGGGTGAAGCCGGCCCGGCCATACCCGCGGGCTATCTCCACCGGATCGTCGCCATAGACCTTGCACGCCGAGTAATCCCCTTGCGTCAGACGGACGCAACGCCCGTCGATGATGTCGATAGCCGGAATGATCGTCATTGCTCTCTTCTGTATTTTTCGATGTTCTTCGATAAGAAATTCTCCAGCACCCGCCGTCCCCCCACCGAGGACTTTTCGGGATGGAACTGGCAGCCGAAAAAGTTTTCATGCTCCAGTGCTGCCGCAAAACGCAACCCGTAGCAGGTGCAAGCCGCCGCCCGGTCGTTTTCGGGCACGTAGTACGAATGGACGAAATACATCCACGCCTCCTCGGGCAGCCCCTCGAAAAGGGGGCCTCGAAGCTCCGAGAGCGTATTCCATCCCATGTGCGGGACTTTCATCCCGGCGGGGAACCTCCGCACCTCCAGCGGGAAGATGCCCAACCCGTCCACCTGGCCTTCCTCGCTGTGGCGGCACATCAGCTGCATGCCCAGACAGATCCCCAGAACCGGCTGCCCGAGCGTCGGGATCACCTCCTCGAGCCCCGTTTCAGCCAGGCGGAGCATCGCGGCCTCGGCTTGTCCCACCCCGGGGAAGATCACCCGGTCGGCCCGGCGGATCGCCTTTTCCTCCCGGGTGATGCACACCCGCGCACCGAGGCGCTCAAGTGCCGTAGCCACCGAAAAGACATTGCCCGCTCCGTAATCGATAATCGCTACTTCCATCCTTCCCCGTTTTTTTCAGATCACCCCTTTGGACGAGGGGATTCCCTGTCCTGCGGTACGGTTTACGGCCATTTTCACTGCGCGGGCAAAGGCCTTGAACACCCCCTCGATCACATGGTGGGTATTCTCGCCCGAAGCCTTCACGTGCAGGTTGGCCCGCGCCGCCTGCGCGAAGGAATCGAAGAAATGCCGGGTCATCTCCGTCGGGAAATCGCCCACATACTCCCGCGAGAGCGGGACATCCCACTGCAAGGCGTACCGGCCGCCGAAATCCAGCAGAACCTCGGCCCGCGCCTCGTCCATCGGCAAGGCAAAACCGTAACGTTCGATGCCTTTCTTGCTTCCCAACGCCCGGGCGAAACACTCGCCCAGCACGATGCCCGTATCCTCGATCGTATGGTGCTCGTCCACATGGAGGTCTCCCTTGACCTCGACCGTGAGATCCACCCCGCCGTGGCGGGCGATCTGCTGGAGCATGTGGTCGAAAAAGCCGATGCCGGTGTCGATCCGCTCCTGCCCGCTCCCGTTGAGGTCCAAACGGACGAACACGTCGGTTTCCGACGTCTTGCGGTGCACCTCGGCGCGCCGCGCGCCGCGGATCACCGCCCGGGCGATCTGCTGCCAACCCTCCACCGCCTCGGCCTGCGGCAGATCGGCCACCTGCTGCGCCTGACCGAGGAAGAACCCCCGAAGACCCATATTGGCCGCCAACTCCATGTCGCTGCGGCGGTCGCCGATCACGTAACTGTTCTCGGTGTCCAGGTATTCGTTCATGTAGCGCTCCACCATGCCCGTGCGGGGCTTTCGGCCGGGCGAACCGTCCTGCGGGAAACTCCGGTCGACGAGCACCTGGTCGAACCGCACCCCCTCGCCTTCGAACGTGTCCATCATCAGGCGGTGCGCCGGCCAGAAGGTTTCTTCCGGAAACGCCTCGGTACCCAACCCGTCCTGGTTGGTTACCATCACCAGACGATAATCCGTCTCGGACACGATGCGCGAAAGCGCACCGATGGCTCCCGGGACGAACGACAGTTTGGACAGGTCGTCCACCTGCTCGTCCTCCGGCTCACGGATCAACGTCCCGTCGCGGTCGATAAAAAGGATTTTCTTCTTTTCCATCGTATCTGTTTTCGTTTTTTCTCTTTTGCCGGCAAGTTCCTCCGGGTCCTCCCGTCCGCGCCTTTCAGTCCGGGCGGAAATCGGCGAGCAACTGCTCCAAGCGGTCGTTTTGCTCGGGCGTGCCCACCGTGATCCGCAGCGCGCAGGGGATCCGCGGCGGAATGTCGCGCACGCGCACCACCACCTTGTGCTCGGTCAGGTAACGGTACAACGGACGGAAATACGGACTGGAAGCCAGCACGAAATTGGCCTGCGAAGGCCACACGCGCTCGAACCAGGGGCAGGCGCGCAACATCGCCTCCAAACGGTCCCGCTGGGCTTTTATCGCTTCCATCTTTTCCCGGTAGCCCGACAGGTCGGAGAGTGTTTCGAGTGCCGTGCGCTGGGTGAGCCCGCCCACGTTGTACGGCGCCTTGACCTTGGAAAACACCCCGGCCAGGTACTCGTGCGAAAAACACATTCCCAGGCGCAGGGACGCCATTCCCCACGACTTGGAAAGGGTCTGCAGAATGATCAGATTGGGATATTTCTCCAGCAAACCCACCGCCGAAGGTTCGGTTGAAAAATCGACGTATGCCTCATCCACCACCACGAAAGCCGGAAAACGGGCGCAAAACGCTTCGATGTCCGCCAGCGGAACGGGCGTACCCACCGGATTGTTGGGACTGACCACGAACACCGCCTTGGTGCAAGCATCCGAAACGGCTTCGGCCCCCTTCCAGTCGGGCTGGAGATCGGGCGTGAGGTCCAACCTCCGCACCTCCACCTCATTGATGTGCGCCGCCACCTCGTACATGGAATACCCCGGGGAGAAAACCACGATGTTGTCCTGCCCCGGCCGGCAAAGGCTCCGGATGACGATGTCGATGATCTCGTCGCTGCCGTTGCCCAGCACCATCCGCTCCACCGGCACGCCCTTGAGGGCGGAAAGCGCTTTCTTGAGCGCGCGCTGGTGTGGGTCGGGATAGCGGTTCAGGCCGGTATCGAACGGATTTTCATTGGCATCGAGGAACAATGCCTCATCCCCGTCGTATTCGTCGCGCGCACAGGAGTACGGCTCCAGCGCCCGGATATTGGGGCGCACCAGGTGTTCGAGAGGGAAACTCATTTCTTCAACGCATTTAGTCGTATCGTTACCGCCCGGCTGTGCGCATCGAGCTGCTCGGCCTGCGCCATCGCCTGGATGACCGGTCCCAAAGCCTGCAAAGCCGACGGAGTTACTTTCTGGAAGGTGATCTTCTTGACGAACGCATCGACGTTCACCCCGCTGTACGCGCGGGCATAAGCACTGGTGGGCAAGGTGTGGTTGGTACCCGAAGCATAGTCCCCGGCACTCTCCGGCGAATAGTTGCCCAGAAAGACCGAACCGGCATTCTCTACCGCCCGGGCGTATTTCTCGCTCTGCCGCACGCTCAGGATCAAGTGTTCGGGAGCATAGGCGTTGGAAAACTCCAGGCACCGCCCGATGCTCTCCAGGACGATGATCCGGGAATGCGACAAGGCCTTTTCAGCTATGTCCCTGCGGGGCAACTCGGCCAACTGACGCTCCAGTTCGGCCTGCACCCGCGCGGGAAAATCCTTCCGGTCGGTCAGCAGCACCACCTGGCTGTCCGGACCGTGCTCGGCCTGGGAAAGCAGGTCGGCCGCCACGAAATCGGCCCGCGCCCCGCCGTCGGCCACCACCAGCACCTCGGAAGGCCCGGCCGGCATGTCGATGGCCACCCCGAAACGCTGCGCCAGTTGTTTGGCTGCCATCACGTATCCGTTGCCCGGGCCGAACAGCTTGTACACCGCCGGAATGCTTTCCGTGCCGAAGGTCATCCCGGCGATGGCCTGGATACCTCCCACGCGGAATACCTTCTCGACCCCGCACAGGCGCGCCGTCCACAGCACCGCAGGATTCACCCGGCCGTCCTTGCCGGGAGGGGTGCACATCACCACCTCGGGGCAGCCGGCGATCGCGGCCGGCACTGCCAGCATGAGCACCGTGGAAAAGAGCGGAGCGCTCCCACCCGGCACGTAGATCCCCACGCGGCGGATCGGACGCGCCTGTTGGCGGCACACCACCCCCTGGGGGCTTTTCCAACGCAGCGACCGGGGGACCTCACGCAGGTGGAAACCCTCGATATTTTCCCGCGCCGTGCGGATGGCCTGCTGGAGCGACGGGGGGACAAGTTCCCCGGCTCGGTCGAATTCCTCGGCGGAGACCGCCAAGTCCGACACCTTCACCCGGTCGAAACGCTCGGTGTAGCGGCGCAGGGCCGCGTCGCCCTCCGTGCGCACCTGGTCGAATATCTCCCGGCACACGGCTTCCAGGGCGGAAGTATCCGTTCTGGGACGTTCGCACAACTCCTCCCAGCGGGATTCTTCAGGGTAGAAAATCGTTTCCATGGTCATCAACAATACCTCCTTACAGGATCATTTTTTCGATCGGCGCGATCAGGATACCTTCCGCACCGGCCTCTTTCAGTTTTCCGATCACTTCCCAGAACTTTTCCTCGCTCACCACCGAGTGGACCGACACCCACCCTTTTTCCCGCAAGGGGATGATCGTCGGGCTCTTCATTCCCGGAAGCAGCGAGCAGATCTTCTCCAGGGACGCTTCCGGTGCATTGAGCAGGATGTACTTGCAGTTGCGGGCGGCGAGCACCGCCTTGATCCGGAAGACCAACTGGTCGAGCAGCGCCTGCTTCTCGGGAGAAAGGTCGGGATGGGCCAACAGGACAGCCTGCGAGTCCAACACCTTGTGTACCTCCTTCAGCCCGTTCTTGAACAGCGTACTCCCCGAGCTGACGATGTCGAAGATGGCGTGCGCCAAGCCGATGCCCGGAGCGATTTCGACCGAACCGGAGATCTCGTGGATCTCGGCCTGGATGCCTTCCCGTTTCAGAAAATCGGACAGGGTGTTGGGATACGACGTGGCGATCTTCTTCCCCTGGAAATAGGACAAACCCTCGTAGGGGACATCCCGGGGAACGGCCATCGACACCCGGCAGCGGGAAAAGCCAAGCGGGAGTACCCGCCGGTTGCCGGTACGTTTTTCGATTTCGGTATTCTCCCCCAGGATGGCGATGTCCGCCACCCCGTCGCGCACGTACTGCGGAATATCGGAATTGCGCAGGTACAACACTTCCAAGGGGAAGTTCGACGCCTGGGCCATCAGCTGGTCCGCGCCGTTGTTGATCGAGATACCGCACTCTTTGAGCAGGTTCAGGGAGTCTTCGTTCAGACGTCCCGACTTTTGGATAGCGATCTTCAGATAAGTCATTTTGCGTTCGTTTAAGATTTCTCCGGTCTTTTCCCGGGCGGCCGACTACGAAAAAACCCGCCATGGGGACCGGCGGGTTGTAGGGTACTTGTCGTATTCGGATACAGCATAACCTTCCTCCTGCCCGGTTTCAGGCGGTGCAATGGTGGACAGGATGCAGGATGCCGTATTTCATGGTCTTCATCTAATGCGGGACAAATGTAAGGATTTTTTCCGGCCCTCCAAATTTTTTTGGGGAAAATACGGAAAATCCCCGCCTTCGGTTCAAAAATCCTCACCGGTAAGTCCTCCCTGCGGAGGTTGGAAATATTTTTTAACCTGCTGCGCAAAAAAACTTGTTTGATGAAAAGAAAAACGCGTATATTTGCACCCGCAAGCCCCGATGGTGGAATGGTAGACACGCATGTTTCAGGTACATGTGCCGCAAGGTGTGCTGGTTCGAGTCCGGTTCGGGGCACAGAAAGCTCTCATACAGTAGTATGGGGGCTTTTTTAACGTTTTTCCCGTCAATTTTCCTGTCAGATATTAACAAAAGAACGCCTGATTGGACAATTATTTCTCAAATTTTTTACTCCCTTAAATTTACGGATTTTTGAGCGTTTTCCCAAAGATTTTCCAGCGGTTCCGTCTTACTCCGCCCATTGTTTTTCCTTCGCCATTATCCGTATCATCAATACCGCATTTTCCCCTCACAAAATTGAACACTTGTTTTTAACATAAAAACACTTTTCCAGTATATTAGGAAAAGGATTTAAGCCAAAAAACACGTGTAAATACTTTGACACTCCTTTTCCACCCTCAAAAAGAAAAGGAGCAAAGCTTTCCGTCCTCACTC
>ERZ856578.4347-NODE-4347-length-19324-cov-3.972463_pt1 | contig 19324 bp, 18 predicted proteins | sample MGYA00514384_ERZ856578 | MGnify/ENA primary metagenome ERZ856578 (study PRJEB29103, sample SAMN06111958) | human gut metagenome | biome: human gut; feature: ankylosing spondylitis patient; material: healthy_person | host: Homo sapiens | place: China:Hangzhou... | reverse complement strand
ATCGGCAGCCATGACGGCGCAGTTGTCCTCGCTCTCGGGCGTGGACGCGCCGAGATGCGGGATAGCTATAACCCCGGGCACGCCGAGCTGTTCGTCGGTCGGGAAGTCGGTGGCATAGGCGGCGACCTTGCCGCAAGCAAGAGCGGCAAGAATATCGTCGGAGTTCACAAGCTCGCCGCGCGCAAAGTTGAGAATGCGCACGCCGTCCTTCATCTTGCCTATCGACTCCGAATTTATTATATTTCTCGTGTAGTCGTTGCACGGGATATGCAGAGAAAGGTAATCCGACGCTGAGAAAACCGCGTCAATATCTCCGACCGCCTCAACGCCTCTGATTTCGCTCTCGCCCTTTCTGTCAAAGCAGACGACTCTCATGCCGAGATCGCGCGCCGCTTCTGCGACGAGCTTACCTATAGCGCCCATGCCGACAATGCCCATGGTCTTGCCCATTATCTCGGGACCCGTGAAAGAGCTTTTGCCCTTTTCAACGAGCTTGCCGACATTTTCTCCCTCGCCCTTGAGGGTCTTGCACCAATCTATGGCGTCGGTTATTTTACGCGAAGAAAGAAGCGCCGCGCAAATAACGAGCTCTTTGACCGCGTTGGCGTTGGCTCCGGGCGTGTTGAACACCGCTATGCCCTGCTCCGAGCACATGTCGATAGGGATATTGTTGACTCCCGCACCCGCTCGGGCTATTGCGAGAAGTCCCTCGGAGAACTGCATCTCGTGCATCGACGCCGAGCGCACCATTATGGCCGCCGGGTCATTTGCGCTGTCCGTGCAGCTGTATTTTGCGGGGTCAAAGCGGTCTGTCCCGCACTTTGCTATCTTATTAAGCGTTAATATTTCAGTCATGGCTTCTCCCCCTCAGTTGTTCTTCTCAAACTCCTTCATGAAGTCTACGAGCTGCTCGACGCCTTCTATCGGCATGGCGTTATAGATCGACGCGCGCATTCCGCCTACCGAGCGGTGACCCTTGAGGTTGACAAAGCCCGCCTCGGCGGCCTCGGCGACAAACTTCGCATTGAGCTCGTCGCTCCCGGTGACGAAGGTTGCATTCATCATCGAGCGGTCGCAGGGTCTTACGGGGTTTGAAAACAGCTTGCTCGAATCGATGAAGTCATAGAGTATCTTCGCCTTCGCTTCGTTTCTCTTCTTCATCTCCTCAAGTCCGCCGAGCTTTTCTATCCACTCGAGCATGAGCTTGCACATATATATCGACCAGCAGGGCGGGGTGTTATACATCGAGCCGCTGTCCGCCATATTCTTGTAGTCGAGCATGGCGGGTGTGATATCGCGCGCATTGCCAATAAGATCCTTGCGGACTATAACTATGGTCAGTCCCGCGGGGGCGACATTCTTCTGCGCGCCGCCGTAGACTATTCCGAACTTCGAGACATCGAGCGGCTCGGAGAGGAAGCAGGACGAGACGTCCGCCACGAGCGGCACATCGCCCGTGTCGGGGATATACGGGAACTTCGTGCCGTAGATAGTGTTATTGAAGCAGATATAGGCATAGTCCGCCTCGGGGTCAAAATCCTCGCGGGTGACCTTCGGAATATACGAAAAGGTCTTATCTTTTGAGGACGCAGCCACTCTGATGTCGCCGTATTTGCAGGCCTCTTTATACGCCTTGGTCGAGAACTGACCGGTGAGCATATAGTCGGCCTTTCCGCTGCCGTTCAGGAGATTGAGCGGAATGGCGGAAAACTGAGTCGACGCGCCTCCCTGGAGGAACAGTATGTCATAGTTGTCGGGTACCGAAAGCACCTTTCTGAACAGACTCTGTGCCTCGTTCATTATTCCCTCGAACACCTTCGAGCGGTGCGACATCTCCATAACGGACTGGCCGCTGCCGTGATAGTCCATGATCTCCGCCGCCGCACGGCTGAGAACGCTCTCGGGCAGCATTGAGGGGCCTGCTGAAAAATTGAATACTCTTGCCATCTGTTTTACCTCCCTTTCCTGCGTGCAGTGCCGTTTTGACAGTCTGCCACGCTAAAGCCTAAAAGTCAGCTTTCTATCATTATATAGCATAGCAAAAAGATATGTCAATAAAATCCTGAGATTACTGTTGAAAAAAACGGCTCCGAAATGTATAATTGAAGCAGCGGAAAAATTAAACAGAGAACGAGGTACTTAAAAATGTCATCTCAGCAAAAAAGCAAGAAAAAGAACAATTCGAGGCTCTATATTCTCATCGCGGCGGCACTTTTGCTCGTTGTGATGATAGTTTTGATAGCCGTCAAATGCAGCGGCGGCAAAAAAAATCCGAGCACGGACAGCACAAGCGGCGAAGCCTCATCGCAGCCACTCGAAGCGGCGGACATCGACCCGCTGACCGGTCTCTCCGGCTTCAAGGCGCAGGGCAAGCGCCCGATAGCGGTAGTTATCAACAACTCGAAACCCGCGCGTCCTCAGTGGGGACTGTGCACGCCCGACATTGTTGTCGAGGGCGTCACCGAGGCGGGCATAACGAGAATGCTCTGGCTCTATTCCGATATAAATAAAATCCCGGACAAGGTGGGTTCGCTCCGAAGCGCAAGGCACGACTTTGTCGAAATAGCCGAGGGGCTTGACGCGATATTCGTCCACTGGGGCGGCAGCAAATACGCCTATTCGGCAATAAGCGACCGCGGCGTTGACGATCTCGACGGGCGCTCGTATATGGGCAGATATTTCTTCCGCGACAAGGAGCGCACGAATGTGGCCATTGAGCACCGCGGATACACCACCCGCGAAGCGATAGACAAGGGACTTACCAAGCTCGATATCCGCCGCGACATAGAGTCCGGCTATCAAAAGCCCTTTGCATTTGTCTCCGAAAGCTCTCCGCGCACCCCTTCCGGCGGCACGTGCTCGAATATAGATATAGTTTTTTCAAGCTACTGTAACCACTCCTTCACCTATTCGGCGCAGGACGGGCTCTATCTCAACAACATTAACGGCGCGCCGATGACCGACGCGGACGGCAAGCAGATGGCGGTCAGGAACGTCATTATACTCTACTGCCCCGTCTCGCTCATGGGCGACTCCTCCGGCTGCGTTGACATGGATTTGACGGGCGGCAGCGGCGTTTATCTCTCGAACGGCGCATATGAGAACATCACCTGGAAAAAGGGCGGCCCCCATGATATGCTCAAGCTCTACTCGTCCGACGGCAGCGAATTAAAGCTCAACCCCGGCAAGAGCTATATAGGCATTGTCCCCTCGGAAAAGGAAGCGCGCACGGTCATAGCGTAAAATAAATAATGAACGCCGTCGGCACAGCATAAAAGCTTGTCGGCGGCGTTTTTAATTTATTGCGGCGGCTCACACAAGATAGTGCTTTTTCGTGTCATGATAGAGCTGGGTTATGTCCTGGAGCACCTCTGTATGGGCGAAGTTCTTATGATAGACGATATTCGTCGCGCGCGCCATGCTGAGATTTTCTATCGGGACTATCGTCAGCTTCTTTTTGCGCATTTCCTTAATGCACACGCTCTTTGCGAGTATTGACACGCCGAAATCCTTTTGCACAAGGTCTTTTATTGTCGTGACGTTATCGACCTCGAGGATTACGTTGAAGTCGTCTATTGACTCGTTGCGGCTCTCGAGTGTCGCCTCAAACAGCATTCGCGTAGCGGAGGTCGGCAGGCGAAGTATCAATCTCTCGCGATGCAGCTCGTTTAAGGTTATTATCGAGTGCTTGGCGAGCGGATTGTTGTTGGACATTATACAGACAAGGTAGTCCGTATCTATCATGACGGAATTCAGCGACGGATTCGACACTTTTCCGTCCGTTATTGCGATATCTATCTCAAAATTGTCGAGCATATCATAAAGATTTTTTATAGTATCTGTAAAAACCGTAATGCTTACGTTTGGATATTCGTTGGCATAACGGGCCAGAACCTCGGTTGCAAAGGAGCTCTCGGAGGTGTGCGTCAGGCCTATGCGCAGCTTCTTTATGTTGCGCTTGGAGTCCGCTATCTCCATCTGCATCTTCTGATCCATCGAGGTCAGCATACGGGCGTATCTGACCGCAATCTCCCCTTCCTGCGTCAATGTCAGCTCGCCCTTTCTGCGGTTGAACAGCTTTGCGCCGAGGGAATGCTCAAGCTGGCTTATCTGATGGCTGACTGCCGGCTGGGTCAAAGAGAGCACCTCGGCCGCCTTTGTAAAATTTTTCTGTTCCGCAACGGCTATCAAAGTTTCGGTTTTATTGTCCAACATAGTCTCACCATAAAAAAAGTTTTTGAAAATCAAAAATAAAATAATTTGATTTTATTACAGGTTGAGTATATCATATAATATAGTAAATCACAAGGGGTATTAAAAACAATTTCTTAAAGGAACATCGGTCGCCGGACAGAAAAGCTTCTCCCGGCGTTGCTTTTTTTACTTTCTTGAGGGAAAAGAGGGATAGGGCAAAATGATAAACTCGTTCTACAAGGCATTCAACATCACATCCCCCGTTGCGGGCATCATTATCTCGATAGCGCTGATGCTGATAACGGGCTTTGCGATGACGCGCATCACGAAGCGGCTGCGGCTGCCGAACGTCACGGCGTACATACTGTCGGGCGTTCTGCTCGGCCCGTATGTGCTCAACCTCGTGCCGGAGAATATAGTTGAAGGCATGGATTTTTTAAACGACATCGCCCTCGCGTTTATAGCATTCAGCACAGGTGAATTTTTCCGCTTCTCAACGCTCAAAAAGAACGGCGCAAAGGTCGTTGTGATAACCGTGCTCGAGGCGTGCCTCGCGTCGGTCATCGTTTTCATCGTGTCGTTCTTTATTCTCGGGCTCGATATCAACTTCTCGCTTGTGCTCGGTGCGCTCGCCTCGGCAACTGCGCCCGCTTCGACGGTCATGACCATCCGCCAGACCCACGCGAAGGGCGACTTTGTTGACACCCTGCTCCAGGTCGTCGCGCTCGATGACGTTGTCGGACTAGTCGCATACAGCGCCGCTATATCCGTGGCTCTCGCAAACGCCTCGGGACATTTCAGCGCGGGAAGCGTGCTGAAGCCAATAGGGATGAACATTCTCGTCCTCATAATAGGCTGCCTGTTCGGAGTTATACTGAAGGTTCTGCTCCAGAAGCGCTCGACGGACAACAGACTGATAGTTTCAATCGCGCTGCTGTTTGCGTTCTGCGGAATATGCACCCTGCTCGACGTCTCGCCGCTTCTCGGCTGCATGGCGATGGGTACCGTCTATATCAACCTCTCGGACGACGAGCGCTTATTCAAGCAGCTCAATTATTTCAGCCCGCCGATACTCCTGCTGTTCTTCGTGCGTTCGGGACTTAATTTCGACCTCAGCGCGCTCTTTGACAGCTCCACGTCCATAGGCCGCGTGCCGCTCATCGTCGTCGGCATATGCTATTTCTTCATGAGAATAGTCGGCAAATACGCGGGCGCGTTCCTCGGCTGCCTCATAACAAAGAAAGACCGTCTCGTCCGCAACTACCTCGGCCTTGCGCTTATCCCGCAGGCGGGCGTTGCGATAGGTCTTGCCGCTATGGGTGCGCGAACGCTCGGCGGCGAATCGGGCAGTGCGCTCGAAACGATAATTCTCGCGTCGAGCGTGCTCTATGAGCTCATCGGTCCCGCCTGCGCGAAGCTCTCGCTCTATCTCTCGAAGTCCTATTCCAACAAGCTCGAGGATATAGTCGAGATAGCGGAGGACGGACACCAAAAGAGCAAGGTCGAGCTGCTCATAGAACGCATACAGGCGATACAGAAGGATCTGCCGAAGCACGACAACCCCTTCTACGAGGAGGAGCAGGCGTTCTCCGAGGCCGCAGACGAGCAGGAGCAGTATCTGCTTGCGGGCATGAGCATGGACAAAAGCAGAAAAAACAGGAGGAGAAGAAGATGAACTCAGTTACAGCATTAGCGCTCACCGACCCTATCGGGCGTCTGCTCGGCGAATGGTCAATGGGGCTCAACACATATTCGATAATATTAAGAATCGCCGTGGCGGTGCTGTTCGCGTCGGTCATAGGCTGCGAACGCTCGAGCAAGCGGCACTCCGCGGGACTGCGCACGTTCGTGCTCATCTCCTTTGCCTCGACCGTCTCGATGATACTCGACATATATCTTGCGACGAACTACGCGCTGAGCGTACCCGTCCTCTCGGGGGCAACGATAATCGGCGCCGCCATGGTCAGCGGCAACTCGATACTGTTCAGCTCCCGCAATCAGATAAAGGGTCTGACCACCTCGGCGGGACTCTGGTCATGCGGAATACTCGGGCTGATAATCGGCGCGGGACTCTACACGGTGACCGTCATAGTCTATCTCTTCTTGGTCTGCATCCTCGCCGGCTTCCCGTCGCTCGAGACTTACCTCAAGAACCGCTCGAACCACTTTGAGATACACCTCGAGCTCAAGAGCAGCGAATATCTTCAGGACTTCGTCTCGGTCATACGCCGCCTCGGGCTGAGGATAGACGACATAGAATCGAACCTCGCTTACGTCGGCTCGGGACTGAGCGTCTACACGATAACGATAACGATAAGCAGCGCGGAGCTGAAAAAATACAAGACACACAAAGAGATAATCGAGGCGTTAAGCTCGCTCGAATATATCTATCATATCGAAGAGATGAGATAAAGAAGCTCGGAGTCGAAAATATCGGCTCCGAGTTTTTATTTGCTGTATTCTATTATGTCCTCTATTCCGCATCCGAGCGCCGTGCATATTCTGTCGAGCACATCGCTGTCGTACCGTTTGACGCGGTTCTTATAATAGTTGTCAATTATCTGATACTGTATTCCCGTCCGCTTGGCAAGCTCGTATCGGCTGATATTCAGTTTTTGCAAAGTCGTATCAAGCGCAAGTTTTATCATAGCAACAGTATCCCCTTTCCGTCTGAAAGCGCGTATAAACTGTTTATATAATATACCGATATGCGTATATTTTCAAGTGTATGTGATATCGAACTAAACGAACCGAGCGCCCGCATTTGCAGGCACTCGGTTTGAAACTCGGCAAAGTCCTCACCGCCGCAGCGTAATCTCCGAAGCGGGCTTTCGTAAAGTGAAATGTCTCGCCGTGCTCGACGTGAAATAATTCACTGCGTGAATTGTGAAAATTGATGCTTCGCATCAAGTGAAATGAAATAAATCCTCACCGCCGCAGCGATTTCACACGCCGCAGGCGTATTTCACGCCCGCAGGGCATTTCACAAATCCCGAAAGGGATTTATTTCGTTGAAAAAAGCACTTGCAAATGCAAGTGCTTTTTTCATGGTGGACACGCACGGACTCGAACCGTGGACCTCTTGCGTGTGAAGCAAGCGCTCTAACCAGCTGAGCTACGCGTCCTAAAAAATAAAGATGTCAGAATCCAGATCAAACGAATTCTGATCTGCCGATTGCGACATCTGTTTGGTGGCTCTGGTGACCCGGACGAGAATCGAACTCGTGTTACCGCCGTGAAAGGGCGGTGTCTTAACCTCTTGACCACCGGGCCAAAATTGGTAGCGGCAGTTGGATTCGAACCAACGACACTCCGGGTATGAACCGAATGCTCTAGCCAACTGAGCTATGCCGCCATAATGTGAGCCCCGTCATTCGACAAGGCTTGATTATTATATTATATCACAAGCGATTTGTCAACAGATTTTTTGCAAAGTCGGATAAGATTTTTAAATTTTTCTGAATTTTATTTCCCGCTCCGCCGAAAGCTCCGACGGGGCAGTAGGTTGTCATTCAAAAATTTCGTGCACTCCCGCTCCGACATCATGGGTTTCTTCGCCTATTATAACAGAAGCGGTGCTGCCCTCGGGGACGGTGAAAATATATCTTATTCCGCCGTTTTCACGCCTCCACTCGCTCTTTACCGTGCCGCGGCGGGTGTCTATCGAGGCTCTGACAAAGTTTAGACGCTCGTCCGTCACGGGGCGGAAAATTATATGCTCGAAGCCGGGACGCTCGGGGTCGGCGTTTATGCCCGCCGCCGCGCCGTACATCCAATCGGCAACGGCACCGTAGGCATAGTGGTTGAACGAGTTCATGTCGGCGCTCCACATCGTGCCGTCGGGCTTTATGCCGTCCCAGTGCTCCCAGACGGTCGTTGCGCCCTTGGATATCGGATAGAGCCACGAGGGATATTCGCGCCGCAGCAGAAGATCATACGCCGTTTTTTTATAGCCGTTGTCGCTGAGCGCATGGAGCAGATACGGCGTGCCGACAAAGCCCGTCTCAAGGTGTCCCGCCCGCTCTATCAGCTCATTGAGCTGCCCGGCGGTCGCCGCCCTGTCGTCGGTGATATCAAAATACAGCGCGAGCACACAGGCGGTCTGCGTGGCGTTTTTCACCCTGCCGTTCTCCATATATTCCCGCCTGAACGCCTTTGCCGCCTCCGCCGGGATATTCTCATATTCCGCAACATCCCTGCCGAGCGCATGAGCCGCCTTTATAAATAAATCGGTCGAATATTTGTAATATGCCGTGGCGATGAGATCCTCGGAAGTCGCGCCCTTGTAGCTGCCCTCCGGGGAGTCGAGCCCGAGCCAGTCGCCGAAGTGGGAGCCGCCGGAGCGCCTGCCGTTTTCGCTGCGCTCGCGCATCCAGTCTATCCACGCCTTCATGGAGTCGAACTGCTCCTCGAGCACTGCCTTGTCGCCGTAGGTTCTGTATATCTCCCACGGGCAGATGACCGCCGCGTCGCTCCACGCGCTCGAGCCGCCCATGTCGTCGGATATATTCGGTATAACATGGGGCACGCAGCCGTCGCGTCCCTGGTCGGCGGCGAGATCGCGAAGCCACTTTTTAAAGAAGCGCTCAACGTCGAAATTGAGGCTCGCCGTGCGGACAAACACCTGCGCGTCGCCCGTCCAGCCGAGGCGCTCGTCTCTCTGCGGGCAGTCGGTCGGGACATCGAGGAAGTTGCCCTTTTGACCCCATATTATATTCTTGAAAAGTCGGTTCACCGCCTCATCCGAGCACTCGAAGTACCCCGTGCGGCGGATATCCGAGTGTACAACTACCGCCGTGAAATTCTCTTTTTTTATCTCATCCGGCCAGTTCTCAAGGCGGATATAGCGAAAGCCGAAGAAGGTCAGCGCACTTTTATATGTGTGCTCCTCGCCGTCGCAGGTGAATTTTATCTGTGCGCGGGCGGAGCGGTAGTTGGCGTTATAGAAATTGCCGTCGCGGTCGAGCGTCTCACCGTGAGAGACAGTCGCCTGTGCGCCGGGGACGCCCTTTATTTTAAACTCGACATAGCCCGTTATATTCTGACCGAAATCAATGACCGTCTCGCCCGCCGGAGTTTCCGTTATCTGCATGGCGGATATGCGCTCGTGCTCGGTAATTTTCTCGCCCTCCTGCGGAATAAGAAAATCCCTTTCGAGGTCGACGCAGATGCAGTGCCGCGCTTTTCCCGCCTTAAAAGTCGCGTCATATATATCGCCGTTATATATATGTGTATATCTGAGCTTGCTCTCGCGGGCAGTCCATGAGCCGTCGGTGACTATGCTCTCCTCGCTGCCGTCCGCATAGAAAACAGTCAGCCCGGCTATGAGCGCTGTGTCGCGGTAGCCCAAAAAGTCGCTGCTCCCGCGCCTGTTCGAGACAGCACGCCAGCCCTGCCCGACAGTCACCTCGAGCGAGTTTTCGGCTTTTATCAAAGCCGTCACATCATAGCTCTGCACCTGAAGCCTGTGGGCGTAGGAAGTCCAGCCCGGTGCAAGGATGAAGTCGCCCACCCTGCCGCCGTTTAGCTTTGCCTCGTACACGCCGAGCGCGGTGATTTCAAGCACGGCTTTTCGGACGGGCTTATCGCATCGGAATTCCTTCAAAAACACCGTGCCTCCGCGCAGATTCTTTTCGCAGCTTTTTATCCATTCGCTTCTCTCGAGCATATTTTATCTCGCTCCTCTCTGTCGCCTCATCATATTTTTTATTCTCCCGCATACATTTTATATATGTTTGCAGTCCAAAGTCAAGAGGCTGCAAGCCTTTTGTTACCGAAATGTTATAATTTGTATATCTGTTTTGCTTGACTTTTTGGTTATTTTAGGGTACACTGAACATACTGTGAAACGTTCTATTCACAAAAAACCAATAAAAAGTTAAAAGGAGCACAAACAAATGAAGAGAATTCTCGCAATCATTATGGTTCTCGCCATGGTCTTTGCTTTTGCGGCTTGCAAACCCAAGGATGACGGCAAGGACACCACAGCCCCCGGCGTAAGCGGCGACGCAGTTACCAACGATAACAGCGAATCCGTTCCCGTAGACGCTTCCGAGGCAGACAGCACAGACGTAAGCGGCGACGCTGCCGAAGTTTCCACCGACGCTTCCGGCAAGCCTGTCGAGACTCCCTCTCAGGGCGGCTCTCAGGGCGGCTCTCAGACCGGCAACCAGAAGGGTCTTAACTCCACCGACGCTAAAGCAGTCGTTGATTTCTACAACAAGGCTGTTAAGGCTTCCGTAAAGAATCCCCCCAAGGGCAAGCAGACCATGAAGCTTGAGAAGCTTGAGGGCACCGGCGGACTCGGTAAGATCATCGGTTCCTTCGAGGGCATCGCTAAGAAGGCTCTTGAGAAGAACTCGACCGAGACCACTTGGATCCCCGCGGGCGACCACGGTGACGTTCTTCCGACCGATGTCAAGAACGCTAAGGCGGCTATCTCCACAGACGGCAAGTACACCATCGTTTCCTTCAACGTCAATCCTCAGACTGACGGCCCGAAGGAGAGCAGCTCGAAGGGTCCCGTCGGCCGTTCGATCGGTACTCTCGGCAACGTTCAGAACGCTCTCGATGAGCTTCCCGGCGTTTCCATCACTTCCGGCATGGAGAACATAAAGCTCACCTACAACGACGCTTATGTCAGAGATGTCAAGATCGACAACGCCACCGGCAAGATCATCAGCGGCACCTGGCACTACAAGGTCAATGTCGATGTTAAGAATCTCGGCGTTAAGGTTATCGGTATCCCCGCAAGCGTTGATACCCTTACCGGTATTGTTGACTACACCGTTAAGCTTGGCTAAAAAATTACCGTAACGGCGATTAAAAAACACACAAAGGCTCTTACCCAAACGGGCGGGAGCCTTTTTCATATGCAATGCAAAGAGCCGCGCCCATTCGGGACGCGGCTGCCGTTATTCTGTTTTCATCAGGTCTTTTACGGTTATGCCGTCGAAGTACTCGTTCGTTATCTCTTCGAATCTGCGCCACATGCCGACGGTGCGGCAGCTGTCCGCGCGCTCGCACGGCTCATCGCAGGAGAGACACGCCACCGGCGCGAGGCTGCCCTCCGTAAGGCGCAGGATATCGCCGACAACGCACTGCTCCGGCGGTCTGCCGAGCCTGTAGCCGCCGCCCTTGCCGTGGACGCCCTCAACGTAGCCGTCCCTGACGAGCAGCGCCATTATCTGCTCCATATATTTTTTCGAGATGCCCTGGCGCGCCGCCACATCCTTCATCGGCACAAGGCCGCCGCCGTGCTCCGCAAGGTCTACGAGCACCCTCAGGGCATAGCGTCCCCGCGTTGATATCATCATAAAAATTCCTCCGTTTTGCGCTCAGCAGATCTCTCCGCCGCCGATAACCGTATCTCCGTCATAGACAACAACAGCCTGACCTTTTGTTACGGCTCTCTGCGGCTCGTCAAAAATTATATGCACCGTGTTTTTGCCCGTAACTCTCACCGTTGCGGGCTGCTCCGGCTGCCTGTATCTGACCCGCGCGCTCGCGCGAAACTCCGCGGGCGGGTCGTCAAAGGCGATAAAATTGAAGTTTTTCGCGTCTAATTCGCGGCTCATCCCCGCGTCCTCGTTATCGAAGAGCTTCATCGTTACGCCGATGCAGTCAAGTCCGCTCTCCGCCGCGAGATAGGCGGCAACGGACAAGTCCACTCCTCCGCTCATTGCGACGAGTGCCTTGCGGCGCGGGTTATCGGGAGTAAAGGTCATATTATTCCTTTCAAAAAGCCCGTAAGCCCCGACAAAGCAGCCGGAGCCGATACCCCGCAGCATCTGAAAACTACAATTCTTGCAGCGTCTCGGGTGCTGCGGGACGGGAAACTTTATTTATCAGTCTCCGAAAAGCGGAGTTGACAGGTAGCGGTCGCCCGTATCAGGCAGGAGCACAACTATCGTCTTGCCCGCGTTCTCCGGGCGCTTTGCAAGCTCAACGGCGGCATAGGCGGCGGCTCCCGAGGATATGCCGACAAGCACTCCCTCGCTCCTGCCTATGAGCCTGCCCGTCTCGAACGCTGCCTCGTTGCTCACGGGGATTATTTCATCGTATACCTTCGTGTCGAGTACCTCGGGAACAAAGCCCGCGCCGATACCCTGTATCTTATGCGCGCCCGCCACGCCCTTGGAAAGCACGGGCGAGCTCTCCGGCTCGACCGCGACTATTTTTACGCTCGGCTTCTTCTCTTTCAGGTATTCGCCGACGCCCGTAACGGTGCCGCCCGTGCCCACGCCCGCGACGAAGATATCGACCTCGCCGTCGGTATCCTCAAAAATTTCGGGGCCAGTTGTCTCATAGTGAGCCTTGGGATTTGAGGGATTGACGAACTGACCGGGGATGAAGCTGTTCGGTATCTCCTTTGCAAGCTCGTCGGCCTTCTCTATCGCGCCCTTCATACCCTTTGTGCCGTCGGTGAGCACAAGCTCGGCGCCGTATGCCTTCATCAGCTGGCGGCGCTCGACGGACATGGTCTCGGGCATAACTATGATTATGCGGTAGCCGCGCGCGGCGGCGACTGACGCAAGCCCTATTCCGGTGTTGCCGGAGGTCGGCTCGATAATAACGGACTCGGGGGTGAGCTTGCCCGCCGCCTCCGCGTCGTCAAGCATCTTTTTGGCTATTCTGTCCTTGACGGAGCCCGCGGGATTAAAATATTCGAGCTTTGCGAGCACCTTGGCCTTGAGCCCGTATTCCTTTTCAATATGAGTCAACTCGAGAAGAGGGGTCTTTCCTATAAGCCGGTCTGCCGATGTATAAATCTTTGACATAATAAATTACTCCTTTTTGAAATAAATTCTAATTCAACAAAAATAAAAAATCGGGAAAACTCAATGAGCGTCCCCGAGAAAAGCCGTTTTCGGACGGTTCAAAATCCGCACTCGGAGGACGTATAGAAAAAACACACGCACCGACAACAGACACAATTGCGGCAATTCATTCGATTCACGGCGGTCTTTTTCATAATAGGTCTCTCCTTTCATACGCCTACCTTGGCGGTATGTTAAATAAAATATAGCACACGTCGCCTACCTTGTCAATAGGCAAAGCTGTTTTTTCGGAATTTTTAAACAATTGCCGTCGGTGAGCTTGTTTATATGCCGTCCGTTTGAAAGCAATCTTCATGTTTTTTGAAAAATTCGCGCAGATTTACTCTTTATAGATTATATCCTACAAACGCCGACATAAAAAGCGGAGTTTATTTGTACTTCCAGCCATTGACACCCGCATTTTTAATCGGTATAATTTAATCAATAAATATAAGGAGCTGTAAAATATCATGGAAAAGAAGTATGCGATTCTCGTCGTTGATATGCTCAATGATTTCGTAACCGGCGCGCTCAAGTGCGACAGAGGTCTTGCGATAGTCCCCAAGACCGCAGAGCTCGTCAAAGGTGCGAGAGAGAAGAACATCCCCGTCATTTTCTGCAACGACGCTCACCTCAAGGGCATTGACCACGAGCTCAAGTTCTGGGGCGACCACGCAATAGCGGGCACCGAGGGAGCAAAGGTTATCCCCGAGCTCGAAGTTTGCGAGAGCGACTACATTGTTCCCAAGAGACGCTACAGCGGTTTCTTCCACACCGACCTTGACCTTCTCCTCAGAGAGCTCGGCGTCAACACCGTTGTTCTGACCGGTCTGCACACTCATATGTGCGTGCGTCACACCGCCGCCGACGCATATCAGCTCGGCTATGACGTTGTTGCTATTAAGGACGCAACCAATTCCTTCACCGCAGAGGACTATGAGTACGGTCTGAGCTATCTCAAGGGCACCTACGATGCCGAGATTACCGACACCGACACCTTCCTCGCATCGCTGTAATCAACATAAGAACACATCAACCCTCCGACGGCACTGCCGAACGGAGGGTTTTTGTTATAAGAATAAATTTATTTCAGTATTCTGCCTACCGCGTCTATCTCGTCGGCTGTGAGTCCTGCGGAGACGAAATAGTCCTCGACCGAACCGTAGCGGCGGAAAAGATACTCGAACACGGCGGTTATATTCTCCGCCGGGGCGCCGAGATGCGACATATCGCTCTCCCAGACGAGCCCTGTTTTCTTCTCTATCTCCCTGCGGTAAAACGGCTCGAGATAGCTCGAGGACAGGCGGTAATCCGCAACGATATCCTCGAAGTATACGCCCGTCAGGTGCAGTATCAGCGCGGCGGTTATACCTGTTCTGTCCTTGCCGAGGAAGCAGTGGAACATCGACGGCGCGTCGACGCGCGACAGCTCGGAAAAGAGGCGCGCATAGTTGCCCTTGCACTCGCTCAGGCTTGTCACATATATCTCGGGCATAGTCAGCTCCATATGCGGCGATGCGGGGTTTATTTCGAGCAGAGAGAAATGATAGTAGTTGATTCCGGGCTGATTTTCAAACTCCGACGGCATGGTTATCGCCTCGGAATCGCCGCGCAGGTCGAATACGTTCTTTATCCCATAGTCGCGGAAGAACTCCATGTCGTTCGGCGTTGAGGCGCGCGGTCTGCCGCAGCGCAGAAGTCTGCCGTATTTCGTGAAGCCGCCGCCCTTTATCGGATATCCGCCGAGGTCGCGGCAGTTCTGTATGTTTTCAAGAGGCATATGTCTGAAGCTTTCCATAGTCCGCCCTCCTCATAGATTCTATCTCTATTTTAATGCATTCTCAAATATTTTTCAACCGTGAAAATGCAGAAAGCGCCTTGAAAGCTGCAATTATTTTTCCTCTTATATATTACTGTGGAAATAATACAGGATCGTCGTCTGCGAATCAAAGAAGTAGACGTTGTAATAATCGTATTTTGAATAGGCTCCGTCGCCTATCGGCTTGCCTTCGCGGTCGTAAATATAGAGATAGTCGCTCTCATCGATATAGTCGCGCGAAAAACGGTAATTGTTCACAAGGTCGGCACCCTCGTCGCCGTCGCGCAGAGAGTCTATAACCTGCTCAAACTTATCTATATATCCGAGCAGCTCGGCTTTGCTCTCGTCGGTCACGGGCTTGAAATACTCGCTCTTCTCGGGCTTCGCGCCGGGGAATGTGTATATCCCGAAGTCCGTCGAATCCCCGAAGCCCGCGCAGCTGTAGCGCTGCACCGACATCGCCTTGCCGAGCGAAGCTATGACGGGATCTCCGCTTTTGAAAACGCAGGCGGAAAGCGACAACGCGAGCAGAAACGCCGCCGATATCAGAGAAATCATTTTAAGCTTTTTCATTCTTTTTCACTCTCCCCCGATACATATTCGAGCAGGTCGCCCGGCTGGCAGTCGAGAATCTCGCAGAGGGCATCGAGAGTCGAGAAGCGAAAAGCCTTTGCCTTGTGATTCTTGAAATTCGAAACATTCGCCATCGTCATGCCCAATCTGTCGGCAAGCTCGGTGAGTGACATTTTTCTTTTTGCCATCATAACATCCAAATTTATAACTATCATGCCGTCACCCCGTTAAAATATCCCGTCGTTTTCTTCTTTTATATCCGCCGCGCGCTTGAACACGCCGCTCATCGCAAACGTGAGGACTCCCGCAACGATGCAGACGAAAACGAACACGAAAACAGGCAGATAATAAAACCCCATAAGCTCATAGATGCCGAGCATCGAGCAGAGCACCGCCTGGTCGACTGAAAATATCAGTAGCTCCGCGAAGGCGCATATTCCGATATTGCGGAATTTTTTCGCCGTTCCCATTGAAAACGCCTTGTCGGTGAAAATACGCGAGCAGATGAGCTTCAGCTCAATGAGCGCCGCCAGATACGGTACGGCGCAGGCATAAACCGACGCGGTGGTCAGAATCCAAGTATAGGGCGGCAGAGCCGAAAATTCGCCCGCTTTTATTATCGCGACGATTATAAACGGCGAAGCGAGAACCGCAAACAGCGTCAGCGCTATGCCTGCAATCACAAGCCCGTTGAGGACGATTTTTTCTGTTTTTATTTTCTTGTCGTCTTTCATTTCACATACCTCTTCTCCGTGGTTTGTGAGGTCATTGTAGCACGGCGATTCAAGATTGTCAATAAATATTTATCGTTATTCTTTAAATTTTTACTGTTTTACTGCGTATCGACTGCGAAAAAACTCCCAAGGCCGTTTAGCCTCGGGAGCTTTCGGTAAATTTAAATTACAGGAATCTTACAAGTATTCCCGCGAGCAGAACGGAGACTATAGTCACGCAGACGAAGCCCGCGACGAGCATTTTGGGCATTATCTCGGCGGTAATATTGTCTCTCTCGTCGCCCTCTTCGGTGCTTATGTTGATAGCCTCGGTGGTTATCAGCATATTAATCGGGAAGCCGGAAAAGGCGTTGAGGACTATCGCGTAGCACATGAAGAACGACTGCTTGAAAATCTTGCTTGCAAGCAGAGCCATGAGTCCCATGGCTACGGTCGCAAAGACGACGAGCGCTGCCGATATGCCGACAACGGACGCGATGCCGTCTGTGCCGGAGCTTGCGAGAGTCTTGAACAGTCCCATCATAAGCACGGTCATAACAAAGCCGTAGGAGCTCGCCTCATGGAGGGCGTCCGTCTCAACGAGCTTAAGCTCGTGCGCGGCAAAGCCGAGAAGCAGGCAGACAACATACATCGGGACATAGCCCTTTGTCACATAATCTATCCAGTAAGCGGCGAGAGTGATAAGTGCGAGCTTTAAAAGGATAATGGTAGTGCTTGTGGCTCTCTTCTTCTTTTTCTCGTCCTTCTTCTCCTCGGAGGCGGCTGTAGCGGCCTTGAATTCGCCGTTTCTGTAGAGCTTTGTGAGCCTCCTCGTCTCCTTCTTCAGGCAGAACGAGGTCAGCGGATAGCCGACAAGTCCCTGGAGGGAGAGGCAGACTATCGCAACAAGGGCTGCGGAGGTCTTGCCCGCTTCCGTAGCGGCGCTCGACATCATCGCGGTAGCTATTGCGCCGCCGGCGAGCGGAGGCGCTGCGGCGATTGCATTATCAAAGCCGAAGAGTGCGGTTCCGAGCGTCAGGCATATTATCGTTATCGCGGCGACACCCATGAGCGAAATTATGACGGTCTTCCACTGCGCCGCCATCTCTTTTCTGCTTATGAGCGTGCCGAGGTGGGTGACGAGCAGACCGCAGGCGACTTTAAACAGCGCATCGGACACGCCCGCGTCGTCTATTATCGTCTTCGGAAAAAGCCCCGTAGAAAAGCCGACAAGCATAAGTATCATGATGACAAGCACCGAGGGTACCCAGCCCTTTGTCACCTTTGCCAGTATCTCCGAGATGGCGAACACCAGCAGCAACGCGGTAAACGCGCCGAAAGCCGAAACTATTATAGAATTCACTTTACATCTTTCCCCTCATTAAAAAACGGTATTGCTATTAAAGGAACTTATCGAGCTCGCGCTCAACGTTCTCGTACTTCTTGACCTTGGGCTCGCGGATGAGCTTTCCTCTCGCCATGACCATCTTCACGTCACGAAGAGCGGTGAGGTCGTCGATAGGATTTTTCTCCGTAACGATAAGATCCGCGCACTTTCCGGGCTCAACGGTGCCGGTGATATCATCGATATGCGCTATCTCGGCGTTCCTCTTCGTAGCGGTATAGAGCGCAAACTTGTTCGACACGCCGCAGTACTTGTGGAAATAGACAAGCTCTCTCCACATATCGTAGTGGGTGATGAACGGGCAGCCGGTATCGGTTCCGAGGCCGACGGGAATGCCGTTTGCAAGGCACTTCTCGGAGCAGTCGATTATACCCTCAAAGACCACCTTGCCGTTGAATTGCGAAAGCTCGGTGGCGTGGCTTACGGAGCGGTCGAACAGCGCAAAGGGAAGCGCGGGAGAGAGCGTTGTAATGAGCGCCGCGTGCTTCTCCTTAAAGAGCGAGATTATCTCGTCATCCGCCTTAGCGCCGTGCTCTATAGTGTCCACGCCGTTTTCAAGCGCAACGCGCACACCCTCGGGGCTTTCGACATGGGCGGCTACTATGAGTCCGCGCTTATGCGCCTCGTCGCACGCAGCCTTGACTACCTCGGGAGGCATTTTCAGCGCGCCCGGCTCGCCCTTGACCTTTGCGTCAAGCACGCCGCCGGTTATCATAAGCTTTATTAGGTCGGGCTTATCCTCGGCGATTTTCGCAACAAAAACTCTCGCCTGCTCCGGGCTCTCGGCTATATATGCGAGTGAGCCCGCCATGTGTCCGTCCGGGACGGAGACAGCCATATTTGCGGCGAGGATTCTCGGGCCGACTGTCTTGCCGGCGTTTATATCGTCGCGGATGCTCGAATCGGCGTTCTCAACTCCGCCGACGGTTCTTATGGTCGTAACTCCGCTGTTAAGCTGCATCTGAGCAGCGCTGCGGCAGACGGCCTTGATTATCTTGCGGAAAAGATTGTTGCTCGTCATTATCTTAACGAGCTTCTTCGGGTCGGACTCCTTCTTCTTCGGCTTGCCGCTCGAGGGAAGGTGGAGATGCATATTGATAAGACCGGGCATTATATATTTTCCGCCGAGGTCTATCTTCTCGTATCCGGAGATGTCCGCGTTCCCGTCAACAATGGCGGCTATCTTCTCGCCATCGACAAGAATTATCTTGCCGGACTGAGGCTCCATATCCTGAGTACCGTCGAGAATGATGCCGTTTACAAGTGCGTATTTCATTTTTTCGGTTCCTCCTTGAAAAAATTGCAAGTCCGCATTGTATGTCGCAGCAGCTTATTGGCTTATACGAATATTAACACGGCTGCTATGCTTAAAATTATAGAGCTTTTTCCTCCGTTTTGCAAGCTTTTTCCATTTAAATCGCTGAAAAGTTTTTTGTTTTTTATCACCTTTGAACGGAGAACCTGATATTTGTGCTTGAAATTATGTTATGAGCATAAAAATACCGCCGCATCCTAAGACACGGCGGAATTTTCATTATGTTTTCTCTTACTGGACGTATCCGGCGACGGTGAGCATATACTCGCCGATCTGGCCGCCGAACTCGGGAGCGCCTTCCATGATAAGCTTGCCCTTCTTAGCGGAGTCAAGCATATCGTCGAGACCGAGCAAGATGCCCAGTGCGCTGTCGAGAGAATCGAAGCGGAGGGTGAAGAAAGGCATAGCTCTCTTGTAAACGCCTCTGCCGGCTCTCGATTTGCCCGCCTTTACGCGCAGATAAGCCGAAAGCTCATCGTGGCCGTT
>ERZ856578.4340-NODE-4340-length-19349-cov-6.233863_pt1 | contig 19349 bp, 16 predicted proteins | sample MGYA00514384_ERZ856578 | MGnify/ENA primary metagenome ERZ856578 (study PRJEB29103, sample SAMN06111958) | human gut metagenome | biome: human gut; feature: ankylosing spondylitis patient; material: healthy_person | host: Homo sapiens | place: China:Hangzhou... | reverse complement strand
GCGGGAGTCGAACCCGCACGCCCTTGCGAGCACTGGCACCTGAAGCCAGCGAGTCTACCAATTCCACCACTCGCGCATCCATATTTGGTTGGCGCTGAAGCGATACGCTCAACGCGAGATAAATAATACCACGGCTCTTTGAAAATGTCAACCCTTTTGTTAAAAAACAACGGGGCAGGAGGGGACAAAACCGGCCCCCGAGGAAACCTCGGGGGCCGGAGGATCAGCGCGTGTCAGCACATCTTGGCGCCGGCGGGGATCTTGTCATCCAGCATGAGCAGGTTCAGCCGCTCCTCGCCCCGCTCGGTGTGGACGGCGGAGATGAGCATGCCGTTGGACTCCAGGCCCATCATCTTCCGGGGGGGCAGGTTGACAATGGCCATCAGGGTCTTGCCGATGAGCTCCTCGGGCTTGTAGAACTGGGCGATGCCGGACAGGATCTGGCGGTCCGTGCCGGTGCCGTCGTCCAGGGTGAAGCGCAGCAGCTTGTTGGACTTCTTGACCGCCTGGCAGTCCTTGACTTTCACGGCCCGGAAATCGGACTTGCAGAAGGTGTCGAAGTCCACCTTCTCTTCAGTCTGGGGCTCCAGCTCCAGGGGAGGCAGGGCGGCCTTGCGGGCCTGGGCCTCCAGCTCCTCCAGTTCAGCCAGGGCCTTCTCCGTGTCCACGCGGGGGAACAGATTCTCGCCCTTGGTGACGGTGGCGGTCTCGGACAGACCGCCCCAGGCGGCGGCGCTGTCCCAGGTCTGGGCGGCAGGCTCCGCGCCGATCTGGGCGAAGAGCTTGGCCATGCTGTCGGGCATGAAGGGGGTCAGCAGGATGCCGCAGATGCGGGTGGTCTCCAGCAGGTTATACATCACGTGGGCCAGACGAGCGCCGTTATGCTCCATGTCCTTGGCCAGGGCCCAGGGCATGGTCTCGTCGATATACTTATTGGCCCGGGCGATGACCTTGAACACCTCGTCCAGAGCCTTGTGGGGGGCATAGGCCTCCATGTGGCCCTCGTACACGCCCCGCAGGGCGGAGGCCATGGAGATGAGCTCCGTGTCAAAGCTCTCGGGGTTCTCCCAGCTCTTGCACCCGGCGGGCAGCTGGCCGCCGAAGTATTTGCCCACCATGGCGGTGGTGCGGCTAAGCAGGTTGCCCAGGTCGTTGGCCAGGTCGGTGTTGATGGTCTGGATCAGCAGCTCGTTGGAGAAGTTGCCGTCGGAGCCGAAGGGGAAGGTGCGCAGCAGGAAGAAGCGCAGGGCGTCCACGCCGAACTTCTCCGCCAGCAGATAGGGGTCCACCACGTTGCCCTTGGACTTGGACATCTTGCCGCCGTCCAGCAGCAGCCAGCCGTGGCCGAAAACTTTCTTGGGCAGGGGGATGTCCAGGCTCATGCAGAAGGCGGGCCAGATGATGGAGTGGAAACGGACGATCTCCTTGCCCACGATGTTCACGCCGGGCCAGTAAGCCTGGTAGTCATGATAGCGGTCGTTCTGATAGCCCAGGGCGGTGATGTAGTTGAACAGGGCGTCCAGCCACACATAGACCACGTGCTTGGGGTCAAAGTCCACGGGGATGCCCCAGGTGAAGCTGGTGCGGGAGACGCACAGGTCCTCCAGGCCGGGCTTGATGAAGTTGTTCACCATCTCGTTCACCCGGCTGCGGGGCTCCAGAAAGTCGGTGTTCTCCAGCAGATCCTGGACCTTGTCGGCGTACTTGGACAGGCGGAAGAAATAGGCCTCCTCCTCCGCGTCGGTGACGGGGCGGCCACAGTCGGGACAGCAGCCGTCCTTCAACTGGCTCTCCGTCCAGAAGGACTCGCAGGGGGTGCAGTATTTGCCCTTATAGGTCCCCTTGTAGATGTCCCCCTTGTCGTACATCTTTTTGAAGATGCGCTGGATGGACTGGACGTGATAGTCGTCGGTGGTGCGGATGAACCGGTCGTTGCTGATGTTCATCAGCTTCCACAGGTCCTTCACGCCCCGGGGGCCCTCCACGATGCGGTCCACAAACTCCTTGGGGGTGATGCCCGCCTCCTTGGCCTTGTTCTCAATCTTCTGGCCGTGCTCGTCGGTGCCGGTGAGGAACATCACGTCGTAACCGGCCAGGCGCTTATACCGGGCCAGGGCGTCGGTGGCCACGGTGCAGTAGGTGTGGCCGATGTGCAGCTTGTCGCTGGGGTAGTAGATGGGGGTGGTGATATAAAACCGCTTTTTATTCTCCATTGTTGTGATCTCCCTCGTTGTTAATTTCCTTCGTGGGGGCCAGCCGCGCTCCGCCGGAGCGCACCGGACCCATATGGCTCAGCAGGGCCATGGCCCCGGCCAGATCGCTGAGGATAAACGCCGCCGCCAGGGCCAGCCGGAAGAGGTCCAGACTGTCCCCCAGGCTGAGCAGCCCCAGATAGACGCCGAACAGGCAGAAGAACTGCCCCCGGCGGGGATGGGGGTGGGCATAGCGCAGGGCGGCCAGCTCATAGCTGCCCAGCATCAGGAAAGCCACCGCCGCCAGGGCGGGACCATAGTCCATGAGCACCGGGTCGGTGCCGTGGTTTAAGTGGAAGGCGAACAGCCAGGCCAGGCCCGCCGCCGGCTGGACCAGGGACCAGGGACCGGCCTTTGTGGTGATGGGCCCCCGATAGCCCTCCCGCCCCAGCACCAGCAAGGCCGGGCCGGACAGAAAGCTGAGCAGGGCGCACAGCAGCAGGGCGATGGGATAGGTGACGGGATAGGTGGCAGACCCTGCCGCGAGGTTGGCCCGCCAGACGGTCAGTTGGTAAAAGCCCTCCTGTGCAGTGAGGGCGCCCCCGGCCAGCATGAGCAGGGCCCCGGCGGCCATCAGGGTCATATACAGGGCAGAGGGGCAGGGGAGGGCCTCCTCCGCCGTGTTCGGCGGACCCTCCCGCCGCAGGGCCAGCAGCAGGATCGCCGCCACCGCCGCCGTCAGGACCAGCAGCAGGACGGGGGCGGGGCCGCCGGCGGGGAACAGCAGGGTCTCCGGGTCAAAGCTGACCCGCCGCTGCCACAGGCGCAGGCCCAGCCCCAGGACGCCCCCGATGAGAGCCAGCCCGGGCAGATATACGTTCTTTCCCATGAACGGTGAACGCTCCTTTTTCTTTGGTACAGATTTTAAGACACTGTTTTTATGATATACCCCTCGGGGCAAAAAATCAAGGCGGCGGGCCGGTTTCCGACCCATTTCCCGGATATTTTCCCGGCTTTTTCAGGGGCTATTATTTGTGGCGCAGCTTGTCCTCGTGCTTCTTGCCGCCGAACTGGCGGGCCACGGCGACAACGAGCATGATGATGCCAAGAATGTTGACCACGCCGGAGGCCCAGTCGGGCAGCATCCCGTGGGTATACAGCATCTGTCCGGCGGCCAGGAAGACCAGGTCCACCAGCAGCAGGCTGCGGGCCACCGGGTCCATGCGGGCGCGGTCCCGCACCTGTTTGTCCGCCAGGGCGCTGTCACGGGCCCGGGCCCGGACGGCGGCGCTGGAGTTGTTGTGGCGCTTTTTCGATTTGCTCATAGTGATGCTCCTTCTCGTTCAATGACGCCGCCGCCCACCACCAGGTCGCCGTCATAAAAGACCACGGCCTGGCCGGGGGTAACGGCCCGCTGGGGCTGGTCAAAGACCACCTGCACCCGGTCCGGGGATATCTGCTCCACGGTGCAGGGCTGCTCGGCCATGCGGTAGCGGATCTTGGCCCGGAGACGCAGGGGGGCGTTTAATTGGTCAAAAGGTATCCAGTTCACGTCGCTGGCGGTGAGGGTATCAGAGAACAGGGACGCGTTGTCCGACAGGACCACGGCGTTGTCCTCTGGCCGCACCTGCTTGACATACAGCCGCCCGTGGTTAGAGGACACCCCCAGCCCCCGGCGCTGGCCCACGGTATAGCCCACGATGCCCGTGTGCTCCCCCAGGACGTGGCCCTCCTGATCCAGAAACGGCCCGTGGGGATAGGTCTTTCCCGTGTGGCGGCGGATAAAGGCGGCATAGTCCCCGTCGGGGACGAAGCAGATGTCCTGGCTCTCGTGCTTTTTCGCGTTGATGAGTCCCTGCTGGGCGGCGATGGCCCGGATCTCGTCCTTGGACAGGTCCCCCAGGGGGAACAGACTGTGGACAAGCTGGTCCTGGGTCAGGTTATAGAGCACATAGCTCTGGTCCTTCTCCGGGTGGAGGGCCTTGCGCAGCAGCCAGCGTCCGCTGCTCTGGTCATAGTTCAGGCGGACATAGTGCCCCGTGGCCACATAGTCCCGGTCCAGCTCTTTCGCCCGCTGGAGCAGGGCGCCGAACTTAAGGTATCGGTTGCAGTCGATGCAGGGGTTGGGGGTCTCCCCCTGCTCATAGGCGCAGGCGAAGCGGTCCATCACCTGTTGGTGGAACTGGCGGGAGAAGTTGAACACATAAAAAGGAAAGCCCAGCTGCCGGGCCACCGCCCGGGCATCCTCCACATCGTCCAGGGAGCAGCAGCTGCTCTCCCCCTCCACGCCCACGTCCCCGTTGTCAAACAGCTTCATGGTCACGCCGATGAGGTCGTGGCCCGCCTGTTTCAAAATCCAGGCCGCCGTGGAGCTGTCCACGCCGCCGCTCATGGCGACGGCCACCTTTGCGCACATGCTGCGTCCCCCTCTCTGGAGCACTGGGTTACATAACACCCAGTATCAGGAAAATCAAAATGGATAACGGTCATTTTGCCCAACCGCTTGAGAATACTTTTTGCAGTATATCACACTTTTTTCCCGTCGGCAACCACCGGGAAAATCACGCCAAACTCCACAGGCCCAGGCGTTTGCAGGGAAACGGGCCTTACGAATACATATTGTATTGCTTGGTTTTTATACAGCGGACGGACACAAGATATTGTAGACCCGCACAATTTACAAACGAGGCAAAGCGTGGTATACTTCAGTTCCGGTACCCCAAGTGGGTCCCAACAGATTTTCCCGGCGGCAGCCTTGCCGCCGTTTTCCATGTACTTTGCGCGTGTTTTTTGTACCAAGGAGAGAATTTGAGAGGAGTGCGCACCGTGAAAGTCATCAAGCGAGACGGAAACATCGTCGATTACGACCGGAGTAAGATCGTCCGTGCCATAGAGAAGGCCAATGCAGAGGTAGCCCCCGATGAGCGGCTGTCCAAGGACCGCATCGACGCGGTGATCGACCGCATCGAGGCCCTCAAACGCCCCCGGATGCTGGTGGAGGATATCCAGGACCTGGTGGAGCAGGGGCTGGTGGAGGAGAACAAATTCCACCTGGCCAAAACCTATATCATCTATCGCTATAACCGGGCCCTGGTGCGCAAGGCCAACACCACCGACGAGTCCATCCTGTCCCTGCTGCGCAACGAGAACCAGGAGCTGGCCGAGGAGAACTCCAACAAGAACACCATGATTGCCGCCACCCAGCGGGACTACATCGCCGGCGAGGTGAGCCGGGACCTGACCCGCCGTCTGCTGCTGCCCGATGTCATCTCCAAGGCCCACGACGAGGGAGCCATCCACTTCCACGACGCGGACTATTTCGTCCAGCCTATCTTCAACTGCTGCCTCATCAACATCGGGGACATGCTGGACAACGGCACTGTGATGAACGGCAAGCTCATCGAGTCCCCCAAGAGCTTTCAGGTGGCCTGCACGGTGATGACCCAGATCATCGCCTGCGTGGCCTCTAACCAGTACGGCGGCCAGTCGGTGGACCTGCGCCACCTGGGCAAATACCTCCGCCGCAGCCGGGAGAAGTTCCGCCGCCACATCGAGGCCGACTGTGCCGGTCATGCCGATGCGGAGACGCTGGAGCGGCTGGTGGAGGACCGGGTGCGGGACGAGCTGAAGTCCGGCGTACAGACCATTCAGTATCAGATCAACACCCTGATGACCACCAATGGCCAGTCCCCCTTCGTCACCCTGTTCCTGAACCTTCAGGAGGACGACCCCTATCTGGAGGAGAACGCCATGATCGTGGAGGAGGTGCTGCGCCAACGCCTGGAGGGCATCAAGAACGAGGCCGGGGCCTATATCACCCCCGCCTTCCCCAAGCTGGTGTATGTGCTGGACGAGCACAACTGCCTGAAGGGCGGCAAGTATGACTACATCACCGAGCTTGCCGTAAAGTGCTCCGCCAAGCGGATGTACCCCGACTATATCTCCGCCAAGAAGATGCGGGAGAACTACGAGGGCAACGTGTTCTCCCCCATGGGCTGCCGCTCCTTCCTGTCCCCCTGGAAGGATGAGAATGGCAACTATAAGTTCGAGGGCCGCTTCAACCAGGGCGTGGTCTCCCTGAACCTGCCCCAGATCGGCATCCTGGCCCGGGGGGACATGGACAAGTTCTGGTCCCTGCTGGAGGAACGCCTGGACCTGTGCTATCAGGCCCTCATGTGCCGCCACAATGCCCTGAAGCAGGTGCGGTCCGACTCCTCCCCCATCCACTGGCAGTATGGTGCCATCGCCCGCCTGCCCAAGGGCGCGCCCATCAAGCCCCTGCTCTACGGCGGCTACTCCTCCATCTCCCTGGGGTATATCGGCCTGTACGAGGTGACCAAGCTGATGACCGGCGTGAGCCACACCCAGCCCGGCGGCACGGAGTTTGCCCTGAAGGTCATGAACCGCCTGCGCAAGGCCTGTGACGACTGGAAGGCCCAGACCAACATCGGCTTCGCCCTGTACGGCACCCCGGCGGAGAGCCTGTGCTACCGCTTCGCCCGCATCGACAAGGAGCGCTTCGGCACGATCCCTGACGTAACCGACAAGGGTTATTATACCAACAGTTATCACGTGGACGTGCGGGAGCACATCGACGCCTTCCACAAGTTCACCTTCGAGTCCCAGTTCCAGAAGATCTCCACCGGCGGGTGCATCTCCTATGTGGAGATCCCCAACATGCGCCACAACCTGGAGGCGCTGAAAGAAGTGGTGCGCTTCATCTATGACAACATCCAGTACGCCGAGTTCAACACCAAGAGCGACTATTGCCAGGTGTGCGGCTTCGACGGGGAGATCATCATCAATGATGACAACCAGTGGGAGTGCCCCGTCTGCCACAACAAGGACCGGGCCAAGATGAACGTCACCCGCCGCACCTGCGGCTATCTGGGCGAGAACTATTGGAACGTGGGCAAGACCAAGGAGATCAAAGCGCGGGTGCTGCATCTGTAAGTTTAAATTATAACCGATGTGAAAGTACAACTTGATCGCGAATATCACAACTCGATCGCAAACAGTCCGTTTTTTCGTGCAGACCCAAGATACAACTTGATCGCGAATAGAACAAGAAAACAAAGTATAAGCATCCACTAATACGCATAATTACACAGTTCCGATTCGAAAGAAGGACATCTCACCCAACCTGGTTTAGTTGGGTGAGGTGTCCTTTTCTGCACCGTCAAGCAGACTTTTCTTCATGTCTTCGAATGAGATGGGGGTCAACATGGTTTTCTTTGGGGCATTTGATTTGCTGCGGGACAGCAGTTTTATGACTGCACCGGTAAGGTCGCGCTCGGTCAGCTTCTGTTTGGGGTTTGCAATGACCCTGCTGTAGGCGGCATCGACTTTTTTGAACTCGATGGTACTTCCGAGAATGCTGGCGACATTGCTATAAACATTCTGGCGGAGCGCATCGGCTTCTCTGCATTGGTCGAGATAGCTTTGAGCAAACGCTTCCTGATGCTGTTCATCGACATGGAGCGCCGGATCGGCATCCGCATGCATTGGATTGTGTGGGATGGTATCTTGCAGCAAACAGTAGAGCTGTTTCATCCTTGGCTGCACGCGGGTTCGGATGAAGACTGCGTTGATTTCTGGTGGAGGCGTTTCGCGGTAGTATGCGCGGTGAAGTTCGATGTAGGACTTGATTAAAAAATAAATGATACCGTGAGAAAGCTCGTACAGAGCCTCTGCAATTTCAGAGGTTGGCGGAACACACTTCTGGAACCATTGATAGCGGAACAACATTTTCAGCATACGAGAGAAGTAGGCATGGTTTTCACAGTAGGCATTCCCGTTAATGATTTCCCCAATGCGCCGTGCGGTTCGAGGTTCTTTGAACATCTTGGAGTAGGCATCCTCCGTTCCAACGACAACGAAAGCAACCTTCGTCTCGTTGGTGAGAAGTAGGAGAGATTCAAAGGAGTTTTCTTTTGTGGTGTTAAAGTCAATGAGCTGAATCTCGTCCAGGATGATGGCACCGATGGAAAAGATTTCGATCAGTTTGCGAATGCAGCTGGATTTTTCACCGAGACTGCGCTTAGATTCTACCATTTTCTGATAGATCGGCTCATCCAGATTCAGAGCGCGATCAATTGCTTCCCCAATGCGGGAATACAGCGCGGAGAAGTTGCTGTTTGGGATGCAGTTTACGGCGAGATAAACGATTTGAGGGTATCGCCCGCCGTGGTCGTCGTGATGATAAATGACCTGCGGATAATGAGACAACAGAATTTCCAACGAAGAACTTTTGCCGCACCCGGAATAGCCGAGCAGGGCAAGCCCAGTGTTTGCGGCGCTGGCGGGATTGCCAAGGAGCTGATGGTAACTTTCGGATGTCTGGCCATTTGTGCTGATACGTGCAGTGGGGGTGAGGTTGAATTTGGAAATCCGGCTCCGGTAAGAAGCGGAGAGGATGTTGTAGAATGTCACTTCCAGCTCGTGGTGAAACGGAAGCGGAAATCGCAGTTCCTTCAGCACATCGAGGTTCATCTCAATTTCTTCCGGCGACATGGTTTCGGTGGCCGTGCAGTCATACGGAATCGGTTTGAGGTATGCGGTGTAGACTTCCTCCTGACTTCTCGGAAATGGCAGCGCTTCGATGAACGGATTTCCTCTGGAGGCGAGCAGCTTGGATTGTGTATACCTCGCGTCCACTGCGGTGGAAACGCCGAGGGAGAGGTCATCGTATTGATGGCCGGGAGTGCCGGGATAGTATTCATAATTTGCTTGCACAGCGGCTGCACTTCCTTAAAATTTCAATTTTTCTTCCTGCTTGGCTGCGTGGTCGGCATCGGCCCAGTAGTTCGGATCATTCGGGTCATCGGCTGTGAAATCAATCTCAAAAGAGGGCAGTGCAGCAGGAGTTGGATTCGTAGTGGCTAGGGGAATTGCTTCGGAATTGGGGAGGCGATTTGACAGCGCATTGGCGGAATTGGTGAGAAAACGCTCTTTGCGGCGATGATCCAACATATTTTCTTTGCTGGCAGGCCCTGAACTCAACTGCTTGGCATCGGAGACGATACCCTGGTAGATGGAGTTTGCGGCCACCTGCATCTGGAGGTTCATTTCAAGACCGACTTTATCCTGCGCTTTCTTTTTCTGATAAAATTGCTCATACTCTTTCATCGTCATCCCAGAAAAGTCGGCGTTTCCGGTTTTCTCCGGATTGAGCTTAGCTTGCTTGAGTTCTCCTTTGTTCAGGTAATACAGAAAGCCAATGTCTCTGGGGTCAATACGGGCATCAAACGGTTCCTTCTTCCGCCCGGCGCATTCCATTTGTGTGCGGAAATAAGGGTCCAACAGATTGATGTAATTCAGATTTTTCCATGTTAGTCCGGCCCGTGAAATCTTCGCAGGTACAGGTTTCATCAAAGAATAGATATATTGATTGTAATTGCCGATGGGGCGAGGGTTTCCATAGGTTTTCACACCATATTGCCACAAATCCATGGGTGTTGGTACGATTTGTTTTTCGCACATATCCTTCGTGAGAGGATAAGTTGACATATAGGAATGATTGTGCTTGAGAATAAAGGTAATCACCAGACGAGTGAAATCATGGATATCCAGTGTAGCCTGTTGATGGTGCTTGGAATCGTGTCGCTTCTGAATCTGCCCAACACTTTCGGTGAACGGGTTGATATCCTGGTGGAACTGGCGGAACATATGCTCGACGATCCCTTTCAGGGAACCGGTGGCCGGAGAAACCAGTTCTCGTGTGATGCCGAGTTCTTGAAAAATCTGTTCGGTTTGTTTTCCGCGATATTCTGCGCCGCGGTCACATCGAATGCGCTTGGGCAGAAATCCGGGAAACCAGTCCGCTTCGGAGGTTTCAATGCCATATTTCTGACAGAGCGCAGCTTTGTCATCGGATAAATTCAGCAGACAGTTTGTAAGGCCCAGGGTACTATTATTTTCGAACGAAACAGAAAATGCGACGATAGCTCGTGTGTAGACGTCAATCATAAGGTAAAGAATAGGCCGTCCCACAGTATCCTGATGATTACCGGAGGACACAAGGGAGATATCTATCTCGCATTCGTCAATTTCCACGCAGTCGCCAGGACCACAGACATCATGCAGACTGTCACTAAGAAGCAACCGCTGATTGTTCCGGTATTCCTGCCGACTGGTCTTGACAATGTCGATGTCCTTTTGACTCAAGACTTTATGGACATAGTAAGTAAATTGACGAAAAGACGGCCGTTTTGTGAGTGGGAGCAGGGAAAATGCAACCCCGGACTCGCTGTATTCCGTCCTGGAATAATAGGTCTCCATCACATAATTGTACGCATTTTTCAAAGTCTGGGAGCGTCCGGATTGAAAGATTTTGATTCCTTCATCAAATTGTTTCTTGATTTCCGGTGTGATAATCAGGCCGGAAGCGATGCCGTATCGTGCGGGCCTTCCGGTCTTGGATTGATACTCGGAGATATTGGTAGCATGACTGATGCGACCGTCAAGAAGCGCATTGACATCGAATCCGCTTTGCAGATAGAGACGGACAGTTTTCCAGAATGTCGTTTTTCCAATGGAAAGAGACTGGCAGATCGCATTGATTTCGGCGCTGGATTGTCTGGAGTGGAGGCGGAGGTAGGTAGGGCCAAAACTCTGCTCAACCTGTCGGATGACAGCAAGCTTGGTGTCAAATGTCTTTTTTAAGACGCCGGTGAGTATATTGTGGTCGGTGACGGTTTTCTCCTCGGCGGGGAGCAGAATCCATTCGCCGTGTTGGACCTGCTGTATGAGAATTTGCAGACTATAAGAAATCAAATCCAATTGTGTGCAGTTCATGCGGCAGAGAATGACCTGACCAAGTTGTATCGCGATGATCCGAAATCGAACCTGAGTTTCCTGGTCCAGGATTATCATTCCAATGTTGATTTGCAGGTCTTCCATGTGTCAATCTCCTTCCGATATTGCTGGGCGAGTTCCGAATAGTTCAGGATCGCGGTATCCATGTGCTGTGGGAGTATTTTGCGTGTTGCAATGAGATGTTTTAGGACAGAACTATCGTCATGTACGGCTGCGGCCGAGTAGTATTCCACGACCTGTCGGATGTTATTGTACAGTACGGAATTCAACTCGGTTTTGAAGCACAGATGAAACGGAACCTTTGTTTCGCGCCAGTAGCACTGTTCGAGGAATAGCTTTTGAACAGTGCGCGGGTTCTCCAATTCTGTGCGGCTATTTTTCAAGGAGTAGGCATCCGCATGGCCGCTGCTCTGTATGACCAGAAAGTCTGTTGTCATGAGGGTGTTCCGGTTATGGGGGTGCCGGATACCGTACTGGTCGCACAGGCGAAGCGTATCCTTGAGCGGGAGTGGGTACTGTTCGTAAATTTCCGCCGTGCGCACATCCCACCGGAGAATGTGCCATAGCATTGCCTCGCCTTGGGAGAGAAGGTGGACAGTTCGCCCAGTTTTCCAGTCAATGGGGTTAGAGCAAGTCCCCAAAGACCCGAAATCAGAAACCTGAACAAATGGAACATATTTGACACCAGGTCCCATACCACGGTCACTTTTTCGATTTTGCTGCCTCATCTGCAATCATCCTTTCAATTTTCGCAATGCGGGAAGGGACACATTTTGAATAGCTTGGATAGTATGCTTTGCAGTCTGACAGGTCGATTCTCTTTTCCATGACATAGTTTGCCAAACGCCGATAAGTTTCGTCTTTATCGTAATCAGAGTACTGCATGAGATTGGGCAAAAGGCTCAGAAGCTGAAGAACAAGGACATTTTCTGATGTAATCGGAATTTTTGACCCTCGGAGATAGACCGTTGTTTGCATGACCTGAACCTTTCTGCCGTGGAGTTGGGATTCCTTTTTTGTGATGATATACGACATATCAGGCGCATCCTTTAATAAGCCGATTTGGTGGGGAAACTTTTGCCGAAATAAAATCCGCGAACACGCTCATGCTGTGAAATATATCGCTGCGCGATTACTTCTTGGACGGGGAATGTTACGCCGGGGAATGTGTAAATACCAGAGGCCAGACGACAGAGCATTTTGTGACGCAGGAGTCCGTTCATCGTAGACTTTATAGAGCCATAGTCGGAGAATGGCAGGTCAATGTCTTCCACAAAGATTACATCGTTCGTTGCATAATGTGCGGTGAGCCAATGGTAAAGATGTATGAGGTGCGAGTCCGTATGGTCCATCCAATTACAGGCCGGACAGCGCTGGCGGCCTTTGGCAAATAGGATCGGCCAGGCGGAAAATATTGTGCCGCAGCGCAGGTGCTGTATGCGTACCTGCGTTTTATAGTTCTGAAAATCATCCAGCAGCACATATTCACCGGTTTCCTCCACTTCGTGCCGAAAAAATTCAGTCGAACGGAATCGCTTTGGCCTGCAAATTTTACACCATGGATATTTTAAAAATTTTGAGAGCGTACAGCTGAATGTCTTTCCGCAGGTCCTGTGTCGTATGGTCAGCCGACTCTCTCGGCTAATATAATTGAGCAAATCATAGTCACCCAGTTCATCCAGTTTATTCTGCAACTGTTCGAAGGTGTATCGAGACTCACATTTGCACCGGCGGCCATCATACACAAAGGCACGGGCGGGGGCGGTGAATATCTGGCCGCAATCTTCATGCTTGATGGTGACCTTGCTGCCCATACCTTGATAGGGAGCCATCAGGGAGTAATGCTTGCGACCACATGCTTGATGGTGACCTTGCTGCCCATACCTTGATAGGGAGCCATCAGGGAGTAATGCTTGCGACCACCGTAGGTAATCAATTTCTGATAGCATTCGGAATCTGTTGCTTGCTCATCACAATAAGGACAACTCCAGCCGGAGCCAAAGCCGTATGCAGTGGTGAGATGATGTCTGCCGCAGGTGGAGTGTTCCAACTCCAGAAGATTTTCACGATATGGACCGACCAGCGCATATTCTTTTTCCTGGATACGGGCGTTGAACATTTCGTCGTAGTTATTGGTTGGCTCCAGCGCAGAGATAAAATCTGTTGCGCTCGGGAAAAGAAAGGTCAGCATTGCGATCGTGGCTTCAATAGGAACATATGCATTACTGATTAACTGCGATTTCAAATAATAAACCACGCTTTGCTTGAAGTAGCCACTATAATCGGACATGGCTGCTTGCAATTTTGAATAGTCGTCGCCGGGACTATAGTAGCCCAAATTTTTCAACGCGCGGTAAATAGCTTTCTTTGTTATTGGGAGGTCAGCATCTGGCATGAGATGCAGCAGGTCGGCGGTGAAATTGGCGTAGCGTTCCATGATCTCTTGTGGTGCATTTGGCCTGCAAATGATGTCGTCCTGTTTTTTCTGCCGAATGTTTAGCAGACAGTGATGTTTGCTGCATATGCGAACGCCGGGCATCTGATGAGGACGATAATAGATTGGGGCTTCCCTCCAACAAATTGGACAAAAGCGTAGCTCTGCGGTTAAATTTGTGGGGCGAGCCCCAAGCAATCTGTTTCGACAGGCAGCATTGATGAACTGTATTTGCTCAGATTTGTTCAGGCATGGAGCCAGGCCGGCATAGCAGGTCGTATCGAGGAACAGTTGAGATTGAACGTTACAGGCTCCAAGTTCTTGATGAAAATTATGGAAAAATTTCGATTCATCAATGGGGGCTGTTTTATTTCCAAAAGGATATTTTCCTAAAAAAGCGAGGGAAAATTGGCGATAGCTCAGCTGATTTGAGGCAGAAAGGCGGCACTGCCACGAATACAGAGTTTCATCCTTGACGGGCGGAAGAAGTATAGGGATCATAGCAATATCACCTGGTTCAGCAATGAAATTTGTTTCGATCGAAAAGCAATTTGATATAACTATGTCGGAATCCTAAGTTTCTAATATTATATTTGATTTACTTAAATATGTCAATGCAAATACTTCAAAGATGAGAAGAATTACATATCACTCTCATATTGATTGACCAAAAAGAAAGAATCCATTATAATGTATAGAAACTGTTTCTGGAGGTGCCTGTCATGATGGATGAGGCGAAAACATATCATGAGGAAGATGAACTTGTACGCAGTCTTGTAGACATCTCTGACTGGGAACAGCTGAATCTCAAAACTTTTTTTGCCATTTTGGCACTTCAACACCCGGAGATAAAGCAAACCGAGATTGCCAAGTCGTTGGATATTACGGCGGCCACGCTATCCAGAATTATCAATGGAACATATGGAGATAAGAAAATCCGGCAGAATTGGATACCGATCTTCAAGTCCCTCATTATGCAGCTGGATGTTAGGGAGTTCCAAAAAGAGTGGGATGTCATCAAAAAGATTCACGATGAATATGAGCGCACTGGGCGTCAAGAGAAACTGAGAAGAATCATTGCAGACGTAAAAGACTTCGACGGTGGTTATAACAATAACTGGATCAGAAATGATTCTCTCTTGTACTACGGCGATATGGACAGACACTTGTTTTACGAAATTTTGGATGACACGTTCAGTGAACGAGACATTGCACAGATTAGAAAATATCTTGGATACACGGGCGGGGGAAAGGACAAGTACTATATCCACTTGGTGTGTTATGACACGAAGGTGTTTGAACAATGCGTTGACTTTATTGCAGAGGAATCGAATCCGATGCCCAATGGCGTGATACTCTCTGCCATGTGGGTTGATTTGGAGGATGCAAAAATCGTAGAGGAGTATCGCTCCTATCGGCTGCGCTGACCGAAGTATGAGAGAAAAACAAAAATCCGCAAGAATCTGACGTGTAAAATCAGATTCTTGCGGATTTTTTGCTGCCCTGCTACTTACCGCTCCGTTCTGGAGCGGGGAACAAAACCATCGGTAAAAGTAATGGGACCATGCTCAGATTCCCAGGTTTGAATATGCTTCAGAATAAGCTGTTCAATCTCTTTGTTCGCAGAGCGCCCGTGCCGTTCTGCGATATATTTTAATTTATCCATCGTCGGTGTCGGAATACGCAGCGCATATTGAGGAAGGGTGGATGCCATACAAGGAAAGTCTCCTTTCTCTGAGTGATTGTCATTATTATAGTTTAGTGAGATATTCTTGAAAAGCTATTGACAAAATAGTGACAGCACTTTACAATGAATTTGACAAATAGACATCACTTAGACGGCACCAAAGGAGGAAGTATCAATGCCGATAAATTATGCCCCCATTTGTCTCCGTTGCGGTCAGCGGCGCACCACCCACCCCAGCGGCGTATGCAGCTGCTGCCGGAAACTCAAAGGCAGCAAGCCCTGCATTCGCTGCGGCCAACGTAAGACTTCGGCGGTAGACGGCATTTGCTCCATCTGCCGTACCAGCCTCAAGAATCGCCAGGGCCGCCAGCTGACGGAAGATCAGGCAATCGAACAGACGGAGCTGCTGCTGTCCGTTCTGAAATGGCACCGAAAAGGCGTATCTTACGCACAGATTTCCGAGATGCTCGGTATCCCGCGCTCCACTGCCTTTGTAATGGCCATGCGGGCGCGGAACATGGAGCCGACGGCGCTGGAGATTTCCGACCCGGATGCGGGGCTGGAGGATCGCCTGCTGGGTGCCGCCGGGAATTGAGTCAGCCCCTCTCGCCCCGTCGCTGTTACAATAGATTCACCACGATTTCTGGGAGGATTTAGACATGAAGAAGAAATTGCAGCTGACGGAGCGGGAATTTAACCAATTCGAGGACTACCTGCGCCACGACGAGCGGGAAGAATCCACCATCGAAGCCTACCTCCGCTCCCTGACCCGGTTTGCGGAGTGGGCGGATGGCCGGGCTGTCACCAAGGAACTGGCCATGGAGTGGAAGGCGGCGCTGGCCGAGTCCGGCTACCGCCCCATCTCGGTAAATGCGATGCTGGCGGCGGTGAACAAATTCTTCACCTGCATGGGGCGAGAAGACTGTAAAGTCAAATATCTCAAGCTCCAGCGGCAGATGTTCCGCAAGTCGGAGAAGGACCTGTCGAAAGAGGAGTATCAGCGTCTGGTCCAAGCCGCCCACGAGAAGGGCGATTTGCGGATGGAGCTGATTCTGGAGACCATCTGCGCCACCGGGATTCGGGTGGGCGAGCTGAAGTACATCACCGTGGAGGCCGTGCGGGCGGGCGTGGCGGAGATCGCTTTAAAGGGCAAAATCCGCACCATTTTGCTCCCCCACCGCCTGTGCCGCAAGCTGCAAAAGTACGCCAAACAGCAAAAAATCGCCTCGGGCAAGCTATTTCTCACCCAAGACGGTCTCCCGGTCTCTCGACAATCTATCTGGACCCGCATGAAGGCCCTCTGTGAGGCGGCGGGCGTGGAGCGGAGCAAGGCGTTCCCCCACAATCTTCGCAGTCTGTTCGCCCGGTCCTTCTACGGCTCCTGCCACGACGTGGTGCGCCTGGCGGATGTGCTGGGGCACAGCAGCATTGAAACCACCCGAATTTACCTCATGTCCACGGGGAAAGAGTACCTCCGGCAGCTGGATAAGCTGGGTCTGGTCCAATGATTTGCATAATTGTTGTTTTGTAACGCAATGGGCGGTTCTTGTCTGAAAACAGCATAAAAAATGCCCTGCAAGTCATTTGCAGAGCGAAAAGTGATGAAAAATGATTGAGCCGGTTCAAATCCCTAGGAATCGGCTCTGTTTTTGGTTGTAAAATTTTACAGAATGCTTGCCTTTTTGCGTGGAAAGTGGTATCCTAACCGTGGGTTTTTGCACCTTTTTTGAGGTGCAACTCTGTGAGACTGCTAAACAACAATTACGTCCAAAACGAACGGGGTTGAGCAATGGGACGGCTACATGTTGAGACAATTCAAATCGACCCGGCGCTGCTCCGCCGGACGGCGGACGGTGCGGTGCTCACGCCGGAAATTCTGGCGGACTACGCCGCCAAGCTCCGTGCTCAGGGGCGGCGAGAGGACAGCGTCCGAAGCTGCGAGCGGACTATGGGGCAATTTTACGACGCCCTGCCAGAAGACAAGCTGGTGGGCAAGGATACTCTGCAAAATTGGCGGGACCAACTGCTGGCGGAACAGTACGCCGTCCGCAGCGTGAACAGCAAGGTCTCCACCCTCAACGCCCTGCTGGAGAGCATGGGCTGCCGGGAGTTCCAGGTGACCAAGCAGCTCCCCGCCGAGGAGTTCGACACCCCGGAGCTGACCCGTCAGGAGTACGTCCGAATGCTCCAGACGGCCAAGATTCTGGGGGACGAGCGGGCCTACGTCCTGACCAAGCTCTTCGCAACCACGGGAATCGCCGTGCTGGATCTCCCGGCGGTGACGGTGGAGGCGGTGCAAACCGGCCACGCCGTCCTGAAATCGGGCAAGAAGCTGGAGATCATCCGCTTCCCGGCCAGTCTGCAAGCGGACCTCTTGCGCTACGCCCGAGAGAACGGCCACCTCTCCGGCATGATTTTCACGAAAAAAGACGGCTCCGCCATCGCCAGAACTCAGGTCAGCCTGTTCATCCAAAAGCTGGCCCAGGAGGCCAAGATACCGGCCGAAAAGGGCAACATCCGTGCTTTGCGGCAGCTCTATAAGACGACGATTTCCGGCATCGAGGCCAACTTCGACCTTCTGGTGCGGCAGGCGTATGAGCGGCAGCTGGAGACGGAACAGTTGAGCGTGGGGTGGGAGTAACCCCGGCGATTTTCCAAGAAAAATTTATTAAGTTATTAGGAAAGTATTTATGAAAGCAAACGAACAGCCAAGTTTTAACTTCAAACGCATCTGCGCCCTCTGTATTGCGGTGTATGTGGCGCTGGTCATTCTCCTTTATTTTCTCATGGGCCATCAACTCCACTTCCGGGAGTCCCGGGGGGACATTGCTTTGCCCGTCGCCGAGGCGGGCACCGTGGAGCTGGCACAGGGGGCAGTGCTCGAACAGACCTTCTCCATGGAGGTCCAACGCTTGCAGGAGGTCAACGTCCAGTGGGGGACCTACTACCGTCCCAACAGCGGCACGGCCACCATGGAGCTGTACAACCAGAACGACGGTTCCCTGGTGCTGTCCCAGACTTTTGATGTTTCTAAAATTCAGGAGGGCGGCGTGACCACCATGACGGCGGACGAGCCCATCGAGGGACTGACCAATGTACCCCTGCTGCTGCGAGTGTATGCCGACTCCGCTCCCGGCGCGGCGGCCTCGCCCCTGATGTCCGTCAGCGGCGAAGCGGCCTTGAATGAGGACCTGAAAGAGGACCAGACGCCCTTCTCCCTGACCATGAACGGCCAGCCGACACAGGGTGTGCTGTGTTTCTCCGTCACCGGCGAGGACTACATCTGGACCGGCCTGCACTACTGGGAGTTCACCGCCGCCCTGGGTGCGGTCATCGCTCTGTATCTGCTGCTGGTCTACCGCAAGTGGACCCAGGGCAAGCACAGTTTCCTGGCCAACGCCCTGGTGGCGGTGCAGAAGTACCGCTTCCTCATCAAGCAGCTGGTGGACCGGGACTTTAAGGCAAAATACAAGCGCTCGGTGCTGGGCGTGTTTTGGAGTTTCCTGAACCCGCTGCTGAATATGCTGGTGCAGTATGTGGTGTTCTCCAATATGTTCAAGTTCGATATTCCGTATTTTCCGGTCTATCTGCTGTGCGGCAACGTGGTGTTCAGCTATTTTTCCGAGTCCTGCGGCATGGCGCTGACCTCTATCGTAGGCAATGCGGGGCTGATTACCAAGGTCTACGTGCCCAAGTATATCTATCCTCTGACCCGCATTATGTCCTCCATGGTAAACCTGTTGATTTCCTTGATCCCGCTGTTTGCGGTGGCGCTGATTTCCGGGCTTCTGCCCACTAAGGCGTATCTGCTGCTGCCCATCCCGTTGCTCCTGCTGGCGCTGTTCTGCCTGGGACTGGGGATGCTGCTGGCGGCGGCCATGGTGTTCTTCCGGGACATTCAGTTCTTGTGGGGTGTGCTGACCACCATCTGGATGTACCTGACCCCGATTTTCTACCCCGTGAGCGCCCTGCCGGAGGGGGTGCAGGCTGTGGTGAAGATGAACCCGCTGTATCTCTATGTGACCTTCGTCCGCAGCTGCATCATCGACGGCATCTCCCCGGAGCCGGTGCTGTACGCCCAGTGCGCGGTCATTGCGCTGGTGACGCTGGTGATCGGCGCGGTTGTCTTCAAAAAATCTCAGGACAAGTTTGTCCTCTATCTGTAACAGGTCCGTCATCTTTGCCTATCCGCACCTGTTTACAAACCCTGCCACCTTGC
>ERZ856578.4334-NODE-4334-length-19360-cov-3.317689_pt1 | contig 19360 bp, 21 predicted proteins | sample MGYA00514384_ERZ856578 | MGnify/ENA primary metagenome ERZ856578 (study PRJEB29103, sample SAMN06111958) | human gut metagenome | biome: human gut; feature: ankylosing spondylitis patient; material: healthy_person | host: Homo sapiens | place: China:Hangzhou... | reverse complement strand
CCGCACCGCTCAACACACTCAGCACCGCGCCAAGCCCATGGGTAAACGCAGACCAAAAACGTAAAGCATCATAGGGGTCACGAACCCGAGTGATTTGCTGTTTTTGCACTCTGTCGGAAACAGCAGCCGGCAACGGTGCAGAATGAATTGTCCGTGTCATACAGCTCACTTCCTTTTCTTCACCATTATATTACATCATTTTATAAACTGTGTCAATATATAAATTATAATATTATATAATTTTGAAAATTATTTTCAACCTCAAAAAAACACCGTTCAGAATCGAACGGCGTTTTTTCTATGGTTTAGTGCTGTGCTTTTGCCAACTCGGTCAGCTGGGTGAACGCAGCCTTGTCATTGACCGCCAGCTCGGCGAGCATCTTGCGGTTAATCTCAATGCCAGCTTTTTTCAGCCCATTCATAAAGGTGGAATAATTCATTCCATTCAGCTTGCAGGCAGCGCTGATACGGGTGATCCACAGTCTGCGGAAATCACGCTTCTTCAGGCGACGGCCGGTGTATGCATACGTCAGGGACTTAAACACGGCCTGCTGAGCCATCTTAAAATGCTTGGATTTGGAACCCCAGTAGCCCTTGGCGAGCTTCAGGGTCTTATTTCTTCTTTTGCGCGTCATCATTGCGCCTTTTACTCTTGCCATAGTAAATTGCCTCCTATATCTTCAGCTTGATCGCGGTGTCGTAGTTCGATTATTTGTAAGGGATCATCTTGCGGACCGTAGCGGACAGGGTCTTGTCCACATAGCCGCCGGCGCGCAGGCGACGGGTGCGCTTGGTGGTCTTCTTGGTCAGGATATGGCTCTTGTTGGCCTTGGCGCACTTGACTTTACCGGTTTTGGTCAGGTTGAATCTCTTTTTGGAAGCACTGTGAGTCTTCAGTTTCGGCATAATAGGTTCTCCTTCCGTTTGTTCGCGGCGCATCGCCGCATCCGTTTACTTTTTCTGGCTGCTGGGCTTCGGCGCAATGAACATCGCCATATGGCGACCCTCCAGCTTGGGCGGCTTATCCATCACGGCAACATCGGCACACTCCTCGGCAAAACGCTTCAGCAGATTCTCGCCGATTTCGGTATGCGCCATTTCGCGGCCGCGGAAACGGACAGTGACCTTGACGCGATTGCCCTCGGCAACAAACTTTTGCGCGTTTTTCAGCTTCACATTGAAATCCCCAATGTCGATGCTGGGCGACATACGGATCTCCTTGATTTCGACCACATGCTGATTTTTGCGGGCCTCTTTCTCCTTTTTTGCCTGTTCAAAACGGAACTTTCCATAGTCCAGCAGTTTGCAGACGGGCGGTACCGCCGTCGGAGAAATTTTGACCAGGTCAAATCCCTGTTCCTCTGCGATCTTCAGAGCCTCATCCGCAGACATAATACCAAGCTGTTCGCCCTGGCCGCCGATCAGGCGCACCTCCTTGTCGCGGATCTCCTCGTTGATCTGATGAGCCACGTTGCTAATACCGAAGCACCTCCTAAAAATAATGCTTAATTGCAAAATAAATCTCGGTCGCCGTAAGGCATCCGCACACAAACAAAACGCATAAACTATGCGTTTTCTTCTCCTGTTAACCTTTTTGCATAAAAGCGAAAGGTGAGAGCGGATGCCACCGTTCTTCTTTGTTTTACTTGGTAAGTATACTCTCTCATGCTTTGCTTGTCAACCACATTTTACAAATTTTTTCAATACCATTTCTGCCGCAGCGTGCGCCACAGGAAAAGCCGCCAGGACGCGGTGCGTCCCAGCGGCCCCGACGTCATTTATTTCTGATACGGCGCCAGTTCCAGCCGGCAGAACCACCCCTGCGGATGGCCGCAGACCGGGCATTCCTTGGGCGCAACGGTAGCACGGGTCATAAAGCCGCAGTTCAGGCACACCCATCCAGTCTCCTGTTCGCTGATATACAGCTGGTCCCGGCTCATATAATCCAGGAACAGCTGGAAACGCTGAGCATGGGTCTTCTCAATTTCAGCAATCAGTCCAAACTTCCCGGCGATTTCCTGAAAGCCCTCCTCATGGGCGATTTTGGCAAAATCGGGATAGATGAGCCCATGTTCCTCTTCCTCGTTATGAACGGCATAATTAAGCAGCGCCCTGGTATCCTTTTTTTCATCCACAGGATAGCCCGCCGTGATCTCTACACTGCTGCAGCCGCAGCCGCGCAGATATTCATAGAAAATCTCCGCATGCTCTTTTTCCTGTCCCGCCGTGTAGTGGAACAGCAGCTCCAAAACGGGGTATCCCTCCTTTTTTGCGGCAGCCGCAGCAAATGTGTAGCGATTGCGCGCCATACTTTCGCCGGCAAACGCACGCATCAGGTTCTCTTTTGTTCTGCTATTGTTCAATTCCATAGTGACCCTCCAATAAGATTTTGCGCGACGTGCCGCGCATACCCTTATTGTTCTTTTTTTCCATCCATTTATACGTCAAATTTTCCAATCCATGTATAAACTGCCGGCTGCAAGGTTACAATAGGTGCATACTCCAGTTCTGGGAAGGAGGTGCCCTCAATGAAAAACAATAACGAGAACAAGCAGAACCAGAACAGCCAGAACCAGCAGGATCAGCAGAACCAGAACAAAAATCAGAATAAGAAGTAATCTTTTCCAAAACCACCAGCGCCGGCAAGCCTATGACTTGCCGGCGCTGCCTTTTTTCTTGCCCGGAAAGGAAAAAGATGCTATTATAATATATAAATAGTATATATGTGTATTCTTCAAAGGATGCACAGTCTGGAAATGAGGTAAGCGGTATGAAAATGCTGGTTTTGTCCGACTCCCATGGCAATGTAGAGAACATGGCGCGCGCAGTGGAGCAGGTGCAGCCCGACCGCATCGCCCACTTGGGCGACGTTATGTGCGACGGTGAGAAGCTGCACGCTCTATTCCCAGCAATCCCCTTGGATCAGGTGCCGGGCAATTGCGACCTGGCCGCTTTTGATGCGCCGGAAAAACTGCTGCTTGTGGAAGACAAGCGGGTTTTGCTTTGCCACGGCCACACACTTCATGTGAAAGAAGGCCTGCTGACGGCGATGTACGCCGCCCTTGAGAAACAGGTCGACGTACTTTTGTTCGGCCATACCCACCGTGTGTTTTCCGAGATACGCAACGGCGTGGCAATGCTCAATCCCGGCAGCATCGGCGATTCCCGTTATCCAACCTACGGCATTCTGGACATCGCACAGGGACAGATCCGCATCCGCACCGTACCGCTGAACGGATATCCGGACTCCTGAACGTTTCAGCACCCCCGAACCGGCTCCGGGCCGATTCGGGGGTGTTTTATTCGGTGGCATTCGAAGCAAATTCCGTAGAAAGCACCTTCAGCAGCGCCTGCTTTTCATTGGGAAGCGTTCCGTCAATCACAGCATCCAGCATAAACTGCAGCGCCGCGCCCACTTCCCGGCCGCGGTAGCCTTGCTCCAGAAGATCCCGGCCATTGACGGCCAGCTGCCGCAGTGTAAAACACGCATCCTGCTCCAGCGCCTGCTGAAGCAGCGCTTCCAGTGTATCAATCTGTCCCTGCCGGCCGTGGTAGGCACTGGCCTGAGCCAGATTGTCCGCCCGCTTGACCTGCAATAGGTCCCGGACTCCCTGCTCGCCCAGTTTGTGCAGCAGACGGCGCATCGCTTTCTGGGTTTGCTCAATAGGTACATCGTGCCATTGAACCAGCGTCAGGATCCGCCTGGTACTTTCTTTATCAAAACGCAGTCGCTCCAGGATCGTTTTGCCCAGCGTGCAGCTGACGTCCGCATGCCCTCTAAAATGGCCTGTACCATCCTCATCCACGGTCATGGTTCCGGGTTTCCCCAAATCATGCAGCAGCATCGTCATTCGGAGCACCGCATCGGGCGGAACAAACCCCACGGTACGTGCAATATGCTCCCACACATCATAACAATGGTGAATATTGCGCTGATCGCACCCCACAGCGGGCAGGATTTCCGGCAGGACGACACCAAGCACTTCCGCATATTGAAGCAACGCCGGTACAACGCAGCGCCCGCACAGCAATTTCAGCAGTTCTTCCCGGACGCGCTCAACCGCCACTTCCCGCAGAAGGCTCTTTCCCTGAAAGACGGCATCTGCTGTCTCTGGGGCAAGAGAAAAACCCAGAACAGAGGAAAACCGCAGCGCCCGCATAATGCGCAGCGCATCCTCTTCCAAGCGTTGTTCCGGGCGTCCCACACAGCGGAGCACGCCACGCGCCAAGTCCTCTCTCCCACCGAAGAGATCTGTGATCTCGCCGGCTTGATCCATAGCTATGGCATTCACCGTAAAGTCCCGGCGCTTCAAATCTTCGGCAAGGGAGTCAGAGAACGTGACAGCATCGGGATGGCGGTGATCGGCATAAGTCCCATCCAAGCGGAACGTGGTGACTTCGAAAGACGCCGCCCCCTCAAAAACAGTGACGGTACCGTGCTTAAGCCCGGTGGCCGCGGCCTGAGGCGCAAAAAGAGAAAGCACCTCTTCCGGCCGGGCCGCAGTTGTAATATCCCAATCTCCCGGCCTGCGGTCCAGCAGAAGATCCCGCACGCAGCCGCCCACAAGATAGGCCTCGTACCCGGCGCGCTCCAACCGTTCCAGAACCCGCCGCGCCGGCGGTGCGATGACTTCCATGCTTCTTCGCCTCCTTTACCGATTTGTTCGTCCCTTTTCCATAAAATGTGCCCAAAGTCCCTTTCACGACGCAAAAACCGTGTTGCACTCTGCGGGCTTCAGTATTATAATATTATAGTGCTTTTTTAAAATTTTGCAACCGCCGCGCTTCGCTCTCCTGCGGCGGCTGATCATCCGTTGGAGGTTTTTATGGAAGATATCCGTCATTATATGGTCCCCGGAACATGCGCACATTTGATCGGCATCGGCGGCGTGTCCATGTCCCCTTTGGCCGAAGTGCTGCACCGCGCCGGCATTACCGTACTCGGTTCCGATATGCGCGAGAGCGATGCCGTAGACCATCTGCGCAGCTTGGGGGTCGAGGTCTCCATTGGCCACCGTGCTGAAAATATCTGCGGCTGCGACTATATTATCCGCACTGCCGCCGTGCACGATTCCAATCCCGAAATCGCTGCGGCCCATGCGCAGGGGATTCCTGTATTTGAGCGCGCCCAGGCCTGGGGCGCCATTATGCAGCATTATAAAAACGCCGTGTGCATCTCCGGCACTCACGGCAAAACCACAACCACTTCGATGATGACACATATCACCATGGCTGCCGCCCTGGATCCCACAATCATGGTGGGCGGCACGCTGCCGCTGCTCGGTTCCGGCTACCGTGTAGGCCACGGTGACACGATTGTGCTGGAATCCTGCGAATACTGCAACTCTTTCCTCAGCTTTTTCCCCACGGTGGCCGTAATCCTCAATGTAGAGGCCGATCACCTGGATTTTTTCAAAGACCTGGCCGACGTGGAGCACTCTTTCCACCGCTTTGCCGCGCTGGTGCCAGAAAACGGAAGCATCATCGTCAATGCCGACGACGCAGGCTCCATGGCTTCGGTACAGGGGCTGACGCATCCCGTGACTACTTTTGGCCTGGATGCACCGGAGGCCGATATCACAGCAGAAAACATCACGCTGCAAAACGGCTGCCCCGCATTTGACATCGTCTGCCGCGGCGAACACTACTGTCGGGCATCGCTCCGGGTGCCGGGGCGGCACAACATCCTCAACGCTCTGGCCGCCGCCGCTGCGGCAAAGGCCCTGGAAATCCCGGGTACAGCCGTGGAACACGGCCTGGCCACATTCACCGGCGCAGGCCGCCGTTTCGAGCACAAGGGCAATTACAACGGTGCAGAAGTTTATGACGATTACGCCCACCATCCCGGTGAACTGCACGCCCTGCTGACTACCGCCAAAACGCTGGGCTACCGGCGCATCCTGTGCGCTTTTCAGCCGCATACCTATTCCCGCACCAAAGCGCTGTTCCAGGAATTCGTGGAAGAGCTGAAGCTTCCGGACATAGCCATTTTAATGGAGATCTTTGCCGCCCGGGAAACCGACACGCTGGGCATCTCTTCCAAAGATCTGGCCGACGCCATTCCCGGTGCTCTTTATTGCAAAACACTGGATGACGTGACCGCTGCACTGCGTTCCCTGGCCCAGGAAGGAGACCTGATCCTGACTGTCGGCGCCGGCGATATCTATTTGGCCGGGGAAAAACTGCTGGTGCAATAAAATAAAAGAACAAAATAATTCTGCCTATTCGGCAGAAACGGAGGTAAGCTATGAAATGTCCCTATTGTGGCTTTAAAGAAAGCAAGGTCGTAGATTCCCGCCCCGCCGAAGAGGGCAACAGTATCCGCCGGCGCCGGGAGTGTCTCTCCTGCAGCAAGCGCTTCACCACCTATGAAACTGTGGAAAGCCTGCCCATGGTGGTGGTTAAGCGCGACGGCAGCCGCCAGACTTTCGATCGGCGCAAGCTGGTCAACGGCATGCTGCGCGCCTGCGAAAAGCGCCCGGTGTCCGTGGCTCAGCTGGAAAAACTCGGCGAAGAAATCGAACAGGAGCTGCAGAATTCCCTGGAGCGTGAGATCAGTACCGAGCATGTGGGCGAGTTGGTCATGGATAAGCTCAAGGGTGTAGACGAGGTGGCTTACGTCCGGTTCGCATCGGTTTACCGCCAGTTCAAAGATATCAATACCTTTATGCGCGAGCTGAACAAACTTCTGGATGAGGACAAGCATTGAACGCTCGTCCGTGTTCAAAGGGAGGTATACGGTGTGAATGCACCGTATACCTCCCTTTTTCTTCCCCCTTTTTACGGCAGGATCGGTTGTCCAGCCTCGTCAAAGACAAAAACGGCATAAGCCTTTCCCCACAGCCGCTCAATACGGGCAAAACAGAAATAACGCGGCAGCAGAAACGGACGCCCGTCGTCAATGGGCACCGCCAGGGAGCGACCGCTGCCTTCCGGTTTCCAATAGCAGTCCGGCACGCCGGACAGCTGCGGCGAGAATGTGCGAAAAAAATATTCCGGATGCCGAAGAAGAATCCATCCCTCTTCCGCCGCTTCCTCCGGCGCTGCATCCCCGCTTTCCGCTGCACTGCGCACGTACAGGCTGACCCGCTGCACCGTGCCGATCCCACTCCATGCATGATTGGCCAGCGTCCGCTGGAGCACAAAACAGCCGTCCTGCCACTCCGGCACGCCCAACGGCATTTCTCCCCGCTCCCCTTCCAGCACCAAAGAGTAGATCCGTCCCTGCCGCGCGCCGCAGCAGGCGGAAAAATGCGTATAAAGCCCCTTCTTTTCCATGCGCAAGCTCCCGCAGGGCGCGCCGCCGAAATAAATCAGATATTCTTCCATGATCATCCACCTCGCTGGGGCAAAAAGCCGCCTGTGCAATGATATGCACAGGCGGCCATGCTTTATACTACATTTTTTCGCTTTCAGGAAATCGTATAGCTGCCCCGCACCAGCATTTTGACGGTGGCGGCAGTGGCTTTGACACCCCGATCCTCGATGGTCATCATATAAAGATGATTTTTCGTTAATGCCGCGCCGTGATCGATGACGCCGGCGGTCGTGGTGTCGATCAGGCCGGGCGCAGAAGAAGCCGCGCAGGAAGCCGTTCCCACACGGAGCATCACCTCAGTGCCCACTTCGCCCTTCAGCGTCTGTCCGCTGCTCAGCGTGACCAGAACGAAACCGCCGTTCGCTTCGGACAGCACTTCTTTCTTGAAGGTATCGTTCAAATAGCTGTATGTAATCAGCGGATCCTCAGATGATCCGGCGCTGCCGGCGGCGGCCACACCGGTCACAGTCAGAGCGCATGCGGCAGCCACGCAGGCCGCGCGCACGATCCATTTCTTTTTCACGCTCGCTTCTCCTTTGTGCACGAATTTTTTCACAGGGGCATGGGGCCAGGCGCCCCATGCCCGCAAGTATATCACACCAGGCGGTCGTTGGGCAAGCCAAAACTGACAGCGATAGCAGAATCCACCTTTTCCATCAGTTCCGTGTCCAGCCGCCCCATCTTTTCCCGCAGCCGACGCTTATCCAAGGTGCGGATCTGCTCTAAGAGTACCACAGAATCCTTGGTCAGTCCATACTTTTGTGCGGAAAGTTCAATATGCGTCGGCAAGCGGGCCTTATTGACCTGTGAGGTAATGGCTGCAGCGATTACAGTCGGGCTGTAGCGGTTGCCCGTGTCGTTCTGCACGATCAGCACGGGCCGGACGCCTCCCTGTTCACTGCCGACCACCGGACTCAGGTCCGCATAATAGATATCGCCCCGTTTCACATTCGTATCCAAAACGCTCACACTCCGCCGGAAGAATCGTTTTCCCGTTCTCCCGGATACCGCATGGGCTTTACAGCGATGGGAAGAGCAGGTACTATCATTCTCCCACAGCGGGCGAAATTTTATACCGCCCCGCCGAAAAATTCCGCCGCGGCCCTATGTCAGCATATGTATCGCCAAGGCGAATGGTGTCATTCGGTGATCCAGAGCTTGCGGTCCACCACCTGACCGCCGCGGTAATACAGCCGCGGAACACGCTTGGAAACGGCACAGATGATTTCATAAGGGATCGTTTCCGCCATGCGCGCCATGGCATTTACTGAATTGCGCACACCAAAGATTTCGATTTCATCCCCCACCCCCACATTGGGGCAGCCTGTCAGGTCAATCATACACATGTCCATACAGATACGGCCCAGAACCAGCGCAGGGCCATCGGCTGTGAGAACCTGAAAGCGGTTGGAGAACGTGCGGAAGAAGCCGTCAGCATAGCCAATGGGAAGCACGCCCACCCGGCTGCGCCGGTCGGTTTTATAGGTGCGTCCATAGCTGATGGCCGCGCCCGGTTCATAAATTTTAATCGTGCTGACACAGGTTTTGAGGCTCATCACACTTTTGAGTCCCAATTCTTCAGCCATTTCCGTCAACCCGTAGAGCAGGATGCCCGGCCGAACCATATCCAGCCACATATCAGGATAATACGCCACTGCACCGCTGTTGGCACAATGACGCAGCGCAAATGTCCTTCCCTGGGCCTTCAGGGCATCAATCACGTCACAAAACAGCTGAAACTGCGCTCGCGTACATGCTTCGTTTTCCGCACCCGGTTCGTCGGACACGGCAAAATGTGTAAAAATCCCCTCGGCATCCAGCGCAGGCAATGCACAGGAATGGGCGATACGCGCCACTCCCCCCTCAAAATGTTCTCCTGCACATAAAAATCCCAAACGGGACATGCCAGTATCCACTTTAATATGAATTTTCAATGTGCCGCCGCATTTCTCCGCAGCCGCACTGTATTCTTCCGCCTTTGCCTTGGCAGACACCGCCTGCGTGATCCCCAAACGGATCAGTTCGCTCACCTGCTCCGGAGGCGTATGCCCCAGGATCAGCACCGGCATGGTGATGCCGTGGCTACGCAATTCCCTCGCCTCATCCAGACTGGATACGGCCAGGTAATCTGCTCCGGCATCCTGCAGCGTCCGGGCCACCTGTACGGCGCCATGGCCATAGGCATCCGCCTTGACTACTCCCAAAAACTTCACACCCATGCCGACACGGCCGCGCAGAGCATGATAATTATACAGCAAATGGTCGAGATCAATCTCTGTCCAGGTTCTTCTCAAATCGGTCTCCATAAACGAGTAATGCCTCCGAATCCTGTTGATTTGCATGTTAACAAGCACGCATTGTGTCTGCAAAAAAGTATAGCACACTCTCCTCTCCGGTACAAATATTTCTTGCCTGCAAAAAAGAAGCGGGACGCGCAGTGCGTCCCGCCAATTTTCTTATACTGAGCCATCCGCTGTACCTTCCGCAGCGGAAAATTCAGAAAAGGTCACGGTAAATACAGTCTTCCCCTCCGTTTGAACCTCCGCGCGCAGCGGCAAATGATTGGATGCAAACCAGACTGTATAGTCGATTTTTCCGTCGTCCTGACCGGTGGTGTCAAACACCAGGCACAAGCACTCTTCGCCGTCGATGCTTTCTGTCCCTTTTTCCAGAATATAGCCTTCTCGAATGGCATCCACCACCATAGGCAGGATCTGAGCCGGAGTCAGTTCCTGGCTGCTGACCGGCCCCGCCGCCAGGCTCATATCATCGTAGTGCAGCGACAGATCGTCCCCGTTAAATTCCGCAGCAATCCCTACCAGGGTTTCCGGCGCGAGCACCTCCACCCGGGCAGAACCGTCTGCATTCCAGTCACATTGAAGCGTGTAGTTTTCCACCTCATTTTCCCGGTCACAGCGCACATCCGCCGTCATGGCACACCCCGTCAGCGCGCGGTATTCCTCCTGCAGCATCTGCGCGCCGTCTTTCTGCTCCATCCCGCCCGGCGCCGGCGCACAAGCGCTCAGCGTCAGTCCCAGACCTATCATCAGTACACAAACTGCTTTTCCGCGCACACGTGTTCCTCCTGTATCGTTTCGTTTTTACCGGCCCTGCAGTCCCATTACCACTGCGGCAATCTGCCTGATCAGATCGGAGGGGAGCATGGAAACCTCGCCCAGCTCCTGCGCTGCCCGATCGCCGGCGCAGCCATGCAACCACACAGCGGCACAGGCCGCCGCATAAGGCTCCACGCCTTGCCCCAGGAGCGCCAGCAGCATCCCCGAAAGCGCATCGCCGCTTCCGCCCTTGGCCATACCGGAATTTCCGGTGGTGTTCACCGCAGCACGCCCGTCCGGCGCAGCCACAATGGTGCGATGCCCTTTGAGCACCAAAACACAGCCCCAGCGCGCAGCAAAATCCCGTGCCGCCGTCAGCCGGTCGGTCCGTTCCAAATCACCGCCCAGCCGGGCAAACTCACCGTCATGGGGCGTCAAAACAGTGACTCGCCCTGCACGCTGGTACAAACTATCCATATGCGCACAAAGTGCATTTATGCCATCGGCATCCAAAAGAAGGGGCTGTTGAATTTCAGCAACCAAGCGGCAAAGCAGGGCATCGCTCTCCCCGCTGCGCCCCAGTCCTGGACCGATCAGCGCCGCATCGCACCCCCGCAGCTTTTCCATAATTTTTTCATAAGCCGCCGCGGAAAGCTTTCCATCCTGTTCCGGCAGCGGATAGGGCATCTCTTCCAGACATTTGCCCGCCACGATGCTCCAGGCAGAAGATGGCGTCCCCACTGTCACCAGTCCCGCCCCCATGCGGGCACACGCATGGGCCGCCAGCACCGGGGCGCCCGTAAAGCCCACGCTGCCGGCCAGAATATAGTCCTTTCCAAAATCGCCCTTGTGCCCATCCGCTTTGCGCATCGGAAGGGTCTCTTTCACCACCGTAGCATCGATGGTTTCCACATTCAGCGCCTGAGCAACCATCACATCCCCCGGAATACCGATATCGCGGACCATCAGGCGGCCTGTATACAGGGCGCCCTGGTCGATGAATTGACCGGGTTTGGCCAAAGAAAAGGTCACCGTGGCCGCCGCGCGCACCGCACAGCCCAGTACCTTTCCCGTGTCGGCATGTAGGCCGCTGGCAATATCCGCAGACACCGTGGGAATATTATCGTATGTATTCATCAACGCAATGGCAAGGGCAAAAAGCCCGCTTACCTCCCGGCACAAGCCCACGCCAAACAGCGCATCGACAAAAGCGTCACACCCGGCGCACCAGGCATACAACTCACATAAACCGGTGGTATCCGTGGGAAACGGCCGAAGCGTCAGGCCGACTTCCGCTAATCTCCGCTCCATGGCAGCCGTATCGGGCGTCAGAGTGCCCCGATCCCCTACCAGAAACACGGCGGCGTCCCAGCCCCGCTCTTTCAGCAATCGGGCCGCTGCCACTCCGTCGCCACCATTGTTGCCCGGTCCGACAAACGCAGCGACGCGTTTCTCTCCCTTCCCAGGCATTTTTGTCCACATCCGGCGACAGTCTCCAATCGAAACTTCACCGGTTGCCTCCGGCAATAACAGCCTCTTTTCCCGACCTGCAGAACTTTCCTGTACTTCGGTCAGCTCTTCCACCACGTCGGCGATCTCTTCCGCCGCCCGCTCCATCAGATCCAGCGAGGGAATACCCCGCTCTTCTATGGCAACGCGGTCCATCTCTTTCATCTGTGCAGCAAAAGCCAGTTTCATCGTCCCATTCTCCTTTCAACGCACCGGCGTATAATTGATTTGTGCCGCCTCGTTTGTGGCCTCCAGTTTAAAAATCACCGGACGCAGTCCATCATTGCAGCTGCAAATCGCAACGCCGGGTTTGCGGATCCAATCGCCAAAATAAAATACATCCTCCCCAGCGCCATGCGCCAGAGCAAAGACATATTGATATATGGCTTTCCACGCCTCATCGCAAAAGCCCTCTGGCTTGGCGTAATCAGCATAAAACACCTGTCCCGCTTTCAGCATAGGGCATGCCGAAAGTCCTTCGGCACCATACTCCTGCACCAGCTCCTCGTAAAACGTTGTCTTCAGCACTGTAATCTTTACTTTTCTCATCATTACGGTTTATCCTCCTGGCCATCCGCTTTCTCAAACACGCATCGATCCTCTGACCGCCGGCTTTTTCTTTCGGCGTCCATATGGCTTGGTCTTCATTTTACTCCATTCCCCTCTTGCATTTCAATGGCTTTTATGCTATAAATGGTAGTTGATATCAGCTATGAACGGGAAAATAGCGGAGCATGTGCACCTTTCAGAGAGAAACGGCCGGCGGCTGAAAGCCGATTCAGTGCGCACCGCTTGGTTCGTCCGGGAGCGGTCTGTGAGAGCAGAACGGGTATCCCTCCGTTAGCAGGGTTTGAAGTGTCCGTGCCCGATTGGTGCGGAAATGCGGGTGGTACCGCGGAAGGTTTGCCTTTCGTCCCCATAGAGGGATGGAAGGTATTTTTTATAGCTACCCCCACATCCACCACATATGACGTCCCTTTCCAGGAAACCCGGTATCTGGGATTTTCCCGCATCTCTTGATGCATGCCATACTATCTCATACAAAGGAGTTTATGAATATGAAAGAACAATTGGCAAAGATCCGCGCGGAAGCGCTGGCGGCATTTTCTTCCGCACAAACCGCAGCGGAACTGGACGCCCTGCGCGTGCAGTATCTCGGAAAAAAAGGCGAGTTAACCGCCGTACTCAAACAGATGGGACGGTTGAGCGCCGAGGAACGGCCTGTCATGGGACAGCTGGCCAACGAAGTGCGCGCCGCACTGGAGCAAGCTTTGGAAGAAATGGGAAGCAAGCTGGAAGAAGCTGCTCTGGACGCACAGCTCAAAGCAGAAACGGTGGATGTGACCATTCCGGGCAACGTTCAAAAAATCGGCCATAAACATCCCATGTACATCGCTCTGGACGAGATCAAAGATATTTTTGTAGGCATGGGATTCACCGTGCTCGACGGACCAGAGATCGAACTGGCCTCCTACAATTTTGACAAGCTTAACGCCGAAGAAGGCCACCCGTCCCGTGATTGGTCCGACACCTTTTATTTTGATAAAGACAGCCGCGTGATGCTGCGCAGCCAGACAAGTCCCATGCAGGTACGCGCCATGGAAACCATGGAATTGCCCATCCGTATCATCGCGCCGGGCCGTGTGTACCGCAAGGATGAGGTGGATGCCACCCATTCTCCCATGTTCCACCAGGTAGAGGGCATGGTCATTGACAAGGGCGTGACCATGGCTGATTTGAAAGGCACGCTGAACACGGTAATCGAAAAGCTTTACGGCGAAGGAACTATAACCCGTTTCCGTCCCCATCATTTCCCTTTCACGGAACCTTCCTGCGAAATGGACATCCAGTGCCACAAATGCGGCGGCCGCGGCTGCCCTACCTGTAAGGGCGAGGGATGGATCGAAGTGCTGGGTGCGGGCATGATCCACCCCAACGTGCTCCGCATGAGCGGCATCGACCCGGAAAAATATTCCGGCTGGGCCTTCGGCATGGGGCTGGAGCGCATGGCCATGGGCCGCTTTAAGATCGCCGACCTGCGCCTGATTTTCGAGAACGACGTGCGCTTCCTGGAACAGTTTTGACGGTTCCGCCCTTTCCCTATGCAGGAGTCCAATTTCCATATAAAAGGAGAACGAATCCATGTTACTGAGCAGAAAATGGCTCAACGAGTTTGTCACCGTTGCGGCCGATGATAAAGAATTTGACGAAGCCATGACCCTCTCCGGTTCCAAGGTGGAAACCACCGCGGATCTGGGCGCAGAAATTTCCAACGTAGTGGTGGGCCGCATCCTGTCCATGGAGCGCCACCCTGACAGCGACCATATGTGGATCTGCCAAATCGACGCGGGGCAGGCCGAACCGGTACAAATCGTCACCGGCGCCTGGAACATCCATCCCGGCGATCTGGTGCCCGTAGCGCTGCATAAATCCACACTCCCCGGCGGCGTAAAAATCGAAAAGGGCAAGCTGCGCGGCATAGCGTCCAACGGTATGATGTGCGGTCTTTCCGAGCTGGGCTTGGACGAGCGGGATTTCCCCTATGCCGCCATTACTGCTGCCGCTATTCTGGGAGACTACAAGCCTCTGGACAAGGATAAGCCCTCCCTCCCCGCCGACATCCAAGCCGGGGATAAGATCTACGGCCCCATGGTTTGCGCCAGAGTGTTGGAGTGCGTTCCCCAGCCCGACGGCTCCTTCCACACCTGCCTGGACCTGGGCGGCTCCACCGCCTGCCCTGATACGGTATGCGCCAACCTCCACGAGGGCGATCTGGTGGCCTATAACACCAAGACGGACGCCATCTGCACCTTGGAAGATCTTCACGCCCAGCAGGCAGAGTTCCCCCACTGCATCAGCGACGGCATTTTCATCCTCCGCGAGGACTGCAAGCCCGGCGACGATATCAAGCCCATCATCGGTGCGGACGATCATGTGGTGGAATTTGAGATTACTCCCAACCGCCCCGACTGCCTGAGCGTCATCGGTCTGGCTCGGGAAGCCGCGGCAACGTTCGACGCAGAGCTGCATCTGCATGAGCCGGTAGTCAAAGGCGGTGCGCCGGGCAATCTGGCGAAACTGCTGGATGTGGAAACACCGGCCGCTGACCTGTGCCCGCGCTATACAGCCCGCATGGTACGCAATGTAAAAATCGCTCCCTCCCCCAAATGGATGCGCGAACGCCTCCGGAGCATGGGCGTGCGCCCCATCAACAACATCGTGGACATCACCAATTATGTCATGCTGGAATACGGTCAACCCATGCACGCCTTTGATTACCGTTATGTAAAAGGCGGCAAGATCATCGTCCGCCGGGCCGAGGAGGGCGAGAGCCTTACCACCCTGGACGGCAATGTGCGTACGCTGACGCACAATCACCTGGTCATTGCCGACGACACCCGGGCCGTGGGTCTGGCCGGCATCATGGGCGGCGAAAATTCAGAAATTGTCTCCGACACCGTGGATGTGGTGTTTGAATCCGCCAACTTCAACGGCACCTGCATCCGCAAGGGCGCCCTGTCTCTGGGCATGCGCACCGAGGCCAGCGCCAAATTTGAAAAGGGCCTGGATATTCTCAACACTCTGCCCGCTGTCAACCGCGCCTGCGAATTGGTGGAACTGCTCGGCGCCGGCGAAGTGGTGGACGGTGTAATCGATATTCTGAACTATGTGCCCAACCCCACCGTTTTGAAACTGGAGCCGGAGAAGATCAACGCCCTGCTGGGCACCGACGTATCCCACGAAGAAATGATCTCCATTCTCAAAAAACTTTCTTTCGAGATCGATGAAACCGGTAGGATCACCGTTCCCTCCTGGCGCGGCGATGTAAAAGAAATGGCAGATCTGGCAGAAGAAGTGGCCCGTTTCCACGGCTACAACAACATCCCCGTCACCCTGATGCGGGGGCAGACCACCTTGGGCGGCTATTCCGAAGCCCAGCAGCTGGAACGTACATTGGGGGCTGTGTGCCGTACCTGCGGATACGACGAGATTATCACATATTCCTTCATCTCCCCCACCTATTATGACAAGATCCGCTGGCCGGAAAACGATGCCCGGCGCAGCAGTTTCAAAATTTTGAATCCCTTGGGCGAAGACACCTCCATCATGCGTACCACCGTGCTCCCTTCCATGCTGGAAATCCTGAGCCGCAACTACAACTACCGTAATAAGCGCGCCAAACTGTATGAGATCGGCCGCATTTACCTGCCCGGCGGCGAGGATGGCCTGGCCACGGAAAGCAAGATGCTCTCCATCGGCGCTTACGGCGAAGATATGGACTTTTTCACCCTCAAAGGCGTAATCGAGGCGCTGCTGAAAGAGATTCGCGCAGAAGATGTGCACTTTGAGGCAGTTGTGGACAATCCCTCCTATCATCCCGGCCGCTGCGCCGCCGTATGGAGCGGCGAACGGCTGTTGGGCGTGTTCGGCCAGATCCATCCGCTGGTGGCCAGAAATTACGATGTGGATGGCGCATTCTATTGCGCCGAGCTGCACTTCGACGCACTGCTGGCCATCCGGGGCGCCGATCCGGAATACGTTCCTCTGCCCAAATTCCCCTCCGTGACCCGCGACATTGCTGTGGTATGCGACGAAGCGGTGAGTGTAGGCGCACTGGAAGCGTGCATCCGCCGGGGCGCCAGAGGGCTTCTGAAAGAATGCGCCTTGTTCGACATCTACCGCGGCAAAGGCATTGACGAGGGCAAAAAAAGCGTAGCTTTCAACCTGGTGCTTCGTTCTGACGAGCGCAGTCTGACCGCAGAAGAAGCCGACACGGATGTGCAGCACATTCTGGACACGCTGAAAGAGCAGTTGGGCGCAGTGCTGCGCTGAACGCAAAGCCCCAGCCCGTTTTTCCCGCCGCTCCGGAAAACCTCCCGGATTGATCCAATCATTTTTCTTAAAAGTGCTTAAAGAATTGGAAAAGGCTTTGACAGCGCCTTATAAAGTGTGTATAATAGGAAACTGTAATCATAAGCACATTTCTGAATTTCTGGGAAAGGTGGCATCCATATGGTAGATCTGACACGTCAATTCAATATCAGCCAGGAAAAGGATCAAGAGATCAAACAGATCATGACCACAGTCTACCAGGCACTGGAAGAAAAGGGATACAATCCTATCAACCAGATCGTGGGGTATATCCTTTCCGAAGATCCCACTTATATTACCAATCATAACCATGCCCGCACGCTGATTCGCAAGATCGACCGCGACGAGCTGCTGCAGGTGCTGGTGAAGAGTTACTTGCGCACTTGAGGAATCGGAAAATTTAGTTTGTCTGAGCGCCGCTGCTTTTGCAGCGGCGTTTTTTTCTGCCATATCCCCCTGCCCAAAGCAGTCCTGCCATGGAAAAGGTGCACCTTTGCACGTCACTCGTTAGAAATATTAAGTATGGATAAGAAAAATACCGCACTATAACATTGCTATAACGGCACGTACAGCTCAGATACCCATCGGACTCTCTCAATTATTAAATACATATTCCATCGACACTTCACCATACGGCGATATACTCGCTTTTTTACACTCCAGGTGAAAGCCATCGCGCTTTCGTTTGCGGCGGGTATTGTTCAGATACAGCCATCATACCGCAAATTTTTTCTTCCGGCTCCTTTCCCCGTTTTCTCCATTGGTCCAAAAGAAACAGGCATTTCACAGAAAATCAAAGCTTTTTATGAAAAATTCGCAAAAATTTAGACAATTTTTAATAATTGATTACAAATTGTTTTTTCTCTCGTTCCTCGTTGACAAAGTGGTAAAAATCTGTTACAATTCGGTTACAAACTGATTTGAGAGGTGTCACTATGGCAGTAGCAAAAACTGCAAAACCCGAAGGACTGATTTACAACGGCCATCCTCTGCGCAGAAAAGATAACCTGATTTATTACGGTACCATGGCCGAAAAATATATCATCCAGATGCAGATTCTGGAAACCAAAAAGGAAAAAGACCTCGACGTTGCAACCAAAGTGGCCGTTCAGCTGCAGCTGACTGACCCCACGCTCAGTTCCAAGCGCCGTGTGGAAAAGAAGACCGAAAAAGACAGCCTGTACGCCGCCATGGATGTGGCCGCCGTTTGGCTGGACCGGGCTTTGGCCGGCAAATAATCACTGCACCGATTCATCAACGACTGTTACAAAGGAGAGAACTGAGAATGAATTTGTCCGCTTCTAAGGTATTGTCTGCCGCTGTTGTAACGGGTGCCCTGGTCTGCACCATGGTAGCCACCGCTTTCGCCGCCGAGCTCAGCTCTGGCGTAGGCACGGTCACCGCTTCGGCGCTGAAGCTTCGCGCTGAAGCCTCCACCACTTCCGCTTGCCTGACCCTTTTGCCCAAGGGCACATCCGTTGTGGTGGAAGATGATTCCATTGCCGGCTGGTACAAAGTCAACCATGAAGGTGTCACCGGGTATCTCTCCTCTGAATATGTTTCTTTCTCCATTTCCGGCAGCGCAAAGCTTGGCAACGGCAAGGTAACAGGCAACGACGTCAACGTGCGCTCCGCGGCCAGTACCAGCGCTTCCCGGCTGGGCAGCCTGAACAAGGGCGACGTGGTCGCTGTTACCGGCATCGACAACGGCTGGTACAAAATTTCTTTCAACGGAAAGACCGGCTATGTCCGCAGCGACTATATGACCATTACCAAAGAAGCTCTCTCTTCCCGTGGCACCGAAGCCGCAGCCGCTTCCGCGGCCAGTTCCAAAGGCAGCGAGATTGTCGCATATGCCAAGCAGTATCTGGGTGTGAAATACGTTTATGCCGGCGCTTCTTCCAAAGGCTTTGACTGCTCCGGATACACGATGTATGTCATGAAGCATTTTGGTTACAACCTGCCTCATACCGCTACGGGGCAGATGGGCTACGGCACATCGGTTGCCAAATCTGCCCTTCAGCCCGGCGATTTGGTTTTCTTCTGCGATCCCAGTCGTTCCGGAGGCAAAGCTGCTTCCCATGTGGGCATCTACATCGGCTCCAACCAGTTTATCCATGCTTCTTCCGGTGGTGGAAAAGTTCAGATTGACAGTTTGAGCAAAGCCTATTATGCAAAGTATTATGTCGGCGCCCGCCGTCTGGCAAATTGAATTTCTACATATCCAAAAAGGCTCTGCCGGCAAAACCGGCGGAGCCTTTTTGGATGTTCTTCGACAGCGGTTCCTTCCCTTTCCCTTCTCTGTCAACCATGCGTTGACAGTATTCCAGCTTCTTTTTCTTGTCAGCTCCATGCAATTCTGCTATTGTGTAGACACGAGACCATGACAAGGAGGTTTTTATATGGAATTATCCGAACGGATCGCACAGGTACGTAAGCAAGCCGGACTGTCTCAAGAACAACTGGGCGAAAAGCTGGGCGTTTCCCGCCAGGCCGTGAGTAAATGGGAAAGCGGAGTTTCCCAAAGTTAAAGATACCACATCAATCCCACGCTGACTTTTGCTCAACCGATACAGCCGGAGGGCTGGATAACAAGAAAAGGCGG
>ERZ856578.4330-NODE-4330-length-19367-cov-3.301659_pt1 | contig 19367 bp, 17 predicted proteins | sample MGYA00514384_ERZ856578 | MGnify/ENA primary metagenome ERZ856578 (study PRJEB29103, sample SAMN06111958) | human gut metagenome | biome: human gut; feature: ankylosing spondylitis patient; material: healthy_person | host: Homo sapiens | place: China:Hangzhou... | reverse complement strand
CTGTTAAAAAAGCCGGTAAGTCTTCACATATCAACTCTTTTCCAAACAGTCTTTTAAAGTTTGCGGTTGATGTAAGTTGTTTGGATATTTGCTTTCTTATATCATCTTCTAACGATTCCATAGCTTTTGCGTCAGAATCATCCTTATTGCTTTTCCAATATAAAGCCGCATATTCATTGATTTTTTCAATTCTTGCGTTTGCTAATGCAGATTTAATATATTCTTTGTGAAAGCGATCAATATAGCTTTTGACATTTTCATAATTCTCCGCTCTTTGTTTATCGCTTTCAAGCAAAAGGTTTTTAGTGAAATTATCTTCGGTTTTTCCAACAGGGATTAAAGAAAATCTTAAAGTTTTGGATAATGGATAGCAATTTATAAACTGTTCTTTCATCTGTTTTCTCCTCGCTTTTTTATTTTATAATACCATTCTCCTTCTGTTTGGTCAATCAAATTTGGTTATTAGGCATTTGAAGTCCGTTTTTTGGTATACCTATATTTTGATATGTGATGTTGGACAGTTTTAATTGCTTCGGGTGACTTCTCTGATTTCTAATAAAGCTTATCTCTTGATTTCTTATTATTTTGTAAGTGTGCTCTTATTTAAAAACGCTTGAAACCCTAACAGTAGCTTTTTTATCGTAAGCCTCAATCATTATATGATTATGATACATAGGTATAGGTGCTTATGAGGACTGTTTTTTCCTATACCGCTATGCAAAATTCGTATGTAATCGGCAGAAGATGGTTATTTTTAGTCCAATTTGCGCGCTGAAAATGCACAGTTCGTACAGGACACATTACATTATATTTCGCGCCGCCGGGGCGAAATTTTATATTCATCGGTTTGCTTCGTCGACAAATACGCGGAACAACGGCAGGCAGGAGGCAAAAAATTTCTTATACGCCTCGCAGTAGTCGCGGTCGGCTCTGCTGCGCTTGCATCCGCCGCCGCGGCAGAGCGGATAATAGCGGCACGCCTTGCACTTTTTGTCAACCGCAAGGCTCTCCCTGATAAAATCCGCGACCTTTTTTGAGTTTGCCATGGCTTCGAGCCCGTCCGAATTTATGTTGCCGAGCAGCCATTCATCCAGGCAGTAGAAGTCGCAGGGATAGACGTTGCCGTTGCCCTCGACTACAAACTGATGCGTGCAGTGTCCGCAGACTCCGCACTGCTCCGGGGCTCTGCCGACATACATCTGCACCCAGTTGTCAAACTGGCGTATGCTCGTATATTCGCCGCGCACGTAGTCCTTGACATAGGCGTTGAACAGGTGTATCAGGAAATGCGCATACTGCTCGTTTGTCATGTACAGCTCGCTCTCGCTCTTGTCTCCGAATGGGCGCAGGCACGGGATAAATTGGAGATATTTGAAGCCCTTGCGCTTGAAGAAAGAATATATCCTGTCTATATTTTCGGCGGCGTAACCCGTGAGCACGGTCAGAATATTGAAATCGACCTCGTGCATCGTCAGCATTTGAGCGGCGTTTAGTATTTTATAAAATCTGTTCGTGCCGTTCGCGTCGACCCTGAAGCGGTTCGCCTCCATATCGCCGTCGAGACTTAAACCGACCAAAAAATGCTCGTCGTGAAAGAATCGCGCCCACTGCTCGTCTATCAGCATACCGTTTGTCTGAATGCTGAAATATATGCGGCTGCCGCGCAGGTTATATTTTTTGACCCGCTCGGCGAAGTCCTTGAAATAGTCGAATCCGGCAAGCAGCGGCTCGCCGCCCTGAAACGCAAATGCCACGCTGTCCCCTCTTGCAAAGTCGAGCGCGCTTTTTATGAGCCTGTCCGAGGTCTCTGCGGACATAATGCCGAGGTTGTGTTCCTCTCTTATCTGCGAGACATCGTGATAGAAGCAGTATTCGCAGCGCAGGTTGCAGAGACTCGACGCGGGCTTTATCATTATCGAAAGTTCGGGCAAAACAACACCTCCGGATATTGCTGCCGCCGAGCGGACTGTTCCCCGTTCGGCGGCAATTTATCGGTTATTTTTTCTCTATGATTCCGCGGCGGTTCTCCTTGAAATCGTTCATTATTTCGTCGAGCTTTTCAAGCATCTCGTCGGCAATTGTCGGATATGCCGGGGTGCGGTTGTAGTTCTCGCCCGCATCGTCGGTCAGGATATGCAGCCAGTTCTTGCGGAACTTATCAAAGAACGCGGAGTTGTCGTTCTGTATATTCTTGAAATACTTGAACACGACATACTCGTTGTTGTTGAGAATATCAAAATCATAATCCTTATACTCATCGCGCGCGAGGATATCGGCAGTCGGTATAGCGTACTGGATAGCCTTGAGCTTTTCGCGCTTCATGTGGAGTATCGGGGTGTCGGCGGTATGTATGACCTTGTTCTGCGTGAACACGGGAACCATAGAAACGCCGTCTATTACGCGATCCGCGGGAAGATAGTTCTTCTGCGTTCCGCCGTTTCCGGTGACGCCGCACATCTCTATAAGCGTCGGGAACAGGTCAACGAGCGTAGCGGACTCGTCATAGGTCGAGCCTGCCTTGAACAGACCGCCGTTGTTGCCCCAGCGGATCATAAACGGAACCTTCTGACCGCCCTCATAAGCGAGATATTTGCCTCCGCGGAGGTCGCCCGTGGAGCCCTGAAGCGCAGGGCCGTTGTCGCTGGTGAACACGATTATCGTGTCGTCCATAACGCCGAGCTCCTCGAGGGTATCAAACAGCTTGCCGAGATAATAGTCGAACTCTGTAACGCAGTCGACATAAGTGCCCATACCGGACTTGCCCTTGAACTCGTCGCCGACGAATACGGGCGCGTGCGGCCACGGAGTTGCATAGAACGCGAAGAAAGGCTCGTCGCCCTGCTTGACCTGATCGGTTATCCAATCGTTCATTTCCTCGTATATCCACTTTGTGGCGTTGCCCTGATCCTTGAGCTCGTCTGTGCCGCGGGCTATCTCATACTCTCCGTTCTCCTCCCTGACGTGATAGAACGGATTCATATCGTTGACATAGTGGCTGCCGTAGAAATAATCGAAGCCCTGATTTGTGGGCAGGTACTCGCCGTAGTCGCCGAGATGCCACTTGCCGAAGCAGCCGGTGGCATAGCCCGCTCCCTTGAGAGCCTCGGCTATGGTTATCTCGTCGCCGAGCATACCGTCGGCATTGCCGCCCATCTCGATGGAGTTGAATATACGGGTCGAGGCAAAGGGCGAGAAGGTGTCAACGGTCGGATATATAACATTATCCGCATATCCGCGATAGGGATAGCGACCCGTGAGCGCGGCAAAGCGCGCGGGTGAGCAGACGGAATAGCTCGAATAGAAGTTGGTGAACTGCGCGCCTTCATTGCCGATGCGGTCGATATTCGGGGTATCGTATATCGCGCCGTTGGCGGAGACGTCGCCGTAGCCGAGGTCATCCATGAGAACGAACAGGACGTTGGGTGCGTTTTTCTTCGTCTTGTTTTTGTCGATACCCTTGAGGTAATCGTCCTGACCCTCCCACATACGCTGGGCGTTGGGCTTCGAGCGCAGGTTCATGGTGAGCACGAAGGCTATGGTAGTGAACACAAGCAACACGCTGAGAATGCGGGACATAACCTTCTGAAGTGTGACCTTTTTATCGATTTTCACAACGCAGAGAATCACGCCGACAATAACGGCTATGCTCGGCAGGGCAAGCAGTAGATTACCGAGCAGGCGGGTAAAGAAGTTGCCCTCGCCCGTGAGCAACGGATGCTCTGCGCTCGAGAAGCGGGCGAGACCGGATGTGAATGCGCCGAAGCCCGCATCCGCGCCGAACGCTATGTAATAAGTGATAATGCCGAAAAGCGCGGCACAGTAGCCGACAACGAAGCCGAGATAAAGCCTGCGCTTAAAGAACATACCGATAACTATCAGCGCGGAGACGATGCAGCAATATGCCACGCAAACAACCGCAGTCATATTCAGCCGCGTTATCCACATCGCGAGCATAAGGGCCGCACCGATAACCGCAATAATTATCGGAAACACTTTCTTTCCCGAATCGAATTCTATCTTTTTTTTCAATTCATGACCTCCTTGGGGTAGTATTAAGTAATATGAAGTATACCACCAAACAGAAGTTTTGTCATCCTTTTTAAGGCAAAAAGCCGTAATGAAAAATTCATACGGCATATGCTCACGCTCTGTTATTCCTTTTTATCGCTTCGATAGCACCCTTTTCGAGTCGCGAGACCTGCGCCTGAGAGATACCTATCTCCCCCGCCACCTCCGTCTGGGTCTTTCCCTTTAAAAAGCGGAGATAGAGTATCTTTTTCTCCCGCTCCGGCAGATTTTCGACCGACTCGCGAAAGATTATCTCGTCGAGCCAGCTCCCGTCGTCGCCGTTGTCGCCGAGCTGATCCATAACATATATGGTATCGCCGCCGTCCGAGAACACAGGCTCATAGAGCGACACCGGCTCTACTATCGCCTCCAGAGCCAGAACTATATCCTCTTTTTTCATATTCATCGCTTTAGCTATCTCTTCGATTGTGGGATCGCGCCCGAGCTTCACCACAAGCTTTTCTTTCTCCTGCATCGCGTGGTAGGCTACGTCTCTTATCGAGCGGCTGACGCGCAGGGAGTTATTGTCGCGCAGATAGCGGCGTATCTCGCCTATTATCATGGGCACGGCGTAGGTCGAAAAGCGAACATTCTGATTTATATCAAAGTTATCTATAGCCTTTATAAGCCCTATGCACCCGACCTGAAAGAGGTCGTCGGGGTTCTCTCCCCTGTTTGTAAAGCGCTGAACGACGCTCAGAACAAGGCGCAGATTTCCGTTTATAAGCTCGTCCCGCGCAGACCTGTCCCCCGAGTGCATACGGCGCAGAAGCTCCGTCTTTTCTTTCTCTTTGAGCACTTTTAATTTTGATGTGTTCACTCCGCAAATCTCTACTCTGTTATACTGCATTCCGCCGCCTCCCGCTTTGCTCGCACTATAAAAAATTATTCCCATATAGCGCGCTCTTAATACCGTCGAAAAAAATTTTAAACGGAGATTGACAGGGCGGCTACGGGCGTGTTACCATTTATTCGGAATAAAAAAACAGATGAAGGAGGCTGCGATATGCTGCTCGGAACCTGCGTCGGGTTTGACAGGCTTGAATCTGCCGCAAAGCTCGGATACGACTACCTTGAGAGCAACTTAGGGCACATAAAAGCTCTCGGCCTGCGGGAGCTCACGGAGACAAAGGCTCTGCTTGACGGCTGCGGCGCAAAGCTTGAGGCGGCGAACTGCTTTTTTCCCGGAGAAATACACCTCGCCGGAGAGGACGCGGACATTGAAATTATAAGAGACTACACGCGCCGCGCCTTTGACAACGCCGCGTTTCTCGGAGTTAAAACCTGCGTGCTCGGCAGCGGCCGCTCGCGCAGCGTGCCTGACGGATTCGACAGAGAAAAAGGGCTCGAACAGCTTTATTCGGCTCTGCGCGTCATAGACGGCGAAGCGCGGGAGCGCGGGATAAGAGTTGCGATAGAGCCGCTGAACAGGCTCGAAACGAATGTGTTTACGACCGTGCGCGAGAGCACAGACATCTGCCGCAAGCTCGGGCTAAAGAGCGTATTTGTCCTCGCCGATATATATCACATGGTCATGGAAAACGAGGACTTCGGTGCGCTCGGATATGCGGGAGAAAGACTGATACATATACACTTCTCGAACCCTACGGCGAGGGACACGGAGAGCGGCAGGTCGAAGCGAGTATACCCCGCCGAGGGCGACGGCTACGACTATACGCCGTTTGTCAGCGCCGTAAAGAATGCGGGATATGACGGAAGAATAAGCATTGAGGCCGGCTGCACGGACTTCGAAAAGGAAGCGGCGGCGGGACTTAAAATGATGAGGAAGCTTTTTGGGTGAGCAAAATGAGATATGAATACAGCGCTCTTAATATTTTCGCGCAGGACGGCGACGCGCTCAAGGCGGCCGAAATCCTGCGCGGCGAAATAGAATCAAGAACGGGCAAATCCCCCGAAATAACAGGCTCCGACAGGGCTGATATTTCTTTTGTCGCCGACCCCGACGGGCTCAGAGACGGATACGAAATAGAGCAGAACGGGAAACGCCTTGTCTTTAAGGCACAGGGCATACGCGGGCTGATTTTTGCCGCAGGTATGTTTCTGCGCAAAATCGAAGTCTCGGGCGAAAAAATCACGCTCATACAGGATATCGGCGGCAGATATAAGCCCGACAAGCGTATAAGAGGTCATCAGCTCGGCTACCGCACAACGCCCAACAGCTACGACGCATGGGATATCGAGGACTACCGAAGATATTATCTCGACCTGATGTTCTTCGGCTGCAACACTGTTGAGCACATTCCCTCTAACGGGCTTGACGCGAAGAAAAACAGGCTGATGAAATATGATCCGCAGGACTTACTCGTTGAGGCGTCAAGGATAGCGGACGAATATGACCTTGATGTGTCGCTCTGGTATCCCAACGACCGCGAGAGCCTTGAGGACGCCGAGAAACGGCGCAGACGCGTCTTTGAGCGCACGCCGAGGATAGACGTCATGTTCCCGCCCGGAGGCGATCCCGGAGACTATAAGGCGGACGAATTTATACGCCGCTGCCGCGAGTTTTCGCGTCTGCTCAAGGAGTATCACCCGAACGCCGAGATGTGGCCGTCCGCGCAGCAGCCGCACTCGATACCCGACTGGGGCGAGAGGCTCATGGATGAGCTCGAAAAGCTGCCAGACGGGATAGACGGCATTATAACGGGCCCGAACCACGCCTTTGAAATGGATGAACTCAGGCGCAGGCTGCCCGCAAAATATCCTATAAGATTCTATCCCGATATCACGCACAACGTGCGCTGCGAATATCCCGTTCACTTCGACCGCGACGACTGGCACTATGCGCTGGCATCGGGGCTCAGCCGCGAATGCACGAATCCCCGACCCTGCGAATACAGGGAGATTCACCGCCTCACACGCAGATATGTCATAGGCAGCGTGTCATATTCCGAGGGCATAACGGACGATGTGAACAAGTGCGTCTGGAGCGACATGGACTTTTTCCCCGATACAGACGTGCGCGACTCGCTTGAGGATTATTCGCGCCTGTATTTCCCCTCCCTGCCCGCCGACGAGGTTGCGGACAGGATACTCGGGCTTGAGCTAAACTGGCAGACAGACCCGGCGGAGAATCCCGGAATCGACGACAATCTCAAGGGCTGGGAGTCGTTGGCCGAAAGATATCCGAGTGCTTTGAAGCTTTGGCGGTTTAATCAATGCCTGTTCCGCGCAAAATGCGACGCATATCTTCGGCACAGGCGCATAATCGAGCTGAAAGCAATAAAGCAGGCAAGGCGCGAAATTCTCTCGGGCAGGCTTGAGAGCGCAAGGGAGATACTGCAAAACACCGAGGACGGGCGCAAAAAAACGCTGCGTGCGGGCATAGAGCGCATAGCCGGCGAGCTTTTTGAGCAGATAGGCCTGCAGACGGATGTTGAGCGCTACTGCGCCGACAGCTGGGAACGAGGTGCGGTGCTCGAGACCATCGACCTGCCGAATACCGACCGCGCGTGGCTGCTGGGGAGACTGAAAAAAGCCGAAAAAATGCCCGAAAACGAGGCGAAAGAATATATGCTTCGCAGCGTAAAGCGCAACGAGGTCGAGAGCGACGAGTATTATTACTCTGTCGCGGAGCACGGTCTCGGGGTTCTCGGCTGCAGGCAGGAAGCGGGACCCGAGGGCATATACATGAACTTCCAGGGCGACCGCCCAGACGTCAACAACGGAAGTCTCCCGACCTGCCTTTTTAAAGTTTTCGACAACCGGTCGTTCAAGTGCAAATTAGGCGGCTTCCGCTATGATACCGACTACGAGCTCAAAGTCACCTACCGACAGAAAAAGGACGAGAGCATCGACGACCTGACGGTAAAGGCGAACGGAACGACTGTATACAAAGGCGGTCAGTTCGGCGCGGAGGACGAGGAGTATAACCGCGAAATGCTGCCCGACGGCTTTATTTGTGCAGTATACCGGCTGCCGAAAAGCGTGTTCGTCAACGGATGCGTTGAAATCGAGATATTCGAGGAGCACGCGGGAGTTATGATAAGCGAATTCAGAATAGTTAAGAAAAAATAAAAATATGCACTGCGACACCCCGCAGTGCATATTTTTACGGCTTCGACGGATTGAATTGCAGAAGTAAATATGTTAATATATATCCGTATAACAAACGGAGGTCTCAAATGGAAGCTGTTGCAACTCCCCGCGCTGAAAAACCGCTTTTCAGCAACAAAGCACTCAAAAAACTAATATTCCCGCTTGTCATCGAGCAGTTTCTCGCCATATCCGTCGGCTTCTGCGACACGGTTATGATATCCGGTCTCGGCGACGAGGCTATTTCGGGCGTTTCGCTCGTTGACATGATAATGACGCTGATGATAAACGTCTTTGCCGCGCTCGCTACGGGCGGCGCAGTCGTTGCGGCGCAGTTCATCGGAGCCAAAAGAGCGAAGGACGCGCGCAACAGCGCATCTCAGCTGATATTTATCGCGTTTATAATCTCGATTGTACTCATGGCACTGACCCTTGTTTTCAAGGCTCAGCTGCTCAGGCTCTTTTTCAGCACGCTTGAAGAGGGCGTTATGCAGTCCGCATTGACATATTTCTGGATATCCGCGCTGTCGTTCCCGTTCCTCGCTATATATAACTGCTGTGCGGCGCTTTTCCGCGCCATGGGCAACTCGAAAATATCGATGTTAGCCTCGCTCATCACCACAATTATGAACATAATCGGCAATGCCATTCTCATATACGGAGTCAAATGGGGTGTTGCTGGCGCGGCGGCATCCTCGACTATTTCGCGTTTTGCGGCGATGCTCCTCCTGCTCATCCTCCTGCACAAGAGAGATCATCCGATTTATATCTCGATTAAAGATAAATTCAGGCCGAATTTCGGGCTTATCAAAAAGATACTCTCTATAGGAATACCCAGCAGCATCGAGAGCAGCCTGTTTCACCTCGGGCGCATACTTGTCGTCAGCATTATAACCTCGTTCGGAACGGTTCAGATAGCGGCTAACGCAGTCGCAAATAACCTCGACGGAATCGGCTGCATACCCGGTCAGGCGATGGGGCTTGCGGTGATAACGGTCATAGGCCAGTGCGTCGGTCTCGGCAGCGAAGAGCAGATAAGACTGCACACGAAAAAGCTGATGTGGCTCACCTACCTTATGTCGGCGATATGGAACGCCATAATCCTCGCGACTCTCCCGCTGACACTCAGGATGTACAACATCTCGCCCGACGCATATTCGCTCGCGTTAAAGCTCATCATTATCCACAACGGCTGTGCCATTTTCATCTGGCCCGCTTCGTTCACCATGCCGAATGTCCTGAAGGCTGCGAACGATGTCAAGTTCACTATGTGCATCGCGCTGTTTTCGATGTTCACGTTCCGACTGTTTTTAAGCTACATAATCGGTCTCAGGCTCGGAATGGGCGCTATCGGCGTTTGGTTGGCGATGATAGTCGACTGGGTGTTCCGCGCAGTTGCGTTCTGCCTGCGCTACAGGGGTAAGCGCTGGCTGAGTTACAGCATTTATAAGAAAGAAAAGAAACCCGCAAAAACAGAATAAACTTATCCCCGCAGTCAATTAAGCTGCGGGGATAAGCTATCCGTACATAAAAAACGAGGCAGCCTTTCGACTGCCTCACTTTTATTTGATTATTTGCCGGTCATCTTTGCGATTTCCTCGGCGTAGTTCTCCTCTTTCTTCTGGAGACCCTCGCCCTTCGCATAGCGGACAAAGCCGGTAGCCTTTATAGAAGCGCCGAGCTCCTTGGCTGCGTTGTCGATATACTTGGCAACGTTGATATCGCCGTCCTTAACGAACTGCTGCTCAAGCAGGCAGTTCTCCTTGCAGAACTTTGCGATCTTGCCGTTGATGATGCCCTCGATAACCTTCTCGGGCTTGCTCGCCATCTTGGGATCCTCTTTAATCTGAGCAAGGTTGATGCTCTTCTCATGCTCGATGACATCTGCGGGGACCTCATCGCGGCAGAGGTAAAGCGGGCTCATAGCGGCGATCTGCATCGCAACATCCTTGCCCATAACCTTGAACTCGGGCTTTGCGGCGGTAGCGTCATCGGTATCAAAGAATACCATAACGCCGACGGAGCCGCCCATGTGGACATAAGTGGAGACGATACCCTCATGTCTGACAAAACGGCGAATCTTGAGATTCTCACCGATAGCGAGAACCTTATCCTGAAGGTTCTCCTGAACGGTTCTGTCAGAGCCTGCGAGCTTGACGTTAAGAAGAGCGTCAACATCTGCGGGGTTCTCTGCAACTATGGTCTTTGCTATATCGAGCACGAATGCCTGGAAAACTTCGTTCTTTGCAACGAAATCGGTCTCGGAGTTGACTTCGACGACTACGCCGACCTTCTTCTCCTCGTCATTGTAAGCGAGAACCGCGCCCTCGGCAGCAATTCTGGAGGCCTTCTTCGTTGCGGCGGCAAGACCCTTCTCACGAAGGAAGTCAATCGCCTTATCCATATCGCCGTCGGACTCCTGGAGAGCCTTTTTGCAGTCCATCATGCCGACACCGGTCTTCTCTCTGAGTGCCTGTACGTCTTTAGCAGTGAAGTTCATTATTTATCCTCCTCTGTCTCTTCGACCTCGGCAGCCTCTGCTTCGCCCTGCTCGCCCTGTCTGCCCTCGATGACAGCGTCTGCCATTGCGGCGGAGATGAGACGGACAGCGCGGATAGCGTCGTCATTGCCGGGGATAACATAGTCTACTTCATCGGGATCGCAGTTTGTGTCAACGATAGCGATGATCGGAATACCGAGCTTGTGAGCCTCGAGAACAGCGATCTTCTCCTTGCGGGGATCGACTATAAACATAGCGGCGGGCTGCTTCTTCATCTTGGAGATACCGCCCATGAACTTCTCAAGCTTCTCTATCTCGAGCTGGAGCTTGATAACTTCCTTCTTGGGAAGCATATCGAAGGTTCCGTCAGCCTCCATGGCCTTGAGCTGCTCAAGTCTTTTTATACGGCGCTGAATGGTGTTGAAGTTGGTGAGCATACCGCCGAGCCAGCGAGCGTTGACATAAGGCATACCGCAGCGCTCTGCCTCCTCGCGGATAGAATCCTGAGCCTGCTTCTTCGTGCCGACGAAAAGGATCTCCTTGCCGTCTGCGGCGATGTCGCGAACTGCCATGTAGGCGTCCTCAAGCTTCTTGACCGTCTTCTGAAGGTCGATGATGTAAATACCGTTGCGCTCCGTGAAAATATAGGGAGCCATTTTGGGGTTCCATCTTCTGGTCTGGTGACCGAAGTGCACACCTGCTTCAAGCAGCTGCTTCATTGATACTACTGACATTTGTTTTTTTCCTCCTTTGGTTTTTCCTCCGCGAAACAGGGCGGCCGCAACGGTGAAAATTCACCGCACCGGGCGGCATCCTAAAGCTTCGCGTGCGTAATGCTCGGATATTATATCACAGCGAGCGATAAAAATCAAGAGTTTTTTTATTCCTTTGAGCTTTTATCGGCAGGTTCTTTCCGCTCTTTTCTGCTGCCTCCGGCGGCTTTTACAAGCGCCCTGTTATATAGCTTGTAAACTCCGCACTTCCAGCACAGGAGCATACCGGCTACCGCGCCGACCGCAGCCTGAAAGAACTGGAATGGCAGCTTCATAAGGGCGTATTCCGGGGTGCTGTAAATAAACGCTCTGCCGAGAGAATAGCCGACGACCATGATAACGGCGCCTATCGAGACGCCTATTCCGCTCGCGAGCACGGGATGCTTCTTGAGAACATAGTGCGAAAAAACGGAGATGATAATCGCCTGGAGTCCGTGCGTCACCAGTGAGACGAACATCGGCGCCGGATAGAACAGCAGGTCGCCCAAAAATGCGCCGACTCCGCCGACTATGAATGCCGCGACGGGATCGAGTATTATCGCTGCGGTGCAGATGATTATATCGTTGAGATACAGATGTCCGCCCGGTACGGGAACGCCGAACGAGCTCATGGCGACGTTGAGCGCCATGAACATTGCCGTCAGGCACACCCACAGGGTGGTTCTTTTTGTGCTGCTTTTTGCTTTCATTTTGATATCCTCCTTGATTTTCTGTCAGGGATATTATACAATAGCACTGATAATATAAAATAGTCAGAAACGGAGAAAATAATATAACCAGATGAAATACACGGTTGATATGAACGACCGCCCGGTCTATTTGCAGATTTACAGGCTGCTTCGGGCGGATATAGTCGGCGGGGCGTTCGCCTACGGGAGCAGGCTTCCGTCAAAGCGTCTGCTCGCAGAGGAGCTCGGGGTGAGCACGGTGACGACGGAGCACGCATATGACCTGCTGTGCGAGGAGGGCTATGCTCAGGCGCGCGAGCGCAGCGGATATTTTGTGATATTCAAGCGGTCGGACGGCTTTGCCGCGTCGGGCGAAAAATCCTCCGAGCCGGCGCAGGAAAAGCACCTCGGGCACAGCAAGCCCGTTTTTCCCGTATCACTGCTCAGCAGGACTATGCGAAAGGTTATCGCGGACAGGGCGGACGAGATACTCGAACGCTCGCCGCACAAGGGGCTCGTGGAGCTGCGCGATGCACTGCGGCAATATTTAGCGAGAAACCGAGGAATAAACGTTGATGCGGAGCAGATAGTGGTCGGCTCGGGCGCGGAGTATCTTTGCGGGCTGATAGTCGATCTGCTCGGCAGAGAGAAAACTTATGCCATAGAATCGCCGTCATATGAAAAGATAGAGCACGTGTATCGGGCGGCGGGAGTAAAATACGAGCTTCTCCCCCTCTCCGACGACGGCATAGACGGCGCGGCGCTCAGCGGCAGCGGTGCGTATATACTGCATACGACTCCGTATCGAAGCTTTCCGACGGGCGTTACGGCATCCGCCTCAAAACGGTACGAATATATCTGCTGGGCCGAAAAAGGCGGCAGGTTTATTGTCGAATCGGACTACGACTCGGAATTTTCCGTCTCGCAAAAGCCCGCGGACACGCTTTTTGCTCTGTCCGAGCAGGACAATGTTATATATCTGAACACGTTTTCAAAGACGATATCGCCCTCAATGCGCGTGGGATATATGGTTCTGCCAAAGAGACTCATCAAAACATTTGAAGAGAGGCTCGGCTTCTACTCCTGCACCGTGCCGACATTCGAACAGCTGGTGCTGACCGAGCTTCTCAACAGCGGCGACTTCGAGCGGCACATAAACAGAGTCAGGCGAGCAAAGCGCAGGGAGCTCAGCAAGACATAAAAAGCGGCGGAAAGGACTATCCCCTTCCGCCGTTTTTGTCGGTCTGTTATTTTTTTATTTTAAGCATCGCTCGCATGGCGTTGAGCACGGCGAGGATAAGCACTCCGACATCGCCGAAAACCGCTATCCACATATCCGCTATACCGAACGCGCTGAGAACAAGGATAATAACCTTGACCGCCAAAGCTATCCAGATGTTCTCGTTGACTATGCGCATGGTCTTTCTCGCTATTTTTATAGCCGTTGGGAGCTTCGAAATTTTGTCGTCCATGAGGACGATATCAGCGGATTCTATAGCGGCGTCGCTGCCCATAGCGCCCATGGCGATACCGACGTCGGCTCTTGTGAGCACGGGCGCATCGTTTATGCCGTCGCCGACGAACGCAACTTTATTGCCCTCTCCGAGCAGCTCTTCAACCCGCTCGACCTTCTGCGACGGGAGCATTTTTGCATGGACCGCGCTGAGTCCGAGCTGCTCGCCGACTGCCAGAGCCACGCGCTCATTGTCGCCCGTCAGCATAACGGTATTCTTTATACCGAGCTCCTTGAGCTTCGCTATCGCGGATGCCGAATCGGGCTTGAGCTCATCGTTGATAACTATATGACCGAGATACTGAGAGCCCTCGCTGATATGGATAACGGTGCCCGCCATATGGCAATCGTGCCACTCGGCGCCCGCCATATCCATGAGTTTGCCGTTGCCGACAAAGTAGGTCTTGCCGTCAATAACGGCCCCGAGTCCCATGCCCGCGTGCTCGGTTATCTTGCCTATGCGGCTCTTGTCTATATGACCCTTATGCGCCGCTACTATCGACTCGCCGACGGGATGAGTCGAATAGCTCTCCGCAGCGGCGGCAACATCGAGAAGATGCGCCTCGGTAATATTGTTCGGATGAATCGCGTTGACGGCGAATGTGCCCTTAGTCAGCGTTCCGGTCTTGTCGAATACGACCGTATCTATCTTAGAGAGCGTCTCCATATAATTAGCGCCCTTTATAAGTATGCCTTCACGCGAGGCTCCTCCTATACCGCCGAAGAATGACAGCGGAACGGACACGACCAGCGCGCACGGGCACGATACGACAAGGAAGGTAAGCGCACGCTCTATCCATATGCTCCAAAGGCTCCAGGTGCTCTGCGTTCCCATGAGCATGGTGACAAGCGGCGGCAAAACAGCCAGCACGACTGCGCCTATGACGACGCAGGGAGTGTACCAGCGCGAGAAGCGGGTGATAAAGTTCTCGGCTCTCGCCTTTTTCTCCGATGAGTTTTCGACGAGCTCGAGGATTTTGGCAACCGTGCTCTCCTCGAAACGGCTCTGTGTCTTAACACGGATAACGCCCGAAAGATTGATGGTTCCGCTCGTTACCCTGTCGCCCACGGTTTTGTCGGCGGGCAGACTTTCACCCGTCAGGGCGGCGGTGTTCACGGAGGTCGAACCGTCGATTATTTCACCGTCAAGCGGTATTTTCTCGCCGGGCTTTATAACTATCGTTTCGCCGAGCTCAACTTCTTCTGGCGACACGGTCTCCTCCTTGCCGTCGCGCACGACTACGGCATAGTCGGGGCGGATATCCATGAGCGCGGATATAGACTTGCGGCTCTTGCCCACGGCGATGCTCTGAAACAGCTCGCCTATCTGATAGAATATCATAACAGCCGAGGCCTCGCGGTAATCGCCTATGCCGAACGCGCCGACAGTTGCGAGCGCCATAAGAAAGTGCTCGTCGAACACCTGTCCGTGAGCGATATTGCGTATAGCGTCCCACAGCACATCGTAGCCTATCACGAGATAGGGCGCAATGTAGAGCAGCAGCGCTTTCCAACCCTCGAAGCCTAAAATTTCATCCACTGCCCAGGCGACACCGGTCAGCACGACCGATACTATTATTCTTGCCAGCGTTTTCTTCTGCTTTCCCGTCATCGGAAACACCCCTCTTACTTAAGAATTATTTTGCAATGGGGTTCAACTTTATTTGCGGTCTTGAATACTTTTTTGAGCACCTCGTTAAAGTTGCCGTTCGCGGCCTCGAGGGTAAGCTTCTGAGGGAAGATGTTGACGCTCACGTGTTCAACGCCGTCCACCTTGGCGAGAGCCGCCTCCATCTTCGCCGCGCAGTTCGCGCAGTCAAGGTCCTCAAGCTTAAATATCCTCTTCATTATTCTCGGTCCTTTCTTCAATAAGATGTTCAAAACCTTTGGATATAATCGTTCTGACATGGTCGTCGGAAAGAAAATAATAAATCGTTTTGCCCTCGCGGCGGTTTGCGACAAGGTTCGCGTCCTTGAGGATTTTCAGCTGATGCGATATCGCCGACTGCGTCATACCGAGCAGCTCCGCAATGGCGCAGACGCACATCTCCGACTCAAAGAGCGAAAACAGGATTTTAACGCGGGTCGTGTCGCCGAAGAGCCTGAACAGGTCGGACAGGTCGCAGAGCAGCTCGTCCGTCGGCAGCTCGTGTCTGACCATATCGAGCATCTTTTCGTGGTTATGTTCCATGTTTTTGTCCTCCGTTCATTTGAGCAGCAATTCATATGTTTGTTCATTCATATGTCTTACTATTCATATGATAACTCATTCATATATTATTGTCAACAGTTTTTTCAAAAAAATTTTGCGAAAAAGCTCGAAAAATTTAAACGCCCCGTGCAACTGGGCACGGAGCGCAAACAAGAGGCAATATTCAGTCTTTTTTGCCTTCAATCAGACTGTTTTTGAAGTCGTCGCCGATAATGGTGAGGTTATCAATATGCATTTTACCGTTTTTAAACTTCAGGGTGAGCGAATCGGAATTGCGGGTCATTCGGACATAGTCGGAGGCGTTGAACCGCTTCTCCCTGCCGAACATAGTCGAATAGACATACTCCCCGTCCCCGACGGACACGGCCTTCTGATTGAGGCAGCAGAGCATGGCGGCGCAGCCGAACAGCATACAGAGCAAGCCGGGAATCGCAAAGAAGAATCTCCCGACGGCGAGCATGGCAACGCCGACCCCCGCACCGAAAACATAGACTACCAGCCCCAAAAAGAAGAGCCACCTCGGAATATACACGACGCAGTCGGAGCTTTTGGGTTCGCGGGCAATACGCACCGTAAAATACACAAGCAGAGCCGCCGAAACAACAGCGGCGATAACAGCATACATCATTCCGCCACTCCTTAGAAGACATTGAGGTTTTTGAGCACAAATACCATTGACACGACCCAAGCGGCATCGACCGCATACGAAATGAGCGTCAGCGACTTAGAGGACTGCACGCCCACGGCAACACCGACGATACGAAACGCGAAAAAGACAATTATCGCAACGGCGCTCGCAATGAGAAAGCCGAGCATGACGGGCGAGCTGACCGAATCGGGCTTCGCGGCATCGATTATCTGAACAATAAAGAACGCAGCTGCGCAGACTATGTCGACAATCGCAGATATGTTTGTTATTTTAGGCAGAACTTTGTTTTTCATATTTACGAGACCCGAAGTCTCCCTCACTCCTTTGAATCGGTTATATGAGAATTTTATCATACAAATGCGATTTAATCAACAGCGGGCAGAAAAAAGCGGCGGAATTTACCGCCGCGCATGATTAGCATACATTAATTATATTTAACTATATTCGCCTGTATCGGCTCTCCCCTACTAAACGAGGTAGCGTTTTCAAACGTGGTCTCACTTATCGACTCAAGCGCCTCGCGGGTCAAAAAGCCCTGGTGCGAGGTGATTATAACATTAGGAAAAGACAGAAGGCGAGCCGTGACGGAGGTTTCGAGAATATCGTCCTCGCGGTTTTCAAAGACATTGTGCGTCTCCTCCTCATACACATCGAGCCCGACGCCCATAAATTTATGCTGCCTTATACCTTTTATAAGATCGGGCGTGCTTATCAGCGCGCCGCGCGAGGTGTTAACAAGGATAACGCCGTCCTTCATCCGCTCTATCGCGTTGATATTTATCATATGATAGGTCTCCTCGGTCAGCGGGCAATGGAGGGATATCAGATCGCCTTCGCTGAGAAGTTCATCGAGTTCGACATATCGAACGAAGTCGAGCGAGGGGTTCCGATACTTATCATAGGCGATAACATTCATCCCTAGCCCGCGGCAGGCTCGCGCGAACGATGCGCCTATCTTTCCCGTGCCGACGACTCCCGCCGTCTTGCCGCAGAAGTTGACTCCCGTAAGACCCATGAGGCTGAAATTATTTTCGCGCACTTTTATATAAGCCTTGTGTATGCGGCGGTTGACGGCGAACGCGAGCGCGAGGGCATGCTCGGCTATTGCTTCCGGTGAATATCCCGGCACACGCATAACGGAGATGCCGTGCTCCTGCGCCGCCGGAAGATCGACATTGTTATATCCGGCGCAGCGCATGAGAATGAGCCTGACCCCGTTCTCGGCGAGGATATCCACCACCCGCCTGCCGACATCGGACGCGACGAACAGGCACACGGCGTCATAGCCTTTCGAGAGCGGCGCGGTGCGGTAAGAGATATCCGTCTTGAGATAGTCTATTTCAATGTCGGGATATTTGCCCGCAAGCTTCTCGAACGCCTCGCGGTCATACGGCTTTGTATCATAAAAAAGTATTTTCATAGAATGCGCCTCCGGCAGTTTTCTCTGAATAGTATCCGCCGCAAAGAAATGAATATTCGGGCTAAATGAGCACAATTTATCATAAAGAGTGAAAACAAAGGGAAGAAAACGCAAAAAAGGCTTGACTTTTTCGAGCAAATATTATATGATAATCAAGCTGATTTGCGGATACAGCTTCCGCACAGCGAAAAGGATATGATCCATTAGCTCAGTCGGTAGAGCACTTGACTTTTAATCAAGGTGTCCGGAGTTCGAATCTCCGATGGATCACCAAAAGATAAGTCTTGAAGTCGTTGTGTATCAACGGTTTCAAGGCTTTTTTCATTTCTATTTCAATGCTCCCGATTCACTCTCGCATCTATTGTAAACCTACAGGCGCTTTGTTGCATTTTCAAATTGCTTGACACTTGAATCGGAATCGCGTATACTATGTATATAGCCATCGGTGAGAAACAGGCCACTGGGCAATTGTAGCCCAACTCGCTGGAGTAAGCCGGTGGCTTCTTTGCATTCATACAGTATATTCATAAGCTTGGCGACTGCCTTCTTGCTGTTCTTGACACTGATGTTGTTTACTTCCTCGTCAGTATACTTCTTTTCGGGCTGAGACTGCTCTTTCTGCTCATCATTGCCCTGTCCCTTCGGGGTTTCAACATTCTTGTTTTCTTCTGCCATTTTTTTACACTCCTTTTCTCAGTTAAGGTCAACTGTTACCCTGTTTTACGATACAGGCAAACGTTTTTTGGATATAAAAACAGCGCCTTGCATTTGACTGCAAGACGCTGTAATTATTAAATTATCTACGACCATCTGGGCGAAAACATAATTTCGTAAGCGGCATACTTTTCAGTTTCCGTAAGTCCTACTCCGTTTTCTATCGCACTTTTCAGATGGTTCTCGTGAACAGCCTTTCTGAATTTTCTTCTGTTTTCCTCGGTATCATTCAACTTTCTCGGAACGCTTTTACTGGTTATCAACCTTTTGAATTCCGAATACGGCATATCAGAAGGATAATTAGATTTTTCACGAGGGTCATCTGCCATAAAGCCAATTGCCAAGGCTTTAATGGTATCTTCCGTAAAAATTTCATGTAATAGCTTCTTTACCGTTACCATACAAAAGATTCACCTCTGTATCATCTTAGCGTAAATCTTTATACAACTGATTCCGTTATTATTATACACTTTTGAACCTAAAAATTCAAGAACCGTATTGGGTTTTGTTATAAATTCACTCTCTGCCCAATTATTCGTCAACATTCCTCTGGTTCCAACTGGCATTTGAATTTCAAATTGTATTGGGTAATGTGTAAAATAGTTTACTTTTTCGCACATACTTATACTCGTAAAGGCTTTATCTGTGATCTTCGCCTCACCCATGATAATTTTTTTGTTTATTTGATCAACTATGATTTGTGCGCTTTTTGCGTCTTTAGGAACCTTTATAAACCTTACTTTCCCCATAGCGTTTGGAATGGCTGCTTCCTTCACTAAACCACTTATGTCAACACC
>ERZ856578.4311-NODE-4311-length-19445-cov-5.989983_pt1 | contig 19445 bp, 16 predicted proteins | sample MGYA00514384_ERZ856578 | MGnify/ENA primary metagenome ERZ856578 (study PRJEB29103, sample SAMN06111958) | human gut metagenome | biome: human gut; feature: ankylosing spondylitis patient; material: healthy_person | host: Homo sapiens | place: China:Hangzhou... | reverse complement strand
ATTCAGAGCCATGCACATGCCCGTAAATATGCGCCTCATGCTTGCATGATGGCACATATTTCGGTGCATGTATATGGCGAGAAGCCATACAGGAGCAAAAATAAAGCCTCGAAAAGGCGATTTTGCGAATGTGGCTCTGAATTGTTATTCGATGTCCTATCTGTGCATGGCTCTGAATGGGTAACAAAAAAGAACACCGCCCCCGGGCTCTAAATCCCAAAAACAGTGCTCTACAATGCGCCTCCAGGGGCTCGAACCCTGGACACCCTGATTAAGAGTCAGGTGCTCTACCAACTGAGCTAGAAGCGCATACGGTATAAATTTGTGTTGTTCAGCGAACAAAACATATTATACGGTATGGTTGCAAAAAATGCAACCCTTTTTTTATATTTTTTTTACTTTTTCTTCAGATTTCTTATCTGACAGCGATCAGCTTATGGATCGGATTGCCTTTAGAAGAGAATTTCTCCTCATATTCTGTCATAACATTTCCCTGACACAGTTCCTCATCATGATGAAGGTCGTAGGTTACCGCATCCAGCTTCCAGCCAGCCTCCTTCACAGATTCCACTGAGAAATCGAACAGGGGACGGTTGTCCGTCTTGAATTCCACTCTGCCATCTGCTTTCAGGATCACATTGTATCTTGCAAAGAACTCCTTGCTGGTCAGTCTCCTCTTGGCATGACGATCCTTCGGCCACGGATCGGAGAAATTCAGATAGATCCGGTCTACCTCTCCTGCCCCGAATACCTTTGTGATAGCTTCTGCGTCCATTCGCACAAAACGGATATTGTCAAGCGGTGTCTCCATCTCTGACATCTTCTCCAGTGCACGGATCAGCACGCTTGAGTATTTCTCAATTCCAACATAATTGATATCCGGGTTCTTTGCCGCCAGTTCCATCAGAAAACGGCCCTTTCCCATTCCTATCTCTATATGAATCGGATGATCGTTTCCGAATATGTCATGCCAGCTTCCTGCACGCGTCTCTTCTTCATGTACTACATAGATACTTTCCTGAATCGCCTCACGGGATCCCTTTACATTTCTAAGGCGCATATGTTCCTTCCTTTCCTCTTTTCAGTCTTTTTCAAACAGCATTTATTGTACACGATTGTAACGTGTCTGAAAAGGATTTTTTTCGCAAAAATATTATATTTATCTGAAAATATCTACATATTTTTGATATTTTAAGTGTCAAGCGTTTTACACGACTTTTTCCGAAACCTGTCTGTTTTATCAATAAATTACAAAACATCTGTTTTGTTTGCCTCTTTTTGGAAATCCTCCATTTTCCCCAAAAAATGTGGATAATGTGGATAACTTTGTGAATAACTCGATTTTACCACATTTTTCAGGGTGCAAAATGTGGATATTATTGTGGGAAGTGTGGGGAAATCAGGAATAAGTTTTTTGTTCTTTCATTTTTTTGTGCATAATGTCTATCCATGAATTTGTCAATTCTTTTTTCATAAAAATATATTTGCAGATAATTTACATGAATTTTACGTCAATTCTTCCATCCACCATTCATCCATGTAAGCCGAGTTACAACGCCGTCGAAAAAAGGGCTGCCGCATGACTGCGACAACCCTTTATATAGGAAGCTATTTTCTTATTATCGTTTTGGATTAACCGAAGTATCTCTTCAGAAGACCCTCGAATGCTTTTCCGTGACGAGCCTCGTCTTTTGCCATCTCATGAACGGTATCATGAATTGCATCCAGGTTAGCTGCTTTTGCACGTTTTGCAAGATCAAATTTACCTTCGGTTGCACCATGCTCTGCTGCAACTCTCAGCTCCAGGTTCTTCTTGGTGCTGTCGGTAACAACCTCACCCAGAAGCTCTGCAAATTTAGCTGCATGCTCAGCCTCTTCGTAAGCTGCTTTCTCCCAGTACAGACCGATCTCCGGATATCCCTCTCTGTGAGCTACACGAGCCATTGCCAGATACATACCAACCTCAGAACATTCGCCGTTGAAGTTTGCTCTCAGATCCTCAAGGATGTCCTCGCTAACGCCCTTTGCAACACCTACAACATGCTCTGCTGCCCAGGTCATTCCCTCTTCCTGCTTTTTAAACTTGCTTGCCGGAACTCCGCACTGTGGACATTTCTCCGGTGCCTGCTCTCCTTCATAAATGTAACCGCATACTGTACATACCCATTTTGCCATGATTTTGTTCTCCTTTTCTTTTTTGATTTATATTGCTTTATTGTTTTCTTTCTTAACAGTAATCATTACTGTTACCGTTATTATACCTAGTTGATTGCCTTTTGTCAATAGGTTTTTTTAATTCTCTGTTTTTTTACAATCCTTACAGATTCCATAGAATTCCATCCTGCATTCGTGGATCTCTCCGCCATCCCACAGCTTGTTCGCTTCAATGACCGGGCTATCCACCGGTACCATCATATCCATGACCCGTCCACATCTGCGGCAAACAAAATGATTGTGCGGTGTGACCCTGGCATCGAACCGGTCCGCTCCGTCTGTCGTGATCTTCTGAATCTCACCGATCTCTACTAATAAAGAAAGATTCCGATATATTGTTCCCAGACTGATATTCGGATATTCCTCACGGATGCTGGTGTAGATCATATCCGCAGTCGGATGATCCTCACGTCCGCACAGGTAGTTCTTAATGGATTCCCGCTGTTTGCTGTATCGCAGAACTGCCATTTGCATCCCTCCTTTAACGATATCAATAATTGTTACTGACATTATTATAGTATTTACCATTATAAATGTCAAGAAAATTAGTAATCATGTTCATAAATCCGCATGGCTATCTATTTCAAACTATTTCAAACGTTCAGAGCCATTCATAACATAGCCATCCCTTTAGGGCTGTCTATGTTATTCATTTAGGGCTCTCGCCCTATGGATTTATAAAAGAAGCAGCCTGCAAGCAAGCTTTCATCTGCTTCTTTTTATAAATCCGCATGGCTCTGAACGTTTGAAATATTAACATTTCGTAAACAAATCCCCGTTTAGTTGACAAATTACTACAACCTTGTTATACTTACCCTAGTTTTTGTAATAATTTTGTAATATTTTGAATAGAATTGTAAAATCTTGTATCAGGGGGTCTATTATGGCATTCAAGAAATCACTCTTACTTCTGGCAGTTGCCGGTGTATTTCTGGTTCATCCTATGACAGCGGATGCATCTTCTATTTCACTGGCACTTGCAGGCGGAATCTCATCTTCACTAGATGATTCATCTGCTACGGATGAAGATGTAGAAGCAGTTGTCGCACAGACGGCAAAAGAAAATTATACCGGCCTTTGCATTGCTCAGGTCAATGATTATGTTAATGTCCGCAGCGAAGCCAGCGAAGAGGGGGAGATCGTTGGTAAACTGTTCAACAATTCTGTCGGTGATGTAGAGGCATCCGAAGACGGTTGGTATTTGATCAATTCCGGTAATGTACACGGTTATGTAAAAAGCGAATATGTAGTGACCGGTGATGATGCTGAGGCACTGGCTGAACAGGTAGGCACCAGAGTTGCTACTGTTACTACCGAGACTTTAAGAGTTCGCCAGGAAGCTACCACAGATTCTTCTATCCTGGGTCTCATTCCCATGGGTGAGGAGCTGACAGTTCTGGATGAACAGGATGGTTTCGTAAAGGTATCCATCGAAGAAGGTGATGGTTGGGTATCCACAGATTTTGTAGATCTGAGAACAGATTATGTATATGCGGAGTCCAAGGAGGAAGAGGAAGCTCGTCTTGCCAAGGAAAAAGCAGAGCGTGAAGCAGCACAGAAAGCAGCTGCCGCAGCAGAAGCCAAGAAGAGCAAGAGCTCCAAGAAGGAGTCTTCTTCTGAGTCTGTTGTAATCGGCGGAGGCAGTGGAAGTGCAGGCGGCAGTTCCATTGCAAGCTTTGCATCCCAGTTCGTTGGTAATCCATATGTATATGGCGGTACAAGCCTTACAAACGGTGCTGACTGCTCCGGATTCGTTATGAGTGTATATGCAAACTTCGGTATCGGTCTTCCGCACAGCTCCAGTGCTATGAGAAGCGTTGGATATGGCGTAAGCCTTGCAGATGCACAGCCAGGCGACATCATCTGCTACAGTGGTCACGTTGCTATCTATGTTGGTGGAAACACCATCGTACATGCCAGCACCGCTTCTACCGGAATCAAGTTCACTTCTCCGGTAAACTACAAGAATGTCCTTGCAGTACGTAGAATCTTCTAATTACATAAAAGTATAATAGAAGGCAGTTTCCGAAAGGGAACTGCCTTTTTGTTGCTGTTCAGAGCCATGCACATGAGCAAAAGTAAAGCCTCACAGAGGCAATTTTGCGAATGAGGCTCTGAACAGTAATATCTTTTTTAAATTCCTCTTGCATTTTTTTCTTTATAGGTTATAATATGAATAAATCAAGACATAGTTTTTAATACTACATATCATAATATAGATTAACAAGGAGGAATTTATTATGACATTATCTATTAAAGATCCTGGAAGCGCATTGACTCATTTTATTGGTATGATCCTGGCCGGCTTGGCAGCTACCCCTCTTCTGGTTCTGGCAGCCAAGGACGGCGGCCGATATGCGGTACCTGCTCTGGCAATCTTTGCCGCAAGCATGATTCTTCTCTACGGCGCCAGCACTACTTATCATACCTTTAATATTTCTGAAAAAGTAAATAAAGTATTACGTAAGATCGATCATATGATGATCTTTATTCTGATCGCTGGAAGCTACACCCCCATTTGTGTGATCCCGCTGAGAGACACCGTAGGAATCCCTCTTCTGATCCTTGTGTGGGCTGTTGCCATTGCAGGCATGCTGATCAAGGCATTCTGGATCACCTGTCCAAAATGGTTCTCTTCCACCATCTACATTGCCATGGGCTGGCTGTGTGTGCTTGCTATGGTTCCACTGGTACAGACCCTTCCCACCGCCGCTTTTATATGGCTGGTGGCTGGTGGCGTGATTTACACCATCGGCGGTGTGATCTACGCACTGAAGCTTCCGCTGTTCAATGCAAAGCATCAGTATTTTGGATCTCATGAAATCTTCCATGTATTTGTCATGGCTGGCAGCCTGTGTCACTATGTGACCATGTTCTATATTGCAACGATGTAATGACACCAGAAGAAAAAGCTATGAATACCGCGATGTGCTTGCACATGAGCGAATTCATAGCTTTATTCTTTGCCCCCTTTATGAGCATAACAGGGAAGCGCAAGCTTCCCGATATGCGAATAAGGGGTAACGATTGCGGGAGTGCGCAGCACGGAGCAATCGTAAAGGTGTCATTTTTATTTCGTTACTTACTCCAGAAAATCCATCGGATTCACCGGATCATCATCTTTCAGAAGCTGAAAATACAGGTTACTGCCTTCTAACGTATAGTATTTCGTTGGTTCTCCCACATAGCCGATCAGCGTACCGGCTTCAATGGTATCCCCTTCCTCAACAGTCAGGTCTGCAAGCTGTCCGTAGATAGCTTCGTATCCATTTCCCAGTTCCATAGTCAGCGTGGTTCCGGTCTCTTCATCATTCCGGATCTGGCTTACCTTTCCTCTTGCTGCGCTTCGCACTTCACTTCCAAGCTCCGCTGCGATCACCACTGCCGGGTGATATTTGTACTGATTCAGCGTGGAAAAATAGATGCTTTTATCCATGCTGTAGTTCAGAAGTACATCTCCATCCACTGGCCATCGCAGGTGATTATCTGCTGAAAATGTCAGTGCCTTGCCTTCTACCAGATCAGAACCTGCAGCCACGGATTCTTCCTCCGCTGCCAGTTCCCCGCCATCGGCCAGTTCATCAGAGGACTGCACTTCCTCTGCCTGACCATTTTCAATCTGTGCAATCTCGATCTGCGTATCTTCCTGCTCTGTCTCTGCCAGTTCTGTCTGACCGATCTGCTCCACATCCTCTTCGGTTTCAATTTTTGCTTCTGTCTGTCCTGCTGCACCTCTGGAATTTGCTGTTTCCTTCTGATCCTGCTCAAGCTGAGCGGACTGTTCCTCCGGTGTCGGAGCCGCACTCTTCTGGTACTGATACACCCCATAGATCCCGGATAAGGAAAGCATGCAAAGGCACAGTGCGATCAGAAAACCTTTCTGATTTCTTTTACGCATACCATCACCTCTGGTCATATTTTTACCAGTTCAGGGAATGGTTATACACTGTGCATTTTTATAAAAACAAGAAAAAATATCCTGCCAGGGCGTTCCTTCCCGGATCCGGCGGTCTGCCGTATAGAGACTGATTCCAAATCCATGTCCCACACCTTTGATGGTGATTGTAATCCTGTTGTCGGTATTGCCGACTGCTCCCGCTTTATCCGTCTTCGTTGTACCATCTGCCTTCATCCAGAAGCAGCTGGACGGAAAATGCAACAAAGACCGGAAAGCTTCCCCGGTCCAGGTCTGATCACCCAGGCTTACGGATTCTACATAGCCTTCCGAATCCCGCTGAAACTCAAAATCGTCTAAGGTGATTTCCTGCTGCTTCGCCTGCCTATCCGCGTCGTCTTTCCCAGCAATATCTTTGTCTGCCATTTCTGTGTAATCCATGCCCAGTGCCCGCAGTATTTCCTCCATACTCAGGGTGCAGATCTGCACATAATCAGAGGCTTCTTTATCTTCCCTGCACTCCACAGAGAGCACATAGTCATAGCTGTCTCCAAGAAGCTTCCCATCTCTTGTATGTCCAACACTTAACTTATGAAATGGAAGTTCCCGATATTCTCCATTAATGGTCACTGCCATTCCTGATGTGCTCTCTATTGCCTGATAGATTCGCCCATATGGTTCTCCATAAAGTTCAGACAATGAGAGCTGTTCTATAGCCGACGATTCCCCCACACAAAACGCTTCCGTCCGATACAGCACTGCCAGCAATTTCAATGTATCATCGCTCATCCAGGACAGATCTTCTGCGAGCATCTGCTGCAGTACCTGATAATCCACCGGATCCAGCTGTTTTTCCTTATGGATTCCCTGTCTGCCATTGAGCAGAAGCACCATGGTAAATGGAAATGCTGTTGCCAGAAATATTCCTGCCAGAAACATTTTTACATAATTTTTCATACAAAAAGCACCTCTTCCCATTGTATGAAAAGAGGTGCCTGCATATACAGACGAATCTGTTGTTATTTATTTTGCTTCTTCCGGTAACTCAACTGTCATTTTGTCAAGCTTCCAGATATCATCTACATACTCCTGGATGGTACGGTCTGAGGTGAATTTTCCAGCATGTGCCACATTGAGCATTGCCATTCTTGCCCAGCCCTTCTCATCGCGGTATGCAGCTTCTACACGCTTCTGTGCCTCTGCATAGGAACGGAAGTCCTTCAGGATGAAATATGGATCCGGACGGTTGTATCCACCGTCTACCAGCAGAGCATTGTACAGCTCGCGGAAACGCTCCGGATCATTCGGTGAGTACTCACCGTTGATCAGCTGCATCAGTACATGACGGATATCCTGATCGGTATTGAACAGCTGAGACGGATCATAGCCGCCCTGGTTCTCCAGTGCGATAACTTCCTCTGCACTCATACCAAAGATAAATGCGTTTTCTTCGCCAACTTCTTCAACGATCTCAACGTTTGCTCCATCCATGGTTCCCAGAGTCACAGCACCGTTCAGCATGAACTTCATGTTACCGGTTCCAGAAGCTTCTTTGGAAGCTGTGGAGATCTGCTCAGATACATCTGCTGCTGCAAAGATCCACTCTGCGTTGGATACACGATAATCTTCGATAAATACTACTTTCAGTTTTCCATTGATAGAAGCATCATTATTGATCACATCAGCCACAGAGTTGATCAGCTTGATGGTCAGCTTTGCTCTCATATATCCGGCAGCTGCTTTTGCACCGAAGATAAAGGTTCTCGGATAGAAATCCATATCCGGATGCTCTTTGATCTGGTTATACAGGTACATTACATGAAGGATATTCATCAGCTGTCTCTTATACTCATGAAGTCTCTTAACCTGTACATCAAAGATGGAACGCGGATCGACATCAATGTTGTTGTGCTCTTTGATATATTTTGCCAGACGCACTTTGTTCTGGTATTTGATATTCATGAACTCATGCTGTGCTTTCTCATCATCCACATACAGAGTCAGCTCTTTGATCTTCGGCAGATCAGTGATCCACTCGTCACCAACATGAGCAGTTACCCATTTTGCCAGCAGCGGATTGCCGTGAAGCAGGAAACGTCTCTGGGTAATACCATTGGTCTTGTTGTTGAACTTCTGCGGCATCATCTCGTAGAAATCTTTCAGTTCCTGTTTCTTCAGGATCTCTGTATGAAGTCTTGCAACACCATTTACAGAATATCCTGCGACAATTGCAAGATGAGCCATCTTAACCTGACCGTCCATGATAATCGCCATCTTCTTGACTTTCTCATAGTTGCCCGGATACTGCTCCTGAATCTGGTTTACAAATCTGCGGTTGATCTCCTCTACGATCTGGTAAATACGCGGAAGCAGTCTTGAGAACAGCTCGATCGGCCATTTCTCCAGTGCCTCTGCCATGATCGTATGGTTAGTATATGCACAGGTCTTAGTCGTTACATCCCATGCCTCATCCCATTCCAGACCTTCCTCATCCATCAGGATTCTCATAAGCTCTGCGACAGCCACGGTCGGGTGGGTATCGTTCAGCTGGAAGGTTGCCTTCTCATAGAACTTACGGATATCGGAATGTTTCTTCTTATATTTTGCGATCGCTTCCTGAACACTTGCAGATACGAAGAAATACTGCTGTTTCAGACGAAGCTCTTTACCTGCCATATGGTTGTCATTCGGGTACAGTACCTCTACCAGGTTACGTGCCAGGTTCTCCTGCTCAACAGCCTTCTCATACTCACCCTTGTCAAAACGGTCAAGCTCGAAGGAATTGATTGCCTCTGCATCCCAGATTCTTAAGGTGTTGATTACGTTGTTGCCATATCCGACGATCGGCAGGTCAACCGGAACTGCAAGTACGGACTGATAACCTTCCTGGATGAACATGTTTCTGCCGTTGCGGTTCTCCACACGAACATATCCGCCGAATTTTACAGTCTTTGCATACTCCGGACGGCGAAGCTCGAACGGATTGCCGTTCTTCAGCCACATATCCGGTACTTCTACCTGATATCCGTCAACGATCTGCTGTTTGAACATACCATAACGGTAACGGATACCACAGCCATAAGCTGCGTATCCCAATGTTGCCAGAGAATCAAGGAAACATGCTGCCAGTCTTCCCAGACCACCATTACCAAGTGCTGCGTCCGGCTCCTGATCCTCGATAGTATTGAGATCCAGTCCGATCTCTTCAAGTGCTTCCTTTACTTCATCATAGAAAGTAAGGTTAATCAGGTTGTTGCCCAGCGCACGTCCCATCAGGAACTCCATGGACATGTAGTATACGATCTTCGGATCGGATTTCTCATATTCCTTCTGCGTTGCGATCCATGCATCCATGATCGCATCTTTTACAGCGTATCCGACTGCCTGAAAGATCTGCTGTTCGGTTGCTTCTTCGATCTCTTTACGGAAAAGTGTACGAACATTGTACTTCACGCTTCTGATGAAGAACTCTTTGTTAAAAAGTCTTTTGGCCATGTTATGCCTCCCATGTTAATTACTGTTTTTCCACTCCAAGTGTTACGGATTCACCATTGATGCTCCACTCTTTTGTATATCCTTTTACCTCGTCAAAACGGATATCTGATGCCATAACGTCGCTTAAGATTTCCTCACGGTATTCCTTCATGTAGCCTTCAATCTTCTGATTGCCCATGCTGTATACCACGATCTTGTCCATCACTTCAAATCCAGCTTCTTTACGCATGGTCTGGATCTTACTGATGATCTCTCTTACAAATCCCTCCTCAATGAGTTCCTCACTCAGATTTGTATCAAGAACGACTGTCACAGTGCTGTCTTCCTCTGTCACGTACCCCTCCATCTGTGCGGTATCAATGAGCAGATCCTCTTTTGATAATACCACTTTCTGTCCGTCAATGTCAAATGACAGGCTTCCGCTGTTGTCCAGCTCTTTCATAGCCTCGCGACCATTGATCTCAGCCAGGTGTGCACGGATACCATTGAGAAGTTTTCCGTATTTCGGTCCGACAGTCTTCAACTGCGGTTTGAAGGTGTAGCTGGTGAAATCACTTAAGTCCTCTTTGAACTCTACATTCTTTACATTCAGCTCATCTGCAACAACTTCCTGGAACATTGCATCCAGCGGACGCTCTGCACGTACATACATGGTTCCGATTGGCTGACGGTTCTTGATGTTAGCAGTATTTCTTGCAGCACGGCCCATAACAACGATATCCAGAACCTCTTCCATAGAAGCCTCCAGATCTTTGTCGATCATCTCAGCATCTACTGTCGGGAAGTCACACAGATGGATGCTCTCCGGAGCGGTCTTATCGATGCTGCATACCAGGTTGCGGTAGATCTCCTCTGTCATGAACGGGATCATCGGAGCTGCTGCTTTACAGATGGTTACCAGCGCAGTATACAGAGTCATATAAGCATTGATCTTATCCTGCTCCATTCCCTTTGCCCAGAAACGTTCACGGCTTCTTCTTACATACCAGTTACTTAAATCATCTACAAACTCCTGCAGTGCTTTTGCAGCTTCCGGAATGCGGTAATTTGCCAGGTTGTCATCAACTGCTCCAACGGTGGAATTCAGTTTGGACAGGATCCAACGATCCATAACCGTCAGGGATTTCTTATCTAAGGTATATTTGGTTGCATCAAAATTATCAATATTTGCATACAGTACAAAGAATGCATAGGTATTCCACAGGGTACCCATGAATTTTCTCTGACCTTCCTGTACAGCTTTGCCATGGAAGCGGTTCGGCAGCCACGGTGCACTGTTGATGTAGAAGTACCAGCGGATCGCATCAGCACCGTAGGTCTGCAATGCATCAAACGGATCTACTGCATTTCCTTTGGATTTGCTCATCTTCTGACCGTTCTCATCCTGAACATGTCCGAGCACGATAACATTCTCATACGGACTCTTGTTGAAGAGCAGGGTAGACTCTGCCATCAGAGAATAGAACCATCCACGGGTCTGGTCAACAGCCTCGGAAATAAACTGAGCAGGGAACTGCTGCTCAAACAGGTCTTTGTTCTCAAACGGATAATGATGCTGAGCAAATGGCATTGCTCCTGAGTCAAACCAGCAGTCGATAACCTCCGGTACTCTCTTCATAGTCTTGCCACACTTCGGGCAAGTGCAAGTGATCTCATCAATGTACGGACGATGAAGCTCAACAGTCAGAGCTTTCTCATTGCCGCTCAGCTCTTTTAACTGCTCACGGGAACCAATTGCTTCCTGATGTCCGCAGTCTTCACACTGCCATACGTTCAGCGGAGTTCCCCAGTAACGGTTACGGGATACACCCCAGTCCTGAATGTTCTCCAGCCAGTTTCCAAACCGACCTTTACCAATGCTCTGCGGGATCCAGTTTACAGTCTCGTTATTGCGTACCAGATCATCACGCACTGCCGTCATCTTGATGAACCAGGATTCACGTGCATAGTAGATCAGCGGAGTATCACATCTCCAGCAGTGCGGATAGCTATGCTCAAATTTTGGCGCATCGAACAGAAGTCCCTTTGCATCCAGATCTTTGAGCACCTCCGGATCTGCTTTCTTTACAAACAGACCTGCAAACGGAGTCTCTTTTGTCATATCACCTTTTTCATCTACGAACTGTACAAACGGAAGATCATATTTACGGCCAACCTGAGCATCGTCTTCACCAAATGCCGGAGCAATATGAACAACACCAGTACCATCGGTCAGAGTTACGTAGGTATCACATACTACATAATGACCTTTCTTGTGCTGCTTTGCAGCCAGATCTGCTGCACACTGATACAGTGCCTCATATTCTTTGCCTTCCAGATCCTTACCTTTGTAGGTCTCCAGTACTTCGTAAGCAGCCTCACCGTCTTTTGCCAGTTTGCCAAGTACGGTATCCAGAAGTGCGGATGCCATATAATATACATATCCGTCAGCAGCTTTTACTTTTGCATACTCCTCGTTCGGGTTTACACAAAGTGCCACGTTGGACGGCAGAGTCCACGGTGTAGTGGTCCATGCCAGGATATATGCATCCTCACCTTTTACTTTGAAACGTACCACTGCGGAACGCTCTTTTACATCTTTGTATCCCTGTGCCACCTCATGGGAAGACAGAGGAGTTCCACAACGCGGGCAGTACGGAACGATCTTGAATCCTTTGTACAGGAGTCCTTTATCCCAGATCGTCTTCAGTGCCCACCACTCGGACTCGATGAAGTTGTCATCATAGGTAACATACGGATTATCCATATCAGCCCAGAAACCAACGGTACCGGAGAAATCCTCCCACATTCCCTTGTATTTCCAGACACTCTCTTTACATTTGGTGATGAACGGATCCAGACCATACTGCTCGATCTGCTCTTTTCCATCCAGACCCAGAAGCTTCTCAACCTCCAGCTCTACCGGCAGTCCGTGGGTATCCCAGCCTGCTTTTCTCGGAACATAGTAGCCTTTCATGGTACGGTATCTCGGAATCATATCCTTGATAACACGGGTCAGCACATGACCGATGTGCGGCTTACCATTTGCGGTAGGCGGTCCGTCATAAAAGGTATATGTCGGGCAGCCTTCTCTCTGCTCCATACTTTTCTTAAATGTGTTGTCTTCTTTCCAGAACTCTTCAACTTCTTTTTCGCGCTCTACAAAGTTCATGTCGGTGTTTACTTTGCTGTACATGCTTTTGTTACCTCCTTATTCCTATGTTATGACATCTGTTTCGTTGTAAAATATATATCAGAGAGTCACTTTGTGACTCTCTGCGCGCCCGTGCGGGCACGTAAGTGCATATTCAACTCCGCACGGGTCGCATCCCGCGGCTTTTTTGTATAGCAGGGAATACTTTTCCTGCTATACAAAAAAGCCCCGTCCCTGCAACAGGACGGAGCCTAATAGCCCGTTTATAAACCACCTCTTACAACATACTGTCATATGCGTTCCCGATAACGGAGGGAATACCGTCGAAGCCTACTTTCTTCTTCCTATATAATATAGAAGAAACTCCTCTTCAGCCCGAGGCTCGGAAGTGATCTTCGGAAATCCCTGTACTCTCACCGGGCTCACACCCACCCCGGTTCGCTGCGCATTTCCAGTGGTTCCTACTGTCTTCGTCATAGCCGTTTACACAAGTGCAATTATAAGTGCGGTTGACAGCATTTGTCAAGGCTTTCACTGATATTCCGGGGATTTTTTAGTATTTATTCCTGATGATGTTTGGTCACTTTTTTGTCGATGGTCAGCACTTCCCCTTCCGGTTTGTAGGAGATCTTCACATAAGTATGCATAGCCGGACAGCCTGCCTTCGCGGCAACCAGCTGGCAGTTCTTCACGATCTCCATCAACTGGTCATAGTCCCCCTCAATAGAAGTTTCACATGGTCCTACATAATAAGAAAGTCCTGTGGATTTAATATAATCGATCACCGCATCTACGATGCGGATCACTTCCTCGTCATCTGTTACAGTGGGCAGTACCTGAATTGCTACGCTTGCATTCATTATCTTCTCCTCCTTTAAAAAACGCATCTGCCATCAGACAGATGCGTCTCGCTCTAATCATCATTATACGAAGGATTTTTTAATTGTCAATGCTAGAAGTATCAGAGTATAGATGAAAAAACAGATAAATTTCTTTACTGATAGTTCAGAAATCAGTAGCTAAAACTTTGCCCATATGATATGATTTATACGTTACCGCCTCCTATACTGGTACAGAAGGGAGGTGCTAGTTGTGGAAATAGTAATATCTCTTATTGTCACTGTCACGGCAGGTGTGATTAGCCATCTCATTTGCAAATGGCTGGATGGTGATAAATAGCTGGTAACCAGCCTGTGGTTTAAGCCACCATACCAAAAACGGAATAGAAAACCCCCGGACTGCCATCCGGGGGTTTTCGTTTGCTTGCCAGTCGTGGACTGGTAATATCTCTTAGCCTATTGGCATTATAGCATATGCATTTTTCTTTTGCAATATTCACTTTCACACCTGACTTTTCCCATGTTCTCTTGCATAGCTTATGTAAATCAACTATAATATTGAATGATTCAGAGTTCTGCAAGCCTCGCAGGAGTGTTTTGCGAATATCTCTGCATCGTCAAATAAAAATATAACGAGGTAACACATGAAATTTTTTAATAGATTTGCTGTATCCCTTCTGGCATCTGTGCTCTGTGCAAGCACCCTGTTCGCCATGCCGGTAGATGCGAAAAAAACAACCAAACGGCGGCAGCCGACACAGGCAGAGCTTGCCGCAGCTGCAGCACTTCAGGCCGCGATTGACGAACGCTATAACAAAGAAATAGAATCTAACTCATGGGAGAATTGGCCAGCCGGTCCACAGGTCTATGCTGAATCTGCCATTGTCATGGAAGCATCCACCGGAACGATCCTGTATTCCAAAGCCATTGATGAACAACATTACCCGGCAAGTATCACCAAGATCATGACTGTACTGCTGGCACTTGAGAACTGTGAGATGGATGAAGAAGTCACCTTTTCCCACAATGCTGTCTATTCCATTGATTATGGAAGCAGCAGCATTGCCCGTGACGAAGATGAGGTCCTGACAGTTGAAGAATGTCTTTATGCTATCATGCTTGAATCCGCTAACGAGTGTGCCAATGCCATTGCTGAGCACATCTCCGGTTCCACCGAAGCATTTGCAGACCTTATGAATCAGCGTGCTGCTGAGCTTGGCTGCACCAACACGCATTTTGTCAATCCCAGTGGTCTGCCAAATGAAGAACATTACACATCTGCCCATGATATGGCACTGATCACACGGGCAGCTGTCAGTCACGAAGAATTTCGTAAGATCAGCGGCACTTCCCGTTATGTCTTACGTGCCACCAACAAGAAGTCTGAAGAACTGTTGATGAATAATCATCATTATATGATCTCCGGCTACAAAACCTCCAAATATCTGGATGATACGGTATTTGCCGGTAAGACTGGTTACACAGAGGCAGCGTTGAACACCCTTGTCACCTGCGCCACCCGAAACGGCATGGATCTGATCGTGGTCACTATGAAGAGTCAGGGAACCGGCGAAAAAGGTGTTCCCATTTACCCCGATACGACCAATCTTCTGAATTATGCTACGGAGAATTTTCAGAAGGTAAATATTTCAGAAAATGAAGCCAACTTCTCCATCGGACAGGGACAGCTCTTTGACACAGGCACCTCCATCTTCGGAAGCACCACTCCGATGATCGAGATGGATACAGATGGGTATGTAGTCCTTCCTAACAGTGTTGATTTTTCTGCTGCATCTCCAAGCCTGGAGTTTGTGGATTCTCCGGATTCTGATGTGGTCGCTGTCCTTCGCTATCAGTTCGATGGTCAGACTATCGGATCTACGGATCTGACACTGGCAGAACCTGCTGTTCAGGATTTCCAGTTCCAGAAGACCGGTGAGGAAGACGAAGGACAAGCACAGACTGAAGCAAAACCATCCACACGGCTGATCAAGATCAATCTTCGAATCCTGATCTATATAGTTTCCAGTGTTGCCGCTTTACTTCTGCTGTTCGTATTATTTAAGAGACTTAGCAAAGCTTATCATTTTGACATAAGTTTTCTTACCCGCTGGAGACGGAACCGGGCTGACCGCAACTCCTTCTCCAATGCAAATCGAAAACGTTATAAGAGTCGGAAGAGAAGAAAAAAAGATAACTGGTTGAAATAATTTTGATAAATATAACAAAATGACAGGGCTGCTGCTCCATAGATGTGTGAATCATCAACTATGGAACAGCAGCCCCGTTTTATTTACTGACTTTATTTTGTTCTAAACAATGAAAGGATACCAATAATGAGCAGGATCGGAAATGCCAGATATAAAAGTCCGCCAAATACCATTCCCAGCAGGATCACCGGAAGAAATACAATCGTAATCAGCAACTTGGAAATGCTCCACGCTGCCCGCATACCGAAGAAAAATAATTTCCCAAAAATGCCAAACAGAAAAATAAAAAATAATAACTCTAACATCTTTCGCAACTCCTCTTGTGCATGTTTCTCTTGTTGTCCAAATCATCATACTCAATATTACGATGATTATCAATAGGTTTCTTTCTGAATTTATATGGGAAACCCCTGAAGAACAGGTTCCTTATAAAGATAATTCCTCTATTTTCCTCACCACCCAATAAAAGGCACATACAAATGTAACTCCTTTTATCACCGACGTGAGAGTCAGTGCCCACCAGACACCCAGAAGCTTCAAGGAGGTTGCCGTCAGCAGAATCGCCAGTGGGATTCTGGCGCTGGTCAGAAGGATACTGATCACGCTGCACAGATGTGTCTTTCCAAGACCAGACAAGGCACCGACTGTCATCAATTCTACACATAAGAACGGTTCACTGAAACCAACGATGATCAAATATCCGACCGACGTAGCAATCGCTGATGGCTCATGGAAGAACACACCGGAGATTGGTTCCGGCAGGAATACAAAGACCAACATGATCAGACAACCCCAGATTCCAACAGTCCACAGAGATGCCCGATACCCTTTTTTTACTCGATCCAGCTTCTCTGCGCCATAATTCTGAGCTGTAAATGCATTCAATGCAGAAGCAAATCCATCTGCTGTATTCCATGAAATGGACTCGATCTGTCCACCGACCCGTTGGGTGGCGATCGCTTCCGCACCAAATCCAGACACCATTCTTGTCAATACCATGGAGATCATACAATATGCCATTCCCTGCAGAGCTGTCGGAATTCCGATCCTGCAGATCCCTCTCAGGGAATCCCAGGAAATTGCTGCAAATATATGCGTTCCTTTTAATACATTTTCTTTTTTTCGAATCATGATTCCGCCGACGAGAATACTCATAACGATAAACTGTGCTGTCACAGTTGCAATCGCTGCTCCTGTCACTCCCAGGGAAGGAATCGGTCCTGCTCCCAGGATCAGCAACGGATCCAGAATCATATTTGTTGCCAGTCCGATCAGATTTGCTACAAAGGGTGTTCTGGAATCCCCCTGCGCAGTGTAGATTCCCGTCAACGTAAACGTTACAAAAGAGAATACGATCAGTCCACAGGCGATTTTCGTATAAGAAAATGCGGCTTCCAATGCTTCTGGATCCGTCAGCTGGAAAAATCCAACCAATGGTTTAATAAAGGTCAGAACCACTGCCGCAAATAAAAGCCCGGAAAAGACAGACAACTGTACCGCTGTCTGCGCATATTGATGAGCCCTTTTTGGTTCACCACGTCCAATATACTGTGCCACCTGCACCTGTCCGCCCATACGTGCCATGGATGCAAGCCCCTGGGACAGCCAGGTAAACATTCCTCCTACACCGACTCCTGCCACTGCTTTTGCTCCCAGCAATCCGATCCATGCCATATCCGTAATATTATATAAAGTTCCCAAAAACGAAGATGCCATAATTGGAATCGCCAGCTTCGTCAATGATTTCAAAATAGGTCCTTTTGTTAAATTCCCTTCCACAAATACCTTCTCCTACATTTTCCTGTCACAACGCACCGTAACTCTGTTTTTCCCGTCCACAGTACAAGTAAACAGACTCAACGGCTACTCGTTTAATTTCTACTCATTGATACTGCCTTAAGAAAAATCACGATTCCAATGCAGAATAAAATTGCGATCATTCCGACACCCATGCTGATATTTCCGGTAAGCTGGGATACTATGCTGACAATGGTTGTCCCGACAAACGATGCACCTTTCCCACATATATCCATGAGGCCAAAATATTCACCCGAATGCTCCTCCGGAATGATCTTGGTAAAATATGATCTTGAAAGTGCCTGGATCCCTCCCTGAAACATTCCTACGAGAATTGCAAGGATCCAGAACTGGAGCTGTGTCTTCAGAAAGACTGCAAAAATGGCAATCCCCAGATAGGCAAAGATACACACAATAATCAGCTTCTCTGTTCTGATCCTGTATGACAAATTACCGAAAATAATTGCACAGGGAAACGCTACGATCTGTGTTACCAGCAGTGCAAGAAGCAGCCCTGTGCTGTCAAGTCCTAACGCCGATCCATAGGCAGTCGCCATATCAATGATCGTATATACACCATCAATATAAAAGAAAAATGCAAGCAAAAACATAAATACCTGCTTTTCTTCTTTCATATTTTTAAAAGTTTCTCCTAATCTCTTAAAGCTCTGCGCAATCGCATGGGGCTTTTTCTCTACATAGTATTTCTGTTCATAATTTTTGAGCAATGGCAGCGACATGAGCAACCACCATACCGCCACGAGCACAAAGGCTATTCCCATAGCTGTTTCCATATGGATCCCAAGCGTATCTGAACCTAACACGATCACCAGGCACAACACAAAGGGCACACAGCTTCCAATATATCCCCACGCATATCCTTGCGACGATACATAATCCATACGTTCTTCATCTGTTATATCGCTGAGCATGGAATCGTAGAAGATCAGACTCGCTGAAAATCCCACCTTAGCAATCACAAACACGATTAGAAACGCCATCCACTGAGCCATCAGTCCCAGAAGAGAACAGGCGATCGTACCTATCAATATAGAAATCATAAATATCGGTTTTTTATAACCCTTCGTATCCGCAATCGTTCCCAGGATCGGCCCTAATATGGCAACGATCACAGTACATATGGAAGCCGCATATCCCCAATAAGCGAGATAATCAACGTCCGAAAGTCCTGCCTTACCTGCCAGATAATTAAAATATATGGGAATGATCGTGGCTACCAGCAGAACAAATGCCGAGTTTCCTACATCATACAAGATCCACCTTTTTTCTTTTTCATTCAGCTTCATTTTTTGATATCTTCTATCTGCCTTTCTTTTATTTTCATGCTATAACCCTAATGCTATCTATTATAAAGTAAAATAGCAGACAGTCAATTCCTTCCTGGAAAAACACTCGATGAGTGGACAAATGGATGCCATTCACAGACTATAGTAGAAACCAAGGCAGCCCATATATGGGCTGCCTTCATTTGTTATGCTTACTACTTTTCGACTTTTCGTTCAAACACATACTCCGTCTCCGATGACAGACTTCCTCTGAAAGTATATCCAAGTCTATCAAACTTTTGTATATCTACAGGATTTTCAATATTATTCTCTGCCATGAATCTAACCATTTCACCGCGGGCCATCTTCGCATAGGTCCCTTTTGTCACCAATTTATCACCTGACAATTCGCAGAATGTAATCGTGATGTAATTGTCTTTATCCGATAGATATCTTTCTATGCATTTTGCATATTCTTTAGATGCCAGATTTATGATCGTCCTGCTGTCATCAATTACTGAATGATATAACCGGTCCCCCCAGTAATCATATAGATTTGTTGTTTCTTCAATCTCA
>ERZ856578.4304-NODE-4304-length-19461-cov-4.658636_pt1 | contig 19461 bp, 14 predicted proteins | sample MGYA00514384_ERZ856578 | MGnify/ENA primary metagenome ERZ856578 (study PRJEB29103, sample SAMN06111958) | human gut metagenome | biome: human gut; feature: ankylosing spondylitis patient; material: healthy_person | host: Homo sapiens | place: China:Hangzhou... | reverse complement strand
GATTTCTATGCGCACATGGCGCTCACCCATGAGCGCCACTTCGCAAGGTGCTTTTGTCGTTATTCCAGAAATATCGCTATGCGATATTTCCTGCATAATAAAAAATCTTTTAACAGTTTTTGAAATTTGCTTATCATTCTGGTTTACTTGTGTTATACTTTTAAGCACAGCATGGACCTCCGGTTATGATTGTTTTTAGTCAATTCAATTATACCAAACCAGATGGTTTCATGCTATTCTATTGCTAAATTTTATTGAATTTTCAAGTCGAAGTTTGAGTAAATTGACTAATAGAACGTTTTATAGTATAATATCTAAAAGTTATTTGAAGGGAGTGAGATGCGTTGGTAACAATAAAAGATGTAGCCAAATATGCAGGAGTATCCCACGGAACGGTTTCCAATGTGCTTAATGGTGCCCCTAGTGTCAGTCTAGAAAACATTAGGAAGGTGGAAGAGGCTATCCGTATTCTCGGATACCACCCCAATATATCTGCTCGGAAGCTTAAGTCAAGCCACGACCGTGATGTTGCAGTAATCCTTCCCAACATTACGGATTCTCTTTTTACATCTCTCTATACCACGATGGATGAGCTTTTTTCTCAAAAGGGAATGCCAGTACACTTATATCTGACAAATGATATCGAGGAGAAGGAACTTTCGGCTTTTGATGAACTTCGGCGCCAACAGATCCGCAGTGCAGTAGTTATCACCTGTCAGCCGGAGAATACCGCGTTATTTTCCGAACAACTGAAATATGGGATGCGTCTGGTCTTTGTGGAACGTGAGCCGCAGGGGCTGGACTGCAACTTTATTTCTTTCCGAAACGACAAGAGTGTATACAGGGCAGTACATGCATTGATGGACAAAGGTATTCAAAAAATTGCCCTTATCACGTCACTGCAGTCCTATTCTTCTGAGCAGCGCTGTGTAGACGGATATAAAAGGGCGCTGGTGGAAAGGAACATACCCATAGAACCAGCGTATATCCGTATGTCGGCAGGTACGCGGGAGGATGGTTTTAAAGTAGCGATTGACCTAATCACTCACTTTCCGGATCTAGAAGCTATCATTTGTTCCGGAACATTGTTGCTGCATGGTGTGATTCGCGCAGCTCATCTGGCGCACAGGGATCATATCGTACGAGCTGCAGCTTTGGGAGATGATCTCTGGAATACGGAAATGTATCCCTATACACTGCTTTTTCCACGTCCCTATTTCGAGATGGCAACAAGAATTGTAAACTTACTACAGGAGAATATTGAGAACTCCGCATTTTTTGAATATAAGCAGATTTCCCTCAGTCCACCACAAATATCCGTACAGGAAAAACCATCCTATCCGCTTGAAACGCCTCAAAAATTGCGGGTGGCAATCGTAGATGGTGAGATGGCTCATTCCATTAGGTGTTTGCTGCCCGATCTGCAAAGGAAATTGAATATTGAGATTGTGCTGGATGTGCTGCCCTATGAAAAGTTGTATGCCAATATCTGCAATGAACAGCTGCGTGCACAATACGATTTGTTTACACTGGATGCGATTTGGCTGCAGGAGTTTGTGTCGAAAGGCTACTTGGCAGATATTACTGGTCGAATCAATGAAGAGTTCCGCGAAACCGTAGATATTTCAGAGCCGCTGTGGAAGAACTTCTCCCGAGTCGACGATCGATATTATACTGTGCCATATCACTATTGCAATCAGTTGATTTTTTATCGGCGGGATTTGTTTGAAGATCCGATCAATAAGAGGATGTTTTTTGAACAGTACCACACAGAGCTTCGCTGCCCGCGTACATGGCTTGAGTATAACGCCGTTGCCCGATTTTTTACCAGAAAGTATAATACTTCTTCGCAGACTGTATACGGAACAACGCTGGGTGGAGACTACCCCAATGCTGCTGCCTATGACTTTTTACCCCGCTTTTGGGCCTACGGCGGCGAGCTGTTCGATAAAAATGGCGTACCGGCAGTTAACAGCAAGAACGCTCTCAAAGCATTGGAGAATTACCGCGAAAGCTACCAGTATGCGTCTCCAGATTCTTCCAGTAATTGGTTGTATGGACAGGTAGAGGAATTTGTCTCCGGACAGGCCGCCATGATGATTCTGAGCTCTGCCTATGCTTCGGGAATTTCGGATTCCAGCCTTTCTACTGTTTCTGGAAAAGTTAATTTTGATCAGATTCCCGGAGGAAAACCAATCCATTGGATCTGGGCTTTTGCTGTAAACAGTGATTGCCCGCACCAAGAGGCTGCTTTTTCCTTTATTCGCTGGATTTGTGACAAAGCTTTGGCTGTGCCGACAACGCTGTTAGGAAATATATCGGCCTGCGCTGGTATTATCACCAACGCTGAGCTCTACACCCGCTATCCATGGATCTCCAAGTCTCTTAGTATTGAACCGGAAAGCTTTCTGAAATATTTGCCCAATTCTAAGTCGATCATCAGTCCGCACCATATTATTGATACGATAGCGCAACAGATTCATCAATATGTTGGGGGTGGGTGTTCTGCCGAAAAAACACTGAGTGAAATAGAAAAGGTTTTGGCACATATTATGGAATAAGTCGGCACAGAGATACCTGCGTTTACTAATTTGCTTTGATGATAGGAGTTTTCGTGAGCAGAAGCTACCCCACACACAATTTTATCCGCTCAACAGAAAAAGGTCGCAGGATTTCCCGCTACCTTTTTGTTATGCATTCTAACGGCAAGTGGTAAACCATCGGCATCTATCATTATTGCACAAAAGCGTTTAGAATCATAGATATCGCCAGACAGAAATGTGAAAACGAGATACTTATCAAACTTCACTTTTGTTTCAATACTAAACGGAAGTGCAAATCATATGAGTACGAATCAAGTGGAAAAAGAAGTTATGTTGGCAGAGTGGGAAAGAGATAACAACGAGTGTAAAGCGTCCGGAATGACAGCCAAAGACTGGTGTGCGTCCAAAGGAATGAGCATCAACATATACCGTTATCACTGACGGAGGCTTCGCATGGCTATCGGAGAAGGGCTTACGGTGTAGCAGGACGCCGGTAAAAAAGTTCCCGCTTTTGTATCGGTTCCGGCATCCATCCAAGACCTCCGAGAAGCGGAAGAGTCGATCCCCTTCATCCGAAGTGATCCGTTTGCGTCTTGGCAGTCGGATGATGGAGCTTCCGCTTTCTATTCCTCGGAATATTTCAAAATTGCTTTGGAGGTGTTTGCGCATGCTGAATGACCTTCGGGATATACCGCATGTCTACATTGCCTGTGGCTATGTGGATTTATGAAAAGGAATCGATTTACTGGTGAGAATCGTCAGATTGGAATTTGAATCGAACCATTTCGGGGAATGAAACCTCTTTCTGCTCTGTGGACGCCGGACGGATCGAATTAAAGTGCTATAATAAGGTGTAACGGGAGTGGCTAATAAGATATAATCATCTTGTAAAGAAAAGAGGTGAATTCTTATTTTATTTTAAGAATTCCTAAAGGATTATGCAAGATTGATGCGATACAATAGATTATGCAAAAGGGACTGACCTGGGAAGGGGAAATCAGAAAAATAAGGGATATTTTATGAATGAAGCAAGTTTAAGAGACAGGCCGATCATTCAGATTCGCAATCTGAGCAAGGTCTATTTCATGGGCGAGGAAAGGGTCATCGCCCTCAAAAACATCAACCTTTCCATCAACAGAGGGGAAATCTGCTGTATCTTCGGAACATCCGGCTCCGGCAAGAGTACGCTGCTCAATCAGCTGGCAGGGCTGGAAAAGCCGACACGCGGCGATGTGTTCATCGGGGGAAAGAACATTTCGCGCATGACGGAGAACCAGCTCGCAGCTTTCCGGCAGAGACATCTGGGATTCGTGTTTCAATCCTATAATCTGCTCAAGGAGCTGACCGCAGTGGAGAATGTCGCGATGCCGCTGATGTTCCGGGGGATCGACAAGGAGACCAGAGAACTGGAGGCCAAGAAGATGCTGTGCCGCGTCGGGTTAAAGAATCGTATGGATCATTTCCCGGGACAGATGTCCGGCGGTCAGCAGCAGCGTGCAGGCATTGCCCGCGCGTTTATTTCGCGGCCCGATATCGTGTTTGCGGATGAGCCGACGGGAAATCTGGACTCCAAGACGACCAGAGAGGTCATGGAGATGATCCGGACCTTTGCGCGGACGTTTCATCAGACAATCATTCTGGTCTCGCACGACCCGGAGATGACCGAGTACGCCGATCGTATCGTGACTTTGGTGGACGGCGTGATCATCAGTGATGTCAAGACGCCGCAGGATGCCGCGCTCACAGCTGCGGGCAAGCAGGCAAGCAATCAGTAGACAACGAGGAAAGGAACAGACATGAGGAAATATTTAAAAAAAGGATGCGTGCTCTGCATGGCGCTGATACTGGTGCTGGGGAGCATGACAGCGGCGTTTGCGGCGACACCGGGAACCAGCGGAACGCCAACGACACCGACGACACCGACGACGGATATCACAGTTGCGGGCTATACTGTTACAACAAGTTCGATTACAAAGGGAACTAAATTTAATGCAACAGTTAAAATTAACGATATTGGGCATATTGGAGAAAATGTAGGGCTTGGGGATATCCACATTTCACATATGGCCGATAGTTTCAGTCTTGATATTGATAAAAGTAAAATTAAAATCACAGACTTCAGTGGAGGCAACAATGAACCGATAAATGTTACAATTTTAATTGAGGATTTAGTATACAGTGGCGTAGGCAATTCTCTGAAACTTTTAGTAGGTGTAAAAGATAGTTATCAAAAAAATGTAGAAGTTACCATTCATGAATGCAAGGAATACACCGAGCCGAAGGTAGAGCCGACGCCGACACCGACGCCGGAGGCGATTCCGGCGCCGAAGGTCATTGTGACGAGGAACGAGCTGGGAGGCGATGTCAAGGCGGGCGATGAGCTGATGCTGACGGTTTCGGTCAAGAATATCGGCAGGACGGCGATCAACAATCCCATCCTTTCCTTTACACCGTCGGATTCGATCCTGGTGACCAGCAATGACTCGGCACTCCAGATGAACAGCATCGGCGTCGGCAGAACAGAGACGGCGCAGATCAAGGTGCGTGTGCTCGATCCGGTGGCGAGTGTCAACCAGTATCTGGATGCAAAACTGGAGTTTACATACTATAACAATGTTACCACGACAGTCGGAGAAGCTTCTGCCAGAATCGGCATACCTGCCAAGGTGAAGAAAAAAACCGAGGATACGACCGATGATACAACAGCCAGTCCGCTGCCGAACATCATTGTTTCCCGTTTCAACTACGGCGGTGGCAGCGTGGCGGCAGGCTCCAAATTTAACCTGTCCTTCAAATTCCGCAACACCAGCAGTACCGTCAATGTAGAAAACATGGTCATTACTGTGACCGGAGGCGAAGGTCTGACGATCAACGGCTCCTCCAATACCTTCTTCTATGATAAGGTGAGAGCCGGCGCGAGTAAGACGGTCAACGTACCGATGAAAGTCGCCAATACGACGGTGGATACCGCGCAGGATGTATCCATCAATTTCAAATACGAGTATCTCGACCATAAGAAGCGCACTTCCGCTTCCTCAGACGTGAAGATTTCAGTACCGCTGTATCAGCCGGACCGCTTTGAGATCTACAAGCCGGTCGTACCGGACTACGTCGAGGAGGGGCAGGAAGTAGCCGTCACGATGAACTATATCAACAAGAGCAAGACGATCATGTCTAATGTTGAGGCGGTGGTGGACGGCGATGTGACCACACAGACACAGGTGCAGACCATCGGCAACGTGGATGCCGGTAAGAACGGTACGATTGCGTTTGCGCTGACGCCGAACAATGCCGGCGAGGTCGACTTTACGATTACCGTCAATTACGAGGACGCGAACGGAGAGTCTAGGACACGTGTTTTCCCGGTGACGCTGGACGTGCAGGCGGCAGCACCGTATGATCCGGGTACGGATGATCCGGGCATGGATGATCCCGGCGAGGACAGCGGTGGATTCCCATGGTGGATCGTGATCGCTGCAGTGGTCGTGGTCGGGATTGCGGCACTGATTATTCTAAAAAAGAGAAAAAAGGCAAAGGCTGCAAAAAAGGAACAGGAGCTGTGGGACAGCTGGGATGACGAGATCAAGACGTCTTCGGATAACGGCGCGGCAGCGGGCAGCAAAGAGACACCGGATAACAAAGGGGTTTAACCTATGAGATTTTCTGATATATGGAAGATGTGCAGCGAAAACCTCAGACGCAGGAAAGGTCGAACCTTTTTGACCGTCCTTGGCGTATTCATCGGCTGCTGTTCGATCATCGTCATGGTATCCATCGGGATCGGCATGACGGAGTCGCAGAACCAGATGCTGCAGAATATGGGCGATTTGACGATCATTGAGGTTTCTTCCGGAACCTCGAATACCGGAAAGGAAATGAAGCTTGATGATGCGGCGGTGGAAACCTTTCGCAGTATGGATGGGGTGCAGGCTGTCATGCCGAAGATGAACTGCGACTATACGGTCAGTCTGTACGCCGGTTTGAATAACCGCTATAAAGCGGAGTGGGCTACGCTTGTCGGTGTGGATACGAGCGCGCTGGAAGCCATGGGTTACGAATTCCTTGACGGCATTACGGCCGGAGGCGGGCGTGACGAGGGCGTGGCAGGGCAGTATCTTGCCTATTCGTTCAAGGATACCCTGCTTCCGGACGGCAGCAACATGGTAGACCGCTGGGGAGAGCATGACGATCAGGGCAATCAGACGAAGGAACCGGATGATCCTTACTTTGATCCGCTCAAAACACCGATTATCCTGGAGGTTCAGCTCGATGAAGAGACAAAATATCAGCGTGAGATGAAGATTACGGGTATCGTGAAAGAGGACTACGGCAAGGGTTATGAAACCTCGGAGGGTCTGATGGTCAGTACGGCGACCTTGAAGGACATCATCGAAAAGGCGACCGGACAGCCGCAGACAAAAATCACTTACAGCGGCATGAATGTCAAGGTGACGGATATCAGCCTTGTCGCAGATGTGGAGAAGTCGATCAAGGATATGGGCTATAATACTTGGTCGATGTCCAGTATGCGTGAGGAGCTCGAAAAAAGCTCCCGACAGATTCAGCTCCTGCTCGGCGGACTCGGCGCGATTTCTCTCTTTGTCGCGGCAATCGGCATCACGAATACGATGATCATGTCGATTTCCGAAAGAACCAAGGAGATCGGCATCATGAAATCGCTCGGCTGCTACATCCGTGACATCCGCGCACTGTTTCTGATGGAGGCAGGCACGATTGGACTTTTGGGCGGCATTGCGGGCAGTATCGTCAGCTTGATAATCTCGTGGCTCATCGATATCATATCGATCGGACAGGGCTTTACTTGGGATGCGTTCAAGCTGGCAGTATTCGGCGGTGAAAATATCACGCGGCTTTCGATCGTGCCGCTGTGGCTGATTCTCTTCGCGATCGTATTCTCCATCTTCATCGGACTGGTATCCGGCTACTATCCGGCAAATAAAGCCGTGAAGATTCCGGCACTGGAAGCGATTAAGAGTGAATAAAGGACCTGTTATAGATAGGAACAGCATACATCATTTAGGCGCAGGCGTGAAAAGGAAATTTTGCGACCTGCGTTTTGCCTACTTATAATATGGGAAATATCGCTTACGATGGTTCCTATGTAACGACAATAGCATCTTGCGCAGCGGCGCTCGTCTGTGTGAATAATGTGTGCATAGAAATCTTTGATTTCGTTATGCGCGTTTTTGCACCTTTTTGAAAAAAATTTTTTCAATCTGCCTATACGAGGTGGTGGAGGCGTTAAAATAAGCGAATATCTGTCACAACAAATGAGAACAAAAGCATGGTGCTAAACATCATGCTTTTGTTCATGAATCTTACGGATAAGTATAAACGCCAGATAGAAGAAAAAGCGAAAATGAAGTAGGAAATCTACTTGAGAAAAGTTTTCACATGTATTAAAATAGAATAAAAGAAAATTCATTTTGAAAGCGGTTTTTAAAACCGCTTTTTTCCAAATGGAGGAACAATGAAACTGCACAACTACACGGAACAGCTGCTGAGTCTCTATAACTTCTATGATGGCGGAATTATGGTAAACAAAGACTGTGTGATAGAGTATTATCACAATAACAGACCGGATATTAACACTCTTTCGGAAAGTGAAATGATCGGAAAAACCATTTTTGAAATTTATCCTTCCGTTAATGAAAAAAACAGCACGCTGCTGCGGGTGATTCACACCGGAATACCGATGCACCAGCATTATCAGAAACTTGAAAACTACAAAGGAGAACAATATGGCGCGATTTGCAGCACACTGCCGATTTTCGATGAGGAAAAAATCGTTGGAGCAGTAGAAATTTTCATGTATACGACCAATCATGAAAAGTTTTTGAATATCAATTTGCAGGATTTTGGTCTTTTGGATGGAGAACCAATCGCGCAAAATCTGGATGATATCATCTCTGTTTCAGAAGAGATGCAGACGCTGAAAGAGCGTATTGTGAAGGTCGCGAGAACAAAATCCACAGTTATGATTTACGGGGAAACCGGAACCGGCAAAGAACTCGTGGCAAGAGCTATCCACAACGGAGGTGGTCGAAAAAACAAGCGATATCTTTCGCAAAATTGCGCGGCAATTCCGGAGAACCTACTGGAAAGTATCTTGTTTGGCACGACTCGCGGAAGCTTTACGGGGGCGGAAAATCGCCCCGGCTTATTTGAAATCGCAAGCGGAGGCACTTTGTTTTTAGATGAAATTAATTCGATGGATTTAGCGGTGCAAGCCAAAATTCTTAAGGCTATCGAAGAACAGAAAATTCGTCGCATCGGCGGCACAGAGGACATTTTAATTGATGTTCGTATCATCGCAGCGACGAACGAAGATCCTTTGCTTTGCATGCAGAGAGGCAGTCTACGGGAAGATTTGTACTACCGCTTGAAGGTTGTGCAGTTAAATATCCCACCTTTACGAAATCGAAAGGAAGACATCCGGCCGTTAACGGAATACTATATCAATTTTTATAACACGGTAATGGGAAAAAGCATTCAAAATGTCGACGCGCAGCTGATGCGGCTTTTTTACCAATACTCATGGCCGGGTAACGTACGAGAGCTGCGTAATATGATCGAGGGCGGTTTTAATCTTTGTGAGAATGATGTGCTGTGTGTAGACTGCTTGGATCGTTACTCCGCGAAAGCCTTGCGGAGCGGAGGCAGAGAAAGTATTCCGCTTACGGATGAGAATCGCACGCTTAAAGAAAGCACGCGACTGTTTGAGAGAAGCATTATCCTAAAAATTTTGTCAGAGACCTCAAGCATGACAGAGGCAGCAGAAAAAATGGGAATTACCCGGCAGACTTTGAACAATAAGCTGAAAGAGCATCAAATCAAAAACGCGGAAATATCCAGGAGCAAAGACCATGAATAAGCTGAAGGAAAACGCAAACGAGATTTTAAATCTGTATAATTATTTTAATGGCGCGATTATTTTCGATAAAAACGCGATTGCTGTCTATTACTTTAATAATCGCCACGATATTAATGATCTCTCAGAAGAGGAAGTAATCGGAAAGCATTTGCAGGAACTCTATCCGGAAATGGATTTATCCCGAAGTACCATTATGGATGCACTGAATAAGGGAATTCCAACAGCGAATTATATGCAGACGATGCTGACTTATAAAGGAGATCGAATCAGAGAAATCAATACAACGATTCCGATTTTTGACGGAGAAGAAATTATTGGTGCAGCCGAAATTTCCCGTTATATCGAAAAGGAAGAAAAGTATGAAAACATCCACATCACACCGCTAGATCTTGAAAATCGTACAGAACTGTATACCATCCACGATATGAAATCTGAATGGGACGGCATGAAAGAAATTAAGCGTGTAATCGAAAAAGTAGCTGATACCGATTCGTCCATATTGATTCACGGTAAGACCGGAACCGGCAAGGAAATGGTAGCGGAATCTATCCATACATCAGGCAGCCGGAGACAGAAAAAATTTGTTTCCCAGAATTGCGCGGCAATCCCTGCAAATCTGCTTGAAAGTATTCTTTTTGGCACCGTCAGAGGCAGTTTTACCGGCGCGGAGAACAGAAAGGGACTTTTGGAGGTTGCTGATGGCGGGACGCTGTTTCTAGATGAAATCAATACGCTGGATTATAATCTGCAGGCAAAGCTGCTAAAGGCAATTGAAAACGGTAAAATTATGCGAGTCGGGGGAACGGAAGAAATCAAGGTCAATGTGAGGATTATCGCGGCAACGAACAAAGATTTGTTCATGATGGTACAAGATGGAACTTTTCGTGATGACTTGTATTATCGACTGAAAGTCGTGCAGATTGATTTGCCGGAACTTTCGGAGCGAAGCGGAGATATTCAAGCGTTGACCGCTTACTTTATTAAACAATACAATAAAATATTCGGAAAGAATATTCTTGGGCTTAGCAAAGAAGCAGAAGCATTTTTTCAAAATTATCCATGGCACGGAAACGTACGAGAATTGAAAAATACGATTGAGGGCTGTTTTAACTTTGCTTCCGGTCCGGTTATTAAGCTGGAAGATATCAGTTGGTATGAACCGCCACACAAGGAGGCGCCAACGCCGATTCTGAAGGGGACTTTAAAAGAAACGGTGAAAGCGTATGAAAAAAATCTGATTACGGAAACCCTCCATGAATGCGGAAATATTTCCAAAGCGGCAGAGAAACTGGGTTTAACAAGACAAAACTTGAACAACAAAATGAAGGAGTACCAGTTGGACCCGCAATCCATCTTGCTTGTGTAAAAAAAATTTAACGAGAACAAAAAATATATACACAAAAAGAAATAAAAATCTGCTTTAAATGAAAGTGATAGCATAGAAAAGATGAAAAAAGCATTGAAATCCAAAGGTTTGTGTGAAAACAAAGGAATCGAGGATATGAAATGCTTTTTTGGCATGAGAATTGCTTCGTAATAATATCAAATGAAATAATGCAGCTAACTTAAAAAGGGAGGGCGTATGAGAAAGTTATTCGTAAACGGAAAGATCAGAACGATAGATAAGGATAATCATCTGGTAACAGCGTTTGCAGTTGAGGATGGTAAGTTCATTGCTGTCGGCACAGAAGAAGAAGTGCGCAAAGCGGCAGGTAATTGTGAAACCATTGATTTACAGGGACGAGATGTTCTGCCTGGATTCGTAGACGCACATTTACATTTTTTGGATCATGCAATCTACGAGTTATTTACTGCAGATCTTTATGATACCAAAAGTCCCGACGAATTGGTAGATGTTATGAAAAAATATCTGGAAGAACGCAAAATTCCGGAAGGCGACTGGATTACCGGTTTTGGATGGGATCAGGAACTTTACCCAAATAGTGTATGGCCGACGTGTCGTGATCTTGACCGCATTTCAGACAAGCATCCAATCATGCTGACTAGAAGATGCGGCACGATCTGTGTCGCCAACTCTATGGCCATGAAAATCGCCGGTATTGATAAGAATACACCGGATCCGCAAGGCGGGGAACTGGTAAGATTTGAAGACGGATCTCCGAATGGTGTTATGCTTGAAAGTGCTATGAGCTTAATTGGCAACTGTGTACCTAAAATGAGTGACAAAAACCAGATTAAAGAATGCTTGGAGTTTTCTTGTAAGGAAATGCTCAAAAACGGTATCACAGTAGCGCATACGGAAGATTTTACATCTGTCAGTGATAAGAGAACTCTGTGGGAAGCGTATTTGGAGCTTGCTGCGCAGGGTAAAATGCCGGTTAATTTGGTATTACAGTTACGCATTCACAAAGCGGAGCAGATGGACGAATTTTTTGCGTTTGATTTTCATTCATGGGAAGAATTTGGAAAGATTAAAGTTGGACCGATTAAGTTCTTAGGAGACGGTTCGCTGGGAGCATGGAGCGCAGGGCTGAACGAACCATACAGCGATAAACCGGATACCAAAGGGTGTCTGTATTTTAATCTAGAAGAAATGAGTGCCATGGCAAAACGTGTGGTAGAGCATGGGTTTGACTTGACAATCCACGCGATTGGCGACGCTGCGGTAGAGACCTTCTTAGACGCGTGCCTTTCTGTTAAGGATGAAATTCGAGCGAGAGGTTTCCGCCCTTCCATTATTCACAGTCAGATTATGAACGAGAGAATTTTTGAGAAGTATAAAGAACTGGATGCGATTGGATTGATTCAACCGATGTATATCCACTCCGACATGGGAATCGCGGATGACAGAGTCGGTGACCGTATGAAAACCAGCTACTGCTACAACACGATGCGCAAGATGGGTATTCGTTTGGCAGCAGGCTCAGATTTGCCGATCGAGTCTCCGAAGGTTATGGAAGCAATTCAGGTTAACGTGACAAGAAAGAACCTTTCCGGATGGCCGGAGGGCGGTTGGTATCCGGAGGAAGCGTTCGATGTTCTGGATGCAGTGAAATTGCATACTGTCAACGGTGCCTATATTTCTAAAGACGAAAACAAGTACGGTTCCATCGAAGTTGGGAAACAGGCAAACTTTGTCTTACTTTCCGGAGATGTTTTTGAGGTAGAAAAGGATAAGATTAAAGATATTGAAATTCTGGAAACTTACATAGATGGTGAAAGCGTATACAAAAAATAGGAGAAGCGGGAGGTAAAAAAAATGAGAAAAAATTGGCCAAATGGCGTTAAAATGGGTGTGGCGTTAACTTTTGATTTAGATGCGGAGACTTTTTGGTTTTCCAGAACGATGGATAGCCTTAACAATCCGAATTTGATGGCAGAGGGTGCGTACGGACCAAATGTCGGTGTTCCAAGAATTCTTGATATGCTTGACAGACAGGAATTAAAAGCGACTTTTTTCATTCCCGGCTGGGTCATTGAAAAACACACCGAAGTTTGCAGAGAAATCGTAAGACGTGGACATGAAATCGGCTATCACGGCTATCTGCATGAGACAACATATTTCCCGGAGCAGGATAAAGAATTAGTCGCGAAATCCAAAAAAATCATGAAAGAACTGCTTGGCGTAGAACCTTTGGGATATCGCGCGCCGGAGGCAATTCTGACAGAAGAGACAATTAATAATGTGATGGCAAGCGGCTTTGAATACTCATCGAATACGATGGCCTGTGACTGGCCGTACTATCACTATGGTAAAGATGGGAAAAAATTGGTTGAACTTCCGTTCTCGTGGCTGTATGATGACACCTCTCACTTTTTCTTCACCTTGCAGATGCCGGAAAGAAGAAGAATTTGTTCACCGTCCTATGTGAAAGATATCTGGCAGAGTGAATTTGATGGATTATACGAAGAAGGCGGATTGATGACCTTGGTGCTGCACCCGCAGTGCATTGGAAGAATCAGCCGTGTAAACATGCTTGAGGAATTGATTGAGCATATGAAATCAAAACCGGGCGTTGCGATCGGACCGGCATTGGATATCAGCAGATTGGCAAGAGAAGGAATGGGAGAATAAGGAGTATACAATGAAAAGAGCATTTATCAACGGACAGTGTCATATTTTTGATGAGGCAAGAACCGTTGCGGAAGCAATTCTTGTGGAAAATGGTCGCATTGCGAAATTTGGCAGCAGCGCTGAAATCAAGGAGGCTGCTCCGGATGCCGAGTTTGTGGAGTTGAATGGAAGAATCTTGCTACCGGGCTTCAATGACAGCCATATGCACTTTTTGAATTATGGCTTCTACAAGACCATTGTGGACCTTGAGAAGTGTAAATCAAAAGCCGAAGCGATGGAAACGATTCGGGCATACATTCAAAAAAAGAATCTACCTGCCGGAGAGTGGGTGGAAGTCATCGGTTGGAACAATGATAATTGGAGCGACAGCAAGAAGCTGACCGCAGAAGATTTAGATCAGGTATCGGAAGAACATCCAATTTACGCGCTTCGTATCTGTGGACATGTCTGCATCTTGAATCGCAAAGCAAGAGAGGAAGTTGGACTGACCCGCGCGTTGCCTCAGCCGAAAGATGGATACTATGAGGTTGACGCGAATGGTGAGCCGACCGGCTTGATTTCCGAAATGATGACTTTTGTTTACAGCAATATGAAAGAACCTTCCATCGAAAGCATCAAAGAAATGCTGCTGAGAAGCTGCGAAGACGCGAACCGTGTCGGTTTAACATCGGTACAGACCGACGATTTTGACGCACTGCCGGGCAGAAACTTTGATCGCATCATCAAAGCGTATCGTGAATTGATTGATGAAGGAAAACTATCTGTGCGTATTACAGAGCAATGCGCCTTGACCGATCCGGAACGCTATGACGAGTTTATGAACGCCGGTTATCAGATCGGACAGGGAGACGAATGGTTTAAATTGGGTCTTGTTAAATTGTATTTAGATGGTTCTTTAGGCTCTAGAACGGCGTGGCTTTTGGACGATTACTCCGATGAAGCAGGCACAAAAGGCTTTTCGGTGTACAGCGACGACTCTGATTTGTTCCGGCTTGTGGAACGTGCGCACCTATCCGGCGCAGATGTTGGCATGCACTGCATTGGGGACGCCGCCTGCGATCAGGGTGTACGCGCAATTGAGGCTGCTGTCGCAAAAGATCCGTCCTTCGCGCATCGACATGGCTTAGTTCACGCGCAGATTTTAAATGAGGATATTTGTCGAAGAATGGCTCAAAACCATATTACGGCTTATATTCAGCCGATTTTTATCGAATACGATTTGCACATGGCGGAAGATCGTATCGGGAAAGAACGGATAAAAACGAGCTATAACTGGAGAGATCTGCATGATTTGGGCATTGTACTCGGTATGGGTACAGACTGTCCGGTTGAAAGCTTTAATCCGCTTCCAAACATTTATTCCGCGGTCACACGTAAGGATCTGGATGAAAAGCCGGAAGGCGGCTGGTATCCGCAGCAGGCGTTAACGCTTGATGAGGCTTTGGAAGGTTATACTAGAATTTCGGCATATCTTTCCCGCGATGAAAAGATCAAAGGAAGTTTGGAAGTCGGTATGCTGGCGGACATGGTAGTCTTAGAGGAAAACCTTTATACCTGCAAACCGGAGCACATCAAAGACATTCGCGTTGACATGACCATTGTCAATGGAGAAATTAAATATAGCAGGAACTAGGGAAAACCCCTCTCCAAGTGCTTATGACAACACGGAGAGGGGTTTTTATTATGTAGGGAATATCGACAAAAACACCTTGCGAAGTGCCTGCCATGCATGACAGGCATGTGTGCAAAGGAATCTACGATTCTGTTTTGCACACTTTTGTCCGTGCAATTATCAATTACAAAAGGACAGAACCCCGCATGAAAGGCAGTGGATTTTTTCCTGCGGCACACGAGAAGTTTCTAATGATAACAACCGCCATGCGTGCCGCTTGGCACGCATGGCGGTGTGAGAAGAAGAATTGAGTATTCATTACTCGATTTTTGCGGTGTGTAATAAAATGATTTTTATGCTGGAGATTAAACTTGTATCTTAGCCTCGTTTCAAGAAGGCAGTACAGCAATGGATCGCGCCGAAACCTTTCATGACTTCGTCAAACTCTACCGGAATGACTGTAATACCATTCTTTTCAAGAAGCTCTTGGCTGCGAGGATTTCCGGCAGGCATAGCGATAAGTCCTGGCTTAATTGCCACAAAATTAATGGCGAAGCTCTGCTTAGCTTCTGTTTGCGAAGGGCATTCCAACAGTTTGTATCCTTTTCGTTTGAGTACGTCGCAAACGTCGTAAGGTACTTGTGAAGCGTGAATTAAAGCAATATCATGGCTGGCAAGATTCAGGTTGCCATCAATGTGCGCATGCCCATAAGGCACTTGCATTGGCACAACCTCTGTTACTCCCATGCGTTTCAGTTCATGCTCGACCATTTCGAAACCTTCTCGATTGGTTCTGACACCGCAAGCCAAAATTGCGGTATGACGGTCAACCCACATGACCATGGCGCCTTCAAAGGTCGCACTTCCACAAATTGTGCGGATGATAGGAACTCCAAGATCAGCCAGAGCCTTTGCCGCATATCGTTCTTCTCCGCGGCGTGCTTCCATCGCCGGACGGGTTACAATTGCCCCTTCCGGTGTCATCAATACTAAGTCTCTGCAAAAAAGCGCATTTGGACGATCTTCTCTCTGCTCTTCGATATAGTGAACAGCTACACCATGATCGCGATAAACCTGCGCAAGAGCATCATGCTGCGCGCGAAATCTTTGAGGATCAATGGGAGCCTTAAAACGAGCGGCTTCCCAATCAAAATTTTCGATTTCTTTGCCTGGCCGACGCATTAAAACCGCTTTCAAGTCATCAACCTCAGAGGCGACACCCCAGTCGCCCCAAAGGGAAGGCATATCCTCTATGATGCTGGATTCTTTTGGAAACCAACGTTCACCGGCAATTGCGTCAATATCGATTTTCGTGTTCATTTTTTCTCCTTTAACCTCTCTTTAAATATGCTGTAATGCAGTGCAATGCACCCTTACCCTTCATGATTTCCGAAATATCAACGGTATCTACTTTGACACCATGCTTTTCAAGAAGCTCCTGTGTACGCGGATTGCCTTCAGCCATGACAATGTGACCAGGGCTGAGTGCTACAAAGTTACATGCGAAGGTCTCACGCACTTCTGTTCTGGACGGTGCTTCAAGAACGTGATAACCTTTTGTTTTAAGCATGTCGATAATATCGTAAGGAACTTGAGAAACATGCGCGAGCGCTAAATCATTACTGATTGGGTTGAGCAGTCCATCAATATGAATGTTGCTGTACGGCTGCTGCATGTGATAAACGGTAACGCCCATTCTTTCGAGTTCCTGCTTTACCTGGGTAAAACCACTTTGATTGCAGCGGCTGCCGGTAGATAGTACGCAGGTATGGCGATCAACCCACATACCATTGGCACCTTCAAACATACCGTCTCCGGCAATAGTTCTGAGAATCGGTACACCGATGCGGCTCAAAGCCTGTGCTACATAACGTTCCTCTCCGCGGCGCGCGGCCATACCGGGACGAGAAAGTATCGCTCCTTCCGGCGTCATGAAGACAAGGTCTCTGCAGAAGATTGCATTTGGACGATCTTCACGCTGCTCTTCTACATAATAAACATCTACACCGTTTGCTTTGTATAAAGCTGCGACTTGATCGTGCTGTTTACGCATAAGTTCCACGTCAATCGGTTCTTCCGAAAAGCGCACAGCTGCGGCATCGATATTTTCTACCTCTTTGCCGGGACGGCGCATTAAGACAGCCTTTAATGTCTCTACTTCAGAACTGACACCCCAATCTCCCCAATATTCAGGCATATCACCCGCAAAGTTACTTTCCTTCGGGAACCACCGTTCACCAGGAATCGCATCAATGTCCTGTTGATACATTTCTTTCATAAATATCCTCCTTTTGCTTTCGCGTGGTCATAATTTTACATGAACACAACAGACTGCAAGAAGCGTGCCAGTTGAAAAATAGAAGCTGATTAGAGAAAACCGTGAAGATTTGATTAAAAAAATAAAATATCGTAAAATGATAATTTTACGATGTAAAAAAAATATCTGCTTAGAAGTGCAAACAAAGCGAAGAAGCACGGAAGAATATTTCGATATGCATGAAGAGAATTCGCTGAAAACCCTACAAAAGTTAAGATTTTGCTAAAAGGAGTGAGAAGAGTTTTGCATAATTTCGCCTAATAAGTACAATTGGCACGAAACATGCAATAATATAGAGACATCACTCGTACGAAAGCGAGATTGAAATTTATAGGAGGAGATATATTATGTCTGACGAAAAAAACAAAGCCGTAGAACATGGCGAATTTAAAAAAGAAGTCACCGTATTCGGTGGAGTCAGTATTGTAGCAGGTATTATGATTGGTTCCGGTATTTTCTATCTGGGATCTTATGTATTGCAGCGCGCAAATTACAGTGTAGGTACCGCATTGCTTTGCTGGCTGATTGGCGGTCTTATCAGTTTACTTGGAGCACTTTGTTTCTCTGAACTCAGTTCCTCCAGACCAAAGGCAGGCGGTCTGACAGTTTATTTAAATGAGGTGTATCACCCAATTGTCGGATACATGTACGGATTCAGCCAGTGGCTGATTGCCAGCCCGGGCTCTATCGCAGCGGTGGCAATTGCAATTCCGACTGCACTGATTGACTTTTTCCCGGGTATGACCAATGGACAAGTAAAAATGATTGCTGTCGCGCTTGTGGTATTATTCACGATTTATAACATCCTTGGAGTTAAGGAAGCTGCGATTATGGCGAATATTACTTTAGTAGCGAAGATGGTGCCAATGATTCTTATTTTACTCGCAGCACTTTTCATGGGAAACATCATGCCGGATTTAGATCCAACACCGGTTACGGCAACAGGTGAACCTGCAAGCTTATGGGGCGGTATCAGCATGGTTTCCTTCGCGGTGCTTGCGTCTTTATGGGCATATGAAGGATGGTCCAACGTAACCAATATCGGCGAAGAAATGAAGAATCCGAAAAAGGATTTACCGAAGGCATTAATTATTGGTGTAGCATGTGTAACGGTGTTCTATGTGTTATTTAATTTCGCACTCTACAGAGTCATCCCAATGGATGAAGCAAGAGCGATGATTGAAGCGGATAACGTTTATTTGGGAACAGAGGTAGCAAGACGACTGCTTGGTAATTTTGGAAGCATTTTGGTCGTTGTAGGTATGTTGGTTGCCATGATCGGTTCCTTGAACGGTCAGGTACTGGTATACGCGAGAATCTCTTACGCGATGGCACATGAAGGACACTTCTTTAGAAATCAAGGCGAGTTAAACAAAAAAGGCGTTCCGGCAAAGAGCTTGATCGTACAATGCATTCTCGCATGCATTCTGATTATGATGAGAAGTTTGGATCAGCTGACTACATTAGTTGTATTCTTGGGCATGATTGGTTCCTTACTTGGAGTTGCAGGCGTTATGGTCAACAGAATCAGATTCCCTGAATTGGAAAAGCCATACAAGGTATGGGGTTATCCTGTAACAGTTATCATTACTGTCATCATTTTCGCTGCTTTGATGATTAACAACTTCATTGAAGACCCGCTGATGTCTATCTTAGGCCTGATTATCGTACCGGCTATCGGCGCAGGAATCTACATTTACTACGATAAGAAGAATAAAAAAGAAGGCTTCACACCGCAAAATTAAGAGGAATGCAGTATGAACAGACAACCGAAAATTGCAATTTTGAGATGGGAAGAAGGGCTTGTCCCGGAAGGACTGATGCAGCTGGAAGCACTGCCGGGGAACAGCACGAATCGAAATTCTTACCCGTTTCCTGTAAGGCTTGTACATGTTCCCGGCGCTTGCGTAGAGACCGTGATCACGCATCCGAGCGAAAAACTGCTGGAAGATATGATTACCATCTGCAAAAAATTGCAGGATAATTCCAGGAAATCTAGTCCTTGAGTAGAGATTGAGAACTCATTGGACATTGTTCTGTATTGCTCGTATAAAAGTA
>ERZ856578.4302-NODE-4302-length-19471-cov-74.471383_pt1 | contig 19471 bp, 18 predicted proteins | sample MGYA00514384_ERZ856578 | MGnify/ENA primary metagenome ERZ856578 (study PRJEB29103, sample SAMN06111958) | human gut metagenome | biome: human gut; feature: ankylosing spondylitis patient; material: healthy_person | host: Homo sapiens | place: China:Hangzhou... | reverse complement strand
TTTATTCCTCCTACTTGTCTTTTATTTTGATGTTTTTATTATATCTTACTTGTCCACTTTTTTAGTATATATCCAGTACTGTGAACGGTGATAAAAATATAACAAAATATTTTTATGACAGGGATCAGTTAAAAACCAAAATGTATACAGGCTTGTCAAGTGAAAATGATACTGACTACCTTATAACATATTATGAAACTGATGAATGGGGTAGACTAATAAGAACAACCGACAGCGCCGGTTATGATTCAGGCTTGACTGTATATGATAAAAGCGGCAACATTATTAAAACAACAGACGCTAACGACAATGTTACAACAAATACCTATGACGCTCTCAATCGTCTGCTCACTTCAAATACGGTTAATCCAAGCGATTCTTCAAAGAATGTCAGCAAGTCGTATACCTATGACAGTATGGGAAGAATTACGAAAACAGTAAGCAACGAACTCACAACAAATACCGTTTACGATGATCTGGGCAGAAAATATACTGAAACAGAGTCTGACGGTAATAATTATTCTGTATTCAGAGGATATTTCTATGAGGGCGTATCCCAGTATGTTAGAGAAGAGCTTGTCGGGCAGTATCATCTGTTATTCTATTCTGACAAGACTTACGAATACGACGGTGAAATGCGTGTAGTCAAGGTCAGGGAATCGGGAAATGAAACTGTTTCCTATACCTATGACGCAAACGGCAACAAAAAGTCTGAAACCCTTGCAAACGGCGTAGTTTCCACTTATACCTACAACAATGCGAACAGAATTACAAAGATTGAAAACAAGTCAGGAAATACTGACATATCTAGCTACGAATATTCGTATTATCTTGACGGCTCTGACGCTTGCAAAGTACGCAGTGAAAGTGGTATAATAGAAACAACATCATATGAGTATGACGGTCTGAAAAGACTGACGGAGGAAGCTGTTAAGGTTGGAAACAACACGACAGATACTTACACATACGAATATGACGATTATGGCAACCGTTCCAAGATGACGGCAGAAGGTACTGAGGATTATGTAACCGAGTACAGCTATGTTGATTCCAACGGAAAGTACACTGCGCTGCTTCAGAAGGAAGTAAAAACCGCAGAAGCTGACGAAAATCTTATTAACTTAAATCCGGCTTCAAATGTAAAGCAGACTGTTTACGCCTACGACGCTAACGGAAATCAGATCACAAAAACTGCTGACGGCAAAACTGAAACCAACACTTACGACGGTCTGAATCAGCTGATTGGATATACAGACGGTGAAACGATTGCAAGCTACAAGTACAATGTAAGCGGTTTACGTTATGAAAAGACTGTTGACGGTCAGACGATAAATCATGTCTGGGACGGTAACAAGCAGATCGTTGCTGATGTGGTTGATAACCAGTTCTATGAGGCTGACTGCTACATCAGAGGTACAAACCTTGTTGCGAAGTATAACTACTGGAACGGCAATAAGTCTGAGTATACCTACTATACGCATACGCATGGGGACGTTGTAAATCTTACGGATTCAGCTGGTGCGGTAACCAAGAAGTATACCTATGACGCTTTTGGTGTTGAAAAGAATATTGACAATTCTGATACTAATGCGTTCCGTTATTGCGGTGAGTATTACGATACTGAAACGGGTACAATTTATCTTAGAGCAAGATATTATAATCCTATAAACGGAAGATTTACAAGTCGGGACACTGCACTTGGAAATCCGACTGATCCTTTAAGCCTTAATCTTTATACATACTGTCATAATAATCCTGTATTAGGCGTTGATCCAAGCGGACATTTCTTTGAAACGCTTCTTGATGTTGTTGATGTAGTTGATTTTGTAAAGGAACCATCGGTGGAGGATTTGTAGATATAGCTTGGGACATCGGAGGACTGTTAGTACCGGGTGTTCCGGGATCTTATGCCGGCGACGCTGTAGAAGCTGTATATGATGTAACTAAGGCTGTTGATAAGGCGCATGACGTAAAGAAAGCTGCAAATGCGGCTGACGCAGCAGGAGACTTAGGAAAAGCTGCTAAAAAGCTTGATACTGCAAGCGACGCTTACAAGGATATTGACCGCTCTACCGAGGTTTTACAGCAGGGTAAGAAAGCAAACAAGGATTTTGATTCTTGGTTGAACAAAGGAAATGCTGATAATAAGGTTTATTATGGAATAAAAGATGGTAAACCACAATATACAGGTATAACCAAACAGACATTTGATGCCAGACTTAATCAGCATAATCGTAACGGAAAAGGTTTTTCATATCTTAAGGATGTATATCCGGGACAGACATTTACAAGAAATCAAGCAAGAGCTTTAGAACAGTATGATATAGTAAATGGACCTAATGCACTTAACAAAATTAATAGTATCAGTCCTAATAGCAAGCATTATGACGATGCTATGAATTGGGCGGCAGATTATATTAGTAAACACAGAAGGTAGGAAAAGTATGTTTCAGGAAGAAAATAAACTATCATTGAAATGGAAGAAACGGTATGAAAGTCAGCCGGAAGAAATAAAAAGGGAATTAGATGATTTATCAGAAGCTTTTGATGATTATAAGGTATTTAAAGAAAAATACCAGTTAAAGGTCATAAAAAGAACAAGGAAATTAGCCGAGAAAGGTGACATATTTGTTTTTTCACCAAGAAAAGGAATATACTTTTACGGTCTTGTAGTAAAAGATGATGTAAAAAGTGATAGTGAATATAATTGGTATGTCATTATGCTCTTTAAGAATAAGACAAATTCATTGGACAAAATTAATTTTGTGCCGGATTATAATGAACTTTTAATTCCACCATTAGTTGTAACTCGTTTATATTGGACAAAAGGATTTTTCTATAATGTTGGGCATTTAGACGAAATTAATTATAATATATCATATGCATTTTATGATGTTTATTGGAATATTACAGTTGATGAGTACGATCAAAAAATAAATTATGTTCCTGATTATCTAAGTGTCTCAGGAGTTATGACAGATATAAGAGTTGCCTATGATGTTAATAGGGAACTAATAATAAACAAGGATTTATTGAAATTCTAATAATTATAATGTAAGGGTATAACTTCGGCTCCAGTGAAGCCGAAGTTATACATTATTTTATATCTATAGATAATCATTATGAATTGAAATTAATAGTTAATTGTCAGAGTTATTTTTGCTATGTTCATATTGGAGGAAGTATGTTTCAGAAAGAAAATATAATATCGCTGGAATGGAAAAAACGGTATGAAAGTCAACCGGAAGAAATAAAAAGGGAATTAGATGATTTATCAGAAGCTTTTGATGACTATAAGGTATTTAAAGAAAAATACCAGTTAAAGGTCATAAAAAGAACAAGGAAATTAGCTAAGAAAGGTGACATATTCGTTTTTTCACCAAGAGAAGGAATATACTTTTACGGTCTTGTAGTAAAAGATGATGTAAAAAGTGATAGCGAATATAACTGGTATGTCATTATGCTGTTCAAAAGTAAGACAAACTCATTGAATGATATAAATTTTATTCCCTACTATAACGATCTGTTATTACCGCCATTAATTGTTACACGTCTTTATTGGACAAAAGGATTTTTCTATAATGTTGGGCATTTAGACGAAGTTAATTATAATATTTCATATGGATTTTATGATGTTTATTGGAATATTACAGTTGATGAGTACGATCAAAAAATAAATTATGTTCCTGACTATATAACTTCTGCGGGTGTGATGACAGACATAGGAATTGCTTATGAAGTTAATAAGGAACTAATAATAAACAAGGATTTATTGAAATTCTAAAAATTATAATGTAAGGGTATAACTTCGGCTCCAGTGGAGCCGAAGTTATTTCTATAGTCTTTGGGATTTATCATTTTGTTAAGTATGAAAAGTACAGAAAAAGCATGAAATATTTCCAAAGCAGGGGGATATAATATTTTTCGATTGGGATAACGACGGTGTTTCAGATCATGTTGGTATATAGTGGAATGCGCTGAAAACGGAACTGTTTATACGATAGAGGGAAACAGCGGCGACGTCTGCCGAAGCGGAAGCTACGAGGTAGGAAGTGGCTGTATATTCGGGTACGGCGTTCTTGATTATTAACTTCGGCTCCATTGGGACCGAAGTTACAATCAAATTTCAATATGTTAGTAAAATTACACAAATACAAGCATAATTTGTTATATAAATATCCAAAATTATAAAAATTATGTTGCATTATGCCATATAATGTTATATAATTTATATTACATTGTTAAATAATAGTTGGTGTTTACTTATTATTATCTAATGAAATAAATCATGATAAGGAGGGGCGGATTTTACAGTAAGTCAAAACAATCCAATATTTAGGGAAAGGAAGAAAAACAATGAAGAAGTTTAAAAAGCTTATGTCCATACTGCTGGCAGCGGTTATATCAATACCGTATTTTGCCAATATAGCGGTATCGGCAGAGGGAACTGAGAAGTACCCGTACATGATATTCGGACGGAACGGTATTACAATGAGCGCAAGCTCTAACCTGTGCATGAACGGTAATGTACATACCAATAAGGAAGCCGACATATCCTACTTAAACGGAAATATCAACGGTAAAATCACAACGGGCGCTGATATTGAAAAAAGAATCAAGCACGTTTACGCCGACACAAAAATCAAAGAGACCTATTTTACCAAAAACTGCGAGCTTTACGAGGACGGTTATGTTCGTGATGAAATGAATATACATATTAACAGTCCTATTTACAGCTACAGAAACATTGAACTTGACGGCAATGTATCTCTCAATTCCAGCATGGGAACGCTGATGGATATAAATGTGACGGGAGAGGTCAAGAATGCGAATACTTCCGTTGTATATTCAAAGTACGGCGATATTACTATTGAAAACGACAGCACAGCCAACATTAACGGACTTATTTACTGCCCTCTGGGAACGCTTACGATTGATTCTCCGAATATTAACTTGAACGGTGTAATTATTGCCGATAAAATCGTAATTAACGGAAGCAGTATAAATATCAACTATAAGGATGATATTGCAGGCTTTATAGGAACAGAGTCGGAAAAATACGATTTCAGCGATTTAGAATACCTGCCTGAATCTTGGCTTGGCGATACTGATGAGGATATGCTTTTTGATATTTATGAAAAAGTAATAGATACTGATCCGTATGATATAGATACAGATGATGATGGATTGCCTGACGGATATGAAGTTTTAACACTGAACACCGATCCGTTAGAATTAGATACAGATGAAAACGGAATTTCCGACGCTGACGAAGATTTTGATAATGATAATCTGAGTAATCTTGGGGAATATCAGAATCAAACAGGACCGTTCAATCCCGATACCGACGAGGACGGATTGCTTGACGGAGACGAAATCAAAACATATAAAACCGATCCTCTGAATCCCGATACGGATAACGATGGACTTCTGGACGGTGAGGAAGGCTATGACGGAACGATTTACAAAAAGTACGGCGTTTACTTTGACCCGCTGAATCCTGACACTAATGGCAACGGAATACTTGACGGAGATGAAGTTTACACTCAATCAAAAAATCAGTCTGTTGAGACTTATGACAAAGCGATTACGGAAATCAAGGTTGACATGGACACAAACGGCAGTCTTGAAAGAAATCTTACCATTGAAAGTATGTATGGAATTGACGCAATGTCAAGCGATGTATATGCCATGATAGGCGAGCCGTTTAACTTTACTTCGGAAACAAGCTTTGAATCTGCTACAATTACCTTTAAAATTGATAAGTCAAAGCTTGGCGATACAAAATTTGACAACTTAATTATTCTTTGGTATAATGAGGAAGAACAGATTTTTGAAGAAATGCCCACAACCCGAAACTGGGAGAACTCAACAGTAAGCACGACTACAACTCATTTTTCACAGTATCTTATTGTGGACAGCGAGAAGTGGTATACTAACTGGGAGGCAAGCTTTAGCGAGCTTCGCAGAATGTGGGATAACGGTACAACGTCTTATAAACCCATGAACACAATATTTGTTATTGACTGTTGTGCAGACATGGGAGAACATGATAAGGATAATCAAAGACTTAATATTTGTTCCAATATAGTAAATGGTATGATGGAAGATGACAGAGCCGCAGTTATTACATACTCTGAATATGGAACAAGAGGAATAACAGGACTGACCGATAAATATTCCGCTCTGGCAATTTTAAAATCTTATATATGGGACAGCGGAGCAAGATCAAACTTAAAGCTTGCATTAAAAGATGCGTTAACTATAGCACATAGCAGTTCAAGTGAATTAAACCGCATAATTATTCTGACAAACGGAAATACGCAGTTTACTTTTGAGCTGGACGATTATGACCTGAATAACGTCAATGTATATATAGTGGATATGGGCGGCTACACAATAGGCGAATCGCTTAAAAATCTTGTGAATGAAGCGCACGGCTGTTTATATAGCGCTGTAAGTGCAAGCAATTTAATATATCAGGTTGGAGAAACGATTACTACACCTCCGCAGTTCATAGGCGATGATTCAGACGGAGACAGTATACCCGACATTGTAGAAGACTACGGATTAAAGCCAAACGGTCAGCCTATCGGTACAAATAAGCTTTTAAAAGATACTGACGGAGACGGACTTGACGATAATGTTGAGCTCAGATTTTCAATAGATACTTTTAAAAATTATATGGATTACAAACACAGCTATTATTGCAAGGCGCTTTATTTAACTACTGATCCGACTAAGCCTGATACTGATGGGGATGGACTTTTAGATAGTGAGGATCCAAAGCCTATAAGTACATATAATAATGGTGAAAGTATAGTTTTAACATCCGGCGTAAATGGTACATTATCACAATTACAGCAATGGTTAAATGCACTTGGTTATTCAAATATTAGTTCAGATGATATGGGAAAGAATTATGGACCAGTAACTCGTACAGCAGTTTATATTTACCAAATAAATCATTCTTTTAAAACCACTTCAACACAAACAGGAAAAGAAACTGCTTTAGAATATATTGATGATTTAACTTTTGCTACTATTGCAAATGATTATGCTAATAAATTTGGTAATGGTGAAAGGGATTATTATAATTATGTAAATGGAATCTCTAATAAGCCATATTTCAGTAATATAAGAATAATTAAACCTCAAACAACACCTCAACAAGATGCATTAGGAATAACAATAACCCAAAGGAACAATAGTTCAATAAAAAATGAATCAGGATTAAATTTGAATTTGTATTTTTATGATTATACTAATCCGATTAATCGAGTATTAATAGATAATGTATTTTATCTATATCATTATGCAGATATTTTGAGAGATTCAACATCTGATTCATCTGTACAAGATATAATAATGTATGAGTTTTTCGATAAAGTTAGACCTAATGGTGAATGGGATTATAAAGTAAAAGAATCATGGGAACATCAAATTGAAATGCCATATATGTCAATAAGTTTTCCTTTTATTTTAAGAGGAGATTTTTGCAGTGCTGAAAAATTTGGAAATGTTAATTTTGGTTATGTTGGTAATGCTATTGGATTTTCAGAAAATATATTAATAGGTGGTGGGCATGTTGTATCATTAATTACAAGTGGACACTTAGAGGATTCCTCTGATTTAAACAATGTGAAGAAAGGCTTTGAATATTATATGAGTGATATACAATGAATAAGATAGCATTTGTGTTATTATATATTTTTTCAATTCTTTTGATCCCAATTTTGCTGTTAAATATAAATACATATAAGATTGACTCCCCATATTACTATATTCATAATTTTAAAAATAATAAAGCTTATTTTGAAAAAATAGTTGAATTAGAAATTTGTATGAGTGATAGAAATGTAGAATCAAAAGAGTATAAAGAATATAAAAGTCAATTGTTTAAGTTTTGTAGAGTTGATTCAATAAGTTTGTCATTATGTGATGATAACACAATTAATGTTGAGTTTTATATGAGTGATTCTCATTACTATCCATCTACAGAAAATAAATACAGAATGATTGTATTTCAACCTAAAGATGAACTTCCAGAGCATTTAAAAAATGACTTCAATAAAAAAATAACTTCAAATTGGTTTTTTGTCACCAATGATAATCAATATTATTGGAATGCTATTATAATAATTAGTATTATTTTGTTTGATTTATTTATTTGGATTTTTGGTATCATTAAGTATATAAAATATAAAAAACATATTATTTAAGAATAACAAGTATAAATTTGCTAATATTATAATATATTTTATCAAATATAAAGTCAAGTCGTCAATGTGATAAAGAAATAATGAGAAATGGTAGATGGATTTGTTTCTAATTATGGATTTCCGCTTGCATTTTTTGCAAGCGGATTTTTTGTCGGAATAATTTTCCTCTTGAAAAACCTAGTTTGTTGATATATAATTAAAACATAGTTAAAACTAATTCAATAAAAAACGGATATCCGAAAAGATACCCGTCGAAAGATGTCGTAAAATAAATCGGTGTATGGTATTTCTTATTATATCAAATAATTATTTGATAGAGGAAAATAGAATGTTAATTTTATTTAACTATTGAAGCTTGACAATAGAATAATAGCAGCTTTAAGCAAAATTGGGGAATCGGCTTTTTTCTGTTTATAAGCTCTTCAAACATAATTTATCCTTCTTATTATATTATATGTGTGCGATTGCTCTTAATCTTCTGTAATCTGCAACCCACGCTTTACCATTCCACAGCTTATCTCTGGTCAAATCTTCCATCTCATGAATCAGCTTTCTTTGCGTGTCGCTTGACATATCTGATAATTCAGAAGCATAAAACTGTCTTATCCAATTTTCCACCCCTTGTTCTTCGTCCTTTAGTACGGTTGGTCTGTCATATTCATATATGCTGTTAATTGTAAAACCGTTATCTTCCAAAAGCTCACCAAACATTTCTGCGGTTGGAAAATTAAATTTGGACGCATAATTGTAGCCCAATTCTTTGCAAGCCTTTATAAAGGCTTGTTCTATAGTAGCTATATTGTTATTTGCGCCGAACTCACATACTAACATTCCATGTGGTTTTAACACTTTATGAATTTCTTTTAGCAAGGCATTGTGATTTGAAATCCAATGAAAAACAGCATTTGAAAATACTATATCCCATTCTTTTTCAAAAGGTAAATTTAGGGCATCGCAAACCATGAATTCAATATTTTCAAATTGTTCTTTTGCCTTATTTATCATACTGGGAGAACTATCAACGCCTACAACCTTACTTCCTAATGGCACTAATTGCTTTGTTAATGTTCCTGTTCCGCATCCCAAATCAAGAATGGTTTGCTCTACATTGTTAGGGATAAATTCTAACAACCCTTTGCCGTATTCCGTAACAAAATCATGTTTTTCATTATATAAACTTGAATTCCACTTCATCTGAATTACCTCCTAAACCATCAATTTATAACTCAAGTAAAAAGAAATCACAATCCTTATAGGGATGACTAAATTTTATCGGTAATTCCGTTTCTTTTACCTGTCGGAAGCCTGCTTTATGATAAAATTTATGTGCTCTTTCTGTATTGTGCGGTGTATCAAGTAAAATGGTTTTATATCCCTTTTCCAACGCAAAAGATAAAAGTACATCATAGAGTTTCCTTCCGACATGATTGGGTGCGCCTTGGTAATCTTCATATACAAAAAACTTCTTTAGCACAGCAATTTCATTACTATAAGGCATAATTCCAATAGTACCAATCAATGTTTCATCATTTTTTGCAATCCAGAAATTACCGCCCTTATTTATATATTCATCAACTATATTCAACAAATCCGGCTGGTCATCTACTGATACGATAGGTCTTGTCCCATCGTTTTGAAAATGCAAAACAATATCTATAACATCTTGTGTGTATCTGTTCTCAAATTGACTAATTGTAATCATTTTATCCTCCATCGCAAATTCCGGTTAATAACTATAAGCCGAGCTATTAGGTAACTGACAAAAGCAACTATGCAAACTGTTCCAACACCAGATATGCCGCACACGCAATGCCACGTTACCTTCTTTGTAATAAATGGACAACCGTAGATTTATCTAAGCTGGTAGCAATATAAAATCTCTGTTAAATGCTTTCCCCCGATGGTGTCCTCTTTTGTTCTATTGCCAGACACAAAACCAATGCTTTCATAGAAAGCTCGTGCGTTTGTGTTTTCCTCAAGCACCCACAAAATGATGTTCCTGTATCCCAGATTGCCCAGACCGTCAATAGCGGCTTTCATAAGCTTTTTCCCGTACCCCCGCCCCATTGCTTGCGGCAGAAGATAAATGGACATGACCTCTCCGCAATCCGAAAATTCAACCGTTCTGGATTGTCCATAACTTGCCGTACCAATATATTCACCATTTTCCAAAAGGACAAGCACATGTCTATCCGATCTTTTCAGGTATTCAATCCACGCCCCGCTCGGAATACTATTGAGATTCTCTTGCGGGATAATGCCTTTGTATGCGAATTTCCAGCTTTGTTCATATATCCGGCTGATTGCATATATGTCATCGTTCTTTTGAAAAAGTCGTATTTCCATCGTTGCCTCCATAGTTGCCCTGAATTCAAGATTCATATTTTTATTATATCACCGCTTTGCAAAAAAGTCTACTGCGTATTGAAAAGAAAAGTGTTTTCAGTAGCCTCTCTCTTTTCTGTGCCTTTGTTTTATTAACTTCGGCTCCACTGGGACCGAAGTAAAATTTACTTTTATAAAGCTTGCAATGATTGGCATAGTATGATATAATGAAGTTAGAAAAAGGACGGAAAACAGACGTAACGGAGGCTGATACCAATGGGCAGAAACATAGTGAAAGCAAAGCTGGATATAATATTCAAAACGATGTTTTCAAAATCGGAAAACGAGGATATACTGCATAGCTTTTTATCGACTATGCTTGAACTGCCATATGATTCGATAAAAGAGATAGTGATTCAGAACTCCGAAATACTGCCGGAAACGATAACAGGGAAATTCAGCAGGCTTGATCTGAAAATGCAGGTGGACGATAAATTGGTCAATGTTGAAATGCAGATAAAGAACGAGCCTGACTTTAACGACCGCGTATTGTATTACTGGTCTAAGCTGTACAGCGGAGATCTGAAAAGCGGAGACGAATACGGCGATCTGAAGCAGAGCATATCGATCAATATAATCAACTTCAATATGTTTGAATGTCCCGAATTTCATTCATGCTTCAAGGTACTGGAAGTAAACAGGCACGAGCTGCTGACGGATAAGTGCGCGATACACTTTTTTGAGCTTAAAAAGATAAACAAGAAGATAAATAAGAATAACCGCATGGAGCTGTGGCTTCAACTGATAAACGCGGAGAGCGAGGAGGAATTGGAAATGCTGAGACAGACAAATGTGCCGGAGATACAGAAAGCGGTAATGGTAATACACCAGATGAGCGAGGATGAGAAGATACAGGAGCTTGCGAGATTAAGAGAAAAGGCGCTGCACGATGAAGCCAGCGCGTTAGGTCATGCAAGACGTGAGGGCGAGCAGATCGGCATGGAAAAAGGCGAAAAAATCGGTATAGAAAAAGGCGAAAAAATTGGTATAGAAAAAGGCGAAAGAATTGGTATAGAAAAAGGCGAAAGAATTGGTATAGAAAAAGGCAAAGAAGAAGAAAGAGCCAATATCGCAGCAAGGTTAAAAGAGCTTGGCTTGTCAGACGATATGATAAAAGCCGCTCTTAATAAATAACAAAAATAATAAGGATACAGCTAAAATAAACGCTGTATCCTTAATTTTACCCAAATTATCTTTTCCCCTCAACAAACCATCTCGGCTCTTCATAATACAAATAGGACTTCCGACCTGAAATGCGGCAGGTATACCTCATTCCGATACCTCCCGCTTTAAGACTTGCCGCTCTGCGTTTGTCAAGAATCCTGTCTATCTCATAAACCGTACCGTCCTCCCATGTTACGGAAAGCGGAGTTATGTTCCCCTCTGTATCAAACTTTGCCGTTACCTCAACATAAACCTTTCTTGCCATATCGTCACCCTAATTAGTATTACTTTTTATAGAATAGATATACTAAAAAGTGGCTGAAAGAGTTTGTCTGAGTTAAATAGCCAAGAAAGGGATAATATTTCAGAGGATTACGCAACAAATTACTAAACAAAATTACTTTGATTTGTCAAAAGCCATTGATTTTAACAATAAATTGTAGTATACTAATTATATAAAGTATTATATTAAGGGGTTAATAGCAGTGATTAGTCAGCTTCAAGAGCTTTTAATAAGAAACAATAATAACTTATATTTACCATGCTTATTACCAGCAATGCATGCTACTGAATGCTATAATGCAGAACAAATTTATAAAAGCAATAAAATTAAATTGCACTTATGTGATAAACTTAATCAAAAATTAATCTACTTTTTTATGGGAAACCATCATATAAAGTTGCACAATATGAAACAACTAATCGAAGCGATAATTTATTATCACCAGTTTGTTTTATAGTTGACACTAAGAAGCTTCCAATAAAAATGATTATTCCATTTGATTCTGGCACATTTATGTCCAAAAGATATGACAATATATTTCCAGATAATTATATAAATAAGGAAATGCTATTAAAACAATTTTCTATAGGTGATAATATTGAAGTTTTAAGAAAGTTTATTAATGACTTTTATGGTAATAATGAAAATTATTTATCCGGTGATTGTTATGTTGACAATAAAATTGCTGTGGAATGTTCAATGGAAGCATTAATTAATCTTCTTAAATCAAAAGGTAATTTTGCTTTTGATGATCGTGCAAAGACTGTTGAAATTACATGTAACAAAAATATAGAATTAAATAAAGTAGCAAAAGCAATTGTTATCCCTAAGAATCACAATAACAATAAGTATTTCAAGGACTTTAAAATAAAAAACCCTCAAATTGAAATAATTGAATATAAAACACATTATCCTTTGTGTCCTATTTTATTTAATGAAGCTATTTTTCAAAAATCTTATGACTATATAGTTAAGGAGAATTGCAAAGGGTTTTAAAGTATTTTCGCTTGTAAAGTTATTTATCAAATGCTGAAAAAACAGGATAAACAAAATTAGGGACAGTATTATATAAATTCACAAATCCAATTAGCTTGGTTTAAGGATGAAAAGGATTTGCAAGCGAAAATAAAAAGTGATTTCAGCACTTTTATAAGCAAGCTGAAATCACATTCAAGGGCTGATATTCCGAAATCAAAGTGGTACGCACCGCTGAATTATCCAAATAAAATGCTTGGCAAAGCTACAACTTTCCAGATATATCTTCATAAGGACAGATGTGTTAATTGCGGCAAGTGTGAAAGAAATTGTCCTCAAGGTGCGATTGCCGAAATTAACGGGTATCCTGTAATCAACAAGGCAAAATGTATGAATTGCTACCGCTGTATTCATCATTGTCCTAAACTGGCGTTGTCTTTGTTTAAGAATAAAACTGTGGAAAAAGTTTGGAGGAACTGAAATGCCAAAAATAATGATATGCGGATTAAACGGTGCAGGAAAAAGTACATTGGGCAAGGCGCTTGCCGATAAAACAGGCTGGACATTTAAAGATGTCGAGGATTACTATTTTCCGAAAACCGACCCGTCGTATCCTTATGCAGTACAGCGTACCGAGGAAGAAATTGTAAAACTGCTACATAATGATTTGTGTCAAAATGATAATATAATTTTTGCAGGAGTAAGAGGAAATTACAGTCCCGAAATTGCCGTTATCTTTACTCACGCAGTATTTGTTAGCGTTCCCAAAGAAATCAGAATGGAGCGTGTCCGTAAACGTGCTTTCGATAAATTCGGAGACAGGGTTTTACAGGGCGGGGATTTATATGAAAGAGAAAATGCGTTTTACGATATAATCGAAAAACGAACAGACGAGACAATAATCGATTGGCTTGAAACGCTGAATATCCCTGTTATTACAGTTGATGGAAGAAAAGTAGTTGAGGAAAATGTGAAGTGTATTTTGGAGGAACTTGTATTATGACAGACAAAGTGAATTTTTCTGAAATAACGCCTTGCGGTGGAAACTGTGGCGGTTGTAAGCATTTTATATCTGGAGATTGTATAGGCTGCTTGAAGAACGGCGGAGAGTGTATAAGTATGTGGCAGAACGGCTGTGATATTTTTCGTTGTTGCAAGAAGCATAATGCAAAATTCTGTGGTCTTTGCGGTGAATTTCCGTGGGATTGGCTTATTAATAAAATGAGCGAATGGGATAAGAATGCCATTGAACATTTAAAAGAACTCGCTGAAAGCTATAAAAATATATGGTGATGAAAATGGATGTAGGATATAAAATTGCAGATGGTCGCTTTTCATTGCGTTCAGCGGCTTTGATAATTAAGGATAACAAGCTGCTTGCTTGTAAAAATGATAATTACGATTGCTTTTATACCTTGGGCGGTGGGATAAATCTGAACGAGGCTTCAACTGATGCTGTATTAAGGGATCTCAGAGAAGAAACAGGTTACGAATTTGAAATTGACAGGCTTGTTTTTATTCAAGAGCGTTATTATTCCTTAAAAGATTGTCGTCAACACGAGGTTGTGTTCTTCTATCTGATGAAGAATGTTGATGTAAACATTGACAACGGCACCAAAACCGACTAGCAAAGTGAGCATTTACATTGGCTGCCTATTGATGAATTGGACATAACAAATCTTGTTCCTGCGTTCTTGAAAACAGCGCTGAAAAAACATACCTAATGCTGATACTGAAAATTACGCAGAAATACAGCGGCGATGATGAAATGATACCGTTCCATTATTATGACATCATAAGAAAAACCGACAGAGTAACTGTCGGCAAAATCAGTATCCGTAGCGGTAACAATTTTCATTCATATTATAACGGACATATAGGCTATGAGGTTTTCAAGTAATATCGTGGCAATGATTATGCTTACAAATCAAGCCTTATGGTACTTGATGTTGTACGATTTCACAGTATGGAATTTATTTATCTGACTTGTGATGAGAGTAATATTGCTTCATATAAAACTATTGAAAAGATTGGTGCGGAGCTTGTAGAGATTTGCGATGTGCCCAAGAAGTATTTCGGTTGGAGTGAAGTATGGAGAGCCAAAGGGTTTATAAATTCTATTTGAATTAAAACAAAATCAATAAAGGATAAAACAACGATGGATAATTACAAGCAGTTAATAATTATCAAAGGCGAACCTAAAGATGATATTATACGGTGCTATTATGACAAAGTAAAGAAAAAGCAGGCTGTTGTTTTCAACAATAACCCTACTACATATTACTATAGTTACAACAATGTTAAATGGTTGGATAGTATAGGTGAACTAGATAAGAGTAATTATAAATTCTTTCTGAAGACAGGCCAACAATTATTTGACATTGTTAAAATTATTGAATTTAGCGATAGTTATACCAGTTATATTCGTGTCTTTTTTAAAAATGGTTGTTTTAAGAGTTACAAAGTCAGCGATTTGGATATTAAAAAGAATATGGTTGTCTCTCCAAAGGTCAAAAATCTAATTGAGTATTTTTCCCGAATTGTAGATATCACAGGATTAAAGGCAGATGATGGTACTAATATTCTTAAAGCAAAGTTTGAAAAGCTTAATTTTATTAGTGATGATACTGTTTTAGCGAAATATCTTAACTCTTCGTCTTTTTCAATCAGACGTGAAAAAGACTGTATCATTTTTCCGTTTGGCTGTAACGCAAGCCAAATAGCTGCTGTAAGAAATGCGCTTGTAAATCAAATCAGCGTTATTGAAGGTCCTCCCGGAACGGGTAAAACGCAGACTATTTTGAATATTATTGCTAATATTGTAATGCGTGGTTATACCGTTGCGATTGTATCCAATAACAACTCTGCAACGGACAATGTTTTTGAAAAGCTGCAAAAATATCATTATGATTATATAGCGGCACAGTTAGGCAGCGATGAAAACAAAAAGGCTTTTATTCAAAATAAACAGCAGAAATATCCTGATTTTACATCTGACAAGATGGGAGACTTCAGTAAAAATGAACTTTCTTCTTATATTAAAAATTGCGAAAACAAGATTACTACGCTTTTTGAAACACAAAATAAGATTGCTGAGTTGAAGCATACTCTATCTGCGTTGAGACTGGAAAAAGAATATTTTGATGAATATTTTAATACTACTCATTCAGAAAAAAGCATTTTCAGGCGAAAAGATAAGTTGTCATTGGACAAAATACTCACTATATGGAATGAACTGCAAACTTATATTGAAAGTGAAAAATCTATCAGTTTTTGGTACAAAATCAAATCAATTCTGCTTTATGGCATTGCAAATTTTGACGTTTATAATTATCCTACAGAGGAGATTATTGAACAGTTAAAAAAGATTTTTTATGAAATTAAGATTTCGGAAATGGAAAATGAAATTCAACAGCTTGAAAAATATCTTTCCGAAAACAATATATCAAATTTAATTTCGCAATTAACAAATAAATCAAATCAATTATTAAAGGCATACCTTGCCGATAAATATAGCACACGCTCGGAGCGTCCTACATTTGATGCAGACGATTTATGGAAAAGAAGTTCTGCTTTTCTGAAAGAATACCCTGTAATTTTAAGTACAACGTTTTCTGCGACAAGCAGTTTGAAAAATATAATTTACGATTATGTCATTGTAGATGAAGCGTCACAGGTCGATTTAACGACAGGTGTTCTTGCAATGTCATGTGCCAAGAATATGGTAATTGTAGGTGATTTGAAGCAACTCCCTAATGTTGTGCCTGAAGATGTAAGAAAAACAATTGCCCAATTATCAATCGGTAATAATATAGCTTTAAATTATCGCTATGAAGAAAACAGCTTACTTTCTTCAATGTGCAAAACCTATGAAAATATTTCCCGAACCCTTCTTCGCGAGCATTATCGTTGTCATCCAAAAATCATCGGTTTCTGCAATCAAAAATTTTATAATAATCAATTAGTTATTATGACACAGGATAATGGCGAAAGTGATGTGCTGAAAGCCTATATTACAGTAGAGGGCAATCACGCACGAGGTCATTTTAATCAACGTCAGATTGATGAAATAACCAACAATATTCTTCCTGAACTTAATTCAAGTGATGTAGGTATCATTGCACCATATAAAGACCAAACATTTGCGCTTGCCGAAGAAATTACAGGGCAGATTGATATTTCAACAGTACACAAATTTCAAGGCAGAGAAAAAGATGATATTATCATATCGACAGTAGATAATGAGATAACGGAATTTACTGACAATCCGAATATGCTTAATGTTGCGGTATCAAGAGCGAAGAAAAGGCTGAGAATAGTGGTTTCTGATAGCGAAAAGAACGGCAGAACAAACATTGGAGATTTAATAAAATACATTCAATATAATAATTTTGAAATTAAGCATAGCGAAATCAATTCCGTATTTGATATGCTTTATAAGTGCTATGAAGAAAAACGAAAGAGTTATCTGAAAAAGCACAAGCGAATTTCAGAATACGATTCCGAAAATCTTATGTATGCGCTTATAAATGATTTGCTGAAAAATGAAGCTTTTTCAAAGCTTGATGTAATATCACAACAGCCGCTTAATTCTTTAATTTGCAATTTTCATAAGTTATCAGATGAAGAAGCTGCTTATGCCAAAAATCCATTGACGCATATTGATTTTTTAATATTCAGTACTATTGATAAATCTCCTGTGTTGGCGATTGAGGTTGACGGTTATGCTTATCATAATGACAATATTAAGCAAAGCCAACGTGATAAACTGAAGGATTCCGTTTTGGAAAAATACAATATCCCTCTTATTCGATTTAGCACAACTGGAAGTATGGAGAAAGAAAAGTTGGAAAAGAGGCTTATGGAACTGATTTAAGAACTGTGGTAATTATAACATCATATCAAACTAACAATAAAACAATTTTTTGTTCTTCCGATAATTCTCCGCTAAATAACCACCTGTGAGCAAAAATAAATAGGGGCATAATATTTAACAGCCAAATACCTACTGTCTGATTTTGGAATTATACCTATTTCCATTAGTGTGAAAAAGACTTTACTTTGAAATTCAAGTGGCTCTGCAAACATCCAACGGTTCCATAAAATATTTCTCAAAAAAGGCATCGCAAACAGTTTGGTAAAATGTTTTCTCCGCAAAACAGCTCTGTGTTGACAAAGAGTTTTCTAATCGTATTATCATATTGGTCACCACTTGTTCAAAGCGATAAAGCAACTCATCAAAAATAGCTTGTTTGTTTTTAAAATGATAATAGACAGTGCTTTCTTTAATCATTACTTGAGCGCAAATATCCCTAATTGATACTGCCGAAAATCCCTTTTGAGAAAAGAGGTCTAAAGATACATTTAATATTTTTTGCTTTGTATTGCCCATCATCTATACCAACCTTTCTAACGACTGTTAGATAAATTATACCTAACAGTCGTTAGAAAGTCAATGCTGTGTAAATATTGGCAGATACTTTTTATGGAAAACGCAGAGCCGATGAACAGTGATGTATCTCACAAATTCATCGGCTCTCTTCTACGGTCTGACGCTGCCGAGCCTACCCTGTTCAGCCCAATATTTCCCGTCAAGATATTCGGGGGCTGCTTTATGTAACGATTTCTGTATAAGCCTACAAAATAAAAACTTTACTTTTGTATGCTCGCCCTTAAAATCCTTTGGCAAATAATACTCTGTAATATCTGCTTTCTCTTTAAATTCCGACAAGAATATCTCTTTTAACCGATAGGTCACACCGTGCTTTTCTGTACCATTTATAACTGTAATTTTCATTGTTTACACCTCCAGAACATCGTGAAGGCTCTGCGATTATCTCTCTGACTTAAATCAATATCCAACATCTTCGATATTGTTTCGTACCGCAAAAATGTCTGCTGCATAATGGTTATCAGACAAAAAGTTTTTCGCTTTTCAGTTTGTTTTATCCCAATCGGGGCGGCAGGCTGCAACAAGCGGTAAATATGCTGCATAGGTTCTGTGGGTGTTATCATTGGCTTTTGGAGTCTGCATATCCCTAAGAACTGAAATTCTGGATACTGCGGAGTGTTCAAACAGAAAATCCAGCGTCATATTGCCGAGATATTCTAATTTCTCAAAAGATGAAAGACTTTCTCTTTTCTCCTGTATATTCTGGAAGCGTTATACAATTCCGTTTATAATGCGCTCCACACACATTTCTATCAGTTTTTCTTTAATGCCAAAATGATAATTTACAATCCCTAAACCAACTCCCGCATTTTTGCATATATCACGGACGATTATTTCCTCTAAATGTTCTCCTTTTTCTTAAATAAGTGTAATGGTTGCCTGTATGATTGTGAACCAAAGTCAATAAAGTGGACAAGAAAAATCAGAAAAAATAGAATTCAGCTTGAATAGGAGTCAAGCCGTTATTATGAGAATGAGGTCTTATCGAAT
>ERZ856578.4297-NODE-4297-length-19494-cov-3.992584_pt1 | contig 19494 bp, 10 predicted proteins | sample MGYA00514384_ERZ856578 | MGnify/ENA primary metagenome ERZ856578 (study PRJEB29103, sample SAMN06111958) | human gut metagenome | biome: human gut; feature: ankylosing spondylitis patient; material: healthy_person | host: Homo sapiens | place: China:Hangzhou... | reverse complement strand
GCATGCCGCTGCCGTCCACGAACTGGCTGGCCTCGTATTCGATCTCGGCGGAAAGATCCGCCTTGCCGCGCTCGGCCCGCAGGGAGAGCGCCGCCAGCAGAAGGACAGCCGTGGAACCCGGAACGCCCGTATCGGGAGATCCGGGGGCGGTGGGCCCCGGATCCGATCCGGATCCCGGATCGGAGGAAGGCGGTTCCGGGATCTCCGTGTACACCGCCTGGACCGTCATGCTCTCCTGGACATTGGTGAAATCCCGGTCCCAGGCGGTGGTGAAGCCGTCTCTCGACGGCAGCGCCGGGGCTTTCGAGGTGATATCCTCACCGGCGTACACCTCGGTCACGGTTTTGATGACGGTATCGTCGTCATCCACAAAGGTGACGGTCAGGTTGGCGAAAACCGGCCCGTTTTTCTCGTTGCTGCCGGCCCAGCGGAAGAGCTCCTCCCGGAATTCCTCGCCGTACGGCCCGACGATCTCGTTGAAAGCGTCGAGCATCTCCCCTACCGCGGGGGCGCTGCTAAAGTCGAGAGTGTCAAGCCCTATGACGTCCTCCAGGGCCACATCCGCGTCCCCGTCATAGCTCCAGAACAGGGGCAGGCCGCCGTTCTCCGCCGCAAAGGCACTGACAAAGTCCAGCTTGTCCGGATAGTCCGTGTAGCCGATGAAGGCGCCGATATAGGGGACGGGCGTGTCGCCGGGGGTGGCCCCGGGTTCCTTATAGGCGACGCTGCCGGCGGCGTAGCAGTTGATGAAAAAGTCGTACTCGTAGGCTTCCCCAAAGAAGCCGCCGACATCCTCCGCCCCTTCCACGTCGCCGAGGGCGTAGCAGTTGAGTATCAGGTTGCCGCCGCAGCAGGAGGAATCGCCGACGAAACCGCCGATGTTGTTGCCGTATACCTCATCCCCGACCGTGATCCCGCCGGAGGCGTAGCTGTTGACGAAGCGGTTGCTCTCGTCGATGGATCCCAGCAGGCCGCCGAGATCGTGCGCTTCGGCGCTGCCGCCCTCCGGGGCCGCGGCGGAGATGGCCACGCCGGCGTGGCTGTTCCGGACGGTGTTATAGTCCTCAAAGTAGCCGGCCAAACCGCCGAGCGCACGCATATACGGCGCCGTCGCCTGGATGCTGCCGGAGGCGGTGCAGCCGGCGAAGGCCGAGTCATAATCGACGTACCCGGCCAGGCCGCCGGCATACCCGATCTCTTCCGCGGCCTTAAGCACGAGCTCCACGTCGGCGGAGCAGTCTGTTACCGTGGAGTAGTCCAGATACCCGGCCAGGCCGCCGACAGCATAGACATTCTCCGCCGTCAGTTGGATCCGGCCGGTGACGGAGCAGCCTTGGAGGGTGACGCCGTCGCCTTCGCCTATGAAACCGCCGATGGAATCCAGGTCGCCGGACTCGTTCTCCATTTCAAAGCGGATATCCCGCAGATGCAGGCCGTCGATGACCACGGCCTCGGCCCCCTGGACCAGCGGGGCGCCGAGGCCGGTGACGGTGTGCCCGCCGCCGAAAATATACACGCCCGCTAACCGGCCGATGCCGTCCCAGTCTTCACCGGTCATGTCGATGTCGGCCGTGATGCGGATCACAGTGGCGTCATCCGGCTGACCGTTTTCGTTGACCTCGGCGGCGAAATTCAGGAGCTCCTGTTTCGTCGAAATGGCCACGCCCTCCGTCGTGTCCAGCTCGCTGACCGTCAGGACACAGGTGCCGCCGACCTCGCCCAGATCAGTCGTAGCATAGCCGTGGGCGAGGATGCGGTAGTCCCCCGCCGCCTCCGGCCGGAAAAGCAAGGTGGTTGTGCAGCTGGGGCCGTCGGCATAGCCCGTCTTGTACATAATCAGATCGTCTTCTTCCGAACCGGTCAGCTCGCCGCCGGTCAGGATCGAGACGCAGCGGTCGGTGTAGTCCGCCTCCGGCTCCGTGACCGCGGCGGTGATGAGATAAAGCTTGTCCGCCTCCAAGGTCACGGTATATCCCTTGGCGTAGCCCTGCCAATCGGGGGTTTGCAGCTCGATATACGGGTCGTCCCCGTCGTGGGTATAGCTGGTCGGTTCACCCAGCGTCACCGTTTGCGTGTAATCGATATCCGTGTAGGTGGGATCCTCCGCCGAAACCATGGTGGGGATGCCGGCCGCCAGCAGAGCGGCGGCGACAAAGCATGCGAAAATTTTTCCTTTCATGTTGACCTCCTTTTATATAATAATAAGATAAAGCATCCAGTTCAGCATACCATGCCGATCCAAAAATAGGCAATAAAAATCGGGATACAACATGAAAATGGGACTGAAAAGGGCAATTTTAACCGTCTTCCAGTCGCAAGGTCCTCATTTTCTGCTCACGGATTGCCTTAAGGTTGGCATTCTGTGACCTGGAATCTGGTGTTATGAGACCATACCGCTATACGAAAAGCAGGCGGCGCATCGATCGATGCGCCGCCTGCTGTATGGGGGGAGGGTTATTTGCCGTAATAGGCTTTCAGATAGAGCTCCTTGATCTCGCTCATGAGGGGATAGCGGGGGTTCGCGCCGGTGCACTGGTCATCGAAGGCGTTTTCGACCATTTCGTCGAGGGTGTCGAGGAAGGTCTGTTCGTCGATGCCATAGTCTTTGATGGTTTTCTTGATGCCGACCTTTTCTTTGAGATCTTCGATCGCGGCGAGGAATTTCTCGAAGGTATCCTGGTCGTTTTTGCCCACGATACCGCAGTAGTGGGCGCATTCCACATAGCGGGAGAGGGTGTGGGGATAAGCGTACTGCGGGAAGGTGCCCATTTTGGTGGGGGTCTCAGACGCATTGTAGCGCATGACATCGGTGAGGATCAAGGCGTTGGCCACGCCGTGGGGCAGGTGGTGGTAGGCGCCCAGCTTGTGAGCCATCGAGTGGTTGAGGCCCAGGAAAGCGTTGGCGAAGGCCATGCCGGCCAGGCAGGCCGCGTCGGCCATCTTCTGCCGGGCAATGGGATCCTTGGCGCCGTTTTCATAGGCGGAGGGCAGGTAAGTCAGCACGCTTTTCATGGCCTTGAGGGCCAGGCCGTCGGTGTAGTCGCTGGCCATGACCGAGACGTAGGCCTCCAGAGCGTGGGTGAGGACGTCGACGCCCGAGGCACTGGTCAGGCCCTTGGGCTGGTTCATCATGTTGTCCGCGTCCACGATGGCCATGTTGGGCAGGAGCTGGTAGTCGGCCAGCGGATACTTGACGCCGCAGGAATCGTCGGTGATGATGGCGAAGGGGGTGACCTCGGAGCCGGTGCCAGAGGAGGTGGGCACCGCCACGAAATAGGCTTTTTTGCCCATTTCGGGGAAGGTATAGACCCGCTTGCGGATGTCCATGAAGTCCATGGCCATGTCGGCGAAATTGGCTTCCGGATGCTCGTAGAGCACCCACATGATCTTGCCGGCGTCCATGGCGGAGCCGCCGCCCAGGGCGATGATGACATCGGGGCCGAAGGCGGTCATGGCCGCGGCGCCCTGCTTGGCGCAGGTGAGGGTGGGATCGGGGGCTACCTCATAGAAGCAGGTGTGCTGGATCCCCATCTCGTCCAGCTTCTCTTCGATGGGCTTGACGTAGCCGTTTTGATACAGGAAGGTATCGGTGACGATGAACGCCTTTTTCTTGTGCATGATGGTGCCGAGCTCATCCAGAGCGACCGGCATGCAGCCCTTCTTGAAGTAGACCTTTTCAGGCGCCCGGAACCACAGCATGTTCTCTCTCCTCTCGGCCACGGTCTTGATATTGAGCAGGTGCTTGACGCCCACGTTCTCGCTGACCGAGTTGCCGCCCCAGGAGCCGCAGCCCAGCGTCAGGGAAGGAGCCAGCTTAAAGTTATACAGGTCGCCGATGCCGCCCTGGGAGGAGGGGGTGTTGACGAGAATGCGGCAGGTCTTCATAGCCGCGGCGAAGCGGCCGATCTTCTCCTTTTCGTTCACCGCGTCGATATACAGGGAGGAGGTGTGGCCGTAGCCGCCGTCAGCGACGAGCTGTTCCGCCTTTTTCACCGCGTCCTCGAACGAGTCCGCCTTGTACATGGCCAGGACAGGGGAGAGCTTCTCGTGAGCGAATTCCTCTTCGATGTCCACGCTCTCCACCTCGCCGATGAGGATTTTGGTCTCCTCCGGCACCTTTACATCCGCCAGGGCGGCGATGGTGTGGGCTTTCTGGCCGACGATTTTGGCGTTGAGGGCGCCGTTGATCAGGATGGTCTTGCGGACCTTCTCGGTTTCCTCGGGATTCAGGAAATAGCAGCCTCTGGCCGCGAACTCTTTTTTGACGGCGGCATACACCTTCTTGTCCACAATGACCGACTGCTCAGAGGCGCAGATCATACCAGGGTCGAAGGTTTTGGAGTGGATGATGGAGTTGACGGCCAGCAGGATGTCAGCCGATTTATCGATAATGGCAGGGGTGTTGCCGGCGCCCACGCCCAGGGCGGGCTTGCCGGAGGAATAGGCCGCCTTGACCATGCCGGGGCCGCCGGTCGCGAGGATGATGTCGGCCTCCTTCATGACCGCGTTGGTCAGCTCCAGGGAGGGCACGTCGATCCAGGCGATGATGTTCTCGGGTGCACCGGCCGCCACCGCCGCCTCCAGCACCACACGGGCCGCCTCGATGGTACACTTCTTGGCACGGGGATGGGGGCTGATGACGATGCCGTTGCGGGTTTTCAGGGAGAGGAGGGCCTTGAAAATGGCGGTCGAGGTGGGGTTGGTGGTGGGGATGACTGCCGCCACCACGCCGATGGGCTCCGCGATCTTCTGCACCCCGAAGGCCGGATCGCTCTCGAGTACGCCGCAGGTCTTGGTGTTCTTATACTGGTTATAAATGTACTCAGCGGCGTAATGGTTTTTGATAACCTTGTCTTCCACCACACCCATGCCGGTCTCCGCCACCGCCATCTTGGCAAGCGGGATCCGCTGCCGGTTGGCTGCCATGGCCGCGGCGTAGAAGATGTTGTCCACCTGTTCCTGAGTATAGGTGGCGAACGCCCGCTGTGCCTCACGCACCTGCCGCAGCTTTTCATTCAGCGCGTCCAGATTGTCCACCAGGGGGACGGCCTTTTGATCCTTTTTCTCCATGATCGGGTTCCTCCCATTTTTTGATTGTACTTGACTGCTTGCCCACAAACTCATAAATTGTTATTTTTTTAACAACTTCATTATACGGCATCCGCCGCCCGCTGTCAATCCCGGTATATTCACAGTATTACACAAGAAATAGACTTAAAATTTGGGCGGTTCGCTCATATATAGCCAGCCGAAGCGGCCGAAAAGAGGTCGAGTCCGCTTCCATTTTAGCAAAGAGCGTCGAGTTTAGCAAGCGGAAACGGGAGGGAAGGACGAAAAACAGGGCAGGTTCCCGGAGGAACCCGCCCTGCTCAAGAGAGACGGATTTATTCGTACGCGACGACATCCAGCCATTTCATCAGGAAATCCTTTTCCTCGGGGATTTCCTCGGTCAGGCGGGCGGCGGCCACGATGGGCAGCCACTCCTGCACGTACCGCTTGCTGGTCCCGGTCTTTTCGCAGAAAAGGTTGAGGTACTTTTCCGCAATATCCGGCATTTTCAGGCAGAGGAGCAGATAGGTTTTGCCCACATCGGCGCTGGCGTTGCCCTGGCGGGCGGCGACCCAATCGACGACATAGGTGCCCTTGTCGCTGAGGATGATATTTTCCGGCATGAAATTACCGTGGCAGAGCTTGACGTGCTTGGGCATACTGTCCAGGCGGGTGAGCAGCTCGTATTTTTTGACGTCGTCGATGCAGTCGAGGGAATTGATCAGGCGGTTCAGCTTATCCTTGAGTTTGCTGAGCTTCGGGGTGATCTTGGAATGGATCTCGAGCTGGATATCCAGCATCTGCTCGATATAGCGGTCCATATTGGCCGGATCCTTCTTCATCCGGTCGGCCAGGGTTTCGCCCTCGATGCAGTCCATATGGATGGCCCAGCGGTTGCCGATGACCGACACCTCATGGATGACGGGGACGCGCAGCCCGGTCGCCTCGACGCGGGAATGGGTCAGTGCTTCATAGAGAGCGGCGGTTTTGGCCGTCCCCTCTTTAAACAGCTTCACGGCCATATTGCCGACCTTGTAGATGTCAACGGTATCGCTGGTGGAAATCAAATTGGTCAGTTCCATGCTGGTGTACTCCCTTCGCGGCTGCGGATTGCGCATCCATTCTATTCGGATAACCGGGATTATCCATCTATATTATACAACATGGCGCGGCAATGTAAAGGGGTTTTTGTGACGATTTCGTAAATTTGTCCAATCGGAGAGGGATTCCGTCTTTTTGTGTGGAACCGATCCGCTCCTTCCCGGAATAACGGCCGCCGGGGGGACGAGCGCCGGAACAGGGGATACCGTCCGCGGAAGCGGGACAAAATAGACGGATCCGGCGGGTAAAACGCAGGGAATCTGGACAAAGGGGAAAAATTGACCGCCGCTCTTTGACAGGGGGACGGGATCTTGATACACTGAGGATAATCGCCGGGGAAGAACGACCCCCCCTGCTTGAGGAGGATGTGACATGACGCCGATCCGTCTGATCGCCGCCGATATGGACGGCACCCTGCTGGATTCCCGAAGCCGCCTGCCGGCGGGGATTTTTCCGATGATCCGGGAGCTCACCGGCCGGGGTATCCGGTTCGTCATCGCGAGCGGGCGCCAATATTATAACCTGGAATCGCTGTTCCGCCCGGTTGCGGACCGTCTGACTTTCGTGGCGGAAAACGGCGCGGCGGTGTTTGAAAAAGGGGAGCTCCTCTTTTATGACGAAATGCGGAAGGAGGATGTGCGTTCCCTGATTGCCGAGAGCACCGCGCTGCCTGGCGCGGTGCCCGGCCTCTGTGGGGTGCTGGCCACCTATATCGAACGGGAGGATCCCGCTCTGGAAGAGCAGGTTCGGTTGTATTACGACCGTTTGGAGCATGTGGAGGACCTTTACGGGGTGCCTGGTAAGGACCGGATCTGCAAGGTGACGATTTACGTGCCCGGATCGGCGGAAGAGGCGGTGTATCCGGCCTTGTGTGCACGGTATCCGACCCTCAAGGTGACGCTGTCGGGCGAGCACTGGGTGGATGTGAGCAACCCGTCCGCCCACAAAGGGAGCGCGCTCGCCTTTTTGCAGCGGCGGGACGGGATCTCTCCGGATGCTTGCATGGCCTTCGGCGATTACCTCAACGACTGTGAAATGATGGAGGCCTGCGGGCAAAGCTACGGCATGAAAAACGGCCACCCCGAGCTGCTGGCCCGCTGCCGGTTCGTCACCGGCAAAACCAACGACGAGGACGGGGTGTGCGACACCTTGCGGCAAGTGTTCGGATTGGCCTGAAACAAACAGCACGAAGCCCCGGCTCCCGGCCGGGGCTTCGTTTCTATCGAGGCGGCCTCATCAGGGCTGCTGCGGGGCCGGATCGGAGGCATCCGGCCTATCGTCGTCCAATTCGACCCGCTTTAACTCTTTCCGGCGGAAAATGTCGTACAGAGCGGGTACGATAAAGAGGGTCAGCAGAGTGGCGTAAGCCAGGCCCGCGATGATGACCACGGCCATGGGCTGGAGCAGGTCGGCTCCCTGTCCCACGGCCAGGGCGGTGGTGAACAGGCCCAGAATGGTGGTCAGGGCGGTCATCAGGATGGGCCGGATCCGGCGGCGGCCGGTCTCCACGATGGCGTCCCGTTTCTCCATTCCTTCCAGGCGGAGCTGGTTGACCGAATCGACAAAGACGATGCCGTTATTGACCACCACGCCCGAGAGGACCAGGAAGCCCAGCATGGCCACCACGCTCAGATCGAAGCCCAGGATCCACAGGGCCAGCAGGCCGCCGGTGAAAGCCAGGGGAATGGTGAACATGACGATGAAGGGGGAGAGCAGGGACTGGAACTGGGCGGCCATAATGGCGTAGATGAGGACCAGGGCCAGCAGCACCATGAGCACTAGATCCCGCAGGGTGCTGTTGATGGTTTCGTTTTCACCGGTCAGCGTGACCCGGTAGCCTTCCGGGACGGTATAGCCGTCCAGTTTTTTCTGAACCTCCCGGCTGACCAAGCCGATGTTGTGGTCCGGATCGATCTCAGCCGTCACCGACAGGGTGCGGACCCGGTCGGAATGGCGGATGGACTGGAGCCCCTCGGCATCCTCCACCCTGGCGATATCCCCGAGGGTGACGGACACCTCTCCTTCGTCGGTCTTGCCGGTCAGGGGGAAGGCGAGAAGCCCGTCTCTGTTCAGCTGGTCCTCCTCTGCCCGGACCACCACCACCGGCATACCGCCCGCGTCGGCGGACAGGGTGGTGGCGGTGGATTCAGTCTGCAGGGCCCCGGCGATGCTCTGGTACACCTGGGCCACTGTCAGGTTGTAGGCGGCGGCCTTTTCCTTATCCACCGTGATGCGGATTTCGGGACTTGTCTTATCCATACCGTCCGAGATTTCGGCTGTGCCGGGGGTTCCTTCCACCAGGGCGGCGATGTCCCCGGCGATCCGCCGCAGGGTGTCGAGGTCGTCCCCGGTGATGTCGATTTGCAGCCCCGAGCCGGCCATGGCGGAGATATCCATTCCGGATCCGGAGGCAGTGATCTCACAGCCCATGTCCGCGGTCTCCTCGACGATCCGGCGGGAAATCTCCTGGCTGGTACCCCGCTTGCCGTCGGTGAGCAGGACGTACATCGTCACCGCCTGGTCCCCGCCCTGCATCGCGCCGACGGTCTGGACCCCCTCGATCCCCTGGATCCGTCCGATCACCTGGTCGCTGATTGCCTGGGTTTCGGCTGTGGAAGTACCGTCAGGAGTGGTTAGAGATACGGAAATCTGGTTGGAGTCGGTGTCGGGCATGAAGGCGGTGCCCATCCGGGTGACACCAAAAACGCTTACCCCCAGCAGCACCGCCGCGCCGATCAGTACAGGTGCCTTGTGCCGCAGAGTGAAGGAGAGGGAGCGGGCGTAGCCGGACACGAATTTGCCGAACAGGCCTTCCGGCTTTTGCTTCACCCGTCCCAGCAGCAGGGAGGAGAGAGAGGGGACTAGGGTCAGGGCGATGAGAAGACTGGCCATCAGGGAATAGGCGATGGTCAGGCCCATGTCGGTGAAGAGCTGGCGGGAGATTCCCTCGGTAAAGACCAGGGGAAGGAAGACGCAGATGGTGGTCAGGGTGGAGGAAGCAATGGCCCCGGCCACCTGGGATGCGCCCTTGACCGCCGCGTTCGCCGCGGACATCCCCTGCGCCCGCAGACGGTAAATGTTTTCAATGACCACGATGCTGTTGTCCACCAGCATGCCGACGCCGAGCGCCAGCCCCGCTAAGGAGATGACGTTGAGGGTGACGCCGGAAAAATACATCAGCACCACGGCGAGTACCAGGCTCAGGGGAATGCTGACCGCCACCATGAAGGTGGGTTTGATGCTGCGCAGGAAGAAAAACAGGATGACGATAGCCAGCGCGCCGCCCATGAGCAGGTTTTGCAGCACCGAGCCGACCACGATGTGGATATACTGTCCCTGATCGTTCAGCGCGGTCAGATGCAGGCCGGATTCGGCGGCCTCCAGCTCTGCCATGGTCTCCCGGATGAGGTCGGAGACCTCCGTGGTGGAGGCGGTACTCTGCTTCTGCATGGTCAGCAGGACACCATCGTTTCCGTTGATTTTGGCGTAGGTCTCTCCAGCGTTGTCGGTCTCGAACACGTCGGCCACATCGGACAGGCGAATGGTGCCGATCTCCCCGGCGGATACGGAGAACAGGGGCATCTGCTCCGCTTCGTCCACGCTGGAAAAGAGATCCCCCACCTTGACCGGAACCGCCCCGCCGTCCTCGGCAAGGCTTCCCGCCGGCATGGAGAAATTGTTGGCCGCCAGCAGGGTGTTGACGGTCTGCATGGTGACAAGACCATCCACCCCGGCTTGCTCCAAAGCGGTATCCCGGGAACTTTCGAATGTGGCGCGGGCCTGTTCCAGGGCGGCGGCGTTTTCTTCGATCTGTCGCTTGGCGTCGGCCAGGCCGGTCGAGAGGGCGATCTTGCCCTGCTCAAGCTGCTGTTCCCCGTTCAAGATCTCGTCGAGCCCGGCAGACAGCTCCGCCTGCCGGGCTTTGGCCTCGGCGATCCCCGCGTCGGCTTCTTCAATGGCGCCGTCCAGCTTGGCAAGCAGCTCTTCCACCGATCCGCGGATGTCCCCGGCAGTGCCGTCCAGCCCCGCCAGGATGGCGTCGGCCTGCTCGGGCGTAAGGACACCGAGCGCCTGCGCTTTCTCGAGCAGTTCGCCCAGCGGCCCCAGCAGCTCTGTCCCGCTCTGGGAGAGATTTCCCATCAGGTCCGCGGCCGCCTCCCGCAGGGCGGAAAGCTGGGTCTTGGAGCTCTCGGCGGTGAGCAGGCCGGCGGCGATGGTGGAAAGTCCCTGCTGGAGCTGATTTTTGCCTTGTTCCAGTTCGAGGCCGGCTTTGGTCAGCTCCTCGGTTTTGGCGGCGCTCTCTTTCTCAAAAGCGGCCCGTGCCTCTTCCAGGGCGGTTTCTCCCTCCCGGAGCTGCTCCTGGGCCTCGGCGAGCTTCTGGTCCACCGCTTCCAGAATACGGTCGTTGAGGGCGTCGATTTTCTGCTGGCTGAGAGACACCTTGAGCTGCCGCTCGATCAGCCCCATAGCCTCCACCGACGCCACGCCGTTCAGGCGCTCGAAGGCGGGGACCACCGTCTCGGAAACCAAGGGGGTGATATCCTTGGAGGATTTGCCTTCCACATCCACGCTGGCGATCATCACCGGCAGCATGTCGGGATTGATCTGCATGAGGATAGGGGTCCCTACCGCATCGTCCATGGAGGCGGTGGCGGTACCCATCTTGTTATTCATATCGATAACGGCCCGATCCATGTTGGTGCCGTATTCGAACTCGAAGATCACCATGCTGGTGTTCTCCTGTGAGATACTGGTGACCGTATGTACGCCGCTGACGGTGGACAGGGCGCTTTCCAGCGGCTTGGTGACGCCGGTTTCCACCTTTTCGGGGCTGGCGCCCGCGTAGACGGTGACCACGGCCACGTAGGGCAGGTCCATCTCGGGGAGCAGGTCGGTGCGCATCTTGGTGAAAGAGATCACCCCGAGCAGTACCACCATCAGGGCGGCCAGGACGACGGTCAGGGGCTTCTTGACGCTGTAACGTGAAAACATGGCGGCTTCCTCGTTCCTATACAGATTCTTTTGCAGTGTACACCGCCCGCGGAAGAAAAATCAACCGGGAAAATGTAAACATTTTCGGGAAATACGAAAAATCCCCCTTCCGCACAAACAGAAGGAGGATGGGGGATTCCGGCAGAAAACAGCCGGACTCCGAATCACAGCCAGCCATCCTGCACCGCCTTCCGATAGAGCACCGGCGTGATGTCCGGGTAGGTCAGATTCTCCGGCAGGCGGGTGAACAAGGCGGTTTCCGCTATCTCGCTCTCGGGCAGGCTTCCAATTTTATGGATGCGGGCGACGAACACCCTCCCGCCCGCGCCGGCGGCAGCGTCTTCGGCCCAGTAGTCGAAGGCCGGCCGGATCTCGTAACCGACGGCCCCGGATTCTTCGAACAACTCCCGTTCGGCGGCTTCGAGAGGCGTCTCGCCCGGTTCGATATGGCCGCCCTGGGTCTCAAAGGTGCCCCGCCGCTTGTGCCGGCTGAACAGCAGTTTGCCCTCGTATAAGGAAAAAACCACGACATATGTGTAGGATTCCAGTGTACCGAGCGGATAGGTCCGGCAGTCCATGGCACCGGTTCCCCCTTCCGTTTGTCTTAGGTAAGCGCCGGATTTCAGCGTTTGCCTATATGGGACAGGATACACCGGATGGGCACGGCCGTCAAGTTGCGACAGAAAAAGCGTGGGCGAAGCCCACGCTTTTTCCTTCATAGAGGAAGCCAGGGCCCGTGTTAGAGCCCCAATTCTCCATATACCTGCCGCAGGGTCTCGCAGGATTGATGGAACTTGGCGGTTTCCTCCTCATTCAAGGAGAGGGAGAGCACCCGCCGGATGCCGTTTCGGCCGACGATGCAGGGAACACCGGTGAAAACATCGCTTTCCCCGTATTCCCCCCGCAGCATGGCAGAGACGGTGAGCACGCTGCTTTCGTCCCCGAAAATCGCCCGGGTGATCCGGACCAGGGCCATGCCGATACCGTAATAGGTGGCGTTTTTCGCCTGGATGATCCGTTGGGCCGCGCTCCGGACCTCCTCGCTGATCCTTTCCATGTCCTCCACCCGGCAGCGCCCTCCCGAATCCCGGCAGACGTCGAGGATGGGTTTGGTGGCCAGCATGGCCTGGGACCAGGGGACGAATTCGCTGTCCCCGTGTTCCCCCATGACGTAGGCGTGCATGTTCCGGGGATCGACGGCGAAATATTCCCCCAGCAGATACCGCAATCTGGCCGTGTCCAGCGCGGTGCCGCTGCCCAGTACCCGGCGGGGATTGAAGCCGGAGAGGGCGCAGGTGATGCGGGTCATGATATCGACGGGATTGGTCGCCACCAAAAAGATGCCGTTGAAGCCGGATTCGGTCACCGGCCCGACGATGGAGCGGAACACCTTGGCGTTGCGCTGGAGCAGGTCCAGCCGGGATTCCCCCGGTTTCTGAGCCACGCCGGCGCAGATGACCACAATATCGGCGTTTTCACAGTCCGGGTAGTCCCCGGCGGTGATCTTCATATGGGAAGAGGAAAAGGCCAGGCCGTGATTGAGATCCATCGCCTCGCCCTGGGCCCGTTCCCGATTGAGGTCGATGAGCACCAGCTCATCACAGGCGTTTTGGTTGAGCAGGGCATAGGCGTAGCTCATCCCTACCATGCCGGTGCCCACCAGCACCACTTTGCGGTTGTCTTTTGACATATCCATTCCTCCCATGACAGCGGCCGGTCCGCTTTAGTATACGCGGCAAAGCGGCGGGTTATACGGATCATCCAAAGAGTTGTCAAAGCCGGTTTTGGGCCAATCCACGTATATCAGCCCGCAGCGTTTCGGGCAGGGTGTACACGTCATAGGAAGGCCGGCCGAGATAGAACCCTTGCAGGTAATCCACGCCGTTTTCGATCAGGACCCGCATTTCCTCACGAGTCTCCACCCCTTCCGCGATGACGGCGATGCCCCGTTCGCGTGAGTAGGAGATCAGATTTTGCAGCAGCTTAAGGCGGCTTTGATCGATATCGATATGCCGGATGATGGACATGTCCAGCTTGACATACTGCAGCGGGGTGTCTACCAGGATGGCCTCGCTGTTGTAGCCCATGCCGAAATCGTCAAGCGCAAGTCCGGCGTTCCAACGGCCGGCGAGGCGGAGCTTATGCTGCATGGCATCGCTGTCCGGCCGTTCTTCCTCCGTCAGTTCCATGACCAGCCGGTTCAGATAAGGCCCGTATAGGCGCTCGATTTCCCGGATATCCGGCTCAGACAGGGCCTGGCTCGCAATGGAGTTGACAAACAGGCGGCAGCCGGTCTGGGAAAAGGGCTGGGTGGTGAAGCAGGCGAGTGCCTGGAACCAGGTGAGGCGCTCGATCTGCGGCAGCATGGACTGGGACCTGGCCAGGGACAGGAGCTGTTCCGGGGTGCTGATGGCGTCGCTCTGCGGACGCATCAGAGCTTCATACGCGAAAATGTCACCCGTCGCGGCATCCACAATGGGCTGGAACTGGTACCGGATAAGGGACCGCTCGATAATGGTATTGAGCGTTTCTTTGCCCTGCAGCAGGTACCGTTCCCGGTCGTAGGTCTCGCGGTCGAACTCCTTGAACCGGCCCTTGTCGGTGCGCTTGACCTTGTACATGGCAAAATCGGCGTAGCGGATCAGTTCCTCATAGTCGGCGGAGTCGTCCGGATACCAGGAAATCCCCCCGGATGCCCGGACGTGCATGCTTTCCTGGCCCGGCAGCAGTACGATGGTATCGAGCAGCCGGCTGTGCAGGCTGCGGACGATGTTGCGGATTTCCTCTTTGGATGCGCCGCCGTACAGGAAGACGAAAAACTCGTCCCCCGACATCCGCGCGACCACGGCGCGCGACCCGGCGGCGGCCAGCAGGGCATCGGCTGCACAGCGGATGTATTCGTCCCCATAGTCGTGCCCATAGGTATCGTTGATGTATTTGAGGTTGTCGAGATCGATCATCATCAGAGCGCCGGTTTTGAGCAGGGCGGGGGAGCGGAAAAGGCCCTGCATGGTGTTGTGGAACGCCCGGCGGTTATAGATGTTGGTCAGCAGGTCGTAGTCACGATCGTGTTCGATCTTCCGCTTCTCGGTGATTTCCGCGGTGATGTCGGTGACGACGCCGAGATTCCGTTCGGATCCCTCGACCACCTTCAGCCGTATCCACCGGGGGGCGTAATCCGGCCCCACCCGGAATACATAGGTACCGCTCTGCGGGTCGGCCTCCTCCGCCCGGTCTATCAGCGGGTGGAATAAGCGTTCGAGCTCGGCGTCCGTCAGGCTGTGGCTGTCGTTCTCCGGCTGAAGGGCCAGGATATCAAAGAAGTGGTCGGTCACATAGACGATCCCGGCTTTTCGATCATATTCGAAGGCTGCCACATCCACGCCGGTGAGTTCCAGTATCTTGGACAGGCGGGAAGCGGAGTCGGACACCTTTTGGCTTAACAGCTCGATGGCGTCGGAGAGCTCGTCGATCTCGGTGATCCCTAGCCGCTTGAGACGGATAACGCGGTTCGGGTTGCTCTCCCGCAGCTTCTGCGCGAGATTGGTGACCGGCTTGGTGATAATCTTGGCGGCCAGGAGGATGCTGGCGATTCCGAGGACCAGGGAAATACCGAGCGACAGCAGGATGGTCCGCTGCAGCTTCAAGGAGGCGTCCAGCAGATCCCGGCGATAGACGAGGCCGGTCAGCACCCACTGGTCGTCTTCGAACGGCGTGTGGGTATTGTAAAGCTTCAGCGCGGCGGTCTGGCCGTCGATGTCCCGGTCGCCGCTGTCAGGCGAAACGACGGTATAGGCGCCGGTATGGGCGCTGCTGGCCGAAAAGGCGAAGGGGCCGGTTTCCTGGAGCTGCATGAGCAGGGAGCCGTTTTTCGCAACGGGCTCGCAGGTATAGGCCGTGCCGTCCGTCTGGGAGGCGGAGCGGACGGCCAGCAGATACCCGCCGCGGTTATCCGCCTGAAGTTCGTCCGACGGCAGCCATTTCCGTAAATAGTCAATGGAGATTTCCACCCCCAGAACCCCGATCGGGGTTCCGTCCCCGTAAAGCAGGGGAAGGGAATAGGTGATGATCTGGGTGGAATCGTTTTCGTTTTCCTGGCCGTTGAGGTAAAACGGCCGGCTCCAGTAGCCGAAGTCGGCGGCATCGAGGCCGCGGTCCTTTTTCGCGGCGAGGAACGGTTTGTAGTAGTAATCGTCAGTTTCATTCAAACCGAAGGAAGGCTGCCACAAGGTGTCCATGGGGATGTTGAGATATTTGGTGATCGGGGAGGGCCCCCGGACCGCCAGCAGGTCGGAGTTGTCGCTGGGGGTGGAGCTGGGGTCGGAGTCCCGCAGATAAAGGCCGGCTTTTTTGTCCTGAGTGCCCGGGCCGTCGAACACGATAAACGCGCCCGATACCGAATTGGTCCGCATCAGCGCCATCAGAGGGGAAGAAACCTGGCGGAGGAGCTCGTTGGTCACGTCGGCGTTGATCTCCAGCGCCTCGGGCCCGGCCTGATACCGCTCGAGCACGTCACCGGTCAGCTCGAGTATGGTCTGCATGGGACCTGAAACATTGGACCAGCGCTGGATCATCTCGTTTTCCAGGTCGTTTTTGCGGCTGACGACCTTTTCGGCGAGGATATCGTAGGCATTCGCTTTCATCTGCTTGGTGGTTCCGCCGAACAAAATGACGCTGAAAATCAGTCCGGCCTGTATCAGCATGGCCAGAAGAAGGGGAAGGGATATTTTTATCAGGATGGTGTGCCGGCGAGTGCCCATGATATCACTTCCCGATCATAGCGTCGGAAGGGCCCGGGCGACGGGCCGCCCGGGATACCGCCACTGCGTCCTTGTGTGTCCGATGTGGCAGGTTACTTGATGGACTCGTCCAGCGCCCGCTTCAAAGAAGAAAACCAGGCCTGAAAATTCTCGTCGTTGTCGTACTGTGCGACCGCCGCGGCACGGCTGACGCCGCTGCCGATCTTGTCCCGTATGGCGAGGCGGTCAGCGGCAGCCTTGTCGCTCAGGGAGGTTTCCAGCACGTTGCGCGCGTCGGTGCCGCCTTGGAAGGCTTTATTGGTATAGAGAGACGCCTGGTTGACGGTGTCCACCGCCACCCGCAGGGAGGCGCGCAGATTTTCGGTCACGTCTTTTTGATCGATGACCGACAGCGCGGTTTCGAGCCGGGCGATGTCGTTGGCTTCCTTTTTGACGGGGAGATAGCCGGAAAGGCTGGAGAAGCGCAGGTTGCGCTCCGCCTCGGTAAACCATTTCAGAAAAACGACGCTCGCATATTCCTTTTGGGGGGTGGAGGTGGTGACCACCATGCCGGCGCCCTGCTGGACCGCAAAGTTTTCCCCGCCGGCGAAGGTGGGGGCGGGCAGGACCAGGGTTTCTATAGGATAGCTGTCTTCGTCATTCGTATTGACGGCCGTGGGAAAGTAGGTCGCGGAGGTGGAGGAGCCGACCAGGGCAATAAGATCGCCCACCTTCGCGTCATCGGAGCGGAATCTGCCGTTGGCCGTAAAATAGCCTTTGATGTAAGGGACGTAATAGTGATCCCACAGTTTGCGGAAGACGGCCTCGTCGAGATGGAAGGTGACCTGGTTGCCGTCAACGGAGAAGATCTCGCAGCCGAGCTGTCGGGCCCCGATGATAAAGTAATTCGCCATGGCGTCCCGGCCGAAAAAGGCTTTGCCGTCGTCCGGCAGGCCGGGGGTCTGCGCATCGGTCCAGTTGTAGTAGGCTTCCGCCGTCTGCACAAGGCCCTCAATTGTGGAAAGGGCGTCCAGGGACGCGCCGGTCGCTGAAGAGAAGCGGTCCCAGTCGGTTTTGTTCAACATGAAGATCTCGGTGGATTTGGCGGTGGGAAAGATTTTGAGCTTCCCATCCGCACGCAGGCGCCCCTCGTCGATATAGGCGGGGATATACTCGCCGATTTCCTCGTCCGTCAGATACTGGCCGAGATCCGCGACCAGGCCGAGCGCGTCGATCTGATAGGCCGTGTCCGCGTAGGCGGCGAAAATATTCGGAACCGGATCGGTCCCCACTTTATTCTGGGCGGAATCGATGATGGCTTCAGTCAGCTTGGAAACGCTCCCCTGGTTGACGCCCTCGACGATGATCCCTTTTTCCCGGCCGACCGATTCGTTGAACTCGTTGATGAGCTGATCGAAGGCCGTTTTTTGCGCGCCGTTATAATAGTGCCATACATTGATGGTGACGGGCTCCCGGGGATCGAGAGAGACGCCGCCCTTTTGATCGGCGCAGCCTGCGCTAAACGTCAGCACCAGTGTGCCGGTGAGAAGAAGGGAGAGCCATTTTCTGCCGTGCTTTTTCATGATGAGCCGCCTTTCCGCACCGACATGAACAGAAGGTGCGCCTGTTTATTCGGCAGAGGCGCACCCCTGCTGTTTTCATCCAGCAATATATCATTATAACCTCTATCACTATGCTGCGTCAACCGTCGATTTATGGGGGATGTCCCGCGAGAAGGGGATAGTGGGCGGTACAGGTGCCTGGAAATCCAGCGGGGCCGGTTATAAGGACCCGCGCCAGGCCCGGATATGGGTCTTGGTATCTGCGTCCACCCGGTGGGATTCCACGATTTTTTGCAGGGCGCCGCGCAGGACGAGGGGATCCAGTGTCCCGCCCGACAGAAACGCCTCCGTCGGTTCGGGGAAACGGATATAGCACTCCGCCGCCGCCCAGGATACGGCGGTCCTGGCGGCCGTCCCACGGCAGTCCGTCCTGCCGAGCAGGGAGAGCACATCGGCCAGGTGCGCTTCGTCTATATAATACAGCAGCAGCATCACCACCCCGAACCGGACGGCGTATTCCCGCCGGCCGGTGACGTAGGGAAGAAGAAACGTCCACCAGGAATCCGGATCTTCCCGCACGGCCTTGAGCCCCGCGCAAAAGCTGTCGCAGACCGACCAGTTGCTGATTTTGGGGACGAACGCGGCCGTCCGGTGCTGCCGTTCCCCCATGTCCATTTCCGCATACCCGATCACCATGCCCTGGAGGAGGATTTCCTCAAAGCTGCCGTCCGCCGCCCCATCCAGATAGGCGCGCCAATCCCCCCGGGACAGTTCCCGGGCGATGCGCCGCAGGGCCGGCAGACGGACGCCGAGCAGGGGGGTCCCCACCGGCAGCAGGCGGGCGGAAAAGGCGCGGTAGCCCGGGTCGGCAAGGGATTCCAGCCGGGCACGAAGCTCCGAGTTCATTAGGATTCCTTCCTTTCGATGCGTCATGAAACGGCGGAAAAGGCGCGGTCAGCCGGTGGAGCGCCGATACCGGCCGGGAGTGGATCCGGTCTCCTTTTTGAAGTACCGGATAAAATTGCTGACATCCCCGAAGCCGCAGCGGCCGGCGACGTCCGCCACATCATAATCGGTGGTGGTGAGCAGTTCACGGGCCAGGGCGATACGGCTCAGAAGGATGTATTGTTTGGGGCTGTAGCCCGTCCATTCCCGAAACGCGTGGGAGAGATAGGAGGGACTGAGAAAGGCATGGCGCGCCAGCTCGTCCATGGTCAGTTCCTCGGTGAAATGAGCGTCGATGTACCGCTGCGCTTCCAGGACCGGGCCGGCAGGGGTGGCCGCAGGCAGGGGGAAACGGCCCGGATCCTGCCGGTAACAGAGCACCATCAGCCGGCAGAAGAGCGCGGACTGGCTGATTCCTGAGAAGGGGCGAGGCACCCGGTCCTCCTCCGCCATCATATGAAAAAGCCCTTCCAGCTCACGGCTTTCATCGGGCAAGCGGTGGCAAAACCCCGACGGGCGGCGGAGAAACAGGGATTTCAGCCGGGCATCCTCGAGCGCGTGGTCGAGCCATTCCCGGGAGAGTTGGAGCGTATACCGGCGGTAGGCACCTTTTTCCAGAGCCGTGCCGTGTTCCTCGAGGCGGCTGATGACAAACAGGTCGCCTGGCTGGCCGCCGTAGACAGAAGAACCGACCTGGACACGGACCTCTCCCGACACGATATACAGCAGTTGGTGCGCATTATGAAAATGCCGATCGAACCCAAGCGGAAGTTCCGAATATCGGCAGAAAAAGCGATCGGAGTCCATATCCGTCACGTCCTTTAAAAACCGATTTTACCTATTTTACCATTCCGGGCGCCGATTGGCAAGGCGTTTTGTACGGTATAATGATGTCACATCCGGCCGCGCTGAGAAAAAACCGGCCGATACCGAAAAGGGGAATCCACGTGCCGAAAGAACCGTTCCGCTATACATCGCTTGCCGAGGCGGGGGCTCGGGCCGCCGCGCTCGGCGTATCCCTCCCCCTGTCTGGCACACCCTGTAGAACGACCTTTTGATACCAAATACAAAAAGCAGCCGGAAGCCGGACGCAAAAAATTGATACC
>ERZ856578.4295-NODE-4295-length-19501-cov-3.786759_pt1 | contig 19501 bp, 17 predicted proteins | sample MGYA00514384_ERZ856578 | MGnify/ENA primary metagenome ERZ856578 (study PRJEB29103, sample SAMN06111958) | human gut metagenome | biome: human gut; feature: ankylosing spondylitis patient; material: healthy_person | host: Homo sapiens | place: China:Hangzhou... | reverse complement strand
CTCTACAATAGATGTAGCATAATCGATGGCATCTGGATCATTGATAGTAGCGCCATGACCACGTTTATAATCTAAGGTACTCTTTGTTTTTAATAACATGTCGAGAGCTTGTAAACTTTCACCTAAGCGGCGCTCAATATAATCCCGTTTCGCTGGTTCATAGGTACGGCATGTTCCCTCAAGGTATACATCCCCGCAGCCTACGTTATATCGGTCACCACCATTGATAACACCGATGGTGCATACAAGATTTTCCATTGGATTCGTTTCGCGAGCAACTATAGATTCTACGTTTACAATCCAGTTTGCGGCTGCTACGATGGCATCCACCCCATTATGAGGCTCCGCACCGTGGGTCGATTTTCCTTTAATATGTACGAAAAAATGATCCGATGCAGCCATCAAATTACCTTTTTTTAGACCTACCGTACCAACCGGTAATTGTGGCCATACATGAAGTCCATAAATTTCATCTACATCATCAAGAATGCCGCTATCTACAATACCTTGTGCACCTGGGAATAATGCTTCCTCTTCGGAAGGCTGGAATACGAGCTTTACGGTGCCATGCAATTGGTCTTTAATAGACTGTAAAATGGCTGCGGCACCAAGCAAAATCGCAATGTGGCTATCATGACCACAAGCATGCATAACGCCGTCATCTTCTGATGCAAATGGCAATCCAGTAGTTTCATGTATAGGTAAGGCATCTATATCAGCACGCAATGCAATGACTGGTCCAGGTTGAGCCCCTTCGATTTTACCGATAACGGCATAATCAGAAACATCATTTACAAAAGGAATACCTAATTCACCAAGAATCTTTTGAATAAATAAGGATGTATTTTTTTCTTCACCAGATAATTCTGGATGACTATGAATATGTCTACGCCATGCTACAACTTGTTCTTTATATTGTGCGGCATATTTCTTAATCAAATCTTGTAATGTGCTCATTACTCTATCTCCTTTATACACTATATGCATATTTCATACATCATTCGTGTATTTTTATAACCTATGTACGTATTATAATACTATCACTCGTTTTATTCAAGTTTTATACAAAATTTCTGTATTTTTATTTGTTATACTATAAATTAATTTTTATCATAGTCCTTAAAACTGTAATTTACATGAACTTAATTTAGCATATAAAATATCTAATAAATATATAATTATCATTTATATATTCACCTATTTAATCGATAAGCCAGAGAAAACTATTTGTATAAACACACAAAAAAGACACCTTCCAAGGAAGGTGTCTTTTGCTTATATATTCTTATATTCTTATATTCTTGTGCTTCTATTTCTCTATAACCGACTCATCCAGCTGTGTACCATCAGCTAAGAATGCTTTTACTATTAATTTATTCGGTGTAACAGTCATCGTCATATAGTTATTCTTATCTCGATCTGGTGCCACATATACATCTAAAGGATGTTCTTTCCACTTAGGGCGACGAGCATCTCCAGCAATACCAGTCAGGATATATAATGGCCCCGAAGCATCTCGATTAAAGTTGCGTACATGCCCTCTATTACGATAAGAATGTAAATGAGCTGACAACACTAAATCTACATTAAACTCATCAAAGATAGGCATAAACAATACGCCCTCTTCGTTGAATCCTACATCACGACTTGCACCAGGACGGTCAAAGGCGTATTGGAATGGATCCCTATGCATGAGAACGACGGTCCATTTTTTAGTATTAGCTGCTAAATCTTGGCGTAGCCACTGAACCTGTACATCGTATAAATCTGGATGATGTGTATCATGATTATCCTCATGATTGCTTTCATAAAGTTGCGTATCTAATACAACATAATGAACATCACCGAAGTCATAGGAATAATAACGACGATTAAAAATTTCATTTCCATTAGGCGGTACTGCGAAGTAATTCAAATACGCGTGAGGCTCACGCATTTTCCAATCTAATGTATACATTTCATGGTTGCCTAAGGTCGTTGCTAACGGCACAGTAGCACTCAATGGTCTGATGGAATTCAACCAAGTGCGCCATTGATAGTCTTGTTCCCCATTATCTACAAGGTCCCCCATACTAATATACAGGGCTGTCCTTGGATTGCGATGTGCTGAATCCTTTACAATCTGTTCCCACTGAGAATAATCCCCCGACTGAGAGTCTGGATATATGAGCACATCATAGACACTAGCGCCAGCCGTTTCCAGGGAGTACCAATCACTACGGCGATCACTGCCATAACCAACGCGATATTCATATTTAGTATTAGGTGTTAAACCTGTCAAAGTGCCTTCATGAATATAGGTAGTACTGCCGTCATCAGTAAAAACTTTATCCGTTGCCCCTATCGTTTGAGTATTTTCAGAACCTGCTAGACGATACTCTATTACTGCATCAGCTTCGCTGCTATCTGATTGCCACATAATAGTACGGCTTGTGCTATTATCTTGAGCTACAATTTGCCGAATATAACGACTTTCAGAATCGAGTAGTGGTTTTATCTCTTGGCCACTCACAACAGCTGCAGTCCGAGCAATTCGACTGTATATAGTATCCCTATATACATAGCTACCTACAGTAGCACCAACCACGGTAATAATAGCTAGTAAGGATATGATTAATCTTTTTTTGTTCATATAATTCCTTTATTAACTAAACTGTTTGATTAATATTTAATATGAACACATTATAAAACTTAAACTTAACTTTAAGTCAAATAAGAGTTTTCTATACTTCTTGAATATCTATTTTTCGTAATATTGCTTCATTTGTGTATAGCCATTAACGATGACTTCAATTTCACCTGTTCTAGGATGGAAGATAAGACCGTGAATAGGTACGTCTTTCGGAATCAAAGGATTCATACGCAATTCGTCTACCGTGTCTTCTACATTTTCAGCAGGGTGTGTAAATCCATCTGCCCAGCGTTCCATTTCTTTACGAACCATATGAATCGCTTCTGGTGCAATGCCACGAGCCAACATTTTTTCTGTTAAATTTTTTGCTGTAGTTTTTGCCATACCACATTCATGATGACCAATGATAAAGATTTCATTAACTCCTAGCTCATAGATACATACAAGTAAGCTACGTACAACGCCATCAAAGGGACCTGTAATGCAGTTCCCTGCAGTCTTTACGATTTTCGCTTCACCGCGTCCAATATCCATAGAATCTTCTAAGAAGTTAACAAGACGTGTATCCATGCATGTAACGATGGCCATTTCACGACTAGGCATCTTACTGCATTTAGTATCTGTTTCTACGTAACCTGTATTTTGATCTTCTACATATTCTCTATTATGGGCTAAAATATCATCTAATAAACTCATAGTACCTCCTATATAAAAAGACCTTGGCACACAACCAAGGTCTCTATATCAATAATGGTCGATATAAATATTATATCATATTCAGTTGTACCCATTCTAAATCACTACCAGTCTTAGATTATTATTCTCAAAATATAGATTTAGAATAATTAGAGTTAAAACTTATCTATCAGGTGTAGATAGTGCTTCGATAGCTACACTACCACCGCGTACAACTTCAATGCGATTAACGAACATATCTTTAAATAGAGCAATCATGTCGTTATTTTTGGATACTGTTTTTACACATTGTACGAGAACAGATTTGCGGTTATAATCGACTACCAACAAGTCAAAGGTTTGAGCAATGCGGAAGATTTCTTGTTTATCTGCTTCTTTGCAACTGTTGACCTTAATAAACAATAGCTCTTTTTTTGTAATCCGCATATCCGTAAAGTCGATAACCTTAATCACCTCTACACTGCGATTAAGCTGTTTAATGATTTGTTCGTATGTCAAATCATCACAAGTGAGCTCAATGGTCATACGAGACATGGTAGGATCTTCAGTTTCCCCTACTGTCAATGTATCAAGGTTATAGTTTTTACCTGCGAAGAGGCCAGAAATTTTAGCCAATACGCCGATTTGGTTTTCTACATACGCTGAAATACAGCGTTTTTCCATATGTAATTCCATAGCCCCTCCTATTTTTTATCCTTTAATAACATATCGCTTAAAGACTTGCCAGCTGGTACCATTGGCAATACATTGAGCTCCGTTGGAATGATGAACTCAAGTAATGTAGGACCATCTTTGAAAGTATCTGCCAATCGGAACCCTTTTTCGATATCCTCTACCTTCGTGATACGCATAGCTTTAGCACCATAAGCTTCTGCCAATTGTACAAAGTTTGGAACATATTCAAACTCATCATTATCGATCATATCACGCGTCACAATAGAGCTTTCATCCATCAACAAATTAGTACAAGCATATCGTTTGTCGTAGAACAATTGTTGCCATTGGCGTACATTACCAAGGAAGCCATTATTCAAAATGATGAGCGTTACTGGCAAGCGATAATGCATAGCTGTAGCAAATTCTTGGATATTCATTTGGACACCACCATCACCACAGATGGCAAATACACGTTTATCAGGATTACCGATTTGAGCACCTAAGGCAGCTGGGAAGCCATAGCCCATTGTGCCAAGGCCACCAGACGTCAACATTTGATGTTGTCCTTTAAGTTCAAGGAATTGAGTTGTCCACAATTGGTTTTGTCCTACATCTGTAGAAACAATAGGACGTGCATAGTGGTTATTAATATAGTCAATTACTATTTGAGGTGTTAAGCCCTCTTCACCAGCTTGCGTTACAGGACGTTCTGCTTTAAGCTGTTGCAATTGTTCAGGCCACTCACCAAGATCATGAGGCTCAATATACTCTAAGAGTTTTTCGATGGCCAATTTAGCATCGGCTACGATCGGAATATCGACCTTAATATTTTTAGAAATAGATGCGGCATCTACGTCGATATGGATAATCTTACAATTTTGTGCAAAGGTACTTAATTTGCCTGTAATACGGTCGTTAAAGCGTGTACCAATAGAAATCATTACATCGCAATCAGTGAGTGCCACATTCGGTGCATAGCCCCCATGAATACCAATATTGCCGAGATATAAAGGATGTCGACTATCGATAGCACCTTTCCCCATCAATGTAGTTACAACAGGAATGCCTGTTTTTTCTACTAGCTTCATCATGAGGTCGTTAGCACCACTAATGCTAACGCCACCGCCTAATAAGAATAGTGGTCGTTTAGCCTTGCTGATAATAGAGCATGCTTTTTTTACTTGTCCTACATGAACTGTTGTATTTGGTTTATAGCCACGAATATTAACCTCTGTAGGATACTCATCAGAGCCCATAGCCTTTTGAATGTTTTTAGGAACATCCACCACTACAGGACCCGGACGACCTGTACGTGCAATATAAAAGGCTTCTTTTAAAATACGCCCTAGCTCTTTACGATCACGAACAGTAACAGCATATTTACAGATATTGCGCACAATACCAACCGTATCCACCTCTTGGAATGCGTCATTACCCATGAGGCCCAAGTCTACTTGACCTGTAATACAAACAAGGGGAACACTATCAGCGTATGCTGTTGCAATACCTGTCACAAGGTTTGTAGCACCTGGTCCAGAGGTTACCATGCACACCCCTACTTTACCTGTACTGCGAGCATAACCATCTGCTGCATGAGCCAATGCTTGCTCATGACGTGGCAAAATTACTTTTACCTTATCTTGTTTGTATAATTCATCCATGATATCAATGGTTGCTGCCCCAGGATAGTTGAATAGTATATCTACCTGCTCCTCTTGAAGGGCCTTCACCACATATGCTGCGCCTGAAATCATAGGTGCCTCCTTAACTATGTAAAAAATGCATATCGCATTCTCAATATTCTCATTCGATATATCTAAAAAATTGAATATCTTATATAGATGTGTTATACTCAGTAGTGTACCACATGTTGTGGTACATGAGTATGTAATAAATCTCAAATTATAGAAATATATATTAATTTTGTCTGGAAAGGACTGTAAAACCATGAAAGAAATCTTAGGTTTCCACTTAAACGGTTGCCCTTATTGTGCAAATGCATTCCGTGCTATCGATGAACTTGTTGCAGAAAACCCTGCATATGCAGACATTCATATCAACTGGGTTGAAGATCAAGACGCTCATGAGCTCTTCAAAACTCACCCTTATGAGTACTATCCAAACTTATGGTTCGACCTCGACAAACAATATGAGGCTCAACCTGGTGAAAGCTATGACCAAACAAAAGCATTAATCAAAGCTGTATTGGACAAAGCAATCGCGTAAAAAAGACACACAGAGATTACTTTATCTCTGTGTGTTTTTTATTCTACAAAACTGATATTATTATATAAAATTCAGGGGACAGAGGATAGTTTTATGGAAACTTCGGTCGAAAAAATCAAATATTATGATAGTTCTGATTTAGCATATGGTTATATGATTGAAAGAGCTATACAGTTCGTTGATCAGTATGGAGAAAGCCCTAACTTTAATAATATAAATTTAGTATTAGCAGCATATAATGTATATTTACTCTTAACAAAAGCAAAGCTTAAATCAGCATATCTTCACTATGCCTCTATTGCAAAAACATATATCAAGCATTGTAATATATACTTTTCAAATTTAAATAACGATAATATTAAATGCTCTCATAACATTCCATTGCATGTATATCAAGAGGATTATTGGCAACTTTTTAATAATACAAAATTATATTACTCAATCAATAAGAAAATAGTAAAGCTCCTATTGTATAAACTTGCACCAAGTCTAACAGCAATTTTAAAACATCCACAAATAGTGAATGTATATTCAAGAGAGATTACATGCTATATCATAAAAAACAAATATAGTATTTTATTTATTTTAGACTACTACTTTAGCTATAACAAAGAATCAACTAAAAAATTTATTCTACCAAAAGAGCTCACATCAAAAATATTATTATGGCTTATTAATAAAAAATTATCCAGTAATAATATCAGTCCTCAATATCTAAGACTAATAGAAAATTCAACCAATAGTACTCTTATAATTCCAGATAAAATGAAAGTAAAAGCCAAAAGGTGTCGGAAGCAAATCGAGTCAGAAATATTATCCACAAACTCCTCAATGATTAGTAATATGAAAATAGTATTCAAAAATATAGATGAACTAATTAAAATAGATTTTCAACCGCCTAATTTAACAATTATACTCGACAAAAATTGGATTGATGAAAACAATCAGAATGATTACTTGTTCGCAAACTTATTTATTTTTTACTTTATATGTGATATAAACTATCGAGCTAAATTTATTGCAAATAAAACAGACTCAACTACGCTAGAAGATTTAATTAGTAAGCCACTAGGATTAAATGACTATTTTCAGCCTTTGCTTTCAAGAATACAAGAAGATCTTTCACATCTTTTTATCATGAGTTACGACCAATTACTCTTAACTCAAAACAAACGAATTGAAGATTTATTAAAATGGTTTTACACAGAATTTATCGCTGAAGAATTTCATGTTCATAAATTTATTTTCAATCCTAGTTCAACTAATAGTACATTTATTGAGAAATGCAGAAACTTATGCAGTGAAATTGATAGTATTCTAAAACAATACCAGTTATATGACGAAAATAATAATATCGATAGAGACTTATTAGAAATAAACTCTAAACCCGTACTATACTCGCAACTAAAATCATATGATAAAAATAAATATGCTTATATAGTAGATACAGAATATATCAGTTCTATGAATCTACTCTTCTCAGATCAAAGTCATTTAAATCTAATTACAAAATTATTAGATACGAATAAAACATTTATATCAGAAATCATTAATCACACTATAGATTTATTCTTAAATGATTTCGATGAATCACAAAAAAAGCTAATAAAAAAACTACAACAACAACAGCTAATAATGTTAAATCAGCAAAATCAAATTATAGCTAAAAAAAATAATATCGAAGTATTGAAAGACTTTTATGAAAATTCCTGTATTTGTAATAAAGCTTATCAAAAACAACTTAATAAGCTTAATATAGAGTGCAAATATACGAATAGTTTATTTTCAACATCTGAGGTTGATTATTTAAATTTCATTTTAAATAAAAAACAATTTCCTAATGGTTATGATTTACGAAATAAATATATTCATGGTTCTCAATCCCAAAATGAGATTAGTCAATTAAATGATTACTACTTATTACTAATGATTCATTGTTTTATTGCATTAAAAATCTATGATGAATTAGCAAATAGAAAATCAATTTATACAAAAAGTTAATTTCATTAGATTTTGTTTAATATAAGTATATGATTATACACGTATATAACTATTTATATTTTCATATCGTTAATGGTATATAAAGCTGTACATATAAAAGAAGGACTCTATGGAGTCCCTCTTTTGTCTTTCCATTCAAGATACATATGTCTAATGACTTGGATCGGTGATACCAGTAACATCCTTGGCCCACCATAACGCATTATTTCACGGATTTTTTCACGATAATTAGGTGCATAGCAATGGGTTTTACATACACTACAGAATGTTTTACTTTCCATATGAGGGCATGCATCAATGCGATGCTCCGCATATTCCCAAACCTGCTCGCAATCCTCACATAGCTGCCCCTTAGGAGTATGGTGCTTATTATGACAATAGATGCCAATAATTTGGTACATAGTTTTTAGTTCTAAATTACGTTTTTCATCAACTGTCATACTACCCTCCTATTTCACAGACCATGATACCCACGCCACTTTATCAACCGTTTTATTATGAATTTCTCCATTAATGGCTAATGGTTCAATGAGATTTCTAATTTCTACTTTCATATCTTCCCTATCGCCCCATGTATTATTATGAAGTCGCATAGCAAAGTAATTAACCGCTTTATCAAGGCTCATAACCTCTGTTTCAGGCACTGTCTTATAGGTTACTTTTACATTATGCCCTATTTCATGAATAACATCTAAACATGCTTTCATCTTGCCATCCCATGGGAAGGAATCGCGACCAAAGAAATGTTCAGATAACATATCCACCGTTTCATCGCTGCGTTCACTAAAAGCAATCCACAAGCATTTGTCCTTACTTGATTCATGCATGGCGCGAATGTTTTCTACATCAAACATGATAGGGCAAAAAATACTATATGTTAAATCAAAGGTTTTATCCCATTTTAGTTCACGGCGAGTTTCATCAGACCACGGTGCAATATACAAGCTAAGATCTAAACCTTCTGCCTCTGCTAATTGTTTAGCACCACGAATCATACCATCAGATAAATCTATACCGGTTGCCTTATAGCCTTCACGAGCTAAGCCTAATGCATAGTCACATACACCACAGCCAATATCAAGGGTACAACCGCCTTTAGGGGGCAAAAGATTTTCATCCTTTAGGAAGGATAAAAACTCTGTAACCTGCGCCTTGCGGTCATCTCGGTTATGCATTTCTACAAAGTAATTAGATCGATTATTCCACGCATCTTGCTCATTACGCCAAGTTTCGTCGACGGTGAGTTCTTGTATTCTATTTGTCATTCTATCTCCTCTGTATCACTACATCAAAACTATTCAATGATACAATTTAGTACTTTATTAATCTTAATTAGATAATTTATATGTTATTCATCACGTCCTATATACCTAGTGTTCCACCTAGGATGTTCAGATTTTCACAAGGACAATCTTATTGTACATCATTCTCAAAATAAAATGTGTTACTCAAATCACATTTACACGTTATTTCAATACTATCAAATATAAAATTCTATATAGAGCTCTTAGCTGTACCATACCCCCTATATATCACCATATAAAAAACCTCCACTCATTGGAGTGGAAGTTTTCTAAATCATTTATATCAACAATATGCTCATTACTTCGTATCTGTTCAGAGCCAGTAATGAAAGCTTCACGTAGATCCTAATTTCTTCTCTAATAATTTTCTTGTTTCCCTCTTGAGTAAAGGCTTTTTAATGCCGAAAAACACGGCAATGGTGGGAATCAACATAACAGCCAAAAGAGGTAGAATAGTTCGTGCATGTATTTCCATTCGTTTCTCTCCTATTACTAGATTTAATATAGCTGTTTCATATATTATTTATATTTATTATAATAAAGAAAAGGAGGCTTTGAAAGTATGGGAAAATATATGATAATCCTTATGTTTCTATTGATTGCTATTGCTGTAGTTTTTGCTACTTATAACTTATCTATCATTAGATCTATGCCTCCGGAAGAACGTTATAAACTTCTTTACTTTAAGGATGATCAAGTCTCTATAGGCATTGGCTTAATTAAAAAAACCTTTAAAATAAGCGATATTCGTGAAGTACGTTTTTCTAAAGGAAAACAATTCCGTAGTATGGGCAGCTGGGCCGGCAGAATGCAAATTTGCAAACTAAATGGTAAAACAAGTCGTTGGATAGAATTTGATGGTACTGTCTATTATAAAAAGATGGTATATATAACTAATGAAGAAATCATTGATAAAGCAATAGACTTACTGATGAATGAATTTCAAGCACGAGGAATTCGTTGTACTAAATATAGATGCTAACATATAATTTTCTGAACTATACATCAACCTAAAAAATAAAGATACATAAAAAGGCTTCTCGAAATTTCGAGAAGCCTTTTATTTGGTGCGCCTAGCAGGATTCGAACCTGCGCACCCGGTTCCGGAGACCGGCGCTCTATCCCCTGAGCTATAGGCGCATGAATACCTAAAAATTATATCATATTACGCTATGGTTCGATAGTATAAAGTATAAATGGACTTAGTCTACATATAGAAAAGACCTTACTTTAAGTCAGTTTAGGTTCGAAATAACTATAGTTAAACTCAAGCACTGCTGCTACACCGTCTAATAGTAAGGTCTATATATTTATATTTTTTCTTTAATTAATTCTAATAGAGCGTCACAACTACAACTTACATCGTCATAGGTTTCATCAAAATTTCCCGTATACCAAGGATCCTTTACATCACGGCTTTCACCAACAAAGGACATGGCCTTGTACACCTTAGAATCTACATCATCACCAATAATACGTTTTAAATTACGTCCGTTATTTTCATCCATAATAACGAGGTAATCGAAGTTGTGATAGTCATCAACGGTCACTTGACGAGCCTTACGACGTGTATAAGGAATAGCCATTTCATCTAATTTCTTTTTAGTCCCATAATGGGTGTCGTTCCCTATCTCCTCACGAGATGTAGCGGCAGATTCAACATATATAAAATCGCTTAATCCAGCCTGCTCAACGATATGTCTCATATAAAATTCTGCCATCGTTGAACGACAAATATTTCCGTGACAAATAAATAAAACCTTAACCATCATAACTCCTCTAGTAACTCAACAATCGATGAGGTATTAACGTACAAAGTTTGTAGATACGTTTTTCTCTGTATCTGGATATGGTACGCCTTGCTCCTTAGCTACAGCAAAGCTACGCATCATCCAAACCATATTTCTCGCCAAGTTGCGCATGGTTTGCATACCTTCTTCATCTTGCTTAGCATCGTCGGCTACTAGACCATGGCTAATATTCCAATACGTAGAGCCTGCAATTGGCATTTGAGAAATGCCAAAGTATTTATTGAGTACATCAAAGGATGCAGTTGTACCGCCCCGACGAGCTACGGCAATAGATGCACCAGGTTTAAAGGCAAATGGATTGGGCGTTACGCTTTCCGCACTATAGAATACGCGATCTAAGAAGGATAAAATACGTCCACTCGGATGTGCATAGTATACAGGTGTTGCAAAGATAAAACCATCTGCATCTTTCGCTTTTTCTACGAAGGCATTTACATCATCATCCTTAAATACACAATCGCCATGCTCAGAACAATAACCACATTGAATACAATCACGAATAGGTTTATTGCCTAGCTGAATGACCTCTGTATCTACATTGGCTTCACTAAATACCTTTTGTACCTCTTGTATAGCTTGCATTGTTGTGCCATTTACATGGCTACTACCATTTACGATTAGAACTTTCATATTATATCCTCCTAACTCTTACTTAAGAAGTTACATATTAATTAGCCTTTATATACTATCACAGAAATACAAAATTGTTAAAGTCTGCCCATCACAGCAAGCCAGTTAATATTTGCCTATTTGCCGCTATAGAATAATTCACATAAACACTTTTACAAAAAAACTCTGTAGTAACTCAATTCAAGCTACTACAGAGTTTTCATATATTTAATTAAAAGTTATGTCGTACTCCTGCATCGATACGCCATGTATTATCTATGGTAGCACCAAAGTTTTTAGTGAATGTACCATATAGATATGTACTAGGACGGATGCTCCAAGAGCCACCGAGTTCCGCATCAAGCCAAGTATCCTTCAAATCCACAGTTGTTTGTACTGTTGGGTTTCCTGGTGCAGAGTATGTAGTATTCAATTTACCAGAGAATTCATGAGCTAGTGCTAGTTTTGCAAAGATATTAGATTTTTCTGTTTCTTTACCAATACCAATGCCAAGTCTACCTACGGCAGAGTTGACCGCATCAGATTTCACATGCATGGATCCACCGCCTGCAATAGTTGCATCATAGGATACACCATTTAAACGACCTAAAATAAATTCTACACTAGGATCGATATAGAAACCATTTTGTTTTTTAATACGTTTGCCATATTCAGCACTCAAGGATGTACCAAATGTATGGTAGTTACCATTTAATCGTTGACCGCTCATAGAGTTAAGATTATAATCGTTGGATAATCTATTACCACGAGCGATGATATCTATATAACGACCATCATCATGGTGCTTTGTACCATATAAGGCTATACCGCCTAACTTACCGTCGCCACTGCCGTTGGCATAAGAGTTACTAGATGTACTGTAATCTAGGGCACCGCCGAAAATCCAGCCATTGTAGGCTTTATGATCATACCCGATTTGTACGCCATTGTATGTCATATGTGCATCAGCACCATCTGTAATCTTAGATTTACCACCTATATATTTAGCCCATACTCCTTTATCTGTATTAGCTAAACGAAGATCACCTAAACGACGTTGTAAATCATTAGTATTATTTTTCCACGCCATAACTGTTGAAGTAAGGGCCGATTTTGTGCCACCTACGAGTGATGATTCACTAGCACGAACAACTTTTGTTGTATCATCTACAACGAGATGACCTTGAGAATCAAAATGATCTGCCCCTAGGTCTGCAACAGCACCAGGTGTAGTAACGCCTTCATTGATTTGAACTGTTGTGCTAAGTTTCTTATCATTGCCTGTGTATTGTAATTTCTCAGCTAATGCTTGAACATCCTTTTTGTAGCTTGCATCATCGATGGTATTACCGGAATGGTCGCCTTGCATTGTAATATGGCTATTATCCGCCGCATGTTCAACGATGATTTGCCCTTTTCCAGCTTCGCTTGCTGGTACGCCAGATTTATAAATAGCATTCACATAACCGCTATAGTTCTGAATTGTTATAGGCCGCGCATCGATAGGATGAATGTTACCTGCTGCAGTTGGGTTAACACCACCTACAAGATTGCGAACCTTACTACCCTTGTATAGGTACGCTGCATTATCCCCTGATGGACGTTCTTTTTTAGGTGTAGGACGCTCCATGCCAATCCATTCATTATTCCAAGTAGCTCCGTTTTGTAGGTAAATATCGGCACCAGAATTATGGGGATTTTTATTGCTTTCAGCATATTCATTCAAAACAGCACCGGTAAGGCTAGAGTTAGGTGTTGTGAAAGCTAGTGCTATATTAGTTGGTTCTACATTGTGATTTGGATCGCGGCCATAATCCTTGTTGATAAGGCCCACATTACCAACAGCAACTAAGTCATGAGTGCCTGGATGTTTACCATCAGAGCCTGCATTTACATAGACATCGCCCTCTTCAGCTACTACAGAATAGGTATCAGATGTTTCTACAGGATGAGTGATAATCTTACCGCCTCCATCAACAAGGATATGACCTCGTTGATTGACTTGTAAACCAGAGCCGATGGCATCGATATCTACATTACCTTTAACGTGAATATTGGTATCCCCAAAATCTCGGTCCGGATTATCCTTGCTAAGACGTGGCACCTTCCCACCGTAACCAGCATAGACTGCACTCATATAATAATGGCCCAATTCACGTTTAGAAGCAGGCGCATCATTTTTAAGTCGAACCACTAAATCCTTATCTACCGTTAACTGGGACCCAAAGCCATTATAAATACCTGTAACATTCTTACTTTTACCAGCTTCTGTTAAACTTTTACCATGTACATTAACGGTTAATGTATCCTCTATGTGTTTAACCTCAGGTTGCGTTTGTACTGGTGACCCCATTGTTAAACCCAGCAACTCCTCTGCTTTATCGCTAGAAACATTAATTTCTGTAGCCATAGCAGTATAAGAAATACCAGTCAAAACTAAGGCAGCCATCATAGCGGATAAATGGCGATGTAACTTCATAATAATCTCTCCTTTTACTTACCTTGTAGGCAAGCGTCCTCACAGAACACATTTACATTTTTATTTGCTCAAAAATGTAAAAAGGCCCCCTAAGTCCAACTTAGGAGGTCTTTTATAACTACACACTCATTAAATAGTACACACTATTATTCAGGATTGATGATGAAGGATAATGCGCTGAAGTATTTGTTTTGTTCCCCTTTAGTTTGTGTTGGGAAACCTACTTCAACACCTACTACGTTAAGGCCATTAGCGCTTACAGTCACTGTTGCTTTACCGTTAGCATCAGCTTGGCTTTCATTAGTAAGATCGTTAATTACGTCTTTGATTAAAGGTGCATTTGCATATGGTTTGCCTTCTTTCAAGACTTGAATTTCATATGTATCACCTTTTCTAAGAGTTAATGGGTTAACGGATGGAATGATTTGGATGAAAGCATCTTTATTATTGAAAGGTTTTGCTTCTGCATTCCAGTAGTGAACATCATATTTAATGGCATGTGTACTTTTTTGAGCACCAGGTACTTCTGTAATTGGTTTATGAACAGTTTTGCCATCTTTGTCTTTTGTCCAATAACCATAGTCAAAGTCAGTTACTGTAATACCCAATTTATCATTTGGTACAACTACTACATTTTTTTCATGTTTAATAACTTGTACAGGAATTACCATGCCATTGTTATCTAAACCAATGATGCTTTTTACCATTTCTGGGCTATATGCATCATCAACAGGGCCTTCGCCAAGTACTAACGCTTTTTCATCTAAGCGATTAGCAAAGAATACACCATGAGCATCAACGGAAGAGCACACAGAGCCTGCAGCTAAACCTACAGCAAATAAAGATGCTAAAATTTTCTTATTCATAAGAACCTCCATAATCAATAATTGATTTCAACAAACTTGTTATTATTATACATCGTTATGGATATTCCGTATATACCGATACCCCTATCAGCAAGGCTTTATGCAAAGTCAGTATATACAAGCTTTTATATAACAATTAATCATAAATGATAAAATTATCATCCATTTTTCATATAGATATAATAAATAGGAATATCTTCTTTGTTATATGTAACAAAAAACGACGCCCCCATAGGAACGTCGTTTTATATCACTAAGGATATTATTTTTTGTTTTTAGCAGCTTTCGCACGTGCGTTACGATCAAGGATTGTTTTACGCATACGAATGCTTTCAGGTGTTACTTCAACGAGTTCGTCATCGTTAATCCACTCAAGAGCTTGTTCCAAGGAGAAGATACGAGGTGGAGTCAAGCGTACTGCTTCGTCAGAGGAGCTGGAACGCATGTTAGTAACGTGTTTTTTCTTACATGGGTTAACATCCATATCAAGTTCACGAGTATTTTCACCAATAACTTGGCCTGCGTACACGTCTTGGTTAGGACCAACGAACAATGTACCGCGGTCTTGAACAGAGTTCAAACCATATGGTGTAGTTTCGCCATTTTCGAATGCAACCAAGGCACCGCGTGTACGGGAAGGAATTTCGCCTTTGTATGGTGCATAACCATGGAATACATGGTTCATAATACCATTACCTTTTGTAGCTGTTAAGAATTGTGCACGGAAACCGATCAAACCACGAGCAGGAATTACGAATTCCATACGAAGGTAACCAGCTAACTCAACCATGTTAGTCAATTCAGCTTTACGTTGGCCAAGATTTTCCATTACAGTACCCATGAATTCTTGAGGTACGTCGATAGTCAATGCTTCTAATGGTTCGCACAATTTGTCGTTAATAGTTTTGAAAATTACGCGAGGTTTACCTACTTGTAATTCATAGCCTTCACGACGCATAGTTTCGATCAATACAGCCAAATGCAATTCGCCACGGCCAGATACTTTGAAAGCATCTGCAGAATCAGTTTCTTCTACCTTCATAGAAACATTAGTTTCTACTTCGCGGAACAAACGATCACGTAAGTGACGGGATGTAACGAATTCACCTTCGCGGCCAGCGAATGGAGAGTTGTTTACGGAGAATACCATGGACAATGTTGGTTCGTCGATGGAGATGGATGGTAATGCTTCAGGATTTTCAGCATCTGCTACAGTTTCGCCGATATTGATATCGTCGATACCAGCGAACGCAATGATATCGCCCATTTCAGCTTCGTCAGTTTCAACACGGTTCAAGCCATTGTATGTATATACGCGACCGATTTTCGCTTTACGAGTGCTTTCACCAGTCATGATAGCTACTTGTTGGTTAGGTTTCATTTTACCGCGAACGATACGGCCTACTGCGATTTTACCGATGAAGTTATCGTAATCAAGTGTAGTAACCATGAATTGAAGAGGACCTTCCAAATCACCTTGTGGTGCAGGAATTTCTTCGATCAATGTTTCAAACAATGGTTCCATATTTACAGCTTCGTCATCCCAGTTAGTTTTAGCCACACCAGCACGAGCAGATGCGTATACTACAGGGAAATCTAGTTGGTCATCATCAGCTTCAAGTTCCATGAACAATTCAAGAACTTCATCTTCAACCTCTTTAACGCGTTGGTCAGGACGGTCGATTTTGTTGATAACTACGATTGGTTTCAATTTTTGTTCTAACGCTTTACGCAAAACGTATTTTGTTTGAGGCATTGGACCTTCGTAAGCATCTACGAGAAGCAATACGCCGTCAACCATGTTAAGTACACGTTCTACTTCGCCGCCGAAGTCAGCATGGCCTGGAGTATCAACGATGTTGATTTTAATGCCATCATGCATAACAGCAGTGTTTTTAGACAAAATAGTAATACCGCGTTCACGTTCCAAGTCGTTGGAGTCCATTACGCGTTCTGCTACTTTTTCATTTTCACGGAACACATGGCTTTGTTTTAATAACGCGTCCACCAAAGTAGTTTTACCATGGTCAACGTGGGCGATAATCGCTACATTACGAAGATTTTCGCGAATCATAAGATCCTCCCTTTAATTCTTTTAGTATATTCTATATCACATAGCGCTTGTAAAAGTAGCTATGTAGGTATATTCCCAAAATTGGCAACACTTAATTATAACGTAGTCTATAGAAAAAAGTCAAAGAAATACAGGATTTCTAATCATGGCAATTTCTACATTTGATTATACTTTTGAGTCATCTTAAGGCTAAATTAGCTACATAAGCATATGGTATTAAAAAAGATTTCTTATGATACCTTGCCTCAAATAAGATAAGAGGAACGTCACATAAGAAATCTTGTATTAATATTTAGTTTGTATTAATCTTCACCAATCATACGTACTTCTGGCTCCAGATGTACACCATGTTGATCATATACGCGTTTTTGTACTTCTTTAATAAGATCAAGTACATCTTTAGCTTTAGCATTGCCAGTGTTGATAACAAAACCAGCATGCTTATGAGATACTTGTGCGTCACCAACAGATAACCCTTTAAGACCTGTTTGTTCAATCAAAGTACCTGCAAAATACCCTGGTGGACGCTTAAAGGTTGAACCCGCGCTAGCATACTCTAAAGGTTGTTTAGATTCGCGCTTTTCTGTGAGCTCATCCATGCGAGCCTTAATAACACCCTTATCACCAGGTTGTAACGTCATAATAACCTCCCCAATAACCTCATGGTTATCGTGGAATACACTATGACGATATCCAAAATCTAAGTGAGATGCATCGTACTCCTTAATATTGCCCTCGAAGTCTACAGCTAGTACTGAAGTGACCACATGGCTCATTTCCCCGTCATAAGCACCTGCATTCATAAATACAGCACCACCAAGCGTACCTGGAATACCAATGGCAAATTCAAGGCCAGATAGTCCGTTTTCCCAAGCAAATTCAGAAGCATCTTTTAACATATAACCAGAACCAATGCATAATACATTATCATTGCAATCCATGATTTGTGTCATATGTCGAACCGATACGACAGCACCGCGAATACCACCATCTTTCACCAAAATATTGGAGCCGCAACCAATAATAGTTACAGGCACTTGTAATTCGTGAATAGTGCGTAGCGTAAAGCTCAACTCATCCATCGTCGTAGGTTCAATAAATAAATCAGCAGGACCACCAATTTTAAATGTCGTATGATGACAAAGCAGTTCCTGTTCTCGTACACGTGTACTAGGTAATTTCTCTAATAAGGCTTCTTTTAAGGCCTTAATGTTTTGGTTGTTGTTGTTCGCCATGATCTAACACTTTCATCCCCTCAGTGATTGGTTCGCTAATGATTTTATAAATATCATTAGAGATTTGGCTCCAACGCATTTGTGCTTGTAAATAAGCAGCCGCTGCAGCATTTTCTTGAATTTGAGGCATCATTTCCTCTTGTTTCTTTTGCAATTCATCAGCTTCTGGTGCACCAGACAACTTTGCGTATTCCCATTGCATTTGTTGTGCCATAAATGTGCGTACCAACGCCGCTGCTACTGCGTCAGCTTTCAAAGCTTCTTGAGCTGCCATTAATTCTTTGTACTCTTCGGATTCACGCATAGCGTGAGCTAAATCATGAGCTTTATCGTAGTTCATAATATCCTCCTCTAACAACACCTGTCAAAATACTACCTCTCATGTAGATTGGGTAGGATTTCTAACACATATTTATTGTATATCTCTCAATGGTGAAAGTATATTTATTTAGGTTGAATCCAGTTGCCTTCGGCTTTAAGATCTGGATAATCAAGTTGGCGCATAGCTTCATACGCAATAATGGCTACTGCGTTAGATAAGTTTAAAGAACGCGCCTCATCTACCATTGGTATGCGAATGCATGTTTCTTCAACACCTTCTAATAAGCTTTCAGGCAAGCCTCTTGATTCAGGGCCAAATACGAGCATATCTCCGATTTCATACTTTACCTCGGAGTGGGTATGCTTTGCTTTTGTAGTAGCGTAGAAATATCTGCGATCAGGATATTTCGCATATAACTCTTGAATATTTTCATGTACCTGTACATCTACCAAATGCCAATAATCGAGACCAGCTCGTTTCACGTGCTTATCGTCAATAGAAAAACCAAGTGGTTTGATAAGATGTAGGGTCATGTGATTAGCTGCGCATAAACGCGCTATATTTCCGGTATTTCCAGGAATGTCGTGCT